>JAABUK010007109.1_pt1 | contig 16328 bp, 17 predicted proteins | sample 5559141 | NCBI WGS metagenome assembly JAABUK01 (sample SAMN10711869, study PRJNA513367) | rock metagenome | isolation source: Antarctica rocks | place: Antarctica: Victoria Land, Pudding Butte nord | collected 2016-01-03
TAACGTCTACGCTTTCGTTGTTTTTCTTATCGTGAGATTTTAGTTCGGCGTCGCTCTACTGGATCTTTCACCCGCGTAGATTTTCGGGGTTGATGGGGTTTGCTTGACTGTGATGAGGCGTCGTTGTTGTGAATGGAGGGGTTTCATGGAATATTTCTAGCGTAGGAGTTGCTGGTATGGGTTTTCTCTAGAGAGGGCTACAGGTAGATGGGTTGGTGGGTTGGTGGGTTGCAGACATTGGGGTGGGGGATGTCCTTTTGGATTTTGGATTTGCTTTGGGTGGTAATAGCGCTACGCTTGTTTTTGTGCTTTTAAGTTCGCACGGATTTTGGCAGCTGATGGAAACCCTTGTACTGTTCTTCATTGCTCAAGCGTTGATGTGGACCTCTCGGTTTTCGATATTGTTCTTAATCTCCACTCTCTTTTCTCAGCATTCGACCTGGAGCGCCTTATGCCAGCCTACTTTGTTTTTTTTTATCCTACACTGGCTATCGTTTACGCCCGCCTAATTTTCCCGTCTCGACGAAATGCCGAACCAAAACCCAATAAACTTCGCATCAATGTCTGTGCAAGCTAGTCGGTACTTCGTCATTTCCTCTTTTCGCTAGAGAGCCTTGCCGTGTGTAGTAGTAGGTCCTGAATGATATAATTTGCTTGACTATATTGCTCCCACGTAGTCGTATATCGATATTCTGGAATGGATTTCCATAGACCGTGTCCCCGCCGGTGACAGTAACATAGCCATTGATTAGGTGACTCAAAATTCTATTGATTGCGAGCTCTGTATGAATGTCCGTCGGTTCCAAATCTGGTTCTTGTATGTCCATCAAGAAACGTGCAGTCACGGTATATTGCGGTTGCTCTACTGGACGACTTGGGCACCTCGCTATACCGCAGCGAGTAGTTTGTTGTTTATCTCCATATTGCGTGATTTTGCCAGTTTTCAATCTGTAAAAGTCGTGAATTAGGCAAGGGGCTGATTGTGGAGCTCAGAGAGAGCTCGATAATGAGCTAGATATGTATGGAGAGCGAGAATTGGGATTGAAATACCTTTCAGTCTAGTCAGCTAGATACTTGGCCAAAGTTTTAGAGCTTACTACCGAATGAAAAGTTCCATATGCCATCAATGTCACTCACTGAAGCTTCTTCGCATCTGTCTTTACATTTTTTATCCTTTGATCGTTCTTGTCCTTTCCTCATTGAACATTTAGCTATGATTGTCCATCGTTCAATCACATCGTCCGGGAGCATCAGTATCCTATCGACCGATCAGACCATCGGAGGCGATGAGTTGGTGGCCTTGGTCTGTCGCTCTTGCTCTGGTTCGGTATCTTGGCCTGTTGTGGAGCCAGAATTGAGCCGAGCATCCTTCTGAGCAATAGCACAACGTAGGTCCTCCATCTTGTTCGCTAACTTCTTGGCGAACGGGTGTAATGTCCCGCCAATGAGACTCAACGAGCCCGAGACTATCTCCAGCAAATGCATCGCCTCTTCAAAATTACCACATAGCTGATGGAGTTGCGCCGCATACCACATTGCCATGATCTGATCCGGATGTTCGCCTTCCTCTCGTGTACCGGCTTCATATCTTGACCGTTGAATTACGTCTTTGAATATTTCCTTGGCTTCATCATATCGCTTCTGGCGAACAAGCACCTGTGCAAGGTGAGTTTTGCCTGAAAGTGTACCGAAATGGTTCTCTCCCAGGTTGCGGATCGCTATGGGTAGTGTGGCGCGCATCTCGCGCTCTGCTTCGTCCATCCGACCGAGAGCACTCTTGATGCGCGCAAGATTGCATATGGCCCAGAGAGTGTAAGGGTTTTCCTTACCCAATTTATTGCGGCGTTGCTCGAGGACTTCAAGCTCAACCTTCAAAGCGGAATCCAGAAACTCGCCTCCCATTTCGAGGTATGCCATCGCTAGGTTCTCCTTAGCCAATAGGGTGGTTTGATGGGTAGAGCCGAGATTTTTGGTCAGTCCGGTAACAGCTTGGGAATGTAGCTCTTTGGATTCGGTATAACGGAAATACCTGTGGTTAACAACTCCAAGGTTGTCCATGGCAAGAAAGATATCCGTATGATCTGGAGGAAGTATCCTCTCCATTCCACTTAACGCATCTTGATGCAATTTTAGAGCTTCCTTGAATCGCCCTCGGAAGCATTGACTCCGGCCTAACTCATCCATCACTTTGAGCGTTCTATGATGTGACGGACCGAGGGAGTTGGTGCATATCTCTAAAGCCTGGTTCAACAATGCCGTTGCTTCATTGATACGGGATAGTTGCCAATATGTGCCCGACAAAGCAAGCATGATGAGTGTTGTTCTTTCATCTTCCAAGCCCAACATTTCTGTGAGGTAGTTTTTGACCTTTACCTGGAGCATCTCAGCGTCTTGAAAGCGGCCACACTCCGAATAGACCCGACTGAACTTGGCAAATTGAAGAGCTTTTGCGCGGTCAATTGATGGAGTTCGAAGAAGCCAAATGAATGGCAGTATCCGAGTTCTCTGGTTCTTCTCGAAATTCGCTTGTATCTCTTTTTGGAATTTTTGCACGTAATCGAGGTGAGGAAGTAGATGTCGGCGTAATTCTAGATCGGAGTCTGCTCCTCCTAGGGGCGGTAAAGGAACGCATTGATTGAGCATTGTGATAGCAGCTTGGCACCATAACCCACGTTCTCCTATACTCATCTGAGGCCTCTCTCGTACCCATCTATGAACCAAGGGGTGCATGGAATATACATCCTGGTCGTTCATGCGCCGATGGATTATTAGTGACATTTGAGTGAGTATTGACAAAGCCGTTCGCAGTCGATGGACGGAGAAGGAGTTCACATTATCATCCCGAAGAGCCACAGGGAGGGTTGGGTAACCGCGGTCCTGATATTGGGCCACTACTTGGACAATCCACTCACCAATTCTTCTCCCCCAAGGTTTTGGCTGCGGGATAACAGTGTTTTGTCCATGTGCAAAAGATCCATGTTCCTTCTCTTCATACTCATGTCTGAGTCGCGCTTCCGTCGCTGGAGAATTTTTGGCCGCTTTGGTAATGAAATCGATTCTGATATTCTCATGGTGGAGGAACGAGAAAAGTTTCAGTAGCTCGATCGCATCTCTGGCCGATTGGGTGTTTTGCCGGTCGAGGTCTTGATACATAGCGTCGTAGGGCGCAAACACACTCTTCCCAGCCTCTTCCACAACGTGGCCGGAACGCTTACTCTCTAGTCGAATGCTGTCCCAAATATTATCAAAATAATTAACACAATCTTCCAGAGTAGTAAGTCCCTTGGCGATCGCTTTGCCAGTATATACGAGAGCGAGTGGTAGGTATCCAAGTACTCTCGCAATTTGCGCTGCGTGTAATCTGGCAGATGAATTCCATGGACTCGGTTCCTGGGCTTGTTTTAGCAGCAGACTGACCGCGTCATCTTCTTCTAGCCTTTCGAGTTCGCAGGAGCCTTCGCCAACGGTACCAAAATTCTTCAAAAACGGGTTGCGAGTCGTCACAAGAATGTGTCCTCTTTCCCCTCCAGGGAAATACCGCTCGACGGGGATATTTGGGTCGTCCGCGTTGTCAATCACAAGGAGCCATGGACGCTCAAGACTTGACAGCCAAGTCTTGGCAGCATTAATGTTCGTGTCGACTCCACCAATTTGAGCAATTTCCTTGAAGGAGTGTTGGGCGGTCTCGTCAGAGCTTGCATCTATCCAAAAGACCCCCCAAAATCTGTGGAAGGTTAGCTTCCAAGGTCGGAAAGAACAATAAAGATTATTTGACTCACCTCGGCTGATTTCTCTCTGCAAATTTGCGGCAAAATTCGGTTTTGCCAGAGCCTCCTAGCCCGAAGATAACAAAGCGCTTCTGCATCCTCCCATAACCAGATGGGGAACGATTGGTCGACGCTACTGCAGTACTGGTTATCGAAGGAGAAGGGTATGGTACCAGATTGTCCGATGATTTCGAGGTTTCAACTGCGGAATCCGCAAACGGATAGGAAACCAAGCCAAATGCATCTTCGACTTGGTCTAGCAACACCTTCATGCCCGTGAATAGCGGACTGGCCGTTGGTGCTTGGAAGTGTTTATTGGAAAACTCCGGTTCGGGAGTTGCGGCCTGCTGTAGAGAAGATATCTGCTCTTTGATATCGGTCATAAAGCTCGCAATGTCGTCTGATGAGCGCTGCAGCCGTGCACCAGTTATGTTCTGCGACTTCATGGTCCACCCTCTATTGAGAGTCAGCGCCATTCTGCCTTCTACAGGTTGCCAGCCCTACAAATTGATCACTGCCAAACATGTTTCAAGCGCGTTCTGGCTGTTAGCGAGTTGTTGTCGAAGAGTCTTGAAGTCTTCATCTTTGGATTCCTTTCGCAACTGAACACGGATATCACTAAATCTCTTGGTAGCGGAACGGCCGAAAGTTCTCAATGCTCCTGCATGGCGCCCTTTCTGTGATCAACTATAAGCAAAGAGGTTTGACATAAGGGAAACTTAGTCAGACGCCCCCGCTTACCGACTGTACCGTTGTGCTTTGCTCATTGGGGTCACTCTCCGTGATGAAGACATCTCGGTCAAGACCTTGGATATCTTTTATCAGTGCTTCTATCTTCTCCAGTACCCGTTGGCACTCCCCTGATATTCTTCTAGTATCGAGCCACAGCTCTTTCCATAATTCTTCCAGGGGATTATTCTCTTTTGTTAATGTATCCAGTGATTGCGAGAACTCAGGCGCACAAATCATGCCCTTTATTCTGTTGTTGATTGAGATCAATGTCTCGACTTGACTGTACAAATCTGCTAGATCTCTAGTGGCATTTGGAGCTGCTGCTAAAGTTTTCTTCAGGGATTGGCCTAGCCTGACTGTTACGTCGATTATTCCAATCGTGGCTCCGACAGTCCCTAAAACTGTGAATGGATCTGCCATTACGTGTTGGACAGAACTTTGGCAGATGACGCATCACATTCGCTGTCTCGAATGCCAAGCCCTTTCTGTTTACCATCGCTGACGATCACGACGTAGGTAAGGAAGGTGTCTGACGAAGGTCAATGATAACGAGCTTCAAGTTGCCGTGGCCTTTATCATGACTCACTTTGGAGGTACTGTGCGGAAACATTGTACACCCCATGGATCGTCGTTTCCGAGAAAGCTTACCGTTGCTTCGAGTGCAATCTCTTCAGACAGCGAAGATTCCGAGTATGTTCTACGTTGAGCGTAATATTTCAAATTGCACGTACGTCGATGTTGTCGCTCTGAGTAGCGGCGAACCTGGACCGGTGCATTCTGGCAGAGAAGATATGTGATAGAATTGATATCATTGACCGCATGGCATTAAAGTCTGCTACTCGTCCATGCCACTAAGGCGACGTCTTGCTTACCATATCATCATTACCGAACGCTCGGGAACTTTTCTCGTCAGCCATTAACCGCCCGCCCGCCCGTCCACCCTTCACCCTCGGCCATCCAAAGACTCTTCAATGATAGACAGATGAAAAACCTATTCATTTGAACTTTTCGCTGCCAGGTCTCATCTGTTATTGCTCACCATACGTTTCTATACCCATACGTTTTAAATGTCTTCCAACATCGAATATTCATTATAAATATTCCACTACTGGCCCATATTTCCGAATCTTGGCTGCGGTGCCTGCTATGACAATTGAGACGGGGGTTTACGACAGTAACCTGAACCTCCGATCTGTACTCGGTACCATCGTTCTTGTCTTTTGCGTTTACAAATACGTACAGCGAATTATACAGCGCCGTGTATTACAGCACTTGCCTTCCCTATCGTGGCCAAGCTAACGCCGTCTTTGCAGGCTGATCACGCATTTAGTGCTCAACATGGCTGCAAGCCTATGGGATCAAAGTTCCCTTATAAATGGCCCTTTGCACTGGACTTGTTGAAGCGCCAGTACGATGCCAACAAGACCCAGCGCCTGTTGGCCTTTCAGACGCCATATTTTGATAGGCTGGGGCCGAACATCGAGCTCAGGTTATTCGGTGAAGTAGGTTACCTCACCTTTGACCCCGAGAATCTGGAAGCTATCTTGTCTACGAACTTTGAAGGTCTGCTACCAAAACGTATAAACCTTGGTCTAAAATCACTAACCGACTTTCTAGATTATGAACTTGGATCCCGGAGCAGTGCTCTTCGTTCCTTCTTGGGGGAAGGTATATTCACACAGGATGGACCCCGCTGGAAGCATTCACGGGAGCTGCTTCGACGACCGTTTTTACGCATGCAGTACCAAAATCTCAAGGGTTTTGGCGAGCATATCGATGATTTGATCTCAAGCCTGCAGAATTCCACCGGCGTCGTTGATCTACAGCCTTTGTTCTTTCGCTTCACTCTCGCCACCACCACAGCGCTGATATTTGGCCAGCCAATCAAGAGCTTTGAGAATGAAGAGCAACACACCTTTACCAGCAGCTTCGACTATGCCTCTTTCATCAGTGCAATCCGAATTCGACTTGCAGATTTCTGCTGGGCTTATAAACCATCGAAATACGTACAGGCTTGCGATAGAGTCAAAGAGTACGCTAGTGGCTTTGTCAAGCAAGCCTTGGAAAGTAATACAAATCGCAAGCAGGCGACTGACTCACAATATGCCTTCATACAGGACCTTTTCGATGAATACAACGACCCTATTCTTGTCCGTGACCAACTGGTGAACGTATTGATTGCGGGCCGAGATACTACAGCTTGTCTCCTGTCCTGGACATTGTAAGTATCTCATTTCCCTTGTGTCTGATGTCCATAGCCCTGCTGCTGAGTCTGGTACGCCGCACCTGGCTGATGCTCTTGATAGCTTCCTACTTGTTCGCCACCCGCCTGTCTTGGCTCGTCTCTGCCAAGAAATCTCGGTTGTCATGAGTGATGAAGGCGAACTCAGTCGGGTACACATACAGAGACTGCACTATCTCAAGTGTGTGTTGAACGAAAGTAAGACTCCCTTGTTCAACATAAGCTCTAATCACTGACCATAATCGCGTAATATAGCGAATAGGCTCTATCCTCAACTACCTGTCAATGTCCGAATTGCTTCGAAACCCACCATTATACCTCGTGGTGGTGGCCCGGACGGCAAGTCTCCAGTAATGGTACGGCGAGGGACAGGTATCGGCTGGTCCACTTACCATATGCACCGTCGAAAGGAGATTTATGGCGAAGACGCTGAAGCTTTCCGCCCTGAGAGATGGGAGACGGACGAACTGGCTAATGTCGGTTGGGGTTTCATGCCCTTCCACGGTGGACCCAGGATGTGCCTTGGGAGTGAGTCCTTAATGAACTTTTTTCATTCAATCGGTGCTGACATCTTCAAGAGGACTTCGCATTGATGGAGGCCTCGTGCGCGATCGTTCGCATTCTTCGGACATTTCCTAATATCGAGCTCCCACCAAACTACCCTACGGTGCCCATAGGTCAGGAGAAGCAGTCGTTAACAATTGTCATAGCCTCCGCGGACGGTTGTAAAGTGGTTCTAAACAACTGAATAACCCAAAGCCGACTGCCATACGCACAGCAATAACTGCTATGACAAATCGGGCTACGGATGCTCTTCAGACCTGTTTCCCACGTTTCTCACGTCTCCCCACGTTTCCACCAATAAACCCCTCGAAAGAGTTGGCCCCAACCTCAGATTGCGAGTGTAGGGTCTTATTTCCTATTCCTGAAAAGCTTAAACTTGTATTTGCGTCAATGTTACTCCAGATTTATTACCCTTTCTGCTTTATCTAGGCACTTCGTTATTTGAGATATATGTGAGCGACTTGACATTCGTCCTCGTTGATGACGGTTAGAACCTTTACAAGTGCTCTTCCAGATGTTCAAGTGCCCAAAGTGCTACGCTAAGGCTGCATGCACGCTGAGCTCAAATTTGCAGACTCATGATTATCAAAAACGACCATCGCAACAAAGCCCGAAGTAGGAGCTCCCAACCTTCCAACGGCCGGTCTCCGCTATTGCATGTTCTAAACCAGTGGTCAAAAGCCACGGGCTATCATAAAGAGCAAGTCAGAAAGGCGAGTACGTCAATTGGACTTTCTGATACTTGTCGAATGATAGAAAAATCGTGTCCTTCTAGTTATATGCCGATTGACCGAGAACTGTATTTAATCTCAACTCCTTAATTCGCACTCCCGCTATCAACTCAAATATGCTCATCCAACTAAGCATCTTTCCCACAGCAAGATTCTTTCTTCCCATCCTCAAAGCTTCATTAGGAATACCAGGTGTCCCATAGAATGCGGCGTATGGGCTGACATACCAACCAAATCTCTTAATCGCTTCGACTGCAGTACTCTGATTACGAATCTAGGTCATCGTGAGTGGGCCTAGAGCCCCAAGACATGGGGTCCCACGCAATACGACGTGTTCCGGGCTCCACTCTACCTAGACTATGGCACGTGCCAATTGGTGCTACTCCATCAGCCGAATGGTCAGGCGACCGATAGCAATGTATTTAGGGTAGCGGATCATATCTACACAATGTACTCGTCGGTGAGAACGTATTTACGGAGTTCGGCAAATAAGCCGGTTGATTGCATTTAAACTGGGCCGCAGACGCTGTTCGTCCTACTGATAGGGGGCTATGAATGATGAAGGTGTGGTTGAGAAATATAAAAGAATTGGCTGCGCTGGGAATGGCGGTGGGCTGACACGCTCTTACATATGGGCCTTGGCCAGCGGTGAAACCCACCTGTACGCGGTGCTGGCTACGAACCTTCTGTCTATGTTACAGAAGAACCTAGAGATTTTCAATCGACAAGTCGATGACTCGACATGTCGATAATGTTGGAAATAGGGGATATGGTAATCTCCGCCTTCATAGGGCTGGTAGGGCTGGGGCCCGCCAGTAGAGTTTTCACCTTCCACCTCCTAGATAGCCTCCTAACAGCAACAACCAATATATCAATATGCCCCCATATGACCTCGTATTCCAACAGATAACGATCGAGCATCGCGTTATGTTGACGCGATGTTCAAAGACGATGTGATCAAATCGACACGTCGACAAGCGCACAAGTCACTGTAACACTTGCGAGTGACATACTTTGCGCCTCTGAACAGCGACGCGTCGATTTAGAAGAAATTCATCTGATCAGGTGGCCAAACAGCGATCGGAAGTTCATGTCGAAGCGGTCAGCTTCCACATACACCGACAACAAGTTCACCTAGTCCTGCCAGCTAGGTGGCCAAACAGCGAAAAGCCCACCTAGTCAATTGACTAGGTGGTCATACAACAAGCCTACATGGCCATTTGATCATGTGGCCATACAGCGAATTTGGAAGCCAACGTCGAAGTGACCGACTTTCACATACAAAGACAAGAAGCTCACCTAGTCTTGTCAGCTAATTGATCATACAGCGAATTCGACAGAAGCATCGAATCTTTACAAACTTTCTTTTATTGATGTGATTGAACAATGATACTGTTACGAGTGTTACGAGGATGAAGACCGAGGATAACGAGGATATGACCTCGAAGCATAGGGCTGAGGGTGTTGCCTGGCCATCCGGCCAGCCCCCTACTTTAAAATCCTTCTCTAGTAGCTGCAGCTTTCTTTCTTTCTTCCTTCTGTAGCTTTATTCTCTTAGTTAATATATCTACACTGACTCGTCTGTATGATCCTGACAGATACAACTGATCTACTGATTATACTGTCTAGAATTTTGAGTCAGCTGCTTGCGGCAGAAATTTCTTATGCTCATCAATCTGAGTATTGAAGATGAATTTCAGACATATCAACGAGATATAACGATAATCAGTGTGATGTTATTCTTGAGAGCTCTGTTCACGCAGAAGATTTCATCGCACTACATACAGCGAATTGTACGATTCTATATATTACTATATACACCCCGAACTTGGGATTGGGCGATTGCCATTTTCGTTCGGGAGGAGAAGTAGGGACGCTTTGGAGGGAGCATTAAAGGGAGAACCCAGCGGCCTGAGTCTGCTGCCTTGTACCTTAGCTGGGCACAGCTGCTCGCCTTACCAGTATTTAACAACAACATGCATCAAACACTATAGCCTGGCTCAGCCTCCCGCAGCCTAGATCCAGCGTCCCTTTGCGATACAATCGCTGAGGAGGCCTGTGATTTTCCCACCCGGCTGCTGCCTTGACTGCCTGGATTAGCTGCCTTTACGGCTGCCTACCGTATACTGCTGCCGCCACGAATACAAGAATGCCAATAAAATTCAAAAACTCCCAGCCCATGTGGTCCGTCGAGACCTAGGTACCTCTTGCAATATATGTCGACCTTCCCCGGCTCGTGGTGGTTGGCGATTGATGCAGCGGAAAGAGTTCTCTAACAGCTTTGTTGTTTTCATGAGACGGTGGGCTAGGTATCAAGTCACCTTTGAGGAAGCGCGGGATGCGATCCGGCAGCTGAGTTGCGATGGAACGGAGCGATTTGACGATGATAGAATAGGGATTGGATGAACTGAAAGCGAATAGGGGCATTAGGATTATAGGATTTCAGAAAGGCTTGATTTATAAAGTATTGATAGAAGAGAGTGTTTTCGGAAGTGTAAGATTTAGTTACTCGCAAGCTTAGAGTTATTGCGAGACAGGGAGAAAGCAGTAGGGCAGTCTAGAGTAAGGTAGGTTTAGAAACATGTACAGTCACGCAAACACATACATAGGGAAAGTCGTCATTGTCATATTTTCTGAAGCTCCAAAGAATGCCAACATGTTCGATACCCACACCGATCCCGTCCGGCAAGGACCTTCAAAATTAGTTCTCTCTCGTTTGTTAATTAGATCCCAGTCCTACCCATCCCGTTCCCGTTTTCAATGCTGCACCGGTCAACCTACACGTCAACCTAAGAGCGCGTCGACAGCAACTCATCTTTAGGATCCTTACTGAATGGCAAGCCTGTCCTCGCAACTTTCCTGCCCCTGGCAACAGAGACCGCCGCAAGGACCATGTAAACAAAAGCGCCTACAGCAACAACAAGACCAATGAATGCTCTCGCAGTTCCGATGTCCCCAGTCGTGGATTTTAGCGTGGAACCATGATCAGAGAGCTGGGCATTGGGACACCATTCTGATCCACTGAAGCTCTCATCCACATTCGGAGCGGTCATTTCGCATTGCATCCAGATGCTGAATTGGGTGATCCAGCCGCAGAGTAAGATGATTGACGATATTAGAGCGTGGACCGGTGAGAGGGATGCCACGGATGCCAGGCCGATATCCAAAGTTGCCCAAAAAAGGGTAATGAATGGCATGGTGCCAGCGTAGAAGACAAGGAGCCTGTCAACGAAAGACATGTCAGTTTTGGTCGACCAGGTTTGAGAGGTGGAGGAAGACAAACGCATTAGAAGGCTTTCCTGATGGAGGAGCGTAGGGCAATTTGGTCATGTCTCGGCCCCAAACCCCCGACAGGATCAATGTAATAAGTGAGAGTCCAAGAATGCCGAACAGGGTGATGAGCACGCCTCGTAACAAAGTGGACCACCTCGAATCACTCATTGTAAGACGCATCTTGGCTGCGCTTTAAGTACAGTGGATGGAAGATTGGAGCTTAAAGATCGTTTCGTGTAGGTTAAGAACGATGTGAACAACTTCGAGAGAAATGAGTCACTTAGACAGAAGGCTAGATTCATGGAGAGCCCACAATGTGCGGGGAACGATCATGACTTTAAGTACTGCAAGTGCTTCGCGGCGTGGGTGGTTGATGCGACGGTTATGGAGGGCGGAGTTGGGTTTCAAGGAGCTCCGGGATGGGTTGCTGTTCTATCAGTGTTGCCTTGACATGTCTCGAAGGATGTTGGATACTTGATAGGTGGACAGCATGTCAAAGGATTCCGAAACAGGTGGTGGGTCAAAGGCTGAGCGCACCTGGCGCCAAAGGTTTCAGGTAGCGCTTAGCCGGGACGCTATGGCAGATGACAGCGAGGAGGCAGAAATCCCGAAACCGGGAATAAAAGCTTTCTGGACGCTCTACATCGACATGCTCTTCATCTCCCTAGACGGCAATCCCTTCGATGCCGCCTGGGCGTCTGTCCTAGCCGCGCTGAAAGATGTCCGTCTCCCATTCGCATACTGGGATCCGGATCGGGAGATGATCCTGTGTGAGGACGAGGTGGAGAAGGAGAAGAAGCTGAATTTGCGAGGCTTGCCTGTTGCCAGTACATATACAATCTTCCAGCCCAAGGAGCAAGCCAGGGTTCAGAGGCAGAAAGACGCGACATATTGGATCCTTGCCGACCCGGATACGTTTGAGGAGGGCCTGTGTGATGAGAGTATTACGGTTACGCTGGATTGCTCGCGGGGAGAGGGCAGGACGAGGATCTTGGGAATTGAGAAGGTGGGAGGTTGTGTTGTGGGGAGGGAGGAGATGAGGTGGAAGGAATGGGCGAAAGTTCTGTTGGAGTCGGGGAGGACTTGAGGGGTGCGCTTGCATGTGATCACACGCAACAGCCCCGCTCCAGAGTTGTGATACGCGAGAATGGTAGTACACTAGCCATGCATCATGGCTGGAGATGGATGCCAGTCCGACTCAGTGGAACTTGGACATGCGCTGCAGAACAAAAATCTCGGGCGGTGCGAGGCACGGGAATGATGCACCTGGGATAACCTCTATGATAGGTGTCTTATATGGTTCGGGAGCAGGATAGACACCTCCCAGGAGGTCTAAGGTACTGGCGAGGTATATGACGATCAATCCTAGCAGGAGAATACCTAATGTTGGAAATAGGGGAGATGGTAATCTCCGCCTCATGGGGCTGATAGGGCTGGGGCCCGCTAGTGGAGTTTTCACCTGCTCGCTCGAGTCGCTCGTAGATAGACGTGATAGACTCCTATCCAGCTTCAACCCCATCTACCAAAATGCCCCATATGACCTTGCATACCAATACATTAAAGAAATGGATCCTTTGTCAGTGAGGTATCCATTAAGAATAACAGTTGCTACGTATGTCAAATTCACCATCATCTCATACATATGAGCATTCACTACCACGGTTTCGGTGAGCGACAACTTCTGCTACTAGCCACGGATTGTCGCAAGCAATAGGCCCGACCGGTCTTGTTTATCTATATCGCTATGAGCAACAGTGGTTCATCAACTTTTAATCTGAATAATGTCTTCTCATGCTGGAGCAGATCGAATATAAGTCAATAAAAAGCGCCACAACTTTTATAGTTTATCATAAGGCTATTATAAGCATAGATTGAGCCTCGTTGACGTCAGCTTATGTTCGATTAGACCAATCAGGTAACACAGGCTCAGCCTCGACTTCGAAACGTCTCGCTTGTATGCCTAAGTCATAACGTCTGGAATGTCTTTACTTTCTTTCGAAATCACAAATATTTCACCACGCTCATCGAAAGGACAGTAGATTTTGGCTCAGAAATCCGAATAATCGGGTCTCGTACTGTATAGATACTGCGCTCGTGATGGACCTCTTCACAGCAGATGTTGAAGAGCAGCCCGCCGAATTGGCTTCGCTGTCAAGCTTGCTGCTTCCTTACTCTGATAATCCGGCACAGCAACCCACCGAGGCACCACTGCCACAACAGTACATCAACTCTATTACGAGGAGGCCACGTCCGTTAGTAGTTCAGTCTTTGGAACCGCCAAGTATCAGTCAAAAGCGACAGCTTTTTGGCACATGGAAAACGACCAAAGCTTCAAGCAATGCGTCCCTTGCTTTGCGACTGTCAGCCTGGGTAGTCAGCGACGTTACTAGACACTCTAATGTGGCCATTAAGATAGCGGCATGTCTAGGAGCGGTCTTAAAAGCCGGAATCCTGAGCCCACTCTTTGCATACCTGACAATGTTCCCAATCGATAATCCTAAACCCCAAGGCTATTCTCGGAAATATGACAGCATTGAATCGATACCCAAGAATTACGCTGAATTCCGAGGAGAGTGTCACGAATATCCCAAACACCCTCGCAATGCAATTGACAGCGCACCAACACGCGATGGACATTCCGCAGCTGCTGACAACCGCGCGCGAGCCGTGAACAAGAACGAGCAAGAACGTCTCTACCGGCCTCGAAAATTATTTGTGAAGGTTGACTCATCATGGGAAATCCTCGACGGCGACGACGCACAGGTTGAGAAGCCGTACATCTTTATCGGCTATGCCGCAAATCAATTCGACCGGGATTCCGATGCTTCTGGTCGACTAGTTCTCACTGATGCAGCAGCAATGCGGCTAAAACAGCGTGCCGAAGAGGTTGTCGAGGGGAGCAATTTGGAAGCCTACTGGATCGATTTCCTCCGCGCTCCCGAACAGCCAGAGGCTACTGACGATGTACACCGCTTCTGCGACGTTGTACGAGGCTCCGAGAAAGTGTGCGTCCTTTTATCAGAAGATCGAGATATGAGTACATCGCTGGCGATGTTTGGGAAAAGGCTGTGGTGTCTACCGGAGTGCTTGCTTGCGCCTGGGCATGTGATAAATGTGAATGGTGGCGGAAAGACTGAGATTATAAGCATCATGCAATTGCCAGCACGGGCTTGGACGAAGTCGTATACAGACACTGTGGGAAATGTCGTCCAAGGTAAAGGGAAGAAGGAGGAGTTCCGCCTGTTGGCTGAGCACTTCTCAGGTCTGTTGACGCTGAGTCGACTGGAGCTGTTTTCGGTAGCTCTCAACGCTATGCGCGCTCTTGAATTCTTTCCCTTCGAGGATGGTGACATGGCATATGCTCTGATGGGACTTCTCCGGAAACGGCCGAGTATGGACCCTTCGGATTCTGAGCAGCAAGCACTAGCCCGCCTGTGTTTGTCCAACGACAGCGATCGTATCATCGAACGCATGGTGTGCATGTTGCCCGTTCGGGAAGTCGGATCGAACAGCTGGATCGGTGCGGGCGACGCCTTTGGTGCGAACCTTTGGGACATTGAGCCGCTATGTCAGGTTGCTGGTATTTGCCATGATGAGGCTATCATTGTCGATAGTTCCCACGCGGCACCCATCGAATGGAGCCTAAATCCGCGGATAAAGTTCCAAAGCCGTAAATCCAAAATGCAGCGATGTGTTATGAAGTTTGTTGCATCAACAGGCCCCTGGAATGTTGTGCTTGTTGGTTGCATTACACTATGGGTCTCGTTCCTAATAGCTGGATTACTTATTGTCGACCCACCCGGACCACAACCCTTTATGATCAGATTTATATATATATGTCCACGTTTGGCGATTTATCCTTGTTTGATCGTCGGTTTCTTTGCCCCTTTCTGCATGTCTTTCATATTCAACGGTGCAGTACAAGAGGTACAGCCATGGCTCATTGGCTTTCAAGGCACCACGCCTATTGAGAACCTCGAAAGCATAGTTTTTGGGAACCATGCTGGACGTCTCGACTACACCGCCTCCAGCGGTCTACTCTGCTCACGAGACCCTTTAACGCGGAGAGGAATTGCACCAGTAATAGACATGGACGCAATACCTGCAGGACACAACGTATTTACGCTTGTTGATACTGTAAATTACCCCCAACCAAGATAAGACGTACTTTGCTGATGCCTATGTAGGGCAACCTTACGGTAACGGTATTCGCATCTCCAAGGCCTCCTACGGTTGCGTTGCTTTGTGGGAAAGAAGGCGGCATGTTGAGAGTCCTACTTTGCTCCTATAACCAAATCACAAACTCTCTGAGGAAGGAAAATGTCCTTCGCAAGGAGACAGGTATGTGGGAGCATAGTGCTCCGTGTGGATGGATAAAGTTAGAGTTGTAGAACATACCTGTAAGGTAAGGTAAGCTAGATGCGTGTGTGATTAAGGATTCTGAGAGAGGACTCTAGTGGTGTTATACGTCACACGTGGTGAGACATCAAATAGAGACATTGTCACTGTACGGAGTATAAAGCTGTCCTTTACGAATAATTTCAACGCTACACTTTTCCAACGTTCGGACAGATCCAGCAACATCAATTTGAGGGGATTCCGCTCCAATGCGTGACGTATAGTAGCCATTGGCTCTCCAAGGATCGAAGTCGCTTTTTGTTTCGCCGCTAGCTGCAGTTATCCACTCTGTAGCATCAGGTACCTTGGCCATCTTCATTTTCTTGTTGATATTGCCTGGCCCCTTCTTGCGTAGGTAGTCAAGTGATTGGTGAAGTGCAAACTGCTCCTCTGAAGAAGCCGCACGGATGAGCGGCTCAAAAGGCATGATTTTATGAATGCCCACGACCAAAATTTTCCAGTGCTCACACGGACCACTCTCTACATTTTCGTTGACACCTTCCCAAACCAAGCGTGGCCGAGTGACCGCAACTGGTTCAGGGTTCCCGTAAACCATGAATAGTCCAACCAAAGATACAGGGTAGGTCCCACAATGGACTAGACAACATTGCAGAGCTCTGA
>JAABUK010007110.1_pt1 | contig 16319 bp, 12 predicted proteins | sample 5559141 | NCBI WGS metagenome assembly JAABUK01 (sample SAMN10711869, study PRJNA513367) | rock metagenome | isolation source: Antarctica rocks | place: Antarctica: Victoria Land, Pudding Butte nord | collected 2016-01-03
CAGGGCAAAAAGTGGGAGGTGAAAAATCAGGCTAAACCGGCGGGGCAGATGTCTTTGCCGGAAATCCTATGAAACAAAAGTGACTCTTGTTGGGAAATACCCAGTATCAATAAAGTCCAGATACGGGCAATGTAGAAGTCTTACTCCGCTCAATTGGACATTACAGTAGGAATTTTGCCTAGAATCTCTTTCGCAAAGTCTAGAAAACTTGCCCTCTGCCTATGCTTCCATTGGTCAGAACAGTCAAATTGTGTGTCGGGTCATTGTCACTATGCGACAGCAATTCGCGGACAGTTTTCAACGAATTGTCATCTTCAAAATAGAAGTCCCGCGTTAATCAAATAACTTCTCTTGAACGTAAGCAATTGGCGGTTTCGATTTCTCTTCAGCCGTCTTCTGGTTGTTGATGTACTCTCGAATCAACTCTGTAGTGACGCCATCGCCAACGCTGCTAATATAGTAGCCAACTGCCCAGAGCGTGCCTTCTTTCCAGATGTAACGTTTGATTAGATCGAGGAATTCCTGACGCAGCCTTCGTGAGGAAATGCCCTTAAAAATTTGCACCACCTTTGCCGGTGCATACTTGGGCGGGACTTCAACCAGCATATGGATGTGATCGGGCATGATCTCCATGGCGATGATGTGGAAGTGATACTCGCGCGCGATACTCGCAAGTATATGGCGCAGTCTGACGGCTATTTCGCCGGTCAAGAAACTACGACGGTATTTCGTAATCCAGACAAGATGATATTTCAGGTTGTACCGACAATGTGATCCGGCGCGTGTAGTGTCCTGAAAAAAGTAGTGCAAGACCGCCTTCAGTGTTTCTTGCCTTGTCGTCTGTTCCATCCGGTCTTCCTCATAGGTCTGCTTTATCGTGTGTTGCTGACTAAGGCTCTAATAGAAACAAACCGACAAACAATGACCCTCACTCCGCCAACGCTTTGCGATAACTTTCCTTCAACCGCTTGGTCGTCGATTCGGCATAGATTTGCGTCGTCTCAATCTTTGAATGTCCCAAAAACTTCTGGATCAACTCCAACGGCATTCCACGTTCAAGCAGTGTCGTTGCCACCGAATGTCTGAGCAAGTGCGGATGAACGCGCTTCTGGATACCAGTCTGTGCTGCCGTCGCTTTGACGAATGCGACGCACCAAACGGTCGTAATACTTCTCATCACGAGTTAAGTCTTTGCCCTTCGACTTTTTCTATGGCGCAATCAGCCTCGACGGATTCACATAACCGAGGCTGAAAATCACTGTGAGGTATGGAGAGGGTTTATAATCAAGCCATGAAGACGATGCGGGAGGGGGTTCTCAGTATGCCGCTCGCGCCGCAGCCCGTCGACCACGACATTCTATACAAGCTGTCAGATAAATTCTTAAAGATGCGCGGAGGAGAGAAAGCTCTCACACTGAAAGATTTATTCGGTGCTTAGCCTAATCTCTATAATCTACGCCAACTTCCGATAATAATGCCCGCCATAAAAGAATTTTACGCAACTCACTATTCGACGGTGCTGGAAAACTCTGCGTCTCTTTCGCACGTGCGCGAACTCGTCTTGGCATATGGTTGGAACTCTACCTCTTACCAGATCGTCAATCCCGGCATTCGATATTGGTTTGCGGCAGCCAATGACGCCGTCATTGGCTTCGTTGCGTATCATGGTGTGCGCGTCGTGGCAGGCGCTCCCGTTTGCCCCCTAGAGCGTTTGCCTGAAGTTGCAGCCGAGTTTGAGCGTGATGCAGTGCGGGCAAACGAGAGCATCTGCTATTTCGCGGCTGAAGCGCGACTTGAATCTCTTTTCTCCGCTTCACCGAAACACTCGAAGATACTGCTTGGCGCGCAACCCGTCTTCCACCCGCATGAATGGATTGGCCGTATTGTGAAACATGCGTCCTTACGTTCACAAGTAAAAAGAGCACGAAATAAAGGCGTGACGGTAAACGAATGGCCGACGGAAAAAGCGCATGATAATCCGGCGTTGCGGCGCTGCTTGAGCGAATGGCTGGCAGTGAAAGGATTGCCAACGCTGCACTTTCTTGTCGAACCGTACACGCTCGCGCGTTTATTTGATCGTCGGGTATTTGTCGCCGAGCGCAGTGCAGAAGTAATCGGGTTCGTGATGCTTTCACCGATTCGACAGCGAAACGGCTGGCTCTTTGAGCAGTTCGTGCATCGACCGGGCGCGCCGAACGGCACGGTCGAGTTGATGATCGATACGGCGATGCGTGCGCTCGCGGAAGACGGTTATGAATATGCCACGCTCGGCCTCGCGCCGCTCTCGACGCGGGCGAAGATCGCGCCATTTGATAATCCGCTGTGGCTGCGTGTGCTGCTGGCGTGGATGCGTGTGCATGGGCAACGCTTCTACAATTTCGATGGGCTGGATGCATTCAAGGCGAAACTACAACCGCAAGAGTGGGAGCCTGTGTTTGCCATTTCCAGCGAGCCACGATTCTCGCCCAAAATGCTTTACGCAATAACGGCGGCGTTCAGCGGTGGCGCGACGCTCAGATTGATAAGCGGAGGGCTATGGCGAGCCGCCGTGACAGAGTTCAAATGGTTTAAGCGCGGGTTAAAGGAAAAGTTGTCGAAGAATTAGAAACCTAAGATAATGGTTATGCAATTGATGCTGCACAAAGCATAGAAACAAAAATTCTGCTTATAGCTATTCCAAAAGCGTTACTGAGTCCTTGCTGTAGAGACGCAAAAGTCAGATTCACAAATTCCACGCGAGCGTCATTCCATAGTCGTGCTTTTGTCCGTTGTATTTAGGCGCAAGCATCGGGAAAAGTTTTCGTCGCACGCCATGTGAACTAACTTCGTTCAATGAGTCAAGGCTTTGATTGTGATGCGTCTTATAGACGTAATGCCCAATTCCATAACCGAGGACGCTTCCGACTAACGCATCCGAGAGAAAATGGTTGCGTCCCGTATAACGCGACGCGCTGACTGCTACGGCAAGACCGTAAGCAGTTATCTGTACAAAGCAGTGATTGTGGTATTCCTCGGCCACCACGGTGGCGAGCGACCACGCGCTAATGGCATGTCCTGACGGAAACGAATTACCTCGATCAAAGAACTCTCCGCTCGCATTGTCCACGCGCGGGCGCGGGCGCTGCGTTATTGCTTTCAGCGCCTGCACGTCAATGCCGCTATCTATGAGCGCCTCGATTCCAAGCAAACCTGTTTCGCGCGCACGCGCACTATTGGTAGCACGACCAACCAAATAAAAGGCTCCGGCGATGCCTCCCGTTGCGTAGAAGTCACCGAGACGGCTAATGTCGCGGCTGATTTTCAAACGAGATTGATTATCATGAAGCGCGCCCGCTGTGCGTCGATCAGTTGCGAGCAAGGTTGCTGTTACCGCACCTAGTGGCAGAAGAAAACGCGCGTCGCTTTTTTTCAAGTGCAGCGGCGCCGTGATAATCGCACGTTGATCGCGCAGGATGTTGCGAAAGAACTCCTTTTCGAGCGAAGGCGAAGAGGTTGCTTGTGGCGTGGGCGACGGCTGTGGACGAGAGAGCGCTTCTACCGGAACTGTTTGCGCTGAAGCAGCATTCGCGCCAATCAGAAACATGGTGGCAAGCAGCATTACGCAGTAACATAATTTCAGCGAGTTCATAATAATCCTCTTCCTATAATTCAGGATTTCATTATAGCCCAGCGGATAATACCGGATTTTGCGCTTGGCAGACCGATTAAAACAGGGAATTAGGTATCGAACATACGCACATTATATTGTATCGCGTCAGAAAGTGTGATTATGTTGATGGCTTCAATATAATACGCTTTTAAGTGTTGTTATATTGAATTGCGCAGTTAAACATGCGTTCGATGGCTTGCAATTGTGCGTAGATACAAGTTTCGGTAATTGAGTAGAAGAAAGGTATCAATGAATTATTTGCTAATGGCTCTTTTGGTTATTTCAATAATCATAGCTGTCATTATTCTAATTATCTTTATTGGCGTGCTTGGCGCATGGATGAAAGGCGCAAGTTCTCTTGCTTTTCCCGGTCTGGGTTTATTGGTTGCGACACCGCTAATTCTGCTTTCGCTCTTTATTGTGGAAACCTTTATGATTTTAGTGGCAGCGTATTTTGTGCGGTTCATTCCTATCATGCAGTTGATGTTCGGCGACGTTGATTAAATATAATTCCAGCAATTCTTGTCGCTTTCGGTAAGGATTTGCTCTTTGGGAATTGAGTTGAAATATTGTAAAAAGGAATGCGCGCTTCGGGTATGCCGCCATCGAACAAGTCCTTGCAGCCGACTGCTCGATTGCGTGCCTCTCATCAATCTTCCTTCGTTGTAAGTTGCGTGCTTCTCGCTCGCAGCGGCTGAGAGTCCGCTTGTGCGCGAGTTTCTGCGGCTTGGTTGGACTTGGGGCGGCAGTTGGACGAGTCCCAAAGACTACCAGCACTTTGAAAAACCACCGAAGAAATAAGAGACGCTTGACAGGCCGCCGCATCTCATACGCTCAGATTAACGAAGCAAGTTGTAATGGCATCCGACTCGATAACTCGTCGCACCGTCCTCAGCTACCTAGACGATTACCTTCGTCGTGGGGAGGCGACCATTTTCGCGCACCGGCGCGGCTTACGCACGATACGCTGGTCATACAAGCGACTTGTCCTGACGGCGCGCAGATTCGCACGCGAGTTGGAGGCGCGCGGCATCGCAAAGGGCGAGCGGGTGCTCTTGAGCGGCGGGAATAGTCCCGAATGGGTGGCGGCGTTCTGGGGCTGCCTCTTGCGCGGCGCGGTCGTCGTGCCGCTCGACAAAGGGAGCACGGCGGAATTCGTCTCCGCAGTTGAGCGACAGACGGAAGCAAAGCTGATCGTGGCGGGCAGCGACGCACTCGTCGCCAAACGCCTGAACGCTCCGCGACTCCTGCTTGACGACCTGAGCGAACAGGTCGCGCACCACTCCGCCGAATCTTACCCGGTTGAAGACATTGACGAAGACACGCTCGTCCAGATCATCTTCACCTCCGGCACGACACAAGCGCCGAAGGGAGTACTGCTCACGCATCGCAATCTGCTCGCCAACCTTCTGCCGCTCGAAGCGGAGATTGAAAAGTACATCAAGTGGGAGCGGTTCTTTCATCCCGTTCGCTTCTTGAATCTTGTCCCCTTGAGCCACGTCTTCGGTCAGTTCATGGGCGTCTTCGTGCCGCAACTTCTGGGCGGCGAAGTCCATTTTCAGGAATCGCTGAATCCTTCAGAGATCGTTCGCCGGGCGCGCGAAAGCCGCATCTCGGTGATCGTCCTCGTGCCGCGCCTGCTTGAGAATTTGCGCGAGTGGGTCGAACGCGACGCGGCCTCGCGCGGTAACTCGGAAACATTACATGAACGCACCGCTTCTGCCGCAGACGCAAACTTTTTGCGGCGGTGGTGGACGTTCCGCCGTATGCACAGGCAATTCGGTTGGAAGTTCTGGGCATTTCTTTCAGGCGGCGCGACGCTCAATGAAGAAACGGAAACTTTCTGGCGCAGGCTCGGTTTCGCCGTCATTCAAGGCTACGGCATGACGGAGACCGCCGCGCTCATCTCAGTCAATCATCCGTTCAAGCCGAGTCGAGGCTCGATAGGGCAGATCATGCCCGGCTACGAAGTTAAGTTAGACGAACGAGGCGAGATCATAGTGCGCGGCACGAGCGTCTCGCCCGGTTATTGGACGGGCGAAGCGAACATCAATGGACGCGCTGATGAATGGCTGCACACCGGCGACATCGGCGAGCGTGATGCGGCGGGCAATCTCTTTTTCAAGGGGCGCACGAAGGACGTGATCGTCACCGCCGCCGGGCTGAACATCTACCCGGAAGACCTCGAAGCGGCGCTCAACCACCAACCGGAAGTGCGCGCAAGCTGCGTCATCGGGTGGGAAGGCGAGCGCGGAACCGAGCCGCTCGCCTTCCTTATCTTGCGCGACCCAAGCGCAAGCGCGAACGTGGCGATTGAGCGAGCCAACGCGCAGCTCGCCGAACATCAACAGATTCGTCGTTGGTCAATCTGGACAGAACCTGACTTTCCCCGCACCGCGACGCACAAAGTGCTCAAGCGTGAAGTCGCCGCGAAAATCAAAGATGAAGAAAGCAGGGGTCAGGGGTTAGAGGTTGGGGGTCGGAAAGGCGTAGATGAAACTGATTCCGCTTCATCCTTCATCGCTCATCCTTCCGCCGCTTCTTCCTCCTTCATTCTTTCCGAATCAGCGCGCATCAGCGGCAGCACGCCTCCCACCCGGTTTGACCCGGCGTCGAATCTGACGACCGATCTGAAGCTCGATTCTCTAGGGCGCGTCGAACTGTTGAGCGCACTCGAAGATCGGTACCAAATTGAAATTGACGAAGCGGCGTTTACCTCTGCGGCGACCCTCTGCGATGTTGAGCGGATCGTTCATGGCGAGATGGAAGCACAAGCCGCGCCGTATCCTTACCCGAAGTGGACGCGAAAGTTTCCACTGACGTGGGTGAGGACGCTTCTCTTCTACCTGATTATTCTGCCGATCACACGCTTGATGAGCCGGATGCGCGTCGAAGGTCGCGCCAATCTTGACCGCCTTACCGATCCCGTCCTGTTCGTTGCCAACCATGTTACGCTTGCCGACCACGCGCTCGTTCTCGCAGCTCTGCCAATGCGCTTACGTCACCGTTTGGCGATTGCGATGGAAGGCGAACGCTTGCGCGGCTGGCTATATCCGCCCGCCGGCACGAGTTTGTTTGTGCGGTTGCGATGGCTCGCACAGTATCTGTTAGTCGTAACGTTTTTTCACGTCTTCCCGCTTCCCAAACTAAGCGGCTTTCGCCGTAGCTTCGCCTACGCGGGCGAGTGCGTTGACCGCGGCGAGAGCGTGCTGGTCTTTCCTGAAGGCGAGCGTGCGCCGCGCGGACAGATGCAGATGAGTTCGTTCAAGACCGGCGTCGGGCTACTGGTTAAAGAACTGAACGTCAGAGTCGTGCCCGTGAAACTTCAAGGCTTGTACGAACTCAAGCGGCGACGGCAGTATTTCGCCGCGCCCGGCATGGTCACGGTCGTTTTCGGCGCGCCCGTCAAATTCGATCCACACGCGAAGCCGTCGGAGATTGTCGAAGAGTTGGAGCGTCGCGTCGCCGCGCTTTGATCGCACTGCATTCTACTGCGAGTTAAGTAAATTACCGACCATCATTTCGTGGCGAATCGCTACTGAGAGCGATGTGCCTTTTCTGCAATGATCTCCTGATAAATGGCGCGTGAGATGTCGGCGATCAGCGTGTTGGAGCGTTTCTGCTCCTTGATCCCGCGCGTCAACACGACCAGCACGTAAGGCTTATGTCCGGGCACGTAGATGGATGATTCCCGCATCATGAGCAGTTCCGGTGATTGAACCGGTCTTGTGCGACACCTTCACATTGGAGGGTAGTCCTGCCGGAATACCTGCCTTGAACTCTTGTCCAAGCCATATGGTGAGATTATCATATTGGTCAATTCACCTCTTCTGTGTGCAGGGTCATTGTCATCGTGCGACAGCAATTTACGGACTCTGAACCTGCAATCCAATGATTATTCCGACCGAGAAAGGGCGCTCACTGTGAGCGCCCTTTCTGCTATACTACCTATGTCAATAAACTGTAGTTTTCTGACACTGTAAATCAACTACCAAAACACCCCAAAATCATTAAGGATTTGACACTCAATTTTAGGGGGGGTTGACACCCCCAATATTTATATCAACAGCATGAAAGTTGGAATCTACGCGCGCGTCTCCACTCACGATCAACAGACACTGCCTTTGCAACTCAAAGCCATGCGGCAGTATGTCAAACAACGTCAATGGAAACTCGTAGAACAGGTCGAAGAGATTGGCTCCGGTGCCAAGCAGCGACCCAAGCGAGAAGAATTGATGAAGGCCGCGCGCCGCCGTGAGGTTGATGCCATCGTAGTTTGGAAGCTTGATCGCTGGGGTCGCTCACTAGCTGACCTGATTGCTTCACTAGCTGAGCTACGCGACCTCGGGATTGCGTTCGTCTCTCTAACGGAAGCACTCGACTTCACCACCTCGGCGGGGCGTGCGATGGTTGGACTGCTTTCTGTCTTCGCCGAGTTCGAGCGAGACATGATCCGCGAGAGAGTTAAAGCTGGGATTGCTCAGGCGCGTTCGGAAGGTAAGTCGCACGGACGACCACAGACTGCCAGGAAGAAGATTAGTGAGGTGAAGCGTCTCGACCAGAAGGGGTGGAACAAATCAAAGATCGCACGAGAGCTACAGATCAGTCGAGGGTCAGTCATCAACATGTTGAAATAAAGGGTCATTGAGTCCGCGAATTGCTGTCGCACGATGACAATGACCCTACACACAACGTGCTGCCGCACGTATGCTGGTTATCGCACGACCATGAACTGCAATACATAAGCTTGCAGAAAAACGAGAAGGCCGACCAGCGAAGCGAGCGCCAGACTGTGGAAAAAGACGTAGCGTAGGATATCTCCTTCGTGGCCGTACCAACGTGTAGCGGTGCTCGCCACGACGATTGATTGCGCGTCTATCATCTTGCCCATCACGCCGCCGGAACTGTTCGCTGCGGCCATCAGAATCGGGCTAAGCCCAAGCTGCGTGGCGGTGATCTTTTGCAGGCTGCCGAAAAGCACGTTGGAAGAAGTGTCAGAGCCGGTCAGTGCGACGCCCAGCCAACCTAAAAGAGTGCCGAAGAATGGATAGAGAAAGCCCGTCTTGGCAAAGGCCAGACCCATCGTCGCATCAAGGCCGGAGTAGCGCGTAAGGAATCCCAGCGCGAGCATCGCGGCAATCGTTAGCAGCGAGAAGCGAACCAATTTCAGAGTGCTCCAATAAACACGCGCGAGACCACTCAGCGAATACCCCATCACGATTCCGGCGATAATCGAGGCGATGAGAATGCCGGTGCCTGTCGCCGTCAACCAGTTCAAGTTGAAGATAGCTCCCTCCAATGTTGGTTTCGCCACGACAGGCGGCACGCGCTGCACCAGATTGTGTAGGCCGGGTACATTGATCTTGATGATTGTATAGCCGTCAAGAAAAGCCTTTACTTGCGGCAGTCCCCACAAAAAGACGATTACGCTCAGAATAACCCAGGGCGTCCATGCCCGCCTTATTTCGCTTGAAGTATGCTGTGGAATCGCTTCCGCCGCTGCGCCCGCTTGATCTTCGTCCGGAAAGCGCCAGATGGTTTTGGGTCGCCAGACTTTAAGCAACAATGCCACCGCGCTCATGGAGATAATCGCGGAGACAACATCAACCAGCCAGGGGCCGTGAAAGTTGGAGATCAGAAATTGCGGGATGGCGAAAAAGAGTCCGGCGACAAGCACGGCAGGCCAGATTTCCAGCGTTGAGCGAAACCCGACGAACGCCCAGATCAACCAGAAGGGCACAATCAACGAAAAGAATGGAAGCTGCCGCCCGATCATTGCGCTCAAATCCAAAAGGTCTAGTCCGGTTACGCTCTGCAATCCGATAATCGGCGCGCCCAACGCTCCGTAAGCAACCGGCGCAGTGTTGGCGATCAGTGAAAGTCCCGACGCGGCAAGCGGTGAAAATCCCAAACCGATGAGAATCGCGCCGGTCACGGCGACGGGCGTCCCGAAACCCGCCGCGCCTTCAAAGAATGCGCCGAAGCTAAACGCGACCAGCAACAGTTGCAGCCTGCGATCCTGCGTGATGTTCGTGATGCTTTCGCGCAGTATGTCGAAGAGACCTTTCTCTTTCGTCAACTGGTAAAGAAAGATCACGTTGAGAATAATCCAGCCAATCGGGAAGAGACCGTATGCGGCGCCGTAAACAGCCGTGCTTGCAGCTATGCTCGCAGGCATACCGTAGACAAGTACGGCGATGACCAAAGCTGTCGCCAGCCCCATCAAGGCGGCATAGTGAGCGCGGATTTTGAACACACCCAATGCTCCGAGCAAAACCACTATCGGCAGTGTTGCCACCAGCGTGGAGAGCACAGGATTGTGCAGCGGATCATACACCTGCGGCCAGACCATGCAAACACCTCCCTAGTTGTATTGTTCAGAGATGAGCCTGTCGGCTCTACCATTAATCGTGTTTTGCTTGCGCACCAAAGCGTGTCAGGAAAGAATGCTTTTCTTCAAATAACAAACCGCACTATGTGGAAAGCTTTAGACGGCAACGTGCAGTTTTTTTTACGACTTGAAGTCAGGCGATAACGATGTTGTCTAAATCAAGAACTGTTTATTGCTAAGGCGACGAACAAGAACCGTGTGAGCGCATCCTATTAAGAAGTAAAGGGATTTGTCAAGAAATATGTTCTCGTATTGACAAATATTTTACACTGCTCCTAAGATTCACCACAAAGTAATAATTTAATGGTTTCGTATCCATTCGTGCGGTTGCCGAAATCTCTATTTGATCGCCAACACGTCGCAAATCAGGGGGGTTACTCATGGATCATCTAAACTCAAGCATACAGATTCTGGGCGCGATGTTGCCCGCCCACGCTGAGATTTTAACGCCGTCGGCCTTAGACTTTTTAGCGAAGCTGCATCGTGAATTTGGTTCCGCGCGCGAAGCTTTACTCAAACGGCGCGCCGAACGGCAGGCGGAGATTGACGCCGGAGCCATTCCTGACTTCCTGCCCGAAACCGCCGCCGTCCGCCAATCCGAATGGCAGGTAAATCCGATTCCCGCAGACCTGCAGGATCGCCGCGTGGAAATAACCGGGCCGGTGGAGCGTAAGATGATGATTAACGCGCTGAACTCCGGCGCGAAAGTTTTCATGGCAGACTTTGAGGACTCGCTCACGCCTTCGTGGGACAACGCCATTCAGGGACAAAGCAATTTGATGGAGGCGGTGCGGCGCACAATCGCATTCACAAGTCCCGAAGGCAAGTCTTATAAACTGCAAGACAAGATTGCGACGCTCGTCGTTCGTCCGCGCGGCTGGCACTTGTTGGAGAAGCATGTGTTGGTTGACGGCCAACCAATCTCCGCCAGCCTCTTTGATTTCGGACTCTACTTTTTCCACAACGCGCGCGAACTAACGAAGCGCAGTAGCGGCCCGTATTTTTATCTACCGAAGTTGGAAAACCATTTGGAAGCGCGCTTGTGGAATCACGTTTTTGAATACGCGCAGGACGCACTGAAAATCAATCGCGGCACAATCAAAGCGACAGTGCTGATTGAAACTTTTCTCGCCGCCTTCGAGATGGAAGAGATTCTGTACGAACTACGCGAGCACGCCGCAGGCTTCAATGCCGGACGCTGGGATTACATCTTCAGTTTGATTAAGAAGAACCGCCGTCGTTCCGACATCAATCTGCCGGATCGCGCGCAGGTCACGATGACTGTGCCCTTCATGCGCTCTTACACAGAGTTGCTTGTTAAGACCTGTCATCGTCATGGCGCGCACGCTATCGGCGGGATGGCGGCCTTTATTCCGAGCCGCCGCGATGCGCAGGTCAACGAAACGGCGCTCGCCAAAGTGCGCGAAGACAAAGAGCGCGAATCGAAGGACGGTTTCGACGGCACGTGGGTCGCGCATCCAGACCTTGTGCCCGTCGCAATGGAAGCTTTCGATGCCGCTTTGAAAGATCAGCCGCACCAGAAACAACGCCTGCGCGAAGAGGTCAACGTCTCCGCGCAGGAATTGTCGAACATACACGTTCCCGGCGGCACGATCACGGAAGCGGGCGTGCGCAACAACATCAGCGTCGCCCTGCAATATCTCGAATCGTGGCTGCGCGGAACCGGCGCGGTAGCGATCTTCAACTTAATGGAAGACGCCGCGACCGCCGAAATCTCACGCGCCCAACTCTGGCAATGGATACATCACAACGCGCATCTTGATGCGGCGACTAAAGGCGGTGACAACCAATCATCGAACACTCAAATCACTGCCGAACTCTACAAAAGAATTCAAACCGAAGAACTCGCCAAACTCGAAAGCGGCGACGGCAGAAGATACGCGGAAGCCGCAGAGATTCTTGACCGCCTGATCCTCAACGAAGATTTCATAGACTTTCTGACGCTTCCGGCTTACAACTATCTGAACTGAAATCTGCATTCACGTCAGCCCGATACGCTTAAGGAGCAAGCTGTGGACGCACGGATTATCGAAGACTTTCGCGCCGCTGTCGGCGACTTTGGTTTGCTGACGAAGCCGGAGCAGCTGCGCACTTACGAGTGTGATGGGTTGACGAATTTTCGCGTCGTTCCGTCGGCGGTGCTGTTGCCGTCCACCGGCGAACAGGTGCAGGAGATTGTGCGCATCTGTGACCGCGAACGCATTCCGTTCGTCGCGCGTGGTTCGGGCACGGGCTTGAGCGGCGGCGCATTGCCTTACGCGGGCGGCGTCGTCATCAGCCTCGCGCGCCTCAATCGTATTCTTAAAGTTGATATTCCGAACGCGCGCGTCGTCGTCGAACCCGGCGTCATTAACTCGAATGTGACGCAAGAGGTTTCGCCTTACGGCTACTTCTACGCGCCCGATCCGTCATCGCAATCCGTTTGCACCATCGGCGGCAACGTCGCCGAAAACTCCGGCGGCGCGCACTGTCTGAAATATGGCTTCACGACGACGCACGTGCTGGGGATGGAAGTCGTTTTGCCAGACGGTTCCCTTGTTCATCTCGGCAGCAATACGCTTGATGCTCCGGGCTATGATCTGATGGGCGTCTTCGTCGGCTCCGAAGGCACGCTCGGCATTGCGACGAAAGTGATCTTGCGAATCGTCAAACGTCCCGAAGTTATTCAGACGTTACTCGCTGCCTTCAATACGACTGACGAAGCAGGACAAACTGTGAGTGAAATCATCGCCGCCGGAATCCTGCCCGCCGCGATTGAGATGATGGACAACCTCGCCATTCAAGCGGCAGAAGCGGCGGTTCACGCCAACTATCCAGACTGCGGCGCTTTGCTTCTGGTCGAACTCGACGGCCCCGCCGCCGAAGTCGAACAATTGATGAGGCAGGTCAAAGATATCTGCACGCAGTGCGGCGCGTGGGAGATCAGAGTGGCGCAATCGGAAGCGGAGCGCATGGTGGTCTGGAAAGGACGCAAGGCCGCATTCGCCGCGATGGGTCGCGTCTCGCCGAATTATATTGTGCAGGACGGCGTAATTCCGCGCACGGCGCTTCCGCAAGTGCTCGGCGCAATCAAGCGTTTGAGCGAAGAAGCGGGCTTGCGTGTGGCGAACGTGTTTCACGCGGGCGACGGCAATCTGCACCCGCTCGTGCTTTATGATCGCAGCGTGGCGGGACAGGAGCACGATGCCGAAGAACTCGCGTTTGCGATTCTCAAGTTGTGCGTTGACGCGGGCGGTTCAATCACGGGCGAGCATGGTGTCGGGCAGGAGAAGAAAAAGTTTATGTCCGAAATGTATGCCGAGCCGGACTTGGCGACGATGCAGCTTGTGCGTTGCGCTTTCGATCCCGAAAATCTAGCCAACCCTGAAAAGATTTTCCCGCGCCCGCGTCTGTGCGCCGAAAAGACCGGAATATACGAGCCACACCCGCTCGAAGTCGCAGGCGTTGCGCAACTCTTTTAACGTCAAACAAACGATGGCAACTAACCTCGCCGCAACATGGAACGAAATCGGCGCAATCGTCGGCACGGATCACTTACGCACGGCGACGCCCGCCGATGCGGTTGATGGCGCGCCGCCGCAGTTCGTCGTCGAACCGGGCAGCGCCGTAGAAGTGGCGCGCGTGTTGAGTTGCGACGCAGTTGCTGGCCTGAGTGTCGCGCCGCGAGGCGGCGGCACGAAGATGGATTGGGGCAACGCTCCGCCAAGCATTGATGTTGTGTTATCCACCAACAGGCTCAACCGCGTGCTTGAACACGCCTGGGGCGACATGACTGCGACAGTTGAAGCGGGTTGCACGGTGGCACAGGTTCAGGAAATTCTTGCCGCACACGGGCAACATCTAGCCCTTGATCCATTGTGGATGAACCGGGCGACGATTGGCGGCGTGCTGGCGACCAACGACAGCGGCGCATTGCGTGTGCGCTTCGGCGCGCTACGCGATTTGATTATCGGCATTACGGTTGTTCTGCCCGACGGCACGATTGCGCGTAGCGGCGGCAAAGTGGTCAAGAATGTTGCGGGCTATGATCTTCCGAAGTTGATGACGGGCGCGCTCGGCACTTTGGGCGTGATCGTCGAGGCGACGTTTCGTTTGTATCCGCTGGCGCGTGAAGTCCGAACACTGAGTTTTGCGTTGCCGACAATTGCTGCCGCCAATGAATTCACGCTCGCCATACAGGATTCAACGCTTGCGCCGACGGGCGTGCAACTTCGCGCGAGCGCACTTGAACAGCCGCAAGTTGACGTGCGCTTTGAAGGCGTCGCGGCAGCGATTGAAGCGCAAACACAAACGCTGTTTAGTATGGCAGCGGGCGCTAAGCAGATTGAGTCCAAACCGGGAACATGGATCGCGCGTGAAGAATTATGGAACGGTGCGCCGTCGTCGCTCATCTGTAAAGCGAGCGTGCTGCCCTCTCATCTCGCTTGTATGTGCGAAGCGTTGAATCGCATCGCAGCATCCTCAAACATTAAGTGGCGAGCGGTGTTGCAATCAATCGGTTTGGGCGCGCTGCAAATCGAAGCTAACGATGCAGGCTCTTTGCTCACGGTGCTCGAAGACTTGCGTGCGGAATTGAGAAAACTTGGCGGTTCGCTCGTCTTGTTGCGCTGTCCGCTTGAAATGAAAGCTCGCGTTGACGTGTGGGATACGAGCGGCGATGCGCTGCCGTTGATGCGGCGTGTGAAGGAGCGTTTTGATCCGGGCGGAATACTGAATCAGGGACGGTTCGTCGGAGGAATTTAATGGAAGAGCAGGTTGTTGATGCGCGACCCGCGTTGGAAGTGAGGCCAAGCGTAGGGAATATCTTTGACGAACACCATGCGCCGCCCGTTAATCTGATAGACGACTGCGTGCATTGCGGATTTTGTTTGCCGACGTGTCCGACCTATCTGCTCTGGGGCGAAGAGATGGACAGCCCGCGCGGGCGCGTTTACCTGATGAAGATGGGACTCGAAGGCGGCGCGCAGATGAACGAAACATACGTCGGGCATTTCGATAAATGTCTCGGCTGCATGGCGTGTATGACAGCGTGCCCGTCCGGTGTGCAGTACGACAAATTGATTGAAGCGACGCGCGCGCAGATCGAGCGCAACTATCCGCGTTCGCTGCCGGACAAATTATTTCGCCGGATGCTCTTTGAGACGTTTCCGCACCCGAACCGTTTGCGTCTGATGGCCGCGCCGCTCTGGATTTATCAAGCATCCGGCTTACGTTGGTTAATGCAGCACTCCGGGATTTTGAATGTGCTTCCGGCGCGCCTGAAGGCAATGGAATCGCTTTTGCCGCCGATCTCTTTGAGCGGATTACAACAGAAAATCGCTGAACGCACGCCTGCGCAAGGAACACAGCGGCGGCGCGTCGGATTGCTGCTCGGTTGCGTGCAGCGCGTTTTTTTCGCGGACGTGAATGCGGCGACGGTGCGCGTGCTGGCGGCGGAAGGCTGCGAAGTGATCGCGCCGAAAGAACAGAGTTGCTGCGGCGCTTTGATGGTTCACGCCGGACAGGAACAGGATGCGCTGGAGCTTGCGCGGCGCACGATTGATGTCTTTGAACGCGCTGATGTTGATACTGTCGTCATCAACGCGGCGGGTTGCGGCTCAAGCGTGAAAGAGTACGGCTGGCTGCTGCGCGACGATCCGGTTTATGCCGAACGAGCGAAGGCTTTTGCCGCGAAGTGCAAAGACATTTCAGAAATACTCGCAGAGCTTGAGCCGCGCGCCGTGCGTCACCCGTTGCCATTCAAAGTTGCATATCACGATGCCTGCCATTTGCAGCACGCGCAGGGCGTCAGAGTTCAACCCCGCGATGTGTTGAAGACTATTCCTGAACTCGAAGTCGTAGAAATACCCGAAGCGGCGATCTGCTGCGGGTCAGCGGGAATTTACAACATGACTGAACCGGAACCGGCGCAGGAGCTTGGCGAACGCAAGGCCCGAAATGTACTCAAGACGCAGGCTGACGCGCTCGCCACGAGCAATCCTGGCTGTCTGTTGCAAATCACGAACGGACTAGCACGCGCCGGACACTCAATGCCGGCGATGCACATCATCGAATTGATCGACGCTTCGATTCGCGGCGTAATTCCGGCGGCGCTGCAAAAATCCGTCGCGCGACAAACAAGCGCGGACGTGCGTTAGTATCAGACAGGCGTCAATCTTGCGGCCTGCCGTGCCGTATGTTTACCGAAGCGTCGAACTCACTTTATGAATCTCTGGCAAGAGGGGGCGGTGATCTTCGGCGCGGCTTTCGCCGCCGGGA
>JAABUK010007111.1_pt1 | contig 16318 bp, 15 predicted proteins | sample 5559141 | NCBI WGS metagenome assembly JAABUK01 (sample SAMN10711869, study PRJNA513367) | rock metagenome | isolation source: Antarctica rocks | place: Antarctica: Victoria Land, Pudding Butte nord | collected 2016-01-03
GGCGCCGTCCAGTCGGTCAAGTCCAAGGCTTCGTCCTCCGGCGCGGCCATCCAGGAGAACACCGACCCGCCGCTGAGCTGATCCAGCGGTGGTGCTGCACGTCACTCCTGGCCGGCGGCCGATGTCGGCCACCGGCCAGGAGCGCTACTCGCGCCCAGGACCGGGATAGCTGGCATCACCGCTAGCCGGCCGGGTTGACGAAATAGCCGAACAGATCCTGGGTCAGGTGGGTCGCCGCGACCCGGTTGATCGTCTTGTACTGCGAGAGAGCACTCGGCGGCGCGAGGTTGGCGATCACCGCGTTGGCCACCGATCGTCCGGTGCTGTAGTTGAGGTTGGACGTGTGTGGCACGTCGGCGTCGCCGGCGTAGGCGGTGAGGTAACCGGTTCCCCGGCCACCGAGCGCGTCGTAACCGGCCCACACCGCGGTCGCGGCGTAGGGCACCTCGTAACGACCGCCGCCGTCGACCGCGATGGAGGCGTCTGCGCTGAGCGCACCCAGCCGGCCGCCCTTGCCGTTGCGGGTGTCGACCACCCCGAGCGGGGCCGGCAGCGTGACGAACTTGCCGGGCGCCGAGGCGCTCAGGTAGCCGACCACGTCGATGATCGCGTCGGTGTCGGCGAGCCGGTTCTGCAGCTTGAACGAACCGTCCGCGGCCAGGCCGACGATGGCCAGGTTCGACCGCGCGTAGGACCGGTAGTCCAGTGACGAGGTGCCGCCCGGTGAGTTCGGGTAGGCCATCAGATAGCCCGGCGCGGTCTCGTCGATGGCGGTGAGGTTGACCACCGCCGCGGTGGCACCGGGTGGCACCGGCGCGGTTCCGGCGACCGCCACTCTGATCACCTGGTTGGGTGTGAGCTTGGCCTTGGCAGCGCCGGTGCCGTAGCGGGTGTCGAACAGCCTGGTCGGCGGCACCGGGGCGTAGCCCAGCGTGTCGGCGGCGGTCGGCGCGGCGAAGTAGCCCACCACGTCGACGACGGCGTCGGTGTTGGCCAGCCGGTTGAGCAGCTTGAAGCCGTGCGCGCTGTTCATCCGGACGACCGCGGCGACCGAGGCGCTGGGATCGGTCGAGGTCAGCGTCAGGTTCGTCGAGCCGGAGAAGGCGTCGGCATACACGGCCAGGTACGTGGTGCCCTTGGCGTTGATGCCGGTGACGTTGAGCACGACCGACTTCGCGTCGACCGGGACGGTGCTGGGCAGCTTCACCGCGATCACGGTGCCGGCGACCATGGCGCCATTGCGGCCGCCCAGCCCGGAACGGGTGTCGAGGATCCGGGCCGGCGCCGTCAGCGCGACGTAGCCCGAGCCGGGGACCGGCTGAATGCCGCTGGGGTCCAGCGGGTCACCGAGCTGCAACGTGCCGTGGCCGGCCGCGTCGGTGGGCGGGTCGGCCAGCGGCGAGGCCCGCCGCTGCAGGAAGGCCTGCAGGTCCGAGGCATCCATGGCGGGGTTGGCGCCCAGCACCAGGGCCGCGGCACCGGCGACGTGCGGTGCCGCCGCCGACGTGCCGTAGAAACCGGGGTTGGCGCCGGTGGACATCTCTTCGGTGACGTTGGTCGCCACGCCGTCCGGGGCCAGCAGGTCCGGCTTGATGCGGCCGTCGATCGTCGGGCCGCGGGAGGAGAAGCTCTCCAGCGCGCCGGTCTGCCAGTACTCGGCGCCGACCGCGAGGGCCCACGGCGAGGTTGCCGGCTCGAGCATGCTACCCGCGGCGCCCCGTGCCGGGTACTGGTAGGCCAGGTAGGAGCCGTAGACCTCGCCGCCGTAGCTGAGGTCGTAGTGGTAGGCCGGGGTGCCGGCGTTCACCTTGATGGCGACGTCGTACTCGATCCGCTGGCCGGTGGTGCTGTTGGCGATGCCGATCACCATCTCCGGGTCGGTACCGGCCTGTTGGGTGTAGCTGTTCGTCCGGATCGGGGTGGTGCTGGAGCTGTCGTAGTCGTACTGGGTGATCTGCAGGGTGATGCCCAGCGAGGACACCGGCCACTGGTCCCAGGTGAGGGCGACGAAGCCGGACGTGCCCGGGTCGAGCACGGTGTCGTCCCACCGGGTCGCGGTGCCGTTGAGGTCGACGAAGCCGTCCCGGTTGCTGTCGGCCAGGCTTCCCGACCAGTGGTCGCTCGCGGCGTTGCCCGCGGCCTGCACCCACAGCACGCCCGCCTCGCGAGCGGTCTTGACGGCGCGCTCGGTGGTGCCGGCGGCGGCAAAGCCGTCACCGCGGGAATCACCGGTGAAGGCGAGCGAGCTGTTGACGATCTTGACCCCGGCGGCGACAACCTGGTCGGCGGACTGGGCGAAGCCGGTGTTGTCATCGACGCAGTACAGGTAGAGGGTCGCCTTCGGCGCCATCTGGTGGACGATCTCGCTGACCGCGGTGCCGTGCGGCGTCAGGGCGTCGTTGTAGCAGTGGTTCTGACCGCCCGGGTAGACGACGTTCGCCGGGTCGCCGAAGTTGCCGGCGCCGATCTCGGCCTGCAGGTCGCCGAAGCCGGCGTCGACGATGCCGATCTTGATTCCGGCGCCGCCGTGGCCGACGTCGCCGTTGGCGGCCCAACGCTGCGCACCGGTCGTGCTGACGCCCTGGCTGGTGACCTGCGGGATCGCCCGGACGGCCCTGCGCACCTGGCTGACGCCGGCGTGCGCGGCGAGGGCGCGCAATCGGGCGGGTTGCACGGCGACGGTGACGGTGCCGCCGAACCGGGCGATCACCCGGGCACCGACCGAGGTCGCGGCGGCGACCGCGGCGGCCCCGGAGACGCTGACCTCGACGGCGCCGTCGCGCTGCAGCGCAATGGCACCGGCGGTCGCGGCGGCACCGGCAACCCCGGCCAGCCGGTTCAGCGCCGGGTCGAGGTGTGCCACCACGACCGGCTTGGCCGTTCCCGGCGTGCGGGAGGCCAACTCGAGCGCGGCGCCGGACAGTGCGGTGGCGCGTGGCACGGTGCGCGCGACCTTGCCGCCGACGGCCGCCACGCGCGACTTGGCCGGTGCGGATGCGCCGGGCGCCGCGGTGGCGACCGAGCTCAGGGTGGAACCAAGTAGGACCGTGGACGCGACGACGCCCATCACCAGCCGAGGATGCTTCAAGGTTAATCCTTTATGAGGTACATAAGCCGCGGAAGCGTATCGGCGAGCGCCGCCGCTGTTGACGCGAAACCGCCGAGCACGCCTTGGCGTTATCGGCCCGGTAGCAAACCCATCGGCAGCAAGGCCGACGGCATGAATGGACGTGACGACGGCCGCACCGACGGGGCCGGGACAGCACATCCTCGACACGCTTGTTGCGCAGCGCAGCCAGCTCCTCACGGCGACCCGCCGAACCGGCGGGTCGACAGACCCGATTCGCGTTGTCATTCCTGAGGATCGGCGAAGTTCTCGGCACTCGGCAGGACTCATCCGGCCGCGGCGGCCTACCGTTGACAGCACAGCCGCGATCAGGCTCGGGTCGCGCCTGGCGAACGGAGACGACCGTGAGCGTTCATCAGTGTCCCAAGTGCGAACTGCGGTTCGAGCGCAAGACCGAACTCGACCACCACTGCCGCGAGGACCACCCCGACTTCCGTCACGACTACCCGGCTCGACCGGCAAGCGGTGCGCAGCCGCCGCCGTGGAGCCCGGCGGCGCGCTGACCGCGGGTGGTGCGGCCGGCCGGCGGCCGAATCGTAGCCCGACGGTGCAACTCGGTTGACCGTCGTGGTGCAGTGTGGTGGTGCTCAAGCTGACGCGTGGCCTGTCCGCCGGCGCCCTTCGGGCGGTCGCTGACCTCGAGCGCCGCACCGTCGCCGCCGACGGCGGTCGGCTCAAGCTGGAGTGGCACGTGCTCAGCAGCCGCTCCGGTTCAGACGTCGAGGACGTCCTGTACTTCGACGGCGACCGGCTGCTCGGCTTTCTCGGCCTGTATTCCTTCGCGCCCCCGACCGTGGAACTCGTGGGCATGGTCGATCCGGTGGCGCGCCGAGGCGGCATCGCCACCGCGCTGCTGGACGCCGCGCTGGCGGTGTGTGCCGAGCGCGGCCTGAGCCAGGTGCTGCTCGTGACGCCCCGCTCGTCGTCTGCCGGCGCCGCGTTCGCGCTCGGCCGGGGCGGTGTTCTCGAGCACTCCGAACATGCGCTGGCACTGACCGGCGACCCGGCCGACGGGCCGTCTGACCCGCAGGTCAGCCTTCGGCCGGCGACCGCCGCGGACGCGCCTGAGATCTCCCGGCTGCTCGCGGCTGCCTTCGGCTGGTCACCGCCCGATGTGTTCGACCGGCTGTCGAGCAGTTCGGTCCGCACCCTGGTGGTGGAGCGAGCCGGTTCGCCGGTCGGCACCATCCGGCTGGTCCGCGAGACCGATGGCGCGGGGGTGTACGGGTTCGCGATCGACCCGAGGTGGCAGGGCCAGGGCATCGGCCGCGACGTCCTGCGCCGGGTCTGCCGACAACTTCGCGACGAGGGCGCCCGCCAGGTGGGCCTTGAGGTTGCGGTGGAGAACGAGCATGCGCTCGGCCTCTACACCTCGATCGGCTTCACCCGGGTCACCACCGAGGACTACTACGCGCTACCCTCCGGCTGAACCGGCGGCGCTCTACCCGGACTGTCGCCGCCATGCTGGGCGTGTCGGTCGCGCTGAGGTTGCCACTCCCGCGCGATCGTGCGGAGACGGACGAGACATCATGCACTCGGCTTGTCACGCGGGAGGGTGAGGACGGATGCGCATGTGGTTCCTGCTCGGTCTGATCATCCTCGGCTGGCCTGTCCTGGCTGTGGCGGTCGGCACGGTGCTGGGCACCTGCCTGCGCCGGGCCCGCACCATCACCGAGACGCAGGAGCGCTGGTGCGTGTCGAGCCCGGCACGGTCGGCCTCCGCCGACTTCGACCGGTGGCGGGAGGACGACCGTGCACATCACCCGGGCAACCGCCAGGAGGTGCCCGGGTCCCGCCGGCATCGCCATCGGCACCGGCCGGCCTGACGCCGAACCTGCCCGTCGCGGACTACCGTGGCGCCCGTCCGGAGAGAAGGGTCGCGATGCACCCGTACCAGCGGCTGGTGCCCGGACGGACCGATGACGTGGTGATCGTCGGGGCCGGCCTGGGCGGGCTGTCCGCCGCGTTGCGGCTGACCGGAGCCGGTCGGCGGGTCACCGTTGTCGAGCAGCTGGCCGAGCCCGGCGGCCGCGCCGGCGTGCTGCGCGACGGGGGTTACCAGTTCGACACCGGGCCCACCGTGCTCACCATGCCCGAGCTGATCGACGACGCGCTGGCCTGCGTGGGCGAGCGGCTGACCGACCGGCTGGAGCTGCTGCCGCTGAGCCCGGCCTATCGCGCCAACTTCGCCGACGGCTCGCGCATCGACGTACACACCGACCCCGACCGGATGGCCGCCGAGGTCGCCGAGGTCTCCTCCGCCGCCGATGCCGACGGCTATCGCAGGCTGGTGCGGTTCCTGCACCGGTTGTACCGGGTGGAGCAGGCTAATTTTATCGACCGCAACCTAGACTCGCCGCTGCAGCTCATCGGTTCGGCCGGCATCAAGCTGCTCGCGCTCGGCGGGTTGCGGCGGCTGGCCCCGAAGATCGGGCAGTACCTGTCCGACGACCGGCTGCGGCGGATCTTTTCCTTCCAGGCGATGTACGCCGGGCTCGCACCGCAGGAGGCGCTGGCGATCTACGCGGTGATCTCCTACATGGACACCGTGGCCGGCGTGTACTTTCCGCGCGGCGGCATGCACGCGGTGCCGCGGGCGCTGGCCGCGGCCGCCGCCGATCACGGCGTGGCCTTTCGCTACCGGACGAAAGTCGACCGGATCGAGGTTTCCGGAGATCGGGCGCGGGCCGTGCACACCAGCGACGGCGAGCGGATCGCCGCCGACGCGGTGGTCGTCAACGCCGACCTGCCGACGGCCTACGAGCGGCTGCTGCCCGCTGAGTACCGGCCCCGGCGGCTGACCCGACTGCGCTACTCCCCCTCGTGCGTGCTGGTGCACGCCGGCTCGATCACCGGCTACCCCGACCTGGTGCACCACTCGATCTACTTCGGCAGCGCCTGGCGCGAGACCTTCTCCGAGATCATCGACGACGGCCGGCTGATGAGTGACCCGTCGTTCCTGGTCAGCAACCCCAGCCGTAGCGACCCGTCGCTGGCCCCGGCCGGGCGCCACACCTACTACGTCCTGTTTCCGTCGCCCAACACCCGCGCGGGCGTCGACTGGCCGGCCATCGGCCCCCGCTACCGGGACGAGATCATGCGCGCCCTGGACCGGCGTGGCCTGCCCGGATTCGAGGAGGGCGTCGAGGTGGAGACCGTCGTCACCCCGCAGGACTGGCAGGATCAGGGACTGGCGGCGGGAGCGCCGTTCGCGGCCGCGCACACCTTCGGGCAGTCCGGGCCGTTCCGGTTCCCGACGCTGGACCGCAGGATCGAGAACCTGGTGTTCTGCGGCTCCAACACCCAACCGGGAGTCGGAGTTCCGATGGTGCTGCTGTCGGGCCGGCTGGCCGCGGCCCGCATCACCGGCGGGGAGCGGATGGCCGGCTAGCCGGAATTCGGTGAGGCAGAGAGGCGGACGTGACCGAGCAAACCGGGCTGCGCGAGCAGCACAAGCGGCGAACCCGCGAGAGCATCGCCGGCGCCGCCATGTCGCTGTTCTTCGACCACGGCTACGACCCGGTGCCCGTCGAAGCGGCGCCGGCAGCTGGAAAGGACAACGATGGCTGAGCAGCACCCGTCCGGGCTCGAGTTGGTAGTGCTGTGCGACAGCTCCGGAGCATCCATCGGCACCCAGCCGAAGGCTAGCGTGCACACCAGCGACACCCCGCTGCACCTGGCCTTCTCGTGCTACGTCTTCGACCGGCAGGCCCGGTTGCTGGTGACCCGGCGGGCGTCGGACAAGCGGACCTGGCCGGCTGTGCGCACCAACAGCTGCTGCGGGCACCCGCTGCCGGGTGAACCACTGCCCCAGGCCGTCGACCGCAGACTGCGCCTGGAACTCGGCCTCGTGGCGGCCGAGTTGGATCTCATCCTGCCGGCGTTTCGCTACCGCGCCACGATGGGCAACGGGATCGTCGAGAACGAGCTGTGTCCGGTGTATCGGGCCGTCACCGACGACGCGTCGCCCCGCCTTGACCCCGCCGAGGTTGGTCAGGCGTGGTGGCAGGCGTGGCCGGACTTTCTGGCGGCCGGCGATCCCGAGGACCCGCGCTCGCCGTGGAGCACCGAGCAGGTCGCCGAGCTGGACCGGCTGGGCCCCGACCCGTTGCGCTGGCCGGTGGCACCGGACCTGCTGCTGCCCCCGGCAGCGGCCAGATGAGCCGCGGGCGCCGGCTGAGCCGCGGCGCCCAGCTGAGCTTTGGTGCCCGCCGCGAGCTGCTGGCCGCCGGGGTGACCGATCCCGCGTTGCAGGTCGGTTACCAGCGGGCTCGGGCGCTCAACGCCGAGCACGGCAAGACCTACTACCTGGCGACGTTGCTGCTGCCGCCGGCGAAACGCCCTTACGTGCACGCGCTGTACGGGTTCGCGCGCTACGCCGACGACATCGTCGACGACCTGGACCCGGCGCTGTCGGCCACCGAGCGGGCGGACCGGTTCGGCGCCTGGGCCGACACCTTTCTCACCGACCTGGGCCGCGGCGCGTCGGCTGACCCGCTGTGCCGGGCAGTGCTGGACACCATCGAGCGGTGGCAGCTGCCGCACCAGCACTTCGTGGACTTCCTGCACTCGATGCGGATGGATCTGGTGGTCACCGAGTACCAGAGCTACCCCGAGCTTGCCGAGTACATGTGGGGTTCGGCCGCGGTGATCGGCTTGCAGATGTTGCCGATTCTGGGCCGCGCCGAGGGGCTGAGCTCCGGGAACGAGCTGCGCAGGCACGCCACGGACCTCGGCTTTGCCTTCCAGCTCACCAACTTCTTGCGCGACGTCGCCGAGGATCTGGACCGCGGCCGGATCTACCTGCCGCAGGAGTCCCTGCAACGCTTCGGAGTCGACCGGACGGAGTTGCTGCGGGCCCGGGTCACCGGCAACACCACCGAGCCGATCCGGAACCTGATCGCCTTCGAGGTCCAGCGGGCCAGGCGGCTGTACGCGGCGGCCCGGCCCGGCATCGACCTGGTCGCCCGCAGTTCTCAGGGCTGCCTGCGCAGTGCCTGGACGCTGTACGGCGCCATCCTGGACGAGATCGAGGAGGCCGGCTACAACGTCCTGCGGTCCCGGGTGTCGGTCGGCACCGGTCAGCGCGCGCGGGTGGCCGGGCCGGCGCTGGTGCATGCCTGGTGGACGCGGCGGTCGAGTTCCGACCAGCGCTTGGCACGGGTGGCCGGTCAGATGTGACATGCTCGCGGACGTGCGACGTGCCACCGGCAGCTGGTCATGAGCTTCAGCGACGCCATCGAGCTCGTCGGGAAGGTGATCGACGCGGCCGGCGTCGGCGTCATGATCGCCGGCGCGCTGGCCGCCACGGTGCAAGCAGCCAGGCGGGCGGCCGGGCGCCAGCCGCAGGTCTACCGCCAGTACCGCCAGCAGCTGGGCCGCTCGATCCTGCTGGGCCTCGAACTGCTGGTGGCCGCCGACATCATCCGCACCGTCGCGGTGACCCCGACCCTAAGCAGCGTGGCGGTACTGGCCGGCATCGTGCTGATCCGGACCTTTCTCAGCTTCTCTCTGGAGCTGGAGATCACCGGCAGGTGGCCGTGGCAGAAGCCGGCTCCGGTGCCCGGCGAGGCCAGCTCAGCCGCGGCTCAGACCTGATCCCGACCGGCCCGCCCGGGTGGGCCGCCACTGCTTGGCATAACCGGGCGCCAGGTACTTGACTCGACGGTATGCCACCCACCCGGCCGGCCACCGACAGGCTGCGGACCTACCGCCGCAAGCGGGACTTCAGCCGCACCGCCGAGCCGGCCGGCGCGGCACCGCAGACCGCGGCCGAGCCGCCGGCCGGGCGCCGGTTCGTCGTGCAGCGCCACCGTGCCAGCAGGCTGCACTACGACCTGCGGTTCGAGATCGACGGGGTGCTGGTGAGCTGGGCGGTACCCAAGGGGCCGACCCTGGACCCCGGCGTCCGGCACGCCGCCTTCCACGTCGAGGACCATCCGATCGAGTACATCGACTTCGAGGGCGTCATTCCCTCCGGTGAGTACGGCGGCGGCGACGTGATCGTCTGGGACGCCGGAACCTGGGAACCGCACGACACCGGTCCGGATCTGGTCGCGGCGGTCGCCGCCGGCGAGCTGCATGCCGAGCTGCATGGACAGAAGCTGGGTGGCCGTTTCGTCCTGGTGCGCACCGGGCAGGACCGGTCGGGCAAGGAGAACTGGTTGCTGCTGCACAAGCACGACGACTTCGCGGTGGCCGGCTGGGATCCCGAGGAACACCCGTGGTCGGTGCTGAGCGGGCGCACCAACGAGCAGGTGAAGGCGGATCCGGACCGGTTGTGGCGCTCTGATCTGCCGGCCGGCCAGGCCTCGATCGCGCTGAAGGCGCCGGCGTTCCGGCCGCCGGCCGAGGAAGAACTCGCGGCCCTGGACGCCCTGCCGAGCGCCGGCAGCTGGGAGGTCTTCGGCCGGCAGTTTCGGGTTACCAATCTCGACAAGGTGCTGTTTCCGGCCGTTGCCGGCGAGGACCCGATCACCAAGCGGGACTTTCTGCGCTACACCGCCCGGATCGCCCCGACGGCGGTGCCCTACCTCAGTGGCCGGGCGCTGAACATGCACCGCTACCCCAACGGCGCCGCCGCCAAGGGCTTCTGGCACAAGGAACTACCCGGCCATGCGCCCGGCTGGCTGGACCGGTGGGACAACCCGGAAGCCGATTCGGGCGAGAGCCGCACCTACCTGGTGGTCAACGAGCCGGCCGCGCTGGTGTGGGCCGCCAACTTCGGCGCGCTGGAGTGGCACGCCTGGACCTCGCGTACCGACGAGCCGCGGCAGCCGACCTACGCGCTGATCGACATCGATCCCGGCGAACGCACCTCCTGGCAGGACGTCCTGGTGCTGGCCCGGCTGCACCGAACCGCCTTCGAGCACCTTCAGGTGCAGGCCCAACCGAAGGTCACCGGCCGGCGTGGCATCCAGATCTGGGTGCCGATCAGCCGTGGCCCGAGCTTTGACGAGACCAGGCAGTGGGTCGAACAGCTGTCGCGGACCGTCGGTGCCGTCGTGCCGGAGCTGCTGAGCTGGCAGTGGGAAGTGCGCGCTCGAGGTGGCACGGCCCGGCTCGACTACACCCAGAACGCGATCAACAAGACGCTGGTCGCGCCGTACAGCGCCCGCCCCGCGCCCGGAGCGCCGGTCTCCATGCCGATCACCTGGCAGGAGCTCGACGACCCGGAGCTGCGGCCGGACGGTTTCAGGTTGCGGTCGGTGCCCGATCGCCTGGCGCGTACAGGAGATCTGTTTCGCCCGCTGCTCGACGCGCACCAGACACTGCCGCCGCTCGGCTAACCGCGCCCATCAATGGCACAGTGCGGCTCAATGCAACAGTGCGGCAGCACCGACCGTGAGGCTGACCGGAATCAGCCTTGCGCACCGGCCGTAGTGGGGTCGCCCGCGGTGTCCTCGGCAACCGGAGCGGGCGGCTGCGGAACCGAGCTGCCCCGCTGGCCCGCGGCCATGGTGGCGAAAGCCGTCGCGACGCCGGTCGCCAGCGCCAGTACCGCCCAGCGCGCGCCGGTGCGCTCGATGCCGTAGTGGTGATCGAGGGAGATCCGGCCCGGACCGGTCTCGGCCAGCGCCGTGACGGCCGCGATCAGCACCGCGTTGTACTCCCAGCCGCCATTGGCCGCCCACGGACCGTTGGACAGGTGGACCTTCTTGATGGCGGTCGTCATCACACCGGTCAGGGTGGCCGCGGCCAGCGGCGTCGCCAGTCCGGCGGCGAGCATCGCACCGCCGGCCGTCTCGGTGATTCCGGCGGCCAGCGCGTGCACCTTGGCGGGGCGCATCTGCAGGGACTCCATCATGCCCTCGGTGCCGGCCCGTCCCGGACCGCCGAACCAGCCGAACAACTTCTGGCCACCGTGGCCGACGAACAGGCCCCCGATAACCGCACGTGCCGCCAGACGTCCCACACTCATTGGCTTCTCCAGTTGTCTTGTCGCTACCGGTTGTCCGGTCGTGCCCGACATCATGCGCGGCGCTGGTGTGGCTCACCTCCGGCCGTCCCGCCAGGTTAACCGCCAGGGTGGCGCCCGGCTACGGCAGCCACCGCGGCGCAGTCGGCTGCCCTGTCCAGGCACGGTTGAGGCAGCCGAACCGGCGCCCGGACGGCGTTTGGTAGCCGACTGGTGTGCGGATGTACGGCACCGCGCGGGCCACTCCGTACGGGTATTCGCTGTGGGAGTTTGAGGTGTACGGCAGCTGGGCAGACTTGTGCGGGCCCGCACTGTCGCCGACGGGCGGCGCCGGTTACGGTGGTGGTCCGGACCGTGGTCCGCGGGTCAGCAGCGATCCCGGCGCACCCTCGGGTGCGCACCTGCTCTTCAACCCAGGAGTTCGCATGGCTTCCAATGTTGTGTCCCGTTCGCTGCACGATGTGGGTCTGGCCGCGTGGTTCGGCGGCACGCTGGCCAACGCGGTCGCGCTCAACGCCGCCGCCGCCAAGGCCGGTAACAGCCGCTCGGCGGGCGCGGTGGCCAACACCGGCTGGGATCGCTGGACGCCGGTGAACGCGGCCGCGATCGGCGGTCACCTGGTCGGCAGCGTCGGGCAGCTGCTGGGCAACCGCGAGCGGTTGACCACGCAACAGGGCGTCGGCACGATGGCGCTCGTCAAGACCGGCGTCACCGTGGCCGCGCTGGCCGCGACCGGGTACTCGCGGTTGCTCGGACGCAAGGTGTCACAGCAGAAGGCGGTTCCGGTGGCCGACGGCACCACCCCGACCACTGAGACGCCAGCCGAGGTCGCTTCGGCGCAGCGTCAGCTGACCGCGCTGCAGTGGGCGGTACCGGCACTCACGGGTGCGTTGGTGGTCATCAGCGCCGTCGCCGGCGAGCAGCAGCGTGCCTCCCAGGTCGTGTCGGGCCTGGCCGGCCGGTTTCTTCGCTGACGTCGCCGGTTTCTTCGGCTTCTTCGGCCCGGGCCGGCTCACGACCCGTCCGGTGCTCGCAGGGCCGATAATGTCCACGAAGTGGACCGAAGGTGGTTAAGGTCTGAGCCCGGTCGGCCGATTTGTAGTCTCCAGGATGCCGACACAATCGAAAGGCCGAGGAGACGGTTCATGACGCATTCCACCTCCGGTGCCGACCAGCCCGAGTACCCGCCGCCGCCGCTGCCGTCGCAGGCCTACCCGTCGGAGCCGGTCTACCTGTCCAACCTCGACCAGCCAGTGCCCCACAAGGGTGGTCCAGCCAAGAAGATCATCGCCGGTGCCGCCGTGGTCACGGTGCTCGCCGGTGGTGCCGTCGCCGCCTACGCCTACACGATGCTGGCCAGTAGCGGCGTTCAACCCGAACGGGTGCTGCCGGCCGACACCGTGGCATTCGCCAAGATCGACCTCGACCCGGCCGCGGACCAGAAGGTCGCGGTCTACCGGTTGTCGGGCAAGTTCCCGAAGGTTTCCAGGGGAGCCGGCAACATCGAGCAGGAGAAGAACTCCCTGCTCGCGGCGGTGTTCGGCGACCAGGACGGCCTTGACTACAACACCGACATCAAGCCGTGGCTCGGTGACCGGATCGCAATCGCGGCGGTTCCGGACGCCGGCAGCAGCGAGGGCCTGGACCCGGTCGCGGCGGTGGCCTACACCAACGAGGCGAAGATGAAGGCCGCCATGAGCAAGGAGTCGCGTACCGACAAGAACTTTGGATACGCCAGCCTGAACGGCTACGTCCTGATCAGTAACAGCCAGCCGCACGCCGATGCCGCCGTCGCCGGTGCCCGACGGGCGTCGCTGTCGGGCAACGACCACTACCAGGCCGACCTGAACTCGCTGCACGGCAACCAGGTGGCCGTCGGCTGGGCCGACCTCGGGGCCGCCACGGCGGCGCTCAAGGCCGCCCACCCGTCCGCGGACTCCGGGTCCTCCTTCGGCGCGCTGAACTACGCCGACACGCTTGCGACCACCAAGGGCCGGGTGGTGCTCGGTGCCCATGCCGAAGTGGACTACCTCGAGGTGTCGGCCGTAACCCACGGCACCACGAGCACTCCGAAGGGTGGCGGCAAGCCGCTGGAGGCGACGCTGCTGCAGCTGTCGGCCGCCGACACCGACGCGGCGGTGGAGATCGGCGGCCTCGGTGACGCGCTCGAGGCGGCCTGGAAGAACGCGACCGCCGACCCGGCCGCTCGCCGGCGCTTGGAAGACATGTTCGGCGGTGGCGGCTTGAGGCTGCCGGCTGACCTGGGCGCCGTGTTCGGCACCGACACCACCATCTCGATGCAGGTGCCCGCGACCGGCACCGGCGATGCCCACGTCGCCGCGCAGGTGAGCACCACCGACCCGCAACGGGCCATGGAGGTCATCGACATGCTGCGCAAGCGGCTGCAGCTCGGCCCCGACAAGCTGCGCGCGACCCGCACCGCGCACGGCTACACCGTCTCCAACAGCCCGTCCTATGACGGCAAAGCCGGCCCGGGCAGCACGCCACTGGGCGATGACCCCACCTTCAAGAAGGCGGTTGTCGACAGCGCCAAGGCCTCGCTGGTCGGCTACCTCAACGTCGGCCGGATCATCGATTCCGATCCGACGGTCAGCGCCACGGACAAGGCCGACTGGAAGCACGTCGGTGCCATCGGCCTGAGCGTCACCCCGACGCCGGACGGCAACGCGATGACAATCAGGATGACGACCCGGTGACCGACGGACGACCTCGCCCCGTTGCGGTCGGCTGGATCGGTCTGCTCCACGCCGGGTCCGGCCGCCGCGCTGGGCCGGAGGCCGTCGGTTTACCCAGGCGACATCCGTCGCCAGCTACGCTTTCGCAGCCAGGGGCGCTCTGCATACCAGCAACCGCTGGTAGCGCCTCCCCAGGGTTGCGACTAGCCCGCAACGGGCAGTGAGGCGGCTGAACGATGACCGATACCGACAATCCTTCGCCGGCACCGGCAGCTCCGGTTCGTGAAGAGAGCCATAACAGCGAGATCAACACCGTTGCCGCGCAGGCACACCGCTGCGGCATGACGCACCTGGCCAGCGGCCGGCTCTGCCTGCTGCCGGAGCGCCACCCCGGATCCTGCGACTTCCGGCATCCGGACGAGGTGCATTCGGTGACCCCGGACGCCTGAGGCACGCCGGACGCCTGAGCCCCGCCCGACGTGGCGAACGTGCGTCCAGACGGCGCGGATGACATCACGCGGGCGCCGCCGCCGCCAGGTTCGCCGCCGTCGCCCGGTGCTGCGCGCTGGCGTCACGAGTCACCGCGCGTTAGCGTCGTGCCAACCAGAAGGGACGCTGTCGTGAAGACATTGCTCATCGTGATCGTGATCGTCGTCGTGGTGCTGGCCATTCTCGCCTTGGTGGTGCTGCCGCGGGTGCGCAGCCGGGCCACCGAGCGCAAGCGGCTGCAGGCACAGCAGCACCTGCAGGAGGCCAACGAGCGTTCTGCCAAGGCAGAGTCGGCTCAGGCCGCCGCCGAGGAGCAGGCGGCGGGAGCCCGCCGGGAACGGGCCGAGGCTGAGCTGCGGGCCGCTGACAACGAGCGCGATGCCGAGCAGCGGCTGGTCGAGGCCGAACGCGAGCGGGCCGAGGCGGAGCGCCTCCAGGAGCGGGCGGCCAGCCTCGATCCCCGGCTGCGCAACGATCGGGACGGCGACGGCTCCACGCGCTGACTAGCCGTCCGGTTCGCCGGCGGCGACCGATGTGTCGCGAATCAGGTGCAGCGCGTGCCTGGTGCGGATAGGATCGGCTCATGTCCTCCCAGGCTCTGATAGTGGTCGACGTCCAGCAGGGATTCGAGGATCCCGTGTGGGGCCAGCGCAACAATCCCCGGTGCGAGCAGAACATCGCCGCACTGCTCGACCGGTGGGAGCAGACCGGCCAGCCGGTCGTGGTGATCCGGCACGACTCCACCGAGCCTGGCTCACCGCTGCGCCCTGGCGTGGCCGGCAACGAGCTGAAGGATTTTGTGCGGGGCCGAGGCGACGTCCTGATCGGTAAGTCCGTGCACTCGTCCTTTCATGGCAGCCCCGACCTGCATGCCTGGCTGCAGGAGCGCGAGGTCGACGCGGTCGCGATCTGCGGCATCACTACCAACCACTGCTGCGAGACCACGGCGCGGGTCGCCGCCGACCTCGGTTACCGGGTGACGTTCGTCGCCGATGCCACCAGCACCTTCGACCGGCTGTCCCTGTCGGGCAGGACGATTGCGGCGGACGTGCTGGTCGAGATGACCTGCACCAACCTCGCCGGTGAGTTCGCCGAGGTCCGCGACACCGACTCGGTGCTCAGCTCGATGGTTCGTAGCTGAGCTGCTGGGCCATCGGGTAGAAGTTCGGTCGCAGCGAGAAGTCCGGCTGGTCGAACGTCCGGTGGTAGGTGGGCGTCGTGCTCGCCGACAGCGGCGGGTTCACCCACGACCAGTCGGCGCTGACGGAGCGTCCGCACCGCGATTCCCGGTCGACGTGGGTGACGAACTGCGCCGCCGCGGTGTGGTGATCGACGATGTAGACGCCGGACCTCTCGTAGCTGAACAGCACCGCGCGATTGAGTTCGACCAGCGCCCGGTCCTTCCACAGACTCGAATTGCGCCGGGTGGACAGTCCCATCCGGTGAGCGATCACCGGCAGCATGTTATAGCGGTCGGTGTCACTGAGGTTGCGCGCGCCGATCTCGGAACTGACATACCAGCCGCTGAACGGCGCTGCTGGGTACTGAATTCCGCCGATGTCCAGGCACAGGTTGGAGATCGCCGGGTTGGCGTGCCAGCGAAGCTCCAGCTCACCGAACCAGTCGAAGTCCGGGTGCTCGATCGGAATCTCCAGCACGGCGCCGGCCGGCACGTCATACAGTGACGGCGGCGAGTCATCGACCGACACCAGCAGCGGCAGGATGTCGAACGCGGTGCCCTTGCCCGACCAGCCCATCGACTGCGCCACTGCGGTCAACTCCGCATGCAGGGGGTCGCCCACGATTCCCTCCGGCGTGCGGTAGCCGGCGTAGCGGATCAGCTGCGGGTTGTGGACGCGCGGCCCGGATCGGCCCGGCCGGGCCTGGTCGAAGACCGTGATCACCGAGCGAAGCTTGCCGCCGTTGGTCGAGATCCGCAGGTGCTCGAAGCAGCCCTCGGCGACCTCGTCAACGCTGCGCTGGTCGCGCAGATCCAGCAACCGCAGGCTCTGCCAGCTGTACCGTCCGGCACAGCGAGCATGGTTACGCCATGCCAGCTTGGCACCGACCAGCAGCTCGGCGGCGGTG
>JAABUK010007112.1_pt1 | contig 16314 bp, 8 predicted proteins | sample 5559141 | NCBI WGS metagenome assembly JAABUK01 (sample SAMN10711869, study PRJNA513367) | rock metagenome | isolation source: Antarctica rocks | place: Antarctica: Victoria Land, Pudding Butte nord | collected 2016-01-03
CCCACGAATTCGATTTGTCGAGTTTGAGCGCCGCTTCAAATTGCTGTTGCGCTTCGCTGTACTGGCCTTCGCGGAAAAGGTCTATGCCACGTCTGGCCGCGATGGAGACGCGCAGATCGTCCGAGAGATGCAAAATTTTATTGTTCGGGTCAACGATGACTTCGAGTGGCTGGCCGTTGGTTTCAAAATCGAAATCTTCGCTTTTGCCTTCGAGACGAATCGTCGTCGTTTGGTTGTTTGCGTCGCCCTCTGCGCGCAGCATTAATTCGACGGGCAAGCGCAGTGTTTCATAGTTTTGTTTGATTGTTCCGCGTGCGTGAAACTTGCCCGCGCGCGTGCGTATGATCTGGTAGTCAACGGTGAATTCAGGGACGCCCGTGCCTTCGACCCACTGCGCGAAAAAGTAGCGCAGGTTATCGCCCGCGACTTGCGAACTCAATCGCTCGAAATCGTCAATCGAAGCATTCTTGCCGCGATATTGTTCGAGGAAGGTTCGCAATAATGTGTTGAATTTTTCCTTGCCAATCGCATCGCGCAGTATGCGAAAGACCATCGCGCCTTTGTAGAAAACAATGGATTGAAACGCCGCAGATTGATCGTCGAGCGCTCCGGGCGCGCGTGCAATCGAAGCCGTTTGCTCAAAACTCAAGGCGCGTTCTAATTCTTCGCGTTGTGCTGAATCGAGCGCGCTGCCGGTCAGCGTCGCTTCGCGCAAAGCGAAGGCGCTCCACTCCGCAAGGCCTAGAGAAAGCCACGCATCGTCAAAGGATTTGAGGCCGACAGTTTGCCCCCACCATTGATATGCGACTTCGCGTTGGAGGCGTTCCTGCGGCACGGCGCGCGATTGGTCAAACAATTTCGCGGCGAGAAACTCCATGCCCGTCCCGGCATAGGCGTCAAGGCTTTCGTCGTCTATTTGCGCGATGACGTAGCGCGAACCGAAAGCAGGCGCGCCGTAATTTTGCGTGTAAGCCTGAAGCGCATTGCCGACGACTTCGCCGTAGCGATTCGTTAAATTCTCGCTGCCCGGCTTGAGATAAAACTGCATATCGTAGCCGCCGAAGCGCAAGCTTTTGACAATGTAATTGCCTGCTGCGATGTTGCCGACGAGCGCGGGCTGGCGCGTCACAAAGCGGTAACGAACAGTGCCGCCGCTGCCCTGCTGCACGGATGCGGGTTGGTCGCTCGAACCAGCGACGACGGTTCCCGAAGGCGCGATGATCGTAATGTCGGAGGTTGCGCGATCCGCCGCGTAATCGTGAAACGGAAACCAGCGCGCGGCATACATCAGATACGAACCTTCCGTGCCGACATAAGCCAGACGCTTGGTTGCAAGTGGGCCGCCCTCGGCGGAAACGAGCGCGCCGCTCCAGCGAAAACGCAAAGTGATGGGCTGGCCTGCCGGAACGACTTCGCCCAAGTCAACGCGCACGTTCGGCCCTAAGGTCGTGTCTGCGCCCGCCGCGTCCTGCACAAAATTCGTTAGCTGCCTGCCGTTTCGCTCGATGCCGTCAACCTTAAGCGAGCCGTTGAGTTCAAAGACGACTGAGCGCGTCGCGTCCTGCGGCGTCAAAGTTACGTCGCCTGTCGCGCGCAGAAAATGCTCTGCGGGCTGCAACTGCGCTTCGATACGATAGTTTGTCACATCGTATCGGGCGCGCCCTGCAACCGCCGGTTTCTGCTGTGCCGATAAACTATCGGCAAAAGCGAAAAGGACGCAGCAGGAAAGCGCGAGTGTGGCGATGAATACGCGTGCGACATCGGTATTGGCGGAGCGGCGGCGAAAAATATTATTAGTCATAAACCTTGAATCGCGGGGAAAGTTAAGTTGCCTGACGGCGGTGCCATTATTACATTTGTCACAAAACAAACATCATCTTTGGCTTTTGTGCAATCAGGTTTTGGATGTTCAAGGCGGGCTGTCCGTTGGCTGTTGACAGGTTTCGGGTGAACAGTATTTGAGTCGTTATCTGCGCCGGGCTTTTATGGCTGCCGTGCGCGTCGTCCACGGCGCTTCGCCGCGTTGGAATTGTTTGGTCTCTGTTCCGTCGCGCCTTCACTTGCGGGCAAGGATTGATTGCCGGCAGGTGAAGCGTTTGCATCCGAAGCTTCGACGAAGGACGCCGTGCCGAGTTGCGCATCGAGCCCTTCGAGCGAGCCGTTTACTTTGCGGTAAAGAGCTTCTAGAACGGCGCGGCGCAGAATGTCGGGCGAACCGTTTTTGTAACTCTTTAAGTAAGCCGCGAGCGCGTCCGCCGGATTGCCCGTTTGTTCGAGCGCGCCGCCCAAACGCCATAAAGCGTTGCGCCACCACACGGAGTTTTCCGGCAGCACGCTGATGGCGCGCCGCAGACGAGCAACGGCGGCGGCGGGTTTATTTTGATTAAGGAGCGCACGGCCTGCCGTATCTTCAATGCGCCCGCGCAGGATATTTGAAAGTGTGCTGCGATCCGTGACCGGAAAAGGCGGCGCGGTGCCTGCAGCGATGGCCTGCGCGCGCACAACCGCGATGTCGTCTGCAAGCACGGCGACGGTGGCTGTGGGCGCGTCGAGAGCGGCTTCGACACCGATTGTCGCGGCGTTCGTTAAATCCAAAGCAAGCTGCGGCGCAAGCGAGTTTTGCAAAAGACGAGTCGCCGCGTAAAGCTGTCGATAAGCGTGCATGGAGTCTTCGCCCGCTGCAAACTCCTGTGCGGCTTGCGTGGCTGCGGCTTCGTCAATTGCTTGCTTTCCGCCGGACGAGCCGAGCATTGTGTTGAAAGCGAGCAAGGCTTTCAACATGCGCGCGCCTGCTTCAGAGTCGGCAGCCGTGAATGCAAAAATACTTGCGCGGCGTTCGGGCGCGAGCAGTTCGGTAAAGCTTGCGGCGCGGGCAGGAATGCGTCCCGCGAGTTTTGTTTCGAGCTTATTATCGCGCAGCGTGAAGGAATTTTTGAGTTGCGTGGCGGCCTCTTCGTAAAGACCTGCGGCGGCCAGAGCGTTGGCTAATTCATAATCGAGCGTCGGGAAATTTCCGAAACTGCGCGCGGCACGCAAGGCTTGCTCGGCAGCGAGCGGCTGTTTTTGCAGAATAAGGGCGCGGGCGAAAGCAATCTGCGCCCATGTATAGCGCGGCTCAAGCCCGACTGCGCGCGTCGCTAAGTCTAAAGCATGTGCGCCGTCTTCGTGCGCCGCATACCAGTAAGCCGCACCAACAAGGAGCGGCAGATTGCGCGGCTCGTCTTTGAGCGCCGCCGCCAACTCACGTTCGGCATCCTCTTTTTTCCTTGAATCAAAAAGCGCGAGCACCATTCCGGCGCGCGCCGATTTATCTGCCGGATCACTCTGCAAAACTTCGCGGTAAAGCGCCAGCGCTTCTTCGGGCTTGTTTGTGGCGCGGCGCAAATCCGCGAGGCTGCGTCGCGCGGGCTGCGATTTCACATCGAGTTCGAGCGCACGCGCATACTCTGTCGCCGCATCATCGAGGTTAAGCGCTATCTGGCGTGATGCGCCGAGCGCGCGATGCGCCGCCGGATTGTCGGGCGCAAGCTTGACAGCGAGTTCGCTGACGCGCGCCGCTTCGTCCGATTGTTCAATGCTCAAATAGAATCCGGCGAGCAACAGCAAGCGCTTCGGATCATCCTTCACTTTCGTTTCAATCGTGCGCGCGAGCGAGAGCGCCGCCGCCTGTTCGTTGCGCAGAAATAGATTGAGCGGCAAACGCGAAACGACTTCCGCGTAAAGCCTATCGGACATTTCCGCAGGGGCTTCTTCAACCGCGCGCTGAAACTCTTCTCTGCCGCCGCGCGCATCGCCCGCCTTCAACTTCTCATCGCCCAAAGCCGCGCGCGCGCTCACGAGCAATTCCCTTGCACGCAACTTCAGCGCAGCATCCATCTGCGACTTGATGAACGCACGCAAGCGATCAACGCGTTCCTGCGGCGGCAGTCGGATAATCTCATTCAAATCTGTTTTCGGGGCGCCGTCGCGTGTTGCGCTTTGCGTCGAAGCGTCGGCTGCGGGCGTCGAAGAATCTGTGTTGATGGGCGTGGCTTTGTCTACTTTATCCTGCGCGGCTGTGTCGGCCTTGTCCGGCGCATGAGTTGGCACGGACGCAGCGGCAGCGTTTTTTTTGTCGGCGGAACGACGCCGCCGTTGTTGTGCGTTCGTCGCAAACGTCAAACTGCAAATAATCGAGAGCGCAATGATAAGACTTGCGGCGCGCGACGTTGCGCCGCACAAAGTTTTAGATGTCTGATATTTCAATGTTTCAATTTGCACAGTTTGACCTTCGCGTGAATGTTGATTCGAGCGTTCGTGGAATGAGCCATGATAACATCCGTTTGCGCGCTCGTGCGAGTCTTCGAGAAGAGACAGAAACAGTGGAGCATAAATGGTGTGAGCGAGTTTGAAGAAAGCTGGCAGCAAGTTTTAAGCGAAGCGAAGCGGCGCGCAGAGCAGCACGGGCGCGGCGAGGTTGTGGATTTTTTGCAACTTCGCCAGACAAACGATACGTTGCGCGCGGCGGGCATCGAATGGCTTATTACAATTTTTCAACGACTCGCGGACGAAGCCGCGCACGCCGGGCGCATCCTTACAATTGAAAGAGAAGAGACGCATCGCTTCAGCGTCGGTGCGGCGACGATGATCGGTACGCTTTTCAGACTGCGCAGAGGCGTGCGCCAATTGACGATTGAAGCGGGCTGGCCGCGCGCGCCGCAGCATGGCATCGTGCGCGGCAACGGCCTTGCAAGCGCGCGCATTAAACATTTCGGCGAGGCTGCGGCAGGCGCAGAACTGCTTCTCGCGCAAGCGGAAAACGACGCACCGCCGCAATGGTTTATTCTTCAACAGACCGGCGAACGCATCGCATTCTCCGAGGAACACGCGCGCCAGCACATAGCGCGACTTCTGGAGAGCTAAAGCGCCCGGATAATTTTTATCGCGCGTTAATCTCACCAATGCTTGCGGCGCTGTACGATTTGCGGCGCAGCATACACGTTTTCAAGCAACGAAATCCCACGTTAATTTCATTTCCATACTCTGGCAACCTCGCCGCGCCGGGCGTATTCTCTGAGATTACGCAATCTGTCGCGCTCACGTTTTCCTTTGATTCATTCGCGGCACAAAGCTTGCCAATCCGTCGCCTCGTCAGACACGCTTGATTTAATCTCCCCAGTCAGAGCGCAAGCAAGGCTTTCGATCGGTGCTCGACTTCTTATGCGATGCGAGAGCGCGGCCAGGCCTCTAATCAGTAATTTACAGAGGAGATTAAAAAGACATGACACATCAACGCCGGAGACTCATTCAAACCTTCATCCTCGCCGCCCTCCTCGCCCTTGTTCTTCCCGTTGCAGCTTCCGCGCAGGGCAACTACGACCCATACGGGCGCGACCGTGATTACAGACGCGACAGAGATCGTGGCTACGGGCGCAACGGAGATTACCGCCGCAACAATGATAGCCGCTACGGTTACGATCAACGACAATTGCGCGACAGCGTGCGCCGCGTGAAAGACCGCAGCAACGATTTCAAGAAACATATCGACAGCGCGCTCGATCGCAGCCGCTATGATGGTCTTCGCCGCGAAGATCACATCAACGACGAAGCGCGGGATTTCCATGACGCAGCGGATCGTCTCAAAGATCACTACGATGACGGCCGCAATCTAAATCGCAGCACCGAAGACGCGCGAAGACTTGTGCAGCTCGGCTCGCACATTGACAAGTTTGTTTCGCGCAATCAACTCGACGGGCGCACGATGTCGGATTGGTCGGCGATACGTCAGGACTTGCGCGTAATTGCCAATGCCTACGGCTTTCGCATGAGCGACTTCGACGACGCTTACAATCGCCCCACCGACAATGGAGGCTATCGCCGTCGCGGTTCGTATCCGAACGACGGCAACAACAATCCATGGTACAGACAGTTTCCCTTCTAAGGGCAACGCGTCAATCAACTTTATCAATCAACAGAAGCCCTGCCTTGAACTATCTCTAGTTTAGGGCAGGGCTTTCGCGTTCTGCCGCGCATCGTGCCAAAATAGAGTTATGGCAGCAGGCACGCTTTATCTGGTGGCGACGCCCATCGGCAATCTCGAAGACATCACGTATCGAGCCGTTCGCGTGCTCGCGGAAGTCGATGTCATCGCCTGCGAAGACACGCGCCGCACGCGCGTGCTGCTCGATCACTACGGCATCAAAGCGAAGACCATCAGTTACCATGAGCACAACGAGCAAGAGCGCGCGGCGGAATTAGCATTGCAGATTGAAGGTGGAGCGAGCGTCGCAATTGTTTCCGACGCAGGCACGCCCGGCATCAACGATCCGGGATTCCGCCTTGTGCGCGAGTGCGCCGTGCGCGGCGTGCCGGTTGTGCCTGTGCCGGGCGCAACCGCGTTTGTCGCGGCGCTGATCGCTTCCGGGCTACCGACAAACGATTTCTTCTTCGGCGGATTTTTGCCTGCGCGTTCGACGGCAAGGCGCGCGCGGCTCGCGGAAGTTCGCGCATTGCCGACAACACTCATTTTTTATGAAGCACCGCATCGTCTCGCTTTCGCGTTGACGGACGCGCGCGAAATTTTAGGCGAACGCGACGCGGCGGTTGTTCGTGAATTGACAAAGCTTCACGAAGAAATCGCACGCGGTTCATTGAGCGACTTAGCCACACGATTTGCCGACGAGAATGCGGCGCGCGGCGAGATAGTGCTGGTGATTAATCGCGACACAAACGACAACACAACGGCAAATGTTGCTGACAATGCGATGAGTCTTGCCGCGCGCGTAGCAGCATTCGAGAGTGAAGGACTCGATGGGCGTGCGGCGTTAAAAAGGGCGGCGCGCGAATCAGGACTGAGCCGTTCGGAAGCGTACCGCCGCCTCGTCGCCGAACGCGCGAGTGAACGCATTAATTAAACAACAGTCGATTCATTAACGCGGCAATCATGTTATGACATCTCCTCAAGCGCAGACGCAAAGCTACGCACCGTCCGCTGAAGAACTGCGCAACGTGCAATACGTTTTGACGGAGCTTGCTCGCTGGGAAGCGCACGGCGTCGTCAGCGATGAGCAGGCAAACACATTGCGCGAAGCATACACGCGCCGTGAGAACGAGCTACAGGCACAGCTTGCGAACTTGAAATCATCGCAGGATGCTTCAAAGAAACGACAAAGAATTGCGACGGCAAAGCGCCCGCTGCTCGAAACAGTGTCCGACGCTTATAGTTTGCGGCTGCTGCTTTACACGGGCGCGGCGATGCTCGTTGTCGGCGTCGTTATCTGGCTGCGCGACGCGCTTTACTTAAAACTTCAGGAACCCATCGTGCAGGCAGGGCTTCTCGCCTTCGGCACATGCGCGACGATGGCCGCAGGCTGGTTCGCCACCTTGCGCACCAGACAACAATTGACAGGCCGCGCGCTGACGTTAATAGGCTCGCTGCTTGTTCCAATTAACTTCTGGTTTCTCGTGCGCTCAGGGTTAATCAGCAACAACGGGCGCGCATGGATGGTCTGCGCTTTGTGTACGCTGCTCTACGGCACGACGGCGCGACTGCTGCGCGAAAAGCTTTACGTTTATCTAACGTCCGTCGCCCTCATCGCAACCGTCTGGGCGATTATATTTCGCGTAGAGCATGAAGCGTTCGGTCTCTACGCGCTGTCGCTAATGATCGTATCGCTTGCGCTGCTTCATCTCTCAAGATTATTTCCACAGGCGAAAGACTCGACTGATGAGAGCTTGCCATCATCAGGCTTGCCGTCGTCCGGTTGGAGCCGTGAATTATGGAGCGCGCCGCTCGCGCATGTCGCACTCGCGGGCGCTCTGTTCTCGGTGCTCTGCTATATGCCTTTGCGTTTGTGGGCGTCGCCGTCCATTAATGACGGAATCTTTTGGCTGCGCACAAACGATTACGATCCGGCAGTGGCAATGCTGCTTTTTGCGTGCGCGGCTTACACGGCTTGGTTCGCCGGACGATTTATTTACGAAAGGCGGCGCGTGTTCTTTTATTGTTTGAGCACGCTCGCTTTGTGCTGGACGGAATTCTTGATGCTCGACGCGGTGCGCGTATCGCGTTTGACGACGCTTCTGGTTTTATCGCTGACGGCGCTCGGCCTCTCTGTCGCAGCATACTCGGCGCGCAACGAAGCTCTGGCAAAGGCGTTTCATCCGGCGAGTTTATCAGTGGCAGCGATGCTGGCGTTTGCCTCCGCCCTCGTCGCCCTGCTTGCAGATTCCGCGAATACATGGACGCACGGCGCGACGTTGTTTGTGCTGGCAACTGTTTTCGCCGTCGCAAGCGCCACGCGTTTTTCCAACGCTCTCGTGCGAAGCCTTCTCGCCTGCGCATCAATGCTCATGCTCGCCGTGCTTTTCGCTTTGCACACAAGCACGCAGTGGTTCGCCGCGATTTTCACGCTGTGGCTTTTTTTGCCGCTTCTACTGTTGAGCAGATTCACGCGTGAGCATGGCAACGTATGGCTTGAAAAGTTTTCGTTCGACGCGGCGGGCGCAGTGCTGCCGATTGCTTTCGTGGCGACGCTAATTGAATCCGCAGCGCACTTGCAAACAGGGAACAGGGGACTCTTTCCATCATGTGTCACGACATTAGAAATCAGCGCGCTTTCGTTTACGGCGTATGCGCTTATCAAAGAAGAAGCGCGCGCGCACTATTTTCGCGCAGGATTGGCGGCAGCGATTTCGTCTTATGCGCTATGGTGTTTGCGCGCCGGATATAACCCCGTTAGCGATGTAGAAATTTACACAACGCCCGTCGCCGTGTTGCTGATTGTCGTCGCTTATTTGTCCATGCGCGGCGGACAGGATGCAGCGAAGAAGGCGCGTGACGCGGGCGCGTTGTTGTGGACGGGCAGCGTGCTGTTGTGCGCGCCGCTCTGCCTGCGTGCATTTGAGGCAAGACTTTTAGAAGGTGTCCCCGCGTTGTGGCGCGATCTTGCGCTGCTCTGCGCTTCACTCGCGCTGATTGTTTTCGGAGCGACGAACAGGCTGCGCGCGCCTGTCGCGGTGGGAGCAGCGGCGCTTCTCGCAGAGCTTTCGGTGCTCACGCTGACAAGCGTCGATTGGGCGCAAGTGCCTTTGAAGATTTATCTGGTGACGATGGGCGCGCTGATTGTTTTTGTTTGCTGGTGTCTGGAATTCCGCCGCGAACAATTGTTGCTGGTGCGCAAACGCATCAGCGAAAGTCGAACAATGGCGCGCGAGCGATTCGGCGAGTGGAGATGAAAAAACGATGGTGATACGAAAAGGAAGCGAATAGCGATGCCCGATTCAGACAAACCGAAAAGGAAACTCATCTCAAAGCGTCTTAGCGATATTCTGTATCAAATATTAAGAACAAAGAATGAGCCTATCGAAATTGACAAGTTAGAGGATATGGCCCTAGCTATAACCGCTGAGAAAGGTTATGCCATGAATGGCAGTGGTAAAAATCTTTATATTTTGGCTAAAACTGAAGAATCCTATTTCGTGATAGATGAATACCCTAGTTATAAGCTGCGTAGTAATACAAGGCTCCCTGAATTTTCAGATATAGACAGAGGAGTGAAATATCCTGCGGCAGCAGCTAAAGTGCTTATTGCTTCGAGGGATTATGTTGACCTAATGGAAATAGTTGAAACCATCAAGCGAAATAAGCTATACCAATTCCCTGTCTCATATCCAGAGTATTGGATGTATTTATATCTGAACGAATATAGGGAATTTTTCTCTCGGAATGGAGCTTTGAAAGTTGGATTAAAGGAATGGGATGGAGAAAAGGATTTTCTAAATCTGCAGCAAGAGCATATACCCCATACTTCTAGTTCCTACGTTGATACAAGGAGAGATATTACGCCTAAAGTACATGAAGCGAATCTTGAATCAATTTTAGTAGAACAGCTTGAAGTTATCGAAGAAGGTTTGCAGTTGGTAAAAAGGCAATTTGTTTGTTCGGGAGTTGGTCGAATTGATCTGCTATGTAAAGACAGAAAGGGAAATCTGGTAGTAATCGAGTTGAAGAAGTTCGGAGTCAAACATGATTCAATCATAGACCAAATTGCGAGATATATAGGATATGTAAAGGCTCATGTCGCCAAAGGAAATCAAAAGGTCAGAGGGATTATTGTCGTGGGAAAAATTGACGATAAGCTGCGTTATGCAGTGTCAGCATTTCCAAGCATAGATGTCAAAACATTCAATCTAACAATTAGTTAGGAAGCGCAATACATTTGACGCCGCGCTGAACAAGTCATTCGAGCCGACTGCGAATTATCGTGCCTTTCATCGTCAACTTGTGTGTGCGGCGAGTCAAGTCCAGATGGAATTCTCTTAATTTCCCTTCAACTCTGTCGGCAATTGTTTATCCACGCGCGGGCGCTGGTTAGCGTTGGCGAGTTCCTGCATCGTCAGGTAAACGGTGCGCGTGATCTTTTCCATTTTCTGGTAATCGATTTTGTCGGGCGAATCCGAAGGCCGGTGGTAATCTTCATGCACGCCGTCGAAGAAGAAGATAATCGGCACGCCTTTTCGCGCATAGTTAAAATGATCCGAGCGAAAGAAAAAACGGTTCGGGTCTTTCGGGTCGTCAAAGCGATAATCATATTTGATGTTGAGATAATCGCGGTTGACGCGCTCGCTCAAATCGCCTAACTCCGTGCTCATCATCCTTGAGCCGATAACATAAACTTCGTTTGGCGCGGAGAGTTCCTTATTGGCGGCAACGGTGTCATTCGGAAAGCGGCTGCGCCCGATCATGTCTATGTTGATTTGCGTAGCAATTTGATTCAAAGGCACAGTCGGATTCTCCGTGAAATATCTTGACCCCCACAAGCCTTTTTCTTCGCCGCAGTGCCAAACGAAAAGCACAGAGCGGCGCGGGCGCTGCGGCTCGCGTCCCAGAGTTTCCGCCATCGCAAGCAGCGCCGTCGTGCCGCTGCCGTCGTCGTCCGCGCCATTGTAGAGAACGTCGCCGGAAGTGTCGCCTTGCTTCGCTCCGCCGCGTCCCGCGCCCGGCGCGCCCACGCCGACGTGATCGTAGTGCGCGCCGAGCGCGACATACTCATTTTTCAAAACGGGATCGCTGCCTTCCATTATCGCGACGACGTTTTGCGTGGTGAGCGATTCGGCTTTGACGCCGACGTTGAAACTGATGTGCTTGTCTACGGCAAGCTCGAACGAGTCGCTTGTGTCACCCGCCGCGTTACGATTGAAGATGGTGGCGGCGTTCTGTTTTTCCCCTTGAAACAGCACCTGCACTAATCGCGGCGAAAGCGTTATGTAAGGCAACGGCGGAGCATCATTCTGGAATTTTTCAACGAGTGTAATGCCGCGCTCCGTAGCCGTCTGGCGCGTTCTGTCCCAGTTGGCGAGCGCTTGGTAATCCGCGATGATGATGACGCCCTTCGCGCCGAACTTCTGCGCCGCCGTCATCGGATCAGCCCAATCTTCGCCGCGCGTGCCGCTTAAATCCGCGCGCGTGATGCCCTTTGGAAACTGGCTGCCGGAGTTGACGCTGATAACGACGATCTTATCTTTGACGTTGACGTTCCGGTACGGATTAAGGTTCTTCGATTTGACGATCCAGCCGTTGCCGACGTAGACGAGCGAGCCGCTGGCGTTGCCGCTCGTGATGGCCTGCGCGAGAAAGTCTTCGCCGAAGTTGTATTGCCTGCCGCCGAGTTCCATGTGCGTCGCCGCCGGATCAATCTTCGTGCGGCGCAGTGCGATTCGTTGAAAATAAGTGCCGTCGTCGCCCGCAGGCTTAAAATTCCAGCGCGCGAGATTCAAAGCGATGAACTTGGCAGTCGTATCAAGCCCGCGCGAAGGAGTGTCGCGGCCTTCCATTTCATCGGAAGCGATAAACGACAAATAATTTTTCAACTGCGCCGCCGTGATGTTATTCGCATCCTGACGCGCGAGCGCCGCACGCGAACCCGCGCCGTTTGCAGTTGTCGCCGCAACATTCCTGTTACCACGACGCTGCTGCCGCTGTTGCTGCGCTTGAGTCGAAGGAAGCGGCGTAAGCAGCGCAGATGCGAGCGCGAGTGCGATTAGAAGCTTTCTAATATTTTCTCCGTTTATTGAAGACACTATTAAACCGTAAAGTCGAAGCGTAAAACAATTTCTTATTTTCAAGGCTTATCGTTCCGCATTCATCGTTTTGAAAATTTTATCGAGCCATAGATTCGATTGCTTTTCCTGCACGGTGTTGGCGCGCAAGCGATCATTCAAATTCTTGAAGTCAACTTTGTCGAGTTCCTGATCCTGATTAAAGCACGAGAAGATAAAAGTTTCCTCGCCCGTTTCAGGATCGACGTGGCGCTGCAAACACTGCGCGCAGACTTCCTTCATCATGCACTGCATAGGGCTATTGATCGAACCGATGCCGACATGCGCGCTGCTCAAATGCTTGGCAAGCACAGTATGCCGCGCAGTCTTGACCGCCGCCATCATGCGATCCGAACCGATGGCGATGATGCGATTCACTTCGCGCAAATCAAACTTCGGCTCGCCGAATTTCCCTTCCGCATAAGCCTTAATCGCTTCGACGATGTTGCCGCGAAAATGGTAATCGCCCGCGCGCTGCGGTTTAATTTCAACGCCCGTGTCCGTCGCCCAGACGACTTGATCGGTCGAGGCTTCGATGTCTTCGCGCTTGAATAAATCTTCGCCTTTTTTGTAGCCCGCAAAATAGATCACACGGTTATTGCGCTCACGCAAAGCCTTCGCAATCGAAAAGAGCACGGCGTTGCCCAAGCCTCCGCCCGCGAGCAGCACTGTTTCGTTTTCGGGAATTTCCGTCGGCGTCCCCGTCGGCCCCATCACGACGACTTCCTGTCCCGGCTCAAGCATTGCACAAAGGCGTGATGACGCGCCCATTTCCAGCACAATCAAGCTCAACAATCCGCGCTCACGGTCTACCCACGCGCCGGTCAAAGCCAAGCCTTCCATGACGAGCTTCGTGCCGTCTGCGGTGCGCACGGCGTCTGTTTCGTAATTCTGCAAACGATAAAACTGTCCGGGATGAAACTTGCGTGCCTGCATCGGCGCGTGAACCACAACGTCAATGATCGTCGGCGTCAAACGATCAACTCTGACGACGCGCGCCACAATCTGCTCATCCAGAGTTTCAATCAAGTTTGTAAATTTATCTTCGCGCGCCGATTGTGCTGCCTTGTCGAACGATGTTTCAACCGCCGCGATTTCTTCGGCGAACAATTGCGCGACGTGGCTGTAGCCGTGCTTCGCGGAAGCCATCGCCTTGACGACGTTGCCCGCGTACACAGGATGATTGTCGCCGTAGTAGGAAATAAAGCGCCCGTCATTTTCGTAGGAAGTAAAGAACGCCTCTGCGCCCTTCGCTGCCGCGACGACATGCGGCGTGCCGTCTGCTCCCGCTTCGACATTGTGCGGCGAGAAAAATTCCTTCCACTCGTCGAGCGCAAAAGTGCCCGGCGCTTCTCTTTCGTAAATCGTGTTCGGGCTGGTTCCCGCCGCCACACACACCATCCGCGCGGGTAAGGTCACAAACTCGCCGCTCGGTTTCCACTTGCCCGCTTCGACGTCATGCTTCATTCGCTCGAAAACAATCGCCGACACAGCGCCGTATTCGTCCGGCACTGCTTCCGTCGGGTTCATGTTTTCGATGTAGCTGATTCCTTCTTCGAGTGACTTCGTTATTTCTTCATGGTTGAGACGATACGCGGGCGAGTCTTGGAGTCGCTTGCGGTAAACAAGGGAGACGCCGCCCCATTCGCGCACCAGCGGCACAAAGTTTGGCGCTTCATTCGCTTTCTCTGCACGCGCTCGCTCGGCTTTCACGGCGCGCCCGTGCGCCAAGAATTCTTCGTAAACAAGGCGTTCTTCCGCATCGTATTGGGCGTAGACGTCCGCCTCGCCGGATTCCGCGACGAACATTTCATGGCGATCGAGAATTTTCTCAACCTGCACGGGATAATACGCGAAGAGTTCCGTCGCCGTGTCGATTGCGGTGAGTCCGCCGCCGATCACGACGGCAGGCAAACGCACTTGCAGATTAGCGAGCGAGTCGCGTTTGTATGCGCCCGCTAATTGCAGTGTCATCAGAAAATCCGATGCTTTGCGAATGCCGCGAATCAGATTATTCTTCATCGGAATAATCGTCGGCTTGCCTGCGCCCGTCGCAATTGCAATATGATCGAAGCCCAATTCCCAAGCGTCTTCAATCGTCAAAGTTCCGCCGAAACGCACGCCGCCGTAAAAGCGAAAATGATCGCGGCGAGCCAGCGTCAAATGAATCAAGGTTAGAAAGTTTTTGTCCCAGCGCACAGTGATGCCGTATTCCTGTACGCCGCCGAAACCCGCGAGCACTCGGTCTTCCAAATCAATCGCAAAGTCTCTTACATCGCGTATAGCTTGCGGCGTATGTGCGCCATCGCCCGCCAGCATTCTGCTCAAAGGTTCGATCTTCAAACCATCGACACCGACGACGCCGAAGCCTTCGTTCAAAAGATAATGCGCGAGCGTGTAACCGGCAGGACCTAAGCCCACGACCATTACATTGCGTCCGTTGTACGGTAAGGCAAAGGGACGTTTCGCGTTCAAGGGATTCCAGCGCGCGAGGAGGCTGTAAATTTCAAAGCCGTAGGACATCGCCAGCACGTCCGTCAGCACGCCCGTTTCGGCCTGCGGAATATTAACCGGGTCTTGCTTCTGAAAAATGCAACTCTTCATGCAGTCGTTGCAGATGCGATGCCCTGTGCCCGGACACATAGGGTTATCGATCATCACTACGGCAAGCGAGGCAATCGAATCGCCGTGCTTCTTTAACACGTGCATTTCTGAAATCTTTTCGTCGAGCGGGCAGCCTTCGAGCGCGATGCCGAGCGGATTCCTTTTCACTGAACCGTCGCGCTCGTGGAAACCCGTCGAGCATGAGTCCTTACCGCGCTCGTGGCAGTAAAGGCAATAATCGACTTCGTTCAAGACTTCGCGTTTCGTTCCGCGCCGGTCAGTGAGCGCAAAGCCTTCTCTGCGCCGCAAGTGTTGATCGAAGCCGCGCATCATTTCCGGCAAATCCGCGCGCGGGCGTTCGATTTCGACGAGCTTCGTGTAATCGAGCGCGTGCGGAAATCTAAACGACACCCAAGTGCTTACGCGCCGCTTTGCTTGCTCTTGAGTTGCGTGTACCGCCGCCCACGCTTCAATGAGACGCAAGGCCGACTGCACAAGCGCCAGATCACCGCTCGCTTCATGGTTGCTCGTTTCAGCAGCGCTTGCTTCGCCTGTTGTGGTCGGCACGTTGAGAGACGCAGACAACTCCGGATTTGTTTGTGCGTCGCGCAAAATTTCGCGCGCGTTCTTCAACGACAGCAAAGCGTTTTGCGCGACGGGCGAAACGGCCTCGCCTTCCTTTATCAACTCTTTTTCGCACTCAAGAAGGCGCACGGTCATGCGCGAAATTCCGAGTTCGTCATCACACGCGAGAGTGTCCGCGAAAGCCCGTTCACGCAATTGTTCGAGCGCCGCGTGGACACTTTCCGCATTGATTTGCGCGGCCTGTTCCGCATTAAATTTCTTGAGCGCACGGCGCGCCACAAAAAACTTGAAAGCAAAAACGGCTTGCTGTTCATTGACCGCTTCAATTTCGGCGAGACGCTCTTTTTCGACATCGAAGAGGCGCGCCACGAAGCGCGAAAGATGCGGCGCAGCAGCGATCAATAATTCCGACTCTGCTTTCGCAACGAGATTTGCGCCGCGCGCTTTCGTGTACTCAACGAGTTGCGTGTGCAAGGGCGCGTCCGCCTTCGCAAGTTCCGCATAAAAGGCTTCCGCCAATTCGCGCAGACGCTCCGGGCGATATAGGTCTTGATAAGCAAAGCCTTCGATTCCGAGCTTGAAATTCTCGCCCTGCGAAACGGGCGCAACCACGTTTTGTTCCAGAAGAATATTTGATGACATTTCGTATCGAGCTAAGTCCAGTGAAATAAAAAGCACACGAGCAAGCCTTCATTGCATACGCACTGTGCCGAAAAAATATATAGCCGCAAAAGTAGCAACGCGGCTAACCGAATAGTATAACACCAGCCTGCAATACAGCTCAAAACCGCTTTGCAGCCTATAAATTATTTGATGCCTGATTGCCTTCGGCAATATGCTGAAATAGCTACGCCAAAATCTTCACAGCTTCCTATGCAGGTCAAAAGATATGTACGCTGTTACCAGCGGGCTTTAGATTCTTAGGACTTACGCAAAAAGCTAAGATGTAGATAATGGCAGCATGATTACTGCCAACCAACGAGCGACTCGTCTTGATTACTGCCAGTATCTCTTGAGCAGTCAAATCAATTATACGCTCACGAACTT
>JAABUK010007113.1_pt1 | contig 16312 bp, 16 predicted proteins | sample 5559141 | NCBI WGS metagenome assembly JAABUK01 (sample SAMN10711869, study PRJNA513367) | rock metagenome | isolation source: Antarctica rocks | place: Antarctica: Victoria Land, Pudding Butte nord | collected 2016-01-03
ACCCAGACTGGTACTACATCCGTGCAGGTAATTTGCAACATCATATAACTAGCCCTTCAGCTGCAGAACCTGTGGTCCTGGCAATGGGCATGTGATACAAGCAAGCAAGCTCCCAGCAGTGATCAGTTGCAGCTTGACTTTGCAAAGCGGTACAACAAATGTGTCAGTCACTATCACTTTGCTATGTGCAGCTTCTCTAGCACGCAAGGTGTACCTGAGGCAAGGCGTGGGTGTTGGAGCCTTCAGAAAGCAGTATGGTGGCAGAAACAAGAGGAAGGGTGCAGTCCCTGAGCACTTTGCAAAGGCCTCAGGCGGTTTGATACGGCATATCCTGATTCAGCTAGAGACCGAGGGTCTAGTAGAGAAGTACGAGGGCAAGAAAGGAGGCAGGAAGATCACCAGCACAGGCCAGAGAGATCTGGATCTGATTGCTGGACGCATTCAGGCAGCTGAGGAGCCCGAGGAGGAGGAGGAGGACGCAGAGTAGACAGCATGTTTTGCTCCTCTGCATCTTTCTTTTCACCAGAAAGCCATTGCTTGAATACTTCTGACTCTGTAGTTGTGATATTCCCAGAGCATGTAAGTTAGACAAGCAGGGCCGAAGGTTGCGATGGGTTGTTCAGTCTGCCAGGGAGTGCTGCTCGTGGTGTTGCTGCAGCCTGCTTTAAGCATGCATTGTATCCTCGCACTGGATGTTCTGCTTGTTGCTGGCACAAGCCATGGGCAAGTCCCACAGTACAGCATATGCCACATCCTCATCTCTGTACACACAGAGTGTACAGCTGTGTGGGCTTGAGCAGGAAGGCTCAAGCCAAACTGCATGCTGGGAGCGTAGGGCTTCTGTTGTCTATCTCCTGTGGCAGCCATCTGCAGCCCTACGTAGTAGTATACTGTTCCACAGTGCAGAGCTGCACAAGCACAGCAGCCCAGTACAAGCTTTGCTGGGCCCCCCCTGCTGGAGGTTAATTGTCCAACATGTGCTGTCCTTGCCCAGTAGCCGTCCCTCAACCCATGGCAGTCATGCTGAAGCCATTTTCAGCATGCTGGATGGGTGCTGTACAGAAATAGTACTATGTGTGCATCTTTCGGGTACAACTGTGATGACTTGCTGAAAAGCCACAACTCAGGTGCAGCTACTATGGTTGATGCTCCCAGAAGCCAATAGTAGCAACGTGTCCCGGGCGCCCTGCAGACTATACTGGTGCCTGAGCATAAGAGCATGTCAAGACATGCTGATAGTTACACTCTGAAGCTGGATTCAGAGCAGCATCACCACAGTGATCAATTAAGGGCGTGCCTCAACCCAGTGCTATGTACTGCTTGACCGCGTACTACTCAGGGTGTTATTGATATCTATTGAATCCAGAAACTTGACCATTCAAATGATTTGTTGAGCATAGCCTGAGACAAAACTGATCACTGTTTTGGTTCAGCGAGTCTTCTTCACAGTGACCTAACTTGGTTTCGGAGCTGGTGTTACTTTTGACAATGCACACCTTGGTCCCTGTGTATCCCCGGGAAACAAATGCAACCCGCCATGAATCCCGTGGGAGCTGCTAAGTCACAACTGAATCAGTTCTACCAAAGGTGCAAATCGCCCCTGCCGCGATATGACGTCAAACAAGCCGGATCAGGCTTCAAGTGCACGATCATCTGCCCGTCTGTGTACACAAGCGAAGGAGCTGTTGAGCTTCAGCTATTCACTGGCAAGGGAGCCACCAAGAAAGCCAGTCAGGCGGCTGCTGCAGCAGAAGCTGTCAAGTTCCTACAGGATCAGCCATTATTTGCTGCCAAGAAACCCTTTGTAGAATCTCTATGGGAGACGGTCAAAGGCAGTTTGTCAGATCAGGTGCTATCGCATCAATCGAACAAGCTTATACTAGTTGAAGCTGCCTAGTATTGCATGCCTTTTTGTGTGAGCTCTTGCACATACGTCTGATGGCACTTGCACCAACTTCTGGCTGCTTCACCTTGTGGGTGTGTGAGAAAAAGGTCGCTGACAACGTACAGATGTCGTACAAAGCTTTGCAAGTGTGGATTTGTAGCAGCTGGCATGCATGCACTGTAGCCTTCAACCCCTGTCGACAAATGCATGCAGAGCCTCTTCAAGGAGAATGAGCTTGAAGCATATGTAATATTGGCTCAGCTATGCCATGATGGCTGGCTGCCACTACAACAGCTGCTACCTGCCAAGTCTGTGCGTGCTTGGTTCAAGGAGTATGAGCCACAAGCTGCCCTGCACCCTTCACAGGCGTTGCAAGTTCTCTCTGCCAAACTGAGCCAGCAAAACCTGCCATCAGGTGACAATGCAAACTACATTGCCTTGCAACAGACAAGCAACATAGTGGACGTGAGCGTGCACCCGTCCATTGGAGGCAGATAGATGCGCAGCAGACTTGGCATGCAGCACGATAGCATCTCTGCATTGTCAACATCAGCTGTGTTTCGTGTGTGACTTGACTGGTGATGTGAAGAGCTGATGTGCAAAGCTCGCTGCAGCACAACAAGTGGGTTTGTGTGCACTTCTGCAGATGACCTGATGGCTTTGAGTAATGACGGAAAGTACATCAAGAGAAAAGCCACGTACCAAAGATCATCAACAGCAGAGCTGGGATTCTGCAAAGCCACCAAAGCTGTGGAGATCAGTCTGGATTTAGCTTCGGGGTCCAAGCCTGGAGGTGTCTTGGTGCCTGCTGATCTCAGGTGGGGATCTCCTTGCTGGCTATGTAGTCAGTCAGAAAGTAGCTACATAGTCAGTCAGGGAGTATTCTAGCGCCAGTGTATGCCTTTGTCACACCTGAATGGGCTGATACATCTGAATGTGAAAAGTGGTACACCCATATGACACCTTACGCAAATCCTGTCCTGGTTTAGGATCAGCCTGAGCCTGCAAATTTATTTGTTGACAGTGAGCACACATCCTTATGATGAGTTGCTTTTGCGGCAAGTCTCAACCCTGACAGTACACCACCCTTTTGTCAAAGCTCGCACTGCACCGAGTAGAGCACAGGCTGTGCTCTGCAGGTTCTTCAGTCATGGACATCATACCTTTATTGACACCGTTCATCAGCTAGCAATGCAAATGCATTGTTGTAGCCAGTCCTGCTGGTGATCTCTTGAATGCCAATGCTGCACAAAGAACAGCCTGTACCCTGCAGAGTGGCATAGCTAGTTTTTCTTTATATTGCAGCCTGCACTTGGTGGCATGCAGCATCTCAGCAGGACTTTGTGCATGCAGCGCACCAATCAGTTGGTTGGAGCATGATGGCACAGGCGACCCATGGCACGCCATTGCCAAAGCCCTCAATGTGGATGCGCATGACCTGCTGTTCTGGGAGAAGCTGGCTAAGACTGTTCATGTTCCAAAGCTGCCAGGCTTCCAGCCAGAAGACAAGCCTCAGCTGTTATTGGTATGCCTTCTTCGCTTGCTTGTTGTCCGGTTGCTTCAAGCTGCTGCTGGGCAAAGCTGTTTGACCACTACCGTGTGAGCTTGTATGTAGCTGTTGATGTATTGATGGGCGTGAAGTCAGCTGGTGCATCTGAGTATATCTAGCAACAGATACACTCGCCTGCATCAGCTGACCTCACGCCCATCAATACATCAAGTAGTTGCGGTCAGTCAGTAGTATTACACCCACCACGGACTGTATTCTTTTCTTGGTGAGTTTGACTCAATGGCGTGACAGCTGCATTGGACACCCGATGCTGCCTATGGAAAGTATTCTGTGGGATGGTCATGATGTATGCTCGCATATGAAAACCCACGTGCAGGTGGTGACGCCTTTGCCACTTGTGAATGCAGGAAGCCTTTGAGAGCGCCCTTGGACCCCCTATCAATGCCCAACATGCTGACCCCCCAGCAGGCCCGGCAGAAGGCCCTCCAACCCCACAGCCTGGCCAAAAGGCCTCCCCAGACTCAGCCCTCAACAGTGATGCCAACACCCTCCTTGTGCTGCCGTCTGAAGCCTTGAACCCACCCGTCATGTACAGCAGTACTACCCAGACCGCAACAGCATCAAGCTTGAATGCCAGAGCAAGCTGGCTAGCTGGCAAAGCAGTACATGGAGATGCCTTTCTGACCCACAGCAAGATCCGTCACAATGGCTGGCTGGTGCCAGCTGTGGTGGTCAATGCAGACTTCACCCTGGACGTGTTCTGGCAGTGGGTGCACGGCCTGCTTCCTGAGGTAGAGCATGTGAACAGGGCTGCAAATGCCTTGGTCAGCAGGTTGCCTGCCATCTTCAGGTAGGTGTGTCTTTGGCTTTTTTGGTGTTGACTGTCGTGTGCGTGTGTGGAAAACGTCAACATATGCACTATTTGGCAATGGAACCGCTCATGAGGTGATGGGTCTGCACCAAACTGCAATTCAGTTCATTTGTGCTGCTTGCAAGCTTCTACCTTTGGCAGCCTACCCCCATCTCACCGATCTGCCAATGGGACCCACAAAAGTCTCCTGTGCTGGAGCTGTCAACTGCAGCACAGCAGACAAGCAATGAGCACTTGCAGCGCTGTGCTGCATGCTCCTTTGGTGCTAGGTTCAAGTGGCTTAAGTTTAAGTGGCGTTGTGGCAGTCGTGCAAGTCACTTGCAACAAGGGCACATGCTCAGCGCTTGTGCAACAGCTCTGGTTGCTAGTTTTCTGCAACTGGATACAGGCACCCCAAGGCTTGGTGGGGTCAAGACCCTTGGAGACTGCTGTCAGAGCTGTGCACCCCTGGCCTATGCATGGTCACCCCCCCTGCCCCCCTCCCTGTCTCTGTTCTGGCTACGCTGCCTGCTGCTACCCAGTCTGCAGCCAAGCCAGAGTCTGCTGAGCAGACTGTTGCTACTCAGCTGCAGCTGCAGCAGGAGACCAAGCAAGTAGGAGAGGAGATACTCCACTTCTGTACTCTTCAGGTAACGCCAATCATAGTATAGGCACTTGCTGCTTGTTCATAATTCAAGACAACAGCCTGCTATTTGGGCGACCTAGAGGGTCTACACCTTGGCATGTAAGGGGAAACCCGACTAGATTGCTCTGTTAGGCTTTGTCACCTTCTTGCCCAAGCCTGCAGCCTCTTCAGGCATATTGGCGTCACCATTGTTGGTAGAGACAAGGCTTGTCCCGCATGTACCTAGCTCATCATGATGAGCTAGAAAGCAAAATCATCATTGTTGTTATTATTGTTGTTACTATTATTTATTATTGTTATTATTATTATGTTTATGTTTATGATATGTTTATGTTTATGTTTAACGTCATCGTTGTTGCTATCGACTCATGCATAGTGCCAACGCAACTGTGGCATGCAGGTCACCATGCGTGGCACACGACAGGTTCTGACAGCATCAGCTCAACACAGCTCAGAAGCTAACACAGCCAAGCAACAAGCAGCCCTGGACATGGTCCATCAGCTACAGCAGGCCATCCTTGCAATGCTGACTGCTTCCCAGCCAGATAAAGCCCTTGTCACACCCATGCAAACCAGCACAGACCACACCAGCACCCTTGACATGACCATACTCCATGAAGGTGATGCTGAAAACAGCGTGCCAGAGGTTGGCAATGTTGTCAAGGTGCAGTACCAGCTGGTGTTGGACCCTGCCAGAAAGCAGGAGGCCTCAGCTGATCTAAAACCAGAGCCGGAAGTTCAAGAAGGCAATTCTACAAACCCAGATGTTCAGGGTAATTCTATGCCTCCTGTGTGTGTTTCTTCCAGAGAATATCAGATATAGTTTGGCATTGTCATGCTTGCATATGCTGAACGGCAAGGAGGGTTGTGATATTAACAACTTCCAAGCTATTAAATATAAAACACAGGCTGCAACGCAATCTGTAGTGTATCTGAATGTATCTGTATCATCTGTACAATTATCTGTATCATCTGTACAAGTATCTGTAGTGATGCTGCATGCCTGCAGGTGTAGCGTCAGCAAGCAACGCAGAGGTGGTTGTGGAGCAGTGTGGCATCTTCAGGTTTGAGTGGGGTGGAGGTGGAACCATTCCAGAGCTGCCTGCTGCAGTACACAGGTCGGTGTCCTGTTGTTCCTTCCCGTGTCTACTCAATGGAAAGACAAGACTTGTCCTGCACATACCTAGCTGATCATGAGCTGGAAAGCGCTGTAACGACTATTACTATTACTATCATTATTATCATTGTTATGTTTACTCAGTGCTGGAGATCTGGATCCTGTTGACCTTGCAAGCATGACAGTATACTCAGCTCTCCCATGAGCACTGCCTCATTCCTGCAGGCTACACAAAGTTGTACGCTCCACAGTGTCTGCAGTACTATTGCTCAAGTCCATGAGGTCAGCTTTATCAAGCATCCACACCTTGCACAGTAACTGCAGTACTATTGCCTGTGTCCATGAGGTCAAGTGTTACAAGCTTCCATGCCTTGCAAGTCAGCTGATTCAGAGCGTGCTGTTTTGAGTGCAGGTTGGGCACTGCAGGCAAGGCTGTTGTCCCAGTGTCTCTTCCTTTGGGTGGCCCAGAGCTGCTGACTGGTGCCTGCCCTTGGCTTCACTGCAGCCTGCACATGACCTACCTGGGTCATAGGTACCCTGTGTCTGCAGCCCCCACTGCACCCCTGTTTGAGCCTCCTCTGTCGCTGCAGAGGCATGCATTGGTGGCAGGTAGCACTCTCTCTCTGCCGGTCTGACTTGGTTGTGTTGCATGAGCCAGCTTTCACAGACAGAAGTTGTTGGTAGCCGATTGATAGTTGAGAAGAGCGCTGCTGGTGCAAACACTCCTCATGGGTCTGTGCTGTGCCTTGCTCTCAGCAGGTCTTCTGTTACATGCAATTGAACCAAGCAAACACTTACACTGTGCATGTACATCATGACACTGAGCCCTACAGAGTCAGGCCATACGCTTGGGATTGCTGCAGAGGACACTGCGTATGCTTTTACTCTCCAGAAATCTCAGGCGCATGGCCTGACTCTGTAGGGCTCAGCACCATGATGCACATGCACAGTCTGGCGTAATGCATGCCATGCACATGTTGAGCCAAAAATGCCGTACAAGCTGGTGACAAAGTGCTGGCGGCAGGGGTGCTGGAGCAGAGTGGGGTAAAGCGGGTGGTGGATCTGGGGTGTGGGGAGGGCAAGCTGCTGGAGCACCTCATACGCTCCAAGGACTGCCCATCCCTGCAACAAATGGTATGCCTCTCATACCCTTGGCAGTATCTGTAACAGACAGCACGCTACAGTATTGCTGCACATGAAACAAGCTGTAAAGGCGTGTTTTTCCGCTAGTTACGTTGTCACACAATCTGAGGAGAATTGTGCCCTCAACACAACCGTGCCAACCCAATCCAGACTTGTCAGCACAAGGGTGTGAGCTACATCATGAAGATTGCATTGTTTCTGAAAACTGTGATGGCAGCAAAAAATCCATTCAGTGCAGCTTTGACTCTTGTCTACAAAAAATCCAACTTGTACTTGCAGCCAGCAGCCACAAGCGTGAACTTAGTTGTGGGCTGAGCATCTGCATACAGGGCTGACTGACTGGGTGCCATTAATGTCAGAGTTCAAGCTTATTGTTCATCATATGACAATGCAGCACCTGAAACCTCAAGCTTGCTTTCAAAAACCTATATGGTTGAGTTTTCCACGGTATGCTGGAGGTGTCAGGTACTGCATCACCATGCTGTTTAACAAGCTCACCTGGCAGACACCACTGTATTATGCTGTCTATTGGGTTTGTACCAACATCATTTGCCCATGCCGCTGAGATTCTTTCCAAGCAGTAGCTCATGAAGCAGGCAGGGCATGTGCAAACATGCTGCAACTTAGCTAGCAACACAGCACCAGGATGTGGTGAAGGGCATTTTAATTTTACCCTGTGACAATCAGATGGGTATAACATGTCATAACTTCAATATCTCTGCCTCAAGCAGACACAGAGCCCTGCCATCTCTACGTGCACTGTTTGAGATCAAGGCTTGCCAAAACACTCACTGCTGTGAGGTCACTCTTGCTGCCAGTTGTCTCTTGCTTTGGATGTCAGTTGGTGTAACGCAAGCTTGATTCAGACAAAAGGGATGGAGTATACACAGCTCTTTGTCACGTCGTACTGTTGAATCTTCATCATGATGCAGCGCTGATTGTCTTGCTGCCAGCGCAGTTTTGGACATTGAACAAAGGGTCTTATGTTTGAGGCAACAAGCACAAATTGCCAAGCAACAGCACCTTGAGCACAAGCATACACTGCCGATGGTATGTGCGTCTGAAACATGATGTGTACTAGGCAGGTCCACAACAGTGCTCTGACTGTACAGTGCAGTCGAGAGGCTTGTGATGTCGTCACCTTGAAGGCCTTTCTTTGCACATACAGCCAGAGAAGACAGCCTTGCCTGAACCAGCGGCAGGGTTATGACCGCTTAGGCTGATAACAGGGCCATTGGTCACCACACTACAGGCGACATGCATCACATGCAGGCTGGTGCTTCCACAATTTATGCTGAAGGGCAGCCCTCATAGTCAGCTCATCCATCAATGCACTGCTGTGCTTGTGCACTGGTGTACCTGTGCACATGTGGATGAGCTGAGCTCTGCTCGAATCCTGCCAGCACAATTGAAGCAGATCAGTTGTTTCTGAGGAACTCTAGGATCTGCCCTGTTGACCATCAGACATCTCAGTGGGCCATGGCGTCGAATCAGGTACACAAGTGCATAGATGGACGAGCTGAGCTATCCTCAAGCATGCCACCCGCTGGTCAGTCCTTTGCCTCTTGAATGCACATCACAAGGTGCTGTGTGCATCTGTGCACAATGAAAGCCCTCTGGTGGTCTATGACGCTGATCAGGATCTGTTCTAGACCTGATCAGCATTGTAGACCATCAGAAGGCTTTCGTTGTGCACATATGCACACAGCACCTTATGACGTGCGTTCCGAAAGTCAGACATATCATACCACTGAAGTGACTAGTAGTGACTGAACCAATGCAAACAATGTGCTGCAAGATCCAGATAGCCTACTGCAACTAAAACCTTTGTTGCTGATACCAATTGTCCCGTTAGGTCCATTGGCATCAAGACAGCAAGAACACCCTCAGTGGTCACTCTTGCAGAGTCAGATGGTACACATTGGGTTTGCTTGGACAGAAGTGGCTGCTTTCAGCCAGAACTTCCAGGCCTTCCCTGTGTGTCTCCTTTGACATGAAGATGGTGGTTGGCCTCAGCAATGAAGCCAAAATGTCAATGCAATGCAGATGAGCTAGGTTTTGGATGCACACCAACTCTTGGCATGAAACAAGCTAGTGTGTAGTCTGAAATAAGCAAGGCTTTGTCAATACTGTGTCTCGTCCTGTTGCTTGGCAATCAACCAAAGAACAGTCGTGCGGCGAGCCAACAATGTCATGTCATGCTTTTATACCCATGCGGGTCATGACAACACAATGGCAATGTTAGTCAACTACAAGAAGGGATTGGCATAGCCTGCAGCTAGGCGTAGGATCAGTGGTCCATGCAGCACTTGTTTGCAAACAGCATTGGTTCATCAAGTGAGAAGTCCCTGATCATACTTGGTAGCTTATGGTGCTTGCAGAGGAGTTGTGGATTGACTGCTGGCTGAAAAGAGCCCTGGCATATTGACAGTGCAACCACAGCATGTTTGTCTGCAGATATGTCTCACCTGTAATTCAATCCATCCATGCCTCCCTTCTGGCCTTGCTATGCTCAGTAGCAACTTTATTCATGAGCCTATGCTCAGCAACGACTTTACTTATGAGCCTACTGATCAGCCTACTAGTCTGTGCAAGACAATCACCAAAAGCACGTCGCTGGCTTCACTACATGCTTTGGCAGGCTAGCTATAGTTTCTCATAAGACTTTGCACATAAAAAGACCATCTTAAGTGCAAATCCATAGCTCACAAAGCTGGCCAGGATCTGTTCACAAAGCTGGCTAGGCCATGCCATCCTCCAAAATTTGGCTTTCATGCATTCAGACTGTTGATGAAGGTCGAGCTTTACATCTGTGGTGACCACAAAACACCATGCTTACGTAATAGTCAGAATGTTTGATAGTCACACCAGACGTGAAACTTGCATCAGAAGGGCAGAAAGTGCTCACTAACACTGCCTCAACCCCACAAGCCCTCTCACAATGCCGCACATTGCCCTCCATCCTGTCATGCAGCCTCTGCTTACCACCGCTGTGACTTGGCTTTTGTGTGGTCCACTAGGCTTCATCAGTCCTCTGCACCTGCTACATCTCTCTGAAGCACCTGCCAAGTAATCCAGAGGCATGTGGCAAATGCAGAGGATTGGCATCTGTATCACACATCAACTGCCTCTTGCAATCAGCTGCAGGCCTGCAAAGTTGCAGGATGAGATCACTCTTGGCACGATGCACATATGCTGATTACACTGCTGGAAAGATTCAGTAGCCGGTGTCTTGTTGCCAAGCACTGGTATGTTGAGAATTCATGCTTGCTTGTCCTTGCCAACATGGAGCCGTATGGCAATGACATCAGCTTTGGCAGAAAAGAACTGGGAAAAATGTTCATGCGTTTCAGCAGTCATGACAGGAGCCTCATAAGGTGGCCGCCCACAGCTATGACCATAGGCCACATCCCAAAGGGAAAGGACAGTTTCTATATTTGACGTAGGTCAGGCCTGTCATGTCTGGCTCTGTCTGTCTTCTCATGTGATAATCTTGTGAATTGTCAAAACAGAATGTGCATGCATCTTCAACTTTGCCTGCAGGTCTGTGCTCTGACGCAATCTTTGCTAGAGCGTGAGATGTTGTCAGGTGCTTCACGTCAGCAGTTGTGGTACAATGCAACTTGCAACCCCCGGAATGAGTGTTGTGCTGCAGGACTGTGCTGCAGCAAAGTGTGCTCCCTAAGGACTCTAGCTCACAGGAGACCAGCAGTTGGCTTTGGCAAAGATCATGCTTCCTGCTTGTTCACTCTCTGCCAATGTCAACAGCTGCTCAGCTGTGAGCTATAGCTAGAGCCCTGAGGGAACACATTTTGCTGCAGCATAGTTTTGCAGCACAAGCCTCTTTTCACGGTTGCAAGCTGCATTGCACCACAACTGCTAATTTGAAGCATCGCAGGCCTCAATGATGGTGCTGCTGCACAGTATAGTAGCAGTCCTGCAGCAGCACCAGCTTTGCAGCCTGAGCTGTATGCCAAGAAGCTGTGTTGCTTCCTGCCAAACACCATGCATAGCAAAGACCCTCGCAGGCACTCTAGGCAAATCCAGCTTCTATGGTTGAATTTGCAGTGAGTCATTGCGAGGGCTTGAAGTATGCATTGTGGCACGGTTTGTATGCTGTTACAGGCATTATCATACGCAAGGTACTACAACATGCACCTGTTGCCACAATGAAGGCTATTGCTAAATAAGAAAAGGTAGCTTTGCAATAAGCCTGATCACCTTGGGATATAGCAGCCTCAAATTGCAAATGCTCTACTATATTTGTATTTAGATGGTTAAGTGCCTCTCCCAGGCTTCATGCTTGTAGCAGCCCTAGCAGATGAAGCCTGTGGGCGTCTACCTGACCATGTAAAACAGGAGGTCTGATTGCTTTGCTTGCAGCATGCATTGTATGACTCCTGGGGCAATCAAACTTGTGTGCCTTCAGCACACCAGCAGATCTTGTATGCATATGGCGCAACTCATTGAATGCGCTACACTAGTGGTTTCAGACAGCTGGCTTCACAAAGCCTTGTTTTGTTAATATCAATTATGCTCATGAGATGACCTGAAATCAACCTGGCCGCTAGATCAGCCATGGCTCCTTTTTCAGAGTCAGATTGTACAAACATGGAATGCCTGGATAGAGGTGGCTGTTTTCAGCCAAATCATGTTCTGGACAGCCTGTGCTTGTACCCTTCAGGACCAAACCACAGATTGATATCAGATGCTACACAGCTGTCCATGTGCAGGGCTGAAAACTTTATGGGCTGTGTGATTAGCACACTTACACTTGATTGGGTGGAGTGACGCAGCGCCAGAGCTTTCCTAAAGAGCTTGCACACACTGAAGGACACTCTGAAGCGGTGCTGCACTTTAGTGCGTGACATGTTTAGTTGATTTCTGCATTCTGGCTGACATTGCAGCTTCTCTGAAACTGAAGAAGCAAATGCAGTCAGAGGCCATAGTGTTGCATAGGCCATTTCACTCTTTTCTTTCCCAATTTGTGTGAAACCCCAAGCCAGCTTGTTCAACGAAGCCCAGCTGAGCATGCATATTGCAGCCCACTGCTCAAAGGGGGATCTGTCAGACTGCTCTGGCTTCAACAACCTCACCTCAGCCATATGATGGATGCTCCTGTTCCTTTCAGCCCTGGCAAGGTTCCTTGCCTGTGCTGAAAGGAACAGCAGGAGCATCCAGTACAGGGCTTTGTTTTATTTCAAGAAGTCCTAAGGGGCATATAACCCTGCAAACCGCATTGAGGGCTCGTGTCGCCCAACTGAAGGCTAGTCAGGCGCGTGGGTGGAGCATTTAGGCTACATGACATTGACCAAATTAGCCCCATGTCAAACATTACACACACTCAGATGGTACATGCCGGGTTGCTAGGAAAGAGTTGGCTATTCAGTGCCAGTCCTTTCCCAGGGTGGCGTCATGTGCCTTGTGAGTTTGCTAAGGTCGGCAGGCATCACTTGCTTTGTGTTGCAACAAGGCATCTAATTTGACAACAATGAAATGAAAAATCCATAAATTTTCTAATTTGTTTCTATATATTTTTATTATTTTGACTCAAACAGCATTAGTCTCATTGGTCTGCACTGCACAGACGTGTCTGCTTTTGAGGGCTTATGGCAGAGAGCATTGAATGAATATGCTGTGCCCCTCAATTGACTTATTTAATGCGCTGTTCACCAGTCAGCAGAAGAAAATCACAGCACATGTCAACAACACTGGCCTCCAAGCTCAGCTCTACTTGCAAGGCAGCGAAAGCTCAACGCAGCAGCCAGCATGCCAACCAGAGACAGCACATGCACTCTGTTGCATGCAAGCTGCAAGGTTGAGTTTTCACTGCCCTACATCTAGTGATGACGTTTGCTCCCAATGTCTCTTGAGTTCTGAGCAACTGCAAAGCTCGAGAGTATGGCACTCAGTATGTGGGCGCATGCTATCTTGCTTATATGTAAACACGACTGGCTCAGGTTACCTCACAAGCTGCTTTTGTCTATGCTGATCAAACTTGTGGCAACAGCAGCAGTAGGTCTACCTATCTTCCCTTAGCTGCCTGGCTGACACCCTGTTCAGGCACTTGGGACAGGATTGGTAGCAATTCTGCTTCCACCACATAGGTCTTGCAGATTTTCAGCCACCTGGCAAGGTGACTGCACAAAGATGGTTGTTGCCAGCCAGGCCTCTGCTCAACAGCCAGGACAAATATAGTCGACATGCAACCCTTGGCTTGATCATCTTGTGCTGCATCTGGACACCATTTTTGAAGTTGTGTGGGGCCCTGCTGCTGCCACGCTGCTTCTGGAATTCCATGAGAAATATCCAGTCCAAGCCCTAGGTTGTTGAAGTCTTCCACTCTTGTGTCTCTCATCTTGCAAGCCCAAGGGCCACAGCGATGCGACCCTGCTTGAAAGTGTGGCATTGCTGGCTGAGCACACTTCAGTGCTAAAGAAAGGGTGTGCTGTGTGTTCATCTTCTGGCGTCATTGCAATCACCTCAGTGACACCACTCTCTGGTTGTGCTGGAGTCACAGGCTGACCATACAAGTTTTGCCCCAACCTCCACTGACTTGCTCTGTTTCACATCCTCATCAACAAGCAAGCAGAAGTCATAATGGCTGACTCCACTGTACATATTCCATTGGATTCTCCGACTTGGCTCGTGATGCGCATCACGAGCCAAGTCTGAGAACCCAATGCATGCATTGTAGCAGTGGTTTTATGGTGTGCACCTTTTACTGCACCTAGTTCATCAGGAGGTTCGCATACCAAGAAAGTGCTTTAGCCTCTACTAGAGCCTAGTAAGAGAGCTGGTCTTTCACACTCCAGATCTGATTTGTTCAACTCAGTTTTGGTGCTACTAGTGCAGGTGTCAAGCACCTACATCTGTGTTGATTGCCTCAGCTTATTAAAGAGGCAAGCAATCAATTCAGTCAATCAATTGATTGGTTGGTTGATTGCCTCATTCATAAGCTATTGGCCCTGTGCAGGGCTGGCAGCCACAGGGTCAACAGCTTTGTCAATCAAGCCATCGGCCTGCTGCTGTCTTGGTGGCATGTCATCCTTCCCCACACCATCTGACTTGTCACCAAATCAACCCTGACTTGTTGTGCAAGTTGCAGGGCTGCCCCAACCTGCCTCAGGCTGACTACACCTACCTGGCAGCTGCTATCTGCAGATCCAATTGCTGCATCAGAAAGCCACTTGAAAGGCGACACCTAGACCTGAGCTGTGCTTGTGCCTCAGTACCCTGTCAAACAGTTGTGGGACCTGAAGTGGGACCTCACAACAAGCCCAAACAGGGACTGCTGCTGTTCATACAACGGCATGAACATGTGTGATGACGGGAGGCAGTGCTTCTCTTCATCAAACATGTTTATGCCGCTTTATGAACAGCAGCAGTGCTTGTTTTGGCTTGTTGTGAGACATGCAGTATGCTTGCTCACAATGCTGCCTGTCGCAGGATCCAAGCACAATCGAGCTTTCGTCTGCCAGGAGATGGCTCTCTGTATCTACACTGCTATGATAGCTGATGGCTTGTACTGTTTGTGGCAGAGAAGGGGTCGTCGCTGCGTTGTTGTCAACCACAGCAGACTTGCTGCTGCTGCATTGTGCAACCACAGCAGACTTGCTGCTGCATTGTGCAACCACACTTGGACTCCAGTGCCAACCAAAATGACAGATTTTGCTGAACAGCAGTTGAGTGGCTCATGTAGGCAAACAACATCAACCTCCAGGTTACTGTAGCCATAGAGAATTGACGTTCTGCTTGGTTGCATCACTAGATACATCAATTCATGCAATGACCAGCGAAGTCATTAAGTGAGTGCACCACCATATACACTGTTACATGATGTGGCTTCATAACTTTGCATAACCACCTTGTCTCCTAATAGGATACAAGTTGATTATGCAACTCTATGAAGCCACATCTTTTACCTGGTACTATTGCTGGTGCATCCCACAAACGCCTCTTAGGTGTGAAATAAAGACAACGCTCAAGTGAGCACACATGGCAAGACGATTTCTTCCAAAGTCAATACTGCTGGTGCAACCAGTGAAGATCACAGGCTTTGCCATGCAAGCAAACGATGTGAAGCCTTCTGAGACCCGCACATCAGCTCAAGCTCAGAGGACATTCCTGGCTGCCTTTGCTGAGTGCAGAGTCTCTAAGGCATACCTTTCACCGGCTTGACACATGCTTCCACATGGCCTTGGCATTATACCTGTGCAATGTGCTTGTACTGGCTGTGCTATACTCATGTGTTGTATGTTGCAGGTTGGGTTGGACATTGCTGGAGAGGCGGTACAGCGAGCATCACGCAAGTTGGTGGCAGCGTACAAGCAGGCTGCTGACCCCCTGAGTGACCCCCTGCAGCAGTGGCAGGGCCTGGCTGAGGGGGGTGCTAAGCTGACTGGGGGTCCAGTCAGCAAGCAGCTGCCATCCAGTCAGCTTTTTCATGGAGACATTGCCACAGCCAGCGCTACAAAGCCAGGCAAGTGTTCACTGGCTACTGGAAAAAGGGCCTGCCTGCAGAGCTTTAGCCAATGGCCAGCAAGAGGTAGAAAGATATTCAGCTGAATATCTTCCTAGCTCTTGCTTGTCATTCGCTAATGTGCTGTGTGTGGTGGCAATGTTGTGCTCTGTTGTGCAGCCAAGAAGTTGCTCAGCTGATCCCATCTGTAATGTCATCTTTCAAAGTGTGTGTGCTGACTTGGGAATTGATGCAGATGCAGAACATCACTTACACACACCTTAGTTTGCTGCAGAGTTTTGGGGAGACTTGGCTGGCATTGATGGGGCGGCATTGGTGGAAGTGGTGGAGCATTTGGACCCCACACCCCTGCACAATTTGGGGCCCTGCCTGCTTGGGGGCCTGCAGCCCAAAGTGCTGGTGGTCACCACCCCCAACAGAGAGTACAACGCAGTGCTTCACCAGCTGGGAAATGCTCTTCTACCCAACAAGCTGCGCAACACAGACCATCGCTTTGAATGGTATGCTTGAGCAACTACAGTGTTGACCACGTGCTGCTGCTGTGCTTGTGCTGTGCGTGCGCGCGCGCGCGCGTGTGTGTGTGTACAGTGGTCGTCAAAAGTCTGTATCCAAAACCAGTCCTTGCTTGGCACAACAGTTCGTGTGCGACGACAGCTCAACCTGACTGGCGGTACGGTCA
>JAABUK010007115.1_pt1 | contig 16308 bp, 12 predicted proteins | sample 5559141 | NCBI WGS metagenome assembly JAABUK01 (sample SAMN10711869, study PRJNA513367) | rock metagenome | isolation source: Antarctica rocks | place: Antarctica: Victoria Land, Pudding Butte nord | collected 2016-01-03
CGTCGTCGCCAGCGCGAGCGTATACGGCTGATGTTCAAAGAGCGGATACGACATCATCTCGACTTCGTGAAAGCGCACGCGTTCGTTTAATTCCGTCAAGCGCGTCGGCAAAGCGGAAGCGATAAAATGCACTGTGTGGCCGCGCGCCGCAAGCTCTTTGCCGAGTTCCGAGCCGACGATACCGCTGCCGCCGTAAGTCGGATAAACAGTAATGCCGATGTTCATAAGATTGATGTTATACCGAGTTGCAAAGCAAGGTAAGGCAAATTGTAGGGGCAGGGATTGTCCCTGCCCGTGTCTTTAACGAGCAACGGGCAGGGACAAGCCGCTGCCCCTACATCTAGCATCTGTTTTCGGATTGTCGCAGCGCGCTAGGAACCTTTGCGGCGTCCGAGCATATCTATGCCGACGGCGGCGACGAGGATCGAGCCTCTGACGATGTCCTGCGTAAAGTCCGGCACGTTTTTGAGCGACATGCCGTTGTTCAGGCTTGCCATAAAAAGCGCGCCGAGGAGTGCTCCGAAGATCGAGCCGCGCCCGCCCATCAAACTCGCGCCGCCGATGACGCACGCTGCAATCGCGTCGAGTTCGAGCAGCACGCCCGCATCCGGCGAACCGCTGCCGACGCGCGCCGTATAGATTACGCCCGCCACTCCCGCCAGCGCGCCAATCAAACAAAAGACCGCGAGAATGTGGCGACGCAAACTAATGCCAGACAGCCGCGCCGCATCCGGGTTGCCGCCAATCGCATATAGGTAACGCCCGAACGTCGTGTTCTGTGTCAGAAAGGCTCCGGCAATCACCACGACGAGCAGTATCACAACGGGAATCGGCACTCCCTGATAATTATTCAGCATGACAATGAACGCGACGATCACGATTGAAGGCAAAACGATGCGCGCCAGCGTGCTGAGTGTGCTCTGTGCCGCAAGCCCGTAACGCCCGCGCGCGCGAACTCTTCGTATGTTGAGCGCGACGATTGCCGCCACCGCCGCAATCGCAATCGCGTACCCTATGCCCGGCGCGACGTAGCTTTGCCCTATGTCCTTGAAGCTCTGCAGGCGCACGGGAATCGTGTTGCCCTGACTGAGGCCTTTGATTACTCCGCGCCAGACGAGCAACCCGCCGAGCGTGACGATGAAGGCAGGGATATTTGCGTAAGCGACGAGCGCGCCGTGCGCTGCGCCGATTATCATCCCGATCACAATCGCCGCCATCAGCGCGGGAACTAATCCCCAGCCGAGCCACGTCAACAGTATCGCCGAAATTCCTCCGGTCAATCCGACAACAGACCCCACAGACAAATCGATCTGGCCTGTCACGATCACCATCAACATTCCGACGGCAAGCACGCCCGTGACAGCCGTTTGCCGCATGAGATTGGAAAAATTGCGCGCCTCCAAAAAGATGCCGTTCGTCGCATAAATGAAGATCAGCCAGATGGCGATCAGCACAAAGACCATCGTGTACGCGCGCAAGCTATCAGTCGGCAACTTCAAACCGCCAATGCGCAGTTGCGGAGTTAAATCCGTTGCAGCCGTAGGCGGCGCGACATCCGCGTTCGTCGGCGGATGCGTCGCCACATTAGTATTGTTTGCGGTTTGTTCTGTGGAGTTTTGATTCATGGCAAGCCTTCAGTGCTCTGTAATAAAAGTTTTGGTAAATTGCCTCCAGCTTTAGCTGGAGGATACGAATCAACAAGAAGTGTGGCTTTAGCCAAAACAGTTCGGCTAAAGCCGCTACCTTTAGCTTATCTGATCCACTAGCTGAAGCTAGTGGCAATTCATAAAATCTAAGAACTAAAATTACAGTGTGCTAGCTGTCAGGTAAATGGTGAACGGCGGATAAAAATTTAACGCCGCCTCTTTATCACATTCGCGCGAACTTAGGCACGCCGCTGTGCAATCAAGCGGCGAGGTGGCGCGCTTGTCCCGTCGCGCAAGACATGACGGCTTCGGGCGTCGCTTCGGCGCGCGTGAATTCGCCTGTGATGCGGCCTTCGTGCAGAATCATCACGCGATCCGATAGCCCCAGCACTTCCGGCAGTTCCGAAGACACGAGCACGATGGCTAAACCTTCGCTGGCGAGGCGATTAATCTGCGCGTATATCTCCTGCTTTGCGCCGACATCTATGCCGCGCGTCGGCTCGTCCAGAAACAGCACGCGCGGCTTCGTCAAGAGCCATTTTGCCAGCACGACCTTTTGTTGATTGCCGCCCGAAAGCGTTCCGGCGATGGTGAAGACGTTCGTGGCTTTTACGCGCAAGTCATCAGCGGCGCGCATCCCCGCCGCCGTCTCCGCTCCCTCATCTGTGACAAAGCGCCCGGACACGCGCCGCAAACTTGCGAGCGTCATGTTGTTGAGAATCGTTTGGTCTAGCACGAGGCCGAATCGCTTGCGGTCTTCCGTGACGTAACCGATACCGTAGCGAATGGCGTCCGCCGGACTCTTGATTTCGGCGCGCTTGCCTTCAATCAAAATCTCGCCCGTGACAGTGCCTGCGTGCGCGCCGAAGATGGCTGTCAAAAGATCGCTGCGCCCCGCGCCCATCAATCCCGCGATGCCCAAGACTTCCCCGCGCCGCACGCTGAAGCTAACTCGATTGACAAGCAGTTTGCCGCGCACGTTCGGGTCAGTAGCCGTCATGTTGCGCACTTCAAAAACGACGTCGCCGCGCAAGTGTTCCGCCTTCGGAAAGATGTCGCCCACTTCGCGCCCGACCATGCGCGCAATAACACGCGCTTGATTCCACTCGCTCGTTTGATTTGTCTCCACCGTCCGCCCGTCGCGCAGCACAGTGACGCGATCAGACAAGCGAAATACTTCTTCGAGCTTATGCGAAATATAAACCATGCCGACGCCGCGCTCCCGCAACGAGGTAAGAATCCCGACGAGCGTTTCCACTTCGGTATTCGTCAGCGCGGCGGTCGGTTCATCCAGCACGAGAATGCGCGCATCCTGCGAAAGAGCTTTGGCTATCTCTACGAGTTGCTGTTGGCCTATGCCTAAATTGCGAACAAGCGTGCGCGGATCAATCGAGAGATGCAATTCATCAAGGAGTTTTTGAGCCTGCCCGTAAAGCTCGTCCCAGCGCACGACACCGAAGCGGCGAGGCTCGCGTCCCAAGAAAATATTTTCGCCGACGGTCATATCCTTAACGAGCGAGAGTTCTTGAAAGACGACGGCTATCCTCGCGCCTTCAGCCTGACGCACGTTGCTGAAGCGCTGCTCATCGCCTTCAATCAAAATCTCGCCGCCGTAGCTGCCGTGCGGGTAAACGCCGCCCAAGATTTTCATCAGCGTTGACTTGCCCGCGCCGTTTTCGCCGACGAGCGCGTGAATCTCTCCGGCGCGCAAATCGAACGTCACGCCGTCCAACGCGCGCACGCCCGGAAAAGTCTTCGTGATGCCGCGCATTTCCAAAAGCGAACTACCGCTTTTATTCGTCATGTTTTTGCTCCGAAGAAAAACAGCCAAACAAGTAAAGTTAAAAAAGCATAAGCAACGCATAGAATGCGGCATAGACAACACGGCTCAACGCGTTCGGCTTTTCACTTTCTGCGTTCTGCGACTGCTGCTGCTGCTTCGGCCACTGGTCTTTCGGCACGTTCGCGTACACGTCTTCGAGCTTTTGATAATTGTCCTTGATGACCGTCTCCACCATGTTGTTTTTATCGACGGCGATGGGTTCGAGCAGTATCGACGGCACATCCTTTTTCCCGTTATTGATCGTCTCCTTCGATTCGACCTTTTCACCGCGCGCGAGTTTAACCGCAGACTCTACCGCAACGTCTGCGAGCGGCTTGATCGGCTTATAGACAGTCATCGACTGCTTGCCTTCGACGATGCGCTGGCACGCCGCAAGTTCCGCGTCCTGTCCAGAAACAAATACCTTGCCTGTCAGCTTTTGTTCTTCGAGCGCCTGCACCGCCCCGCCCGCCGTGCCGTCGTTGGCGGCCACAACTGCCACCACATTATTGCCCGTTTGGGTCAAAGCATTCTCGACGATATTGAGCGCCTCGCTCGCCTTCCATTCCTTCGCATACTGGTCTGCAACGATTTTGATGTCGCCTCGGTCAACGACAGGCTTCAAGATATTCATCTGTCCTTGATGGTAAAGAATGGCATTGTTATCCGCAGACGAGCCGCCGACGACGACGTAGTTGCCCTTCGGCGCGTGATCCAGACAATACTTCGCCTGCATTTCGCCGACCTTCACGGCTTGGTAAGAGATATACAGATCGACATCGCTGTTGCGTACCAATCGGTCATAGGTGATGACGGGAACATTCTGGCGCTTCGCCGCATCGACAATCGAAGCCGCGACTTCGCCGTTGTGCGGCGCGATCATCAACACGTCTATGCCCTGCGTCAAAAGATTCTCCGCTTGATCGGTTTGCAAACGGTCATCGCTGTTGGCGACTTCGACTTTGACTTCCGCGCCGAGTTCCTTCGCGCGCGCGGTCACGAAATCCTTGTCGCGCTGCCAGCGTTCTTCCTTCAGCGTGTCCATCGAAAACCCTATCTTGATGGGGCTATTCGGATTTCTCGCGCGTCGGCTGTTGCTGCCTGTTGCGCTAGTATTGCTTGCGCCGTTTCCTTCTTCCGGCGCTCTGACGCATCCGGCAATCAGCGTCAAGCACGCGAGCATAACAGCGGTTAGAATCTTGAATTTTCGCATAAACATGGCTCCTTGAATTTAGTTTGTAGATAAATCGTTTCTACGATGGAATGTAACGCCTGAGTTTTACCAATCGCATCGCTTTGTTGATTTCCCTGTTTCGCATAAACCAGCGCCAGACATTTCCTGTTCGCGCATTCTCGGCGCTCAAGAGCGTGATGCCTGCGTCGATTCCGATTACATCCGTGTTTGTCCAATTGCTTGTCGGATTAAACGCATCGACGAATCCGTATCGCCCGTAAACACGCGCACCGAATTTTTCGCGCATCTCGCGCAAGGCGGCAATCGAGATGTCAGGCGTAAACATCAATGAGCCTCCGGCGGCGCATGGCACAACCGTGCCGTCAATCGCCGGATCACGCGGCGGCCCGCCCCATGCGACGTAACCGTTGATGCTGTCCGAAGCGGTGATGCCCCACACGTTCGCGCCGTAGCCGGGAAATTCGCTTGCCAGATTAATACAAAAAATTCTGTGGGCGCGCGTCGCCGCGATGGAATTAACGAAATAATTTGTTCGAGCTTTGCCGATGCTGTCGCGGCGATTGCGATAATCGATCCACGCGTGCGCGTACTGGTGCATAAAGAGCGGCACGCCGGGCGCTGTCACATAAGTATAGCCACCGTAGCTGTAAACAGTGCGCTCTAATGCAAGCCAAGCGCGCGGCGAAATACTGTGCGCCCGTGATCCGATGGCAAGCAGATAAAGAATCGTGTCTTCGCTGTAAGTGTCCCAACGCGGTTTGAGAAAACCCGTCTCCGGTTTCCAGCCGTGCGATAGTAGCAGCGGATGCTTATTTAACATCCATTGAAAATCGACGCGCTCGTAAATCAATGTGGCGAGCCGCACGATTTCCCTGTCATTTGAAAAACGCCCGCGTGCCGTCAGTATGCCGCCGAGAAGCAACGCCGTGTCAATGCTCGAAACTTCGCTGTTCCAGCGCCGCGCGCCCGTCCGCGCATCCATCCAATGATAAAACCAGCCGTGTTCCTGCGTCGCTCGATAAGCAAAGAAGCGCAAGGTTCGACGCACGCGATTCCGCGCTTCGCCTCCATCTATCCAGCTGTGTTCCGCCGCGATGCACAGCGCCGTCAAACCGAATCCTGTGGCGGCGATGCTCGCCACGTCGCGGTGGTTTTCGTCCATCGCGGAATTGTCTGCGCGCGCGCGGTCATGAACGAGTCCCGTCTGCGGATCGGCCTGCTCCCGAAAATAACGAAACGTGCGCTTTGATAAACCCTCAACGAAGGCGTCGTCTGCCGCAGAGAGATGCGGTTGCGACGATATTGCCTCGCGCGTCTTGATCGCACGTCGTGCAAGCTGCGCTGTAACGCTGCCGCCCGGAAGCGCGCAGATTAAAAGCCAGACGCAAATCAATCGCCGAAACAAGCGCGTGCGCATCATCGCTATTTTTCAAAGACTTCAAAACGCGATTCGAGGCCGCGCTCGTCAGCGGAATTTGTGCCGACGAAAACTTGAAACATGCCCGGCTCGACGACAAACCGCATACGGCGATTATAAAAGCCGAGTTGCTTTGCTCCGAGCGTGAACGAAACGCGCCGCCGCTCGCCGGGACGCAAAGCAACGCGCTCGAATCCCTCCAATTGTTTGACGGGACGAGTTACGCTCGCCGCCGTTTGATGTATGTAAAGCTGCACGACTTCATCGCCCGCGCGCGCGCCTGTGTTTTCCACTTCGACGCTCAACGTCAATCTTTCATCCGCACGAATACGCGGCTGGCTCAATCGCAGATTCGACAAGCGAAACTGCGTATAGCTCAAGCCGTAGCCGAACGGGTAAAGCGGCGTCACGGGCATGTCTAAATACTTCGACGAGTATTTATTTTTCGGATCGACGGGCGGGCGTCCGGTGTTTTTATGATTGTAGTAAATCGGAATCTGACCGACGGCGCGCGGGAAAGTGAGAGGCAGTTTGCCGCCCGGATTAACGTCGCCGAAAAGCGCGTCGGCAATCGCGTTGCCGCCTTCAGTACCAGCGAACCATGTTTCTAGGATAGCGTCGGCGTTCTCCGCCAGCCAGTTGATCGTGAGCGGGCGTCCGTTCATCAATACGATGATGACAGGCTTGCCCGTCGCCTTGATCGCCTTCACCAAATCGAGTTGGCGTCCGGGCAAATCGAGGACGGCGCGCGATGAAGCTTCGCCGCTCATCTCCGCCGATTCGCCGACGGCAAGAACTGCGACATCGGAATCAGTCGCGGCGCGGACGGCATCGGCAAAGCCCGCCGTTGAATCGTCGTTTATCTCGCAGCCCTTCGCGTAATTGATTTTCGTCGCCGCAGACGATTTAGACACTTTCGCCTTAATACCGGCGAGCAGCGTCACTGCGTCTTCCTTGCGCCCATCGCCGTTCCATGAACCGATCATGTCCTGCTGGCTGTCTGCCAGCGGGCCGATGACGGCGACGGAGCGAACCGTCTTGGATAGCGGCAAGGCTTCGCGCTCGTTCTTCAATAAAACGAGCGAGCGCCCTGCGACTTCGCGCGCGGCAGAGATGTTTTCCGCGCTGGCGATAACACGCTTCTCCAGCGCTTCATCCGCATAAGGTTTCTCGAAAAGTCCCAGACGAAATTTAATGCGCAGGATGCGGCGCACCGCTTCGTTTATCTGCGCTTCGGAGAGTTTGCCTTCCTTGAGAAGCTGCGCGGCGTTTTGATTGTAAGTGCGGCTGACCATTTCCATATCGACGCCCGCCGTGAGCGCCGCGCGCGCCGCTTGCGCTTCCGTGTCGGCGATGCCGTGCTTGATGAGTTCCTTGACGGATTCATAGTCGCTGACGACGAAGCCGTCGAACTTCCATTCGCCGCGCAAGACCTCCGAGAGAGTAAACGGATTGGCGGACGCAGGCACGCCGTCCAGATCATTGAACGCGCTCATAAAAGTTCCGACGCCAGCATCCACCGCCGCCTTGAACGGCGGAAAATAAATTTCGCGCAGAGTGTTTTCGGAAACGTCCGTCGTATTGTAATCGCGCCCGCCTTCCGCCGCGCCATACGCGACCCAGTGCTTGGCGCACGCGACGATTTTTTCCGGCTGGCTGTAATCATCGCCCTGAAAGCCATGCACACGCGCCCGCGCCATCGCCGCGCCCAAGTACGGGTCTTCGCCGGAGCCTTCGACGATGCGTCCCCAACGCGGATCGCGCGCGATGTCAACCATCGGCGCAAACGTCCAGCGCACGCCCGCCGCCGCCGATTCAGCCGCCGCCACACTCGCCGCGCGCTCGACCGCCGCCGCGTCCCAACTGCTCGCTTCGCCCAAAGGCACGGGAAAGATCGTGCGATAGCCGTGTATGACATCGAAGGCAAAGAGCATCGGGATTTTCAAACGCGATTCCGTCATCGCAATGCGCTGCAATTCATTGACGCGCCGCGCGCCGCGCACGTTCAATGTCGAGCCGAGCAATCCCTTGCGAACGAGATCGAGATGCTCGGGACGGTAATTTCCGTTCGCCTCGCCGTCTAGCTGCTGAAGCTGCCCGAGTTTTTCTTCGAGCGTCATGCGGGCAAGCAGCGCGTTGATTCTTTTTTCAATATCGGCTGGTTGCGGCGATGCGGACTTCTCGTGCGTAAGGGCGATGCTCGTTGAGGTAATTAAGATGAGGATAAACATCAACGCCGCAATTTGTATTTTCGCAACTCTCATTTCAGAACTCCTGCGATGTTCGCGCACCAGCGACGCTGCTGACCAATATTTACCGGACGCAGATAGGTTAGACAGAAGCGCACGGGTGCTGAATAGCACAGCCAGAGCAATCCCGCGCGCCGTCGCTTTGAAGCGCAAAGATAAGGCATCCGCCACAATTGCTCGTGAGGATGCCCGATCTTTTTGCGCGTCATGCAAATCAGATTTAGAACCTTAGGCGTCCCTGTAATTCGACGACGCGGCCGGAGAGACCGCCGCTGGCGCGCCCGAAGTTGGGATTCTCGATGAACGTGCCTCCGTCGAAAAAGCTGAACGGCGCGAGGTTTAGAATGTTGAAGGCATTAAAGAGGTTGGCGCGAAATTCAAAGTTGGCCTGCTCGCCGAGATGCAGGAAGGGCAATCGCGTTTGCTTGACGAGGCTCAGATCAATGTTGAAGTAGCCGGGGCCGCGAAACGAGTTGCGCCCGATGCCGGGGCGTCCGATTGTCGTTCCCGGCGCCGCCACCACAAAGTAGCGCGCGCCGCCGCCGGGAAAGATTCCGCTGATGAAATCGCTGTTCGATGCTCCGCTCGTCGGCGCGCCGCCCCGGTATCCGATTGGACGAACAGGCGAAAGCGTCGGGCCGCCGGGCGTGCTGATCTGATTTTGTCCGGTCTTTGGCGTGAACGGAAAGCCTGTGTGCGCCGTTAAGATGCCGCTGATCGAGAAGCCGCCGAGCGCTGCGCCGAGAAAGTCCGTGCGCTTGTTAAAGAACGGCAATTCATAGAGCGACGACAAATTGAAGTTATGTTTGACATCGAAATCCGAAGGGCCGCGCTCGGTTCGATTGTCCTGCGGAAAGGTCTGATTGGTATTACCGCCGGGGCCTTCATAGGAAAGCTGGTCAATGCTCTTGCTGAAGCGATAGTTGGCCTGCATTTGAAAGCCGCGCCCGAAGCGGCGCGTCAGTCCGGCGTTGAGCGCGTTGTAGCTCGAATTCACGTCTGGCGTCGGAAAGAAGACTTGAAAGAACTTCGGGCTATTCGGGAAAAGAAAGTTCTGATTGACGAGCCGGATCAATTTGTGGCCGACGCTTCCCTGATAACCGAGCGTGGCGGTAAGTTTGTAGGGCAGGCCGTACTGTCCCTCAAACGAATAAGTGTAAACGTAGGAGTTCGGCTCTTTGGGCTGCGCGCCGAAGATTTCAACGGATGCGGCATTCGGCGCGCCGCTCGCCGGATCAATCCCTTGCGCAAGGGCAGGATTCGCCGGATAACTGAATGGTGAATTGCTTGCGCCGAGCGCGTAGAGAATCTGGCCGCCTGCGAACGGCGTGCTGAAATCATCAGGGCTACCTGTCACGGATCGTAGAGCCGTGCCGCAGCAAATGTTGTAACTGGCGAAGCCCGGTGGATTCGCCGCCGCGTTGGCAAAGAGAATACTCGGTATGCGATTGTAAGCGATGCCGAAGCCGCCGCGCAGCACAAGGTTATTCGCAACTTTTTCGCCGAAATACTTCGGACTGTAAGCGAAGCCCAGACGCGGCGCGAAGTTGTTGCGATCCGGCTTGTATAACTGATTGACGAGCACGACACGTGAGTTCGCCAGACCATTCGAGCCGAAGACGAGATTGCTCAATTGTCCACGCTTCTCCGTGAGCGGCGAGAAGTATTCATAGCGCACGCCTAGATTAAGCGTCAGGTTCGGGCGCACTTTCCAGTCGTCCTGTACAAAGGCCGCGTAGTCGTTGCTGCGCAGATAGCGTTGCGCATTGGCGGGGCCGCCCGTCACCGGATCGGCGTCTATGCCCTCAAAGATCGGCGTGTCGTTGGCGAAGTTAAACGGCCCGACAAACGAGTAATCGGGACGCGATTGCCCGCCTAGATTATTGTTGTTCTGCTCTTTGCGAAGCAGCACGCCGAACTTAAAGGCATTGTTGCCGATGACTTTGCTCAAAGTGTCGCTGACGTCAAAGGTGTTCTGCGCGAAAATGCCGGGCGTTGTTCGCGCTCGCGGCGCGCCGAATCTGATGCGGCCGGGAATCGGCAAGCCTTCGATTTCGAGACGCGGAATGCCGAAATTCGTGTTCGATGAATCCTTGACTTGATTATCGGCGAAGCGCGTCACATTAAAGCGCGCTTCGTTGAGCGCCGTTGACGAGAGGATGCGATTATACAGCAGTGTGACGGCTGTATTATTCGGCTTGAACTGAACATCACTAAGCGGACGGCCTTGCGAGTCAGAGTCGCTGCCGATATTGTTGAGTTTCTGAATGTAAGTGCTGACGGTGAACGTATCTTTGCTGCCCCGGTTGTAATCGAAGCGCGCGTTGTACTGATTGCCACGCGTGCTGCCGGGTAAAAAGATTTGAGCGAGTTGGATGTCCGGGATGCCGTCGAGGCCGCCGCCCGTCGGATTGCCGCGACTGACGTACTGGCCGGTTGCGCCCGTCGGACTGCCGATGTCCAAACCGCCCGCAACGACGCGGCAGCGATTGGGATCGTTGCCGAAGATGCCGCAATCCACCGGCAGCAAGCCCGCGATGCGCGGAGCAATGCCCGCCGCCGTCAACACTCTGGCGCTGATTCCGTTGGGGCGCACGCTGGCGATTAATTGCCTGTACTGCGGCGTCTCGACATACTGCGTCGAAAGATTGTTGGCATTGAAGCGCAGCCCTTCGTAGGAGGTGAAGAAGAAGAGTTTATTTTTGCCGCTCGTGAAGCCCGGGCCGCCTTCGCCGAAATGCGGAATGAAGAGCGGGCCGCCGAAGCTGCCGCCGAACTGCCGCTGGTAATTGTTATCGCGCTGCGGCGCTTGATTGGGAAGATTTGGATTAGCGCCGGGGCCGCCGTACTTATTAAAAGCGTTGAGCTTCGGCGAGTTGTATTTCAGGAACGCGCTGCCGTGATAATCGTTAGTGCCGTTTTGCGAAACGACTTTGACTTGCGCGCCGGAGTTGCGCCCGTCCTCTGCCGAATAGCTGCTCGATAGAATGCGAATCTCCTTGACGGATTCCTGATTCGGCGTGATGACTGCCGCACCGCCGTATTGCAAACTATTAACGCTGACACCGTCAATCTGATAATTGTTGTTCGAGACGCGCTGCCCGTTGGCGCTGATCTGCACTTGATTCTCGGTTTGAAAGATAGAAGAGTTTGAACCGCCGACGCCCGGAGTGTTCGGCAAGTTAGCGGCATTGCCGTTGCCGCCGCGCGCTCCGTCACCGAAGACGCCCGGAGTCAGACGCGCCAATTCGTAAGGATCGCGCCCGACCTGCGGCAACTGGCGAATTTCCGCTGTTGTGATCGCACGATCAACATTGCCGTTTTCTGTTTGAAGTTGTGAGCCTAGAGTGTCGGAGACCGTGACGGTCTCGGCGATGGCGCCGGTTTCGAGCGTCAAATTAACGCCCTGTGTTTCTTCGGCACTAACGGCGATATTCTCCAAGACTTGTTTCTTAAAGCCGGATTGTTCCGCGCTAATCGAGTAGCGTCCCGGCGCGAGTCCTGTGAAGCGGTAAAAGCCTTCGTCGCTTGTCGTCGTTTGCTGGGTCTTGTTGGTTTCGGCGCTCGTCAGCGTGACGGTTGCGCCGGGAACGACGGCACCTGTCGGATCTGCGACGGAGCCTTGCACGCTGGCTCTAAATTGGGCATGTGCCGAAGCCGCGAAGAAGCCGATAAGCAGGCCGCACAGGATGGTGCGAAGAGAAAGAGATGTGGTGTAGCGCATTGCTGAAACTCCTCCTTAAAGAAACATGGCTGGGCGTCGCAGAGCATTCGAGCGCTGGGGCGTGCAGTTTGGGGGCGGCCTGTCTTTAGAGTGCGCCTCGATTGAGAAACATCTCTTCAAGGGAATCGAACGACGAGACAATAAAACAGGCCGGTGCGTTAAATTTTGTGACGTGCTGTGCACAACGAAGAAGGAACTGCCATCGTTTGCGCAAACAGCTTTGGCGGTAAATCCGCTTTGATGGATTGTAACTGAACGGAGCTAGTAATAGTACAAAGGTTAATTCATTGTCAATAAGTATTTATCGCCGCTGGCAGGCAAAGGTTAGCCGTTAAGCGCCGAAGCAAATTTGCTCGCCAGCACAAGGCTTAATGCGCCCATCAGAGTCGGTTGATCTCCGAGTGTGGAAGCCACTACGCGCGAGGGTTTCAGTCCGCGCCGCGCGCTTCTTTCGATGCCTTCATGAAGCGCATCGGCGATGAGCTGCCACGCCTGCACCATCGCGCCGCTGACGATCACTGCTTCCGGGCTAAAGCCGACAATCAGATTGGCGATTCCGACTCCGAGATAATATGCCGTTTGTGTGAGCGCGTTTTGCGCGGCACGCTCGCCGCCGAGGGCGCGTTCGACGAGTTCGGCAAAACTCATATTGGCATTTTTCGCTTGGCCTGATTCCGTCGAATAGCGGGCGAGCGCGGCGCGTTCCGAAGCAAAGGCTTCCCAGCAATCATAGTTTCCGCATGAACACGCGCTCGGCGCTCTCGACCCGACGATCATGTGTCCGTACTCGCCCGCCGCGCCGCTCATGCCTTTGTAAACCTGTCCGTCGAAGACGATTCCCGTGCCGATGCCCGCCGCCACGAGAATCATAATAAAATCGCGCGCGTCGCTTATTTCAGGACGCCCGAACCACAACTCGGCGAGCGCCGCAGCGTTAGCGTCGTTGTCAATCATTACAGGCAAACCCGTTGCCTCCGTCAAATCCCGCTTGACCGGCAAATCTCTCCATTTGAAATACGGAATATAAATCGCCGTGCCTGCCGCCGCATTCACCAATCCGGGAAGACTGATGCCGATGCCTTCAATCGCGCCGTTGTGCTTCGCTATGAGCGCGTTCGCACGATCAATCGCTTGCGAAAGCGTTTTTTCAGCAAATGGACTTGTAAAAAACTCTTCTTGTTCGAGCACGCGCCCGGCCAGATCGCACGTCGCAACGATGGTGCGCTCCGCAGCGATGTCTATGCCGATGGCGACGGCTCCGGCGGCGCGCAGCCGCAGCAGAGTCGGCGGACGCCCGCCGGTGGATGCTCCCGCGCCGACTTCCTCGATTAGCCCGTCATCGCGCAGGCCGTCGATGATGATAGAAATAGTGGAGCGTTGCAGCGCAGTCTTGCGGCTAATCTCGGCGCGCGAGATGGGTTCTCTTTCGCGCACATAATTGAGCACGATCTGCCTGTTTATATCGCGGATCGTGTTTGATCGCGCAGCCTGCGCCTTTTTCAAATCAAGTCGTCGCATCGTAAGGCTCGTTTAGATTAATCGGGAAGCCGGTAAGCACCGGTGTTTCAAGTCAGTCCGGTTAGCATATAACTTGTAGCGTAACAGGTAAAATTTGAGGAGTGCGCGTTCTGCAAACTATCGCTGCAAGCACGGATTAGCTTGCTTCCCTGTTTCTTGTTCGGCCTTGAAAATATATGCGCAGACAGCAAGAGGCAGGCGACCCTCGCAATCGCCTGCCTCTTGTCCTCAACTTGTTTCGCCCGTAAGGGGAAACAAGCGAGGCCGAGAATATACGCCGTCAAATGAATTTTAGCAAGCACGCTTTTCCGGTTTCCCAAGCACAGCGAGATTCCTTCGACAAATTGAAGAAACGAGCGGCACGCGCGTTCAAGTCGTCTTGCCTGCCGCTATCGCCGCGTAGATAAAGGTTCCCACGTCCTTGCTATACGGCTTTTTAACGTCGGAAGGCCAATCGGCATAGACTCTTTTGAGATTATCCATGATGCCCGGATTGCCGCCAGTGAATTTTTCGATCAGCGCAGACCAGCGCGCCGCGAGCGCTTGCGCTGTCTCGCCCGCAGGGTCTTGGCCTTCATTCATCGCCGCTTTTACTTCCTCGATGAGCGCCGCCCAATCACGCTCGGCCTTCGCCTGTATTTCCGGCGACCAGCGGCCTTTGAGTTCCGCCAGTTGCTCGTCCGTGTAATATTTCTTCGCCCATTCCATATTGTTTTCCATGTCGATCTCCTCGATGATTTTCCTGAAGGCTTCCCAATCCGTCGCGTTGTTCGTCAACAGCGTTCGTTCGGCGCGCATGATTGCCCGCGAAACCATTTCAAGCTGGCGGCGCTTTTCTTCAATAACAGCACGCTGCAAACGCAATGTCGCTGCCAAATCCAGCTTGCTGCGATTAAGAAGCTCCTTGATTTGTTTCAACGAAAGGCCGATGAATTTCAACGCGACGATTTGTTGCAGTCGCGCGAAATCGCTTTCGCCGTAAAGACGATAGCCCGCCGCCGTGTAATTGGTCGGCCTGAGCAACCCCAGACGGTCATAGTGATGCAGCGTGCGAACGGTCGTGCCCGTGCGCTCTGCAAATTCACGTGCCTGATACAAACATGCGCCGCTGTTTTTCATAAGCCTTTCCTTCTCTCAAATGACACCCTAAACTCTGACGCAACGTCAGGCGCAAGCTTTATTTTAAGCAGCAAAGAAATATCTGTTATAGGCAATACCACGCCGCGCAAAAACGCTTCTTCGTGAACTGTATCTTCGCGCGATGAGGAGTATAATAACCGTCGGGTTTTCTCCACGTCGAGATATTGGAAAGAAATTAAGCAGAGTATATTTTGTCGCAAAAATCGGGGTATAGAAATATGAAAGATAGTTTCGCGGAAGTCGTCGAGGAAGTGAAAAATCTATCTAGTGAAGAAAAGTTGGAACTGCGCATTCTTATTGAAAAATATCTGGCTGAAGAAAAAAGGCAAGAGATATATGAAAACTATCAGGCTAGCGTGAAGGAATTAAACGAAGGCAGTTTGGTATTCTCAAGCGACGTGAATACACTCAAAGGAATGCTGGGTGATTGAGATAGCCTTCAGTTCATCCTTCAAAAGAGCGTTCAAAAAGAATGTTGCCGGAGATGCGCGTTTGGAAACGAGTTTTTGGGAGCGAGTCGAGTTTTTCAAGAACAATCCATTCGAGCCGAAGCTAAGAACGCATAAGCTGTCAGGAAAGCTAAAGGATTTATGGAGCTTCAGCATTGAATATGATTTGAGAGTAATCTTCTCTTTTGCCGAACAGAACAAGGCCGTCTTTGTCGATATTGGCAGCCACAAAGAAGTTTATTAACAAATTGAATAATTCTTGCACGGATGTTCGACAAGTCATTCAAGGCGACTACAGCCCAAACTCTGATGCAATGTCAGGCGCAAGCTTTTTTTTAGCAGCAATGACACGCCACGCAAAAACGTTTCTTTGTGGGCTGTAGCTACGCGCGATGAGGGTATAATAATTGTCCGGTTGCTTCGTGTAGTGTCCGCAAGCGCAAAGGGGTTTAGTGTGAAACAGGAGGATTATAGTTGTGGTCGAATTAAGCATAGGTATTTTATTCGCTACGATTGGCATAGGCATTCACTTTGCCGTTAAAGATGCCTTCAAAAGAGATAAAAACGGGCGGCTGAACTTGGCTAAAAAAGGATACGGTACAATGCTTTCGTTGAGCGCTTTTAGCTACGGTCACGATGAAAGCCGGAAGCAGCTTCACGCTTCTTTGATAAAGCAAGCGAAACAGGAATTTGAATCCGGCCAGTTTCGGCCTTTGTGAAACATGGATTATCGAGACATTATTACAATCGAACCGGACAAGCGAAGCGGGCAACCTTGTATTCGCGGCTTGCGTATGACCGTCCAGGATGTGCTTGAGTACTTGGCTGGTGAAATGACGGAAGAAGAAATCTTAGCCGATTTCCCTGATTTAACGCACGAAGACATTCGGGCTTGTCTGGCGTTTGCGGCATCGCTCAATGCAACTTAACTCCGGTGATGGATTGCTTATAGTGTAAGGGCGAAAAAACATGTGCCTGACTCAAGGCGAGCTTACGTTTTACTTAATATTCTTCTTTATTGTTTTGCCTGCCGTGTGCATAGGCGGATTGATATTGCTGTATACAATCATTTATCGCTGGCTGAAGAAAAGAAACATGAGGAAGCACAGTGACCATGAATTTGCATCATAATGTAAGTGTAAGAAAGA
>JAABUK010007116.1_pt1 | contig 16308 bp, 16 predicted proteins | sample 5559141 | NCBI WGS metagenome assembly JAABUK01 (sample SAMN10711869, study PRJNA513367) | rock metagenome | isolation source: Antarctica rocks | place: Antarctica: Victoria Land, Pudding Butte nord | collected 2016-01-03
GGGTACGGCTGATCCGACACAAGGAATGCCCGAACTGGAACTACACCATCAGACGCAAGCGGGGCAGTGTTCCACTATAGTGCGACGATGACTGACAATGCGGACTTGTTCTTGGACGCCCCCTTACCCTCCGCGTCGATCACGACGGCCTGGGGCGTGACCCTGGCGCCGAGCCGGGCGGCGATGGAGCCGTCCCGGTCGAGGCAGACCGGGAATTGGAACCCGTATTCCCGGGCGTGCCTGGTCACGTCCGCCTCGGGCAGGTCGGGGTCGACGCAGACGCCGACCATCGAGAACGCGGCCGCCGGGAAGGCCCCGGCCAGGGCGTTCAGCTTCGGGGTGTATTCGTTGGAGATCGGGCACTCGGTCGAGTAGAAGATGACGGCGGTCGCCCCGCCCGACGGGGGGACGATCGGCAGGGTCCGGCCGTCGATCGCCCGGACCTCGCGGATTGCCGGCCGGCCCGGCGTCTCGGACCGGGCGCCGGCCCCGAAAGCAGCGATCGCCACGAGGGACACAACGACCCGACTTAAGTTTGCACTTTGGTAGGGCTTCGATCGCATGGAAGCGGATCCTCGGGGGTTAGCAGGGGACGACCGGGGCCATCAAGGGCCCGCGATCAGGGCCGTCGGGGTGGATGGGCGGGGACGGTCCCGGACCCTTTCGGGGTCGCTCGACGGCGGCCCGCCTCGACGGTGAGGCGAGTCCCCCGTCGCATTATAGCGGCCCCGGCCATCCTCCGTCGGGCGTCGACGACGAAGGCCCCACGCCATGGTCGGCGCGGGGCCCGTCGAGATCCTCCGGCCCGCGGTCGGGCCGCCGACTAGAAGTAGAGCTGGAAGCGGAGCAGGAACTGGTCGCTGGTCTTCTGGTTGGAGGTCGCGTTGTACTGGACATTGTCGCCGAAGACGGCGTGCTGCCAGGAGAAGGTGATCTTGGTGTACTGGGTCAGATACCAGTTGAACCCGGGCTCGACGACGTAGAGGTTGTTGGTCCAGAGGTTGGGGTCGGCCAGGCCGCCGGTGAAGACGTTCCGGGTCAGGTTGAGGGAGTTGAACCGCCCGGTCAGCTCGATGGCACCCGGGCCGAACTTGCCCCGGCGGAGGTCGAAATCCCGGAGCGGCTTGGCGACGTTCCGGCCGCTGACGGTCTCGCCGGTGATGAAGTAGCCGGCCTGGACATAATAGCTCTCGACTCCGACCCGGTCGTGGGCGGCCAGGTTGGAGGTCAACGCATAGTCCTGGTAGCCGCTCTGCCATTCGGCGATCAGCGACAACTGCTTGTAGTACCAGGCCGCGTGCAGGTCCCAGAAGGCCCGGGGGCCCGACTCTCGGACGTTCGAGTTGAAACTGAGGAAGGGGACGCCGAGGATCGAGTTCCCCGTGGTCGGGACGGCGGTCCGCAAGGTCTGCGGGACCGGGTTGTTGGTCTGATTGCCGGCCATGACCGAGCCGCCGAAGACGAGGTTTTCCAGCGGCGTATCCTCGTAGAGGGCGAACGGCCGCCAGTTCAGGTAACCCAGGACATTCTTGGAGTCGCTGGTGGCGAGGAACGAGTTCCTGTCGGCGTTGAAGATGCCCACGGCGTAGTCGAGCGGCGCCGTCGTGTTGAACAGCCGGCCCCAGATCTGGCCGCCGACCGAACGGTTGAGGGCGAAGTTGTTGAAGAACAGCGACCGCTCGGGGCTGATCAGGCCCTGGATGGGCTCGGTGTAGAACTCGTAGGTGAACGGCGTCTTGAACCGGCCGACCTTGAACTGGACGCGGTCGTCGTAATGGGCGTTCAGGAAGAAGTCGAGGCCGGAGACGTTGTCGAAACCGTTCTGGACCGACACGAAGTATTCCCAGGGCTTGGTGATCCGGCCGCTGAACATGAACCATTGCCGGGGGACAGCGAAGGTGTCCCGGACGGGGGCCTGCCCGCCCTGCTGGTAGAACCGGCCGTCGATCTGGGTCAGGTTGTGGAACTGGAGGACGAACTCATCGTCGGCGGTCTTGAACTCGAAGCCCGGGCCGAACTTGCCGGTCAGCGGCGAGTTGATGGTGGTCGCCGGCATCTGGAACCGGGGAGAGGGGGCGGGGTTGGGCGGCGACGACTGCCCGGGGGCCAGCGGGCCGCCGGAACGCGAGGGCGCCCCCGTGGGGGCGTTCCCCCCCGTCGAGCCGGGACCGGCCGGCGGGACGTTCGAGGGGGCGCCGCTGCCGACGGTCCTGGGGTCGCCCGGTCCCGTGCCGCCGGGACCACCACCGACCCCTCCGCCACCTCCACCGCCACCAGAGACCCCTTGCTGATTCATCTGGGCGGACATCTGCTGCATCATCGCTTCGAGCTGACGGACCCGGGCCTCAAGCTCGGCCTCCCGGCCCATCGGCTCCCCGATCGCGGCTCCGCCTGGGGTCGCCGGCGCGGTCTCGCCCGGAAGAGGGGGGGGGATCGTGGGGGCCGGGACGGGTGGATTCTGGGCGAGGGCGTGGCCGGCGGCCGTCGCCATCAGGAGCGCGGTGAGGGGAAACGTCTTGTTCCTCCCCCGTAACCTCAAGGGAATATGCATCTCACCAGGTCCCCCCATGGACGGCCGCGCACGGTCCCGAGCGCACTCGGCTCTCGGATTCCTTCCCGAACCAATCCCTTTATCGTCGGGGCCGAGGGGGGAAATGCAATGATTCCGCCGGTCGTGCCGGATCGGCAGACGGCGCGGGTCGTCCCGGCCATGCTCGGGGCAAGGTCAGTTGAGCTCGAACCGCCCGGCCAGCGCCATCAGGCCGACGCCGGAGAGCAGCGCCGCCGACAACTTCCATCGGTCGTGCTCGTGGAACTGGAGCTCGGGCAGGAGGTCGCTCAGGGCGATGCAGAGGAAGGTCCCGGCCGAGAAGGCCATCGTGTCGGACGTGACCCGCGCCGCCGTCTCGGAATCGAGCGACCCCACACCGACCCAGAACAGGGCCGCGCCGGCGGGGATCATCGTGGCGAAGCCGAGGTTGACCAGGTGGGCCCGGAACCGGGGGACCCCGGCGCGGAGCATCAGGCTGACGATCGTGAGTGCATCGGCCGGCTTGTGGACCAGCGTGGCGACGAAGACCCCCATGGCGGCCGCGCCCAGCCCGCCGTCGGCCCGGACGGCGCCGGCCAGGGCCACCCCGCCGCTCAGGGTGTGCAGGGCCAGGCCGATCGCCGCGGCCCCCCAGTGCAGCGAGGTCCCCTTGGTCGCCGCCCCCAGGCCGCCCGGCGCCGAGGCGTCGACCACCCCGGCCGAGTGCCCCCGGCCGTGCGAATGCTCGTGAGGGTGGGTCGGGCAGGGCTCGGCCGGGTCGGCGGGCGCCTCGTGGTGATGGAACGCGAAGAACCGTTCGAGGAAGAACAGGGCCAGGAGCCCCGCCGCGGTCCAGTTCAACGACGACGACGAACCCTGACGGACGGCCTCGGGCATCATGTGGAAGAACGCCGCCCCCAGCATCGTCCCGGCGGCGAAGCTGAGGTAAAGCTGGAGCCGGGTGTGGGTCAGGACCGTGGCCATCGGCAGGATCCCGCCCATCAGGCTCACCGCCACGACGGCCAGGCAGAGCACGGCGAGCACGGCGGTCATCGAGGGGCCTCGGGGCGGACAGATCCCGAGGCGGGGGCCGGGCCCTTGTGGACCGGCCGCCGACTCGAAATAATCGACCAGGATCCGGCGCGAACCGGCCCATAGCCGCCGCGTCGGTCCGGATGGCCCCGACCCGGCCGCACGAGGTCAACCATGTCCAAGTTGAACGAACCCGACATCGTCAGCCGGATGCCGGCCGCGAAGGAGTGGGAGCGGCTGGGCGACATGCTCGTCCGGTCCTGGCAGTTCCCGTCGACCCGCCGAGCCCTGGAGTTCGTCAATCAGGTCGCCACGCTGGCCGAACGGCTCGACCATCACCCGGACATCATCCTCAGCTATCGGACCGTCCGGCTCGAACTCTCAACCCACGCCGTCGGCGGCCTGACCGAGGGCGATTTCGCCTTCGCCGCCGAGGTCGGCAACCTGCCCGTCGACCGCTAGCGGGCGACGGGCCGGGTCGAGACCGGGAACGGGGCGGGTGGCGAACCCGGCCCGGTTCAGGCCTTGATCTCGGGCCGCTTCGGGCCCGACTGGCCGGGGGCCAGGCGGCGATATTTGGTCTTGGGGAGGTTGTAGACGCCCTTGTCGGCCGCCCACTTCTCATCCTCCTGGAGCAGGGCCATCCGCTCGGGCCGGGTCAGGACGTTCCGGGCGCGGGTCAGCCCGCCGCCCTTCTTCAAGCTCTTGTCGATCGACATCGCCCAAACTCTCCCGGGGCGCCCCGACGTCTTCGGTGCGGGATCGCCCTTCGTCTTCGCCGCGACGGACCGGTCACACCCCCCGCGGTGGCCCCGAGTCGGTCAGAGACCCACGAGTCTAGCCGCCCGCCCCGGCCGACGCAAGGCCGCCCCGTCCACCCCCGCGGCCCGTTCGGGGCGAAGCCTTCCGGCCGCTCGTGGGGTCCGAGGGGCTCATCCGGTACCGCCCCGGATCTGGTAGGCTGTCCGGGGACAGCCGGACCCGCCGCCGGCCGCCGCCACGCCGATGGAGCGAGCCCCGCCATGCCCTCGATCACCGATCGCCACGATTATGAGAAGGCCAGCCTCGACGAGTCGGAGGTCGCCCGCGACCCGTTCCGCCAGTTCCAGGCCTGGTTCGACCAGGCGACCGCGTCCGGGATCGCCGAGCCCAACGCCGCGACGGTCGCCACCGCCTCGCCGGCGGGCCGGCCCTCGGCCCGGGTGGTCCTGGTCCGGGGGTTCGACGACCGGGGTTTCACCTTCTTCACCAATTACCAAAGCCGGAAGGGCGGCGAGATCGAGGCCAACCCGTTCGCGTCGATGGTCTTCTTCTGGCAGGCGATGGAGCGTCAGGTCCGCGTCGAGGGGGCGGTCGTGCGCGTCTCCGAGGCGGAGTCGGACGAATACTTCCGGGGCCGGCCGGTGAACTCGAAGCGGGGCGCCTGGGTGTCGAATCAGAGCGGAGTCGTGACCGGCCGGGGGGCGCTGGAGGCCGAGATGGAGGCGATCAAGCTCCGGTTCCCCGGCGACGACATCCCCCGGCCGCCGCACTGGGGGGGATACCGCGTGGTCCCCGACGCCGTCGAATTCTGGCAAGGCCGGCGGAGCCGGCTCCATGACCGGGTCGCCTACCGGCGGACGCCCGAGGGCGGATGGAGGATCGACCGGCTCGCGCCCTGATCGGGCCGTCTCGATCAGTCGTCGTGGTCGTCCGGGGCCTCGACGATCGCGAGCTTGCCGATGCCGTTGGTCCGCTTCATCCAGGCGCTGGTCTGCCAGTTGTCGACCGTCGGGGCGTCGGACCAGATCGGCGGGAGGGGCATGAGGAGGTGGGCCGACAGGGCGGCGACGAACGGCTCGTAGGCCTTGCGGAGTTCGCCGAGCCGGGCCCCGATCGTCTCGCCCTCGCGGATGTCGAGCCCGGCCAGCTCGAGTTCTTCGAGGAGGCTGGCCAGGGATCCGGGCGGGAGCCGGTCGTCGAGGTCGGCGGGCCGGACCCGGAAGACCTGCGCGAGGTCGACCACCGTGTGCCGGGCCATGGCGAAGGTGAGCTGGGCCTGGTAGGGGTCGGCGCCCTTGATCCCGGCAATCACCAGCGCGCAGGTGTCGAGGATGGCGGTGATCGCCGCCAGCCACGACTGGTTGTCGTGCTGCGATCGATAGTAGCTCAGGAGCGGGAACGAGAGGTGGCTCTCCAGGACCTCCGCCGACCACCGCTCCCACTCCTGGAGGAAGCGGTCGAGGGCCTCGAAGTTCCGGGTCGGGGCCAGCCGGATCAGGATCGAGGAGGCCCTGGGCGGAGAGCCGGCCCGGGCGTCGAGCAGCGAGATCGAGATCTCCCGGCCGGAGAACGCCTGGTAGAAGACCGGCAAGTAGCTGATGACCACGGCCAGGAACGCGAACCCGACACCGGCCTCCGCCACCGCCAGGGCCCGGCCCGGGGGCGCGATCGGCGCGATGTCGCCGAAGCCGAGCGTGAAGAAGGTCACGCCGCTGAAGTAAAGGTAATCGGAGAAGCCCAGCCGCGCCCCGGCCGGGGTCATCGGCGTGCCGAGGGCCCGGTGGATCAGCCCGAATCCCAGGATCAGCCCGGCCGCCCAGATCAGGAACAGCATCAGGATCGACGACGGCCCGAACCAGCTCAGCAGGACGAGCCGCCGCTTGCCGGTCCCGGCCCGGCTCGCGGCGAACCGCCAGAGCCGCCAGCTGGAGATGTAGAACAGGCGCGTGATCCGGAAACCCCGGCTCACCCGCCTGGGCAGCAGGATCACCTCGAATCCGTCGTGAAGGACGACGAGGATCAGGGCCAGGCCCGCCAGGACGATCAGCGCCGCCATGGGCCCCTCCGCGATCGCCGGCCGTCGGCCCCGCCGGTCATCCCGGCGTCACTTCCAGGCATGGAAGATCGCCCGGCCGAAGCGGCTCTTCTCGCCGCCCCGGATCTTGTAGCCGACCGGGGTCCGCCGGGAGTCGAGGTGCGACCAGACCATCTTCACCGTCTTGAATCCGACCGTCCTGAGCATCGCCTCGACGGCCGCCCGGTTGGGGCCGAACCAGTTGGACAGGTCGTTGGCGCACTCGTTCTCGGGGTAGAAGGCCAGGGCCGGCCGCGAGCACTCCTCCAGGTCGACGTGCGTCTCCAGGATGAGCTGGCGGCCGCAGACGCTCGACACGTTCTCCAGCGCCAGAAGCGGGTGCTTGACGTGGTAGAGCACGCCCAGGAACAACACGAGGTCGTAGACCCCGCCGACCCGCTCCGGGGTGATCGCGTGGACCTCGCAGTCGACGTCCTCGACCTTGGAGTTGAGGGCGCGCCGGGCCAGCTCGAAGCCGTGGCGGCCGACGGTCGGGTCGTTCCAGACCACGTGGTCGAGCGCGACCACCCGGGCGGCCCCGCGCTTCTCGGCCTCGAACGAGAAGAAGCCGTCCCAGGCCCCGATGTCCAGGACCGACCACCCCGTCAGGTCATCGGGCATCGCGACCTGGCGGACCTTGGTCCGGGTGTCGGTCCCCCCCCGGGTGACGATCCCCCGGCCCAGGTCGATCGAGTGCCACCATCGGATCGCGTCGACCTCGTCCTGCAACGTCGGCGCGGCCATGTCGGTCGCCATCAGCTCCCTCCTTGGAATCGGCGAGACGGTCGGAAATTCGGGCGAGTTCTAAGGCAATCGGCCGGGCCCGTCAAGCGGGATCGCGCCCATCCCGGGCGGATTGGTGGGAAGCAAGGCCCCTCACCCGGGCGGGGTGAGGGGCCGATCGGCCTGGGGTCGACCACTTCAGGACTTCGGCTTCAACTCGAACCGGTGCGGCTGCGGCAGGGCCGCCGCACGCTGCTCGGCGACGACCTCGGCCTCGACCGCGTCGAGCCCTTCGAGCGCCCTGGGCAGGCCGGCCTTGTACGCCTGATAGGGGACCTGCACGTCCCTCCACCGCTGCTGGTGGACCTTGGTGTGCTTGAGGGTGAGCTGGTGGACCTGGGCGGCCTGCTTGACCATCGGCGTGGCGAGCGTGGCCAGGTTCACCCCCTCGGCGAGCTGGGCCCTGGAGAACGCGCCGACCGACTCGCCGTCGATCGCCAGGGTGTAGTTGTCGGCCTCCAGGCCGTCGACCTTGACGACCTGGCGGTCGAGGGCGGCGATGACGTCGGAGGACCGGACGGCCAGGTCGGTGGCGGGGTCCTTCAGGTCGATCGGGAACGGCAGGGCCTCGTCGACCTGCGACCACCGGATCGAGGCGCCGTCGCGGGCCAGGTCGGAGACCTGGGCCTTGTCGGCGGACGCGACCTTCGCCTCCCGGGCGTCGATGGCGACGGACGAGACGACCGCCGGGGCATTCCACGCCTTCAGGAGCGCCTCGGCCATGAGGAGCTGACCGGCGGGGGCGGGGTGGACCCGGTCCGGGTTGAGCTTCTCGGCCATCGCCGGGTCGCTCTCGAAGGCCTTCCGGGTCGCCTCGACGACCGACGTGTTGAGGTCGGCGAAGCCGCAGCCGTCCTTCTCGGCCAGCTCCTTGAGGAAGTCGCCGTAGCGGATCAGGACCGAGTTATACCCGTCCTCGAACTTCGGCTTGCGGGTCACGTCGTCGTAGGGTGACGGCTTGATCAGGGTGAGCCGGACGCCGGGGACGTCGGCCTTGAGCTTCTCGACGATGTGGCGGTAGCCGTCGGAGTAGGTCTTGAAGATCGGGTCGCGGAACGGCTGGTAGCTGCCGTCGTTCATCCCGAGCATGATCGTGACGACGGTCGGCTTGTAGGCCACGACGTCGCGATCCAGCCGGACGTCGATCGGCCCGCCGCCGCCGCCGGTGACGCGGTCGCCGCCCCATCCGGAGTGGACGAAGGTGATGTTGGCCTTGGGGAAGCGGGTGACGACGTAGGTCTCGACGAACGTCGTGTAGAGGCGCTGGTCGGTGATGCTATCTCCGTAAAAGACGACGCGGTCACCATCCTTGAGGGCGAACGGGCTCTCCGCCCTCGCGAGGCCCGGCAGGGCGAGCAGCAGGGCGAAGGCGGCAAGGCGAACGGACCTCATTAGCGTGGCTCCTTCGAAGCGGTGTCGGGTTGCGGCGGGGTGGTGGGGCGTCGGGCGAGGATCCGGGCCGATCGGACGTCGGGGCGACGACCGGGACGGCCCGACTCATGATGATATCGCGACGGCCGGGCCGTTCCAAGCGCCGGGCGGGCGCACCGGGACGGATCGTCGGCGGATCCGGTTGGACTCGACAGGCGAGGGGGCGTCGCCTTAGGCTGGCATCCTCGACGGGGATCGGATCGAACCGAGGGGCGGGCCCGGATCATGGCGAAGATCGATCATCACGTGCATACGTCCCGCCACTCGCCCGACAGCGTGATCCCTCCCGGGGTCCTGGTCGACCGGGCCCGGGCCGCCGGGCTCGACGCGGTGGTGATCACCGAGCACGACTACCAGTGGGAGGCCGGCGAGCTGGCCGAGCTGAACGCCCGGGCCGGCGGCCTGGTCGTGCTCTCGGGCGCCGAGATCTCGACGCGGGAGGGCCACTTCCTCGTCTACGGCCTGCCCGACCTCAAGGCGATCGGGCCGGGCATCGCCCTGGCCGACCTTCTCCGAGTCGTCCGGTCCCACGGCGCGGCGATCGTCGCGGCCCATCCGTTCCGGTGGGACCAGGACTTCGCCGGGCTGGTCGCCGCGCACGGGCCGGCGTTCGACGCCATCGAGCTGGTCAGCAACAACGTCACCCCCGAGACCCGCCGCAAGGCCGAGGAGTTCCTCAAGGCGACCCCGATGGGCGTGACCGGCTCCAGCGACGGCCACGAGCCCGACGCCGTCGGCTGCTACTACACCGAGTTCCCCGGCGAGGTCCAGACGATCGCCGACTTCGTGGCCGCCCTCCGGCACAAGGCCGGACGGCCCCGACACCGCGCCGGGGCCTGGCAGGCGTGCGGCCCGGTGGATTGACGGGCGATCCGGGAACCCTCACCGATCGGGGCGATGGGCGATTCCCGGCGAGAGGCGTGCTCGGGACCCTCGGCCATCACCCATGAGTCATCGATCATCCCATCATCACCGGGCCTGCCCGGCGAGCTGGTCCAGCTCGATCGAGGCGGCCTTCGACACCTGGATGTCGGCGTCGAGGGCGCCGACTGCGGACTTCCAGCAGACGACGAACTCGTAGAGCTGTTCGTATCGGGGCGGGACCTCGGCCGATTCGCGCCCCAGGGCCCGGAGCCGGGCGAGGTCGGCGGCGACCGTGTCGCCCCGAAGGTCTTCCCTCCGGGAGTCGAGCCGGCCGAGCAGCTCGGCCAGCTCGACGCGGTCCCGGGCGTCTTGACGGGGGTCGACAAGCGACGCCCGGGCAATCGGGGTCATCCGGTCCAGCAGGTCGTTCACGGCCAGGATATCGGCCTCCGTCTCCGGCGGCGACCGGAGCAGGCCCCGCCCGTAGACCTGGTAGAGCCGACTCAGGTCGCCCCTGGTCGCCTCCGCCGCCCGGGACCGCTCGGCGACCCTGGCCCTCTTGCTGTTGAGGTCGCCCTCAATCCGGTCGTCCCGGGCCATGGCCGCGATGCAGGCCACCGTCACCAGCGCGACCAGCGCCCAGGCCGCCCGCCGGACCCCCTTTCGATCCGAGAGCCGGACCATCGGCCTGTGCCCGAAGCCGATCGCGGCGCCCACCAGGGCCCCCCCGGCGTGGCCGTAATTGTCGATCTGGTCGGAGAGCAGGAAGCCCAGGACCGCCGTGAACCCGAGAATCACGACCATCTGATCGCGCAGGAATGAGCCGATCCGGGTCCTCGACCGCCAGCCGACCACGGCGGCCAGCCCCAGGAGCCCGAGCAGGACGGTCGACCCGCCCCCGGTGTGGGTGGCGACCGAGCCCGCCGGGCCGCCCCGGGGGAGGCGCCCGACCAGCCCCGGCCAGGCCCCGGCCAGCCCCGAGGCCGCGACCCAGGGGCCGATCCTCACGACCCCCTGGCGCATCAGGCCGCCGGCCAGGTTCCCCAGCCCTCCGATCGCCAGGCAGACCGCCAGGAACGGGCCGGGCCCGTACCACGGCTCGATCAGGGGACCGAGCTTGATCAGGCCGAGCAGGTTCATCGCGATGTGGATCAGGCCGAAGTGGACGAACGTGGCCGTCACGAGCCGCCAGCAGTCGCCTTGGCGGACCTCGGACCAGGTCATGTCGCCGAACCGGTGGGTCGTCGCCGTCGAGATCGGCCGGGGGTCGCCCATCGCGTTCGGGGCGTGGGGGGCCCGTTGGTGGTATTCCAGGGCCGCCATCAGGGCGAAGACGAGGATCCATGACACGGCCAGGGACGTCGTCCCCGGGCATTCCCGCAGGTCTTCCAGCACGTCGCTTCCTTCCTCGGGGTCGACGGATCAGACGGGCCCGAGCGCCTCGCGGAGCCGGTCGAGGCGTCGGGCCGACTCGGATCCATCCAGGGCCGGGCGGAGGCCGGCGGTCGGCGGGGGCGATTCGAGCGGGACCCAGGTCTTGCAGCCGAGATGGGCCGGGGTCGCCCCGATCGGCCACGGCTCGGGCAGCCGGAACACCCGGACCGCCAGGGCCCAGAGGCCCGGCCTCCGGTAGTGGAACCGGCCCAGGACCGTGGCCTCGGTCCAGTCGTGCAGGCCCTCGATTGCCGCCAGTTGCTCGACCCGGTCGACCCGGCCGGTCCACTCGACCACCGCCATCGACCCGATCGCGACGGTGTCGGGCGGGGCGATCGGTCGGGACCGGATTGGGGTCCGGAGCCCCTGCTCGGCCTCGTGGACGTGGGTGGGATAGAGCCAGAACGCCGGGTGCTCGGGCCGGAATCCCTCGGGCCCTTCGGAGACCCCCCCCTTGCGGAGGATCAGCGATTGCCGCCCTTCGGCCAGGGAGTCGCAGACGCCGGCCCATTCCTTGAAGGCGATGGGGCAGGAGGAGGGCGGGGTTGGGGTCACGGCTGCCATTCGTCCTTCGGGTCGCGGTCCATCAGGTCGGTCACGGCGGCCAGGGGAGACTTCCCCTCGAACAGGATCCGATAGACCTCGTCGGTGATCGGCATGGCGACCCCCCGGCGGGCGGCCCAGTCGCGGAGGCCCCGGGCGGTCGGCACCCCCTCGGCGACGCTGGCCAACCCGGCCAGCGTCTCGGCCAGGGTCCGGCCCCGACCCAGGCTCTCGCCGACGGCCCGGTTCCGCCCGAACGGGCTGTAGCAGGTCGTCACGACGTCGCCCACCCCGGCCAGGCCGTAGAACGTCGAGGGCCGGGCCCCCTGGTCGACCCCGAACCGGGCCATCTCGACCAGCCCCCGGGTCAGGAGCGCCGCCTTGGCATTATCGCCGAAGCCGAGCCCGTCGCAAATCCCGGCCGCGATCCCCAGGACGTTTTTCATGGCCCCGGCCAGCTCGACGCCGACGGCGTCGGGGTTGGTGTAGACCCGGAACGCCCCGCCGTTCAGGGCATCCCGGACGTCGGCGTTGAGCCGGTCGTCCTCGCCGGCCACGACCACCGAGGCGGGCAATCCCCGGGCCAGCTCCTCGGCGTGGCTGGGCCCGCTCAGGATCGCCACCGGCCTCGGGCCCATCGCCTCGACGATGATCCGGCTGGGCCGGGCCAGGGTCTCGACCTCGATCCCCTTGACGACGCTCAGGACCGGGACCCCCGCCGGGACCCGATCCGCCAGGCCGGCCAGCGTGGCCCGGAGGTACGCCGACGGGATCGCCGCGACCATCAGGTCGGCCGCGGCCGTGGCGTCGCAGGCGTTGGACGTGACCCCGACCTCCGGCGGCAGGATCGCCCCCGGCAGGTGCCGCGCATTGACCCGGCTTCGGGCGATGGCGGCCGCGTCCCCGGGATCCCGCGCCCAGAGCTGGACCGCCAGCCCCCGCCTGGCGAACAGCAGCGCCAGGGCCGTCCCCATCCCGCCCGCACCCAGGATCGCGACCCGTTTCATGACTCTGCTCGCGGATGGCATGGGCGACCCGACCCGCGGGCCGGCCCGATCGACCGAAGCCAGAGACTAACGGATCCCGGGCCATCGTCCCACGGGTCAGGGCCATCCCGCCCGGCTAGCCGGTGGCCGTCGGGCTCTGTTATCCTGGATTGACCTTCCCGAGGCGAGCCCACTCCCATCCGAGGCGTCGACACCCCATGCCCGCCACCACCCCGCTCCCCTCTCGGCTCTCGGCCGACCTGACGGCGATCGTCGGGGCGGAGAACGTCCTCGGCCATCGCGACGAGCTGCTGGTCTACGAGTGCGACGGGTTCGTGATCGAGAAGAACGCGCCCGACGTGGTGGTCTTCCCGACCTCGACCGAGCATGTGGTGGGGATCGTCAAGGCCTGCCGGCGCCACGGCGTCCCGTACGTGCCCCGGGGTGCGGGGACCAGCCTGGCCGGGGGGACCCTGGCCGTCGGCGGCGGGGTGATGATCGCCCTGACCCGGATGAAGCGGATCCTGGAGGTCAACACCCGCGACCGGTACGCCATCGTCGAGCCGGGCGTGGTCAACCTCTGGCTCACCCGGGCCCTGGCCGGTGCGGGCTTCCACTACGCCCCCGACCCGTCCAGCCAGGGGTCCTGCACGATCGGCGGGAACGTGGCGACCAACTCGGGCGGGCCGCACACGCTCAAGTACGGGGTGACGGTCAACCACGTCCGGGGGGTCGAGCTGGTCCTGCCCGACGGCACGATCGTCGAGACCGGCGGGCCCGAGGAAGACCACCCCGGCTACGACCTGACCGGCCTGATCGTCGGCCACGAGGGGACCTTCGGCATCGTGACCAAGGTGACCGTCGGCCTGACCCGCGACCCCGAGGCGGGCCGGACCTTCCTCGGCGTGTTCGACACCGTCGAGGCGGCCACCGAGGCCGTCAGCGGGATCATCGCCGCCGGGATCGTCCCCGCCGCCCTGGAGATGCTCGATAACCCGATGATCCGGGCCGTCGAGCAGGCGTTCCGGTTCGGCTTCCCCATCGAGGCCGGCGCCGTCCTGATCATCGAGACCGACGGCCTCGAAGCCGGCCTGGAGCGCGAGGCGCAGGAGATCGCCGCGATCGTCCGGTCCCGCGGGGGGTCGGTGGCCAAGGCGATCACCTGGCGGACCCGCAAGGAGCCCGAATACGTGGCGATCTGGAAGAGCCGGAAGTCGGCCTTCGGCGCCATCGGCCGGCTCAGCCCGACCTTCTGCACCCAGGACGGCGTCGTCCCCCGGACCAAGCTCCCGCACATCCTCCGGTTCATCATGGCCGCCGGCGACCGCCACAACATCCGGATCGCCAACGTCTTCCACGCCGGGGACGGCAACATCCACCCGATCCTCCTGTTCGACGAGCGCGACGCCGACCAGGTCAAGCGCGTCCTGGAGGCGAGCCACGAGATCCTCGACGAGTGCATCCGGGTCGGCGGGAGCGTCAGCGGCGAGCACGGGATCGGCGTCGAGAAGATGTCGTTCATGCCCAAGCTGTTCTCGCCCGGCGACCTCGCCGCCATGGTCGCCCTCCGCCACGCCTTCAATCCCGACGGCCTGTGCAGCCCCGACAAGATGATCCCCGGCGGCGCCGGCTGCATCGAGCGGAAATCGCCCGGCCACCGGGCCTCGGCCTGATCGGGGGACCAGGATGGCATTCCGCGATTTCGGATTCCCCGAGGTCCAGCAGACGCTCGGCCTCTCGCTGGCCGAGGCCGACCTGTTCGGCAGCGTCCCGGCCCTGGAATTATCGGCGGAGTTCGTGGAGCGGATGCGGGTGGGAGTCGACCTGGCCCTGGCCATCAACACGGAGAAGGCCCGGTCGGAGTTCATCATCGCCCCGGTGCTCCTGGAACTCCGGCGGATGCTCAGGTGCGGGTTCGGGCTGTTCTCCGGCGTGGAGTTCAACGTCGACCCGTCCCGGGGCCTGAACGGATTTTGCGACTTCATCCTGACCCGATCGCCGCTCCAATCGGTGTTAACCGCGCCGGTGGTGGCCATCGCCGAGGCCAAGAACGACAACCTGCGAAGCGGCCTGGGCCAGTGCATCGCCGCGATGGTGGCGGCCCGCGAGTTCAACGCCAAAGCGTCGCCCCCGGTCGGCGATATCCACGGGGTCGTGACGACGGGCGGGGCGTGGAAGTTCCTCCGGCTCTCGGGGTCGGAGTTGTCGCTGGACGTACCGGAATATTTCGTTGCCGAACCGGGCCGGATCCTGGGCATCCTCGCCAACATCCTGGATCACGACGCGCCCCGGCGATGAATGAGCCGCCCCCGCGTCACTCCGGGACATCGCGGATCCGGACGGCCCCGTCGACGTGGCCCGACGCCACGGTCCGGCCGTCCGAGGAGAAGACGGCGAGGATGTCCCAGCGGGAATAGGCCTTCCGTCGGCCGGTCGCGGCATCGAGCAGGACTATCTCGTACTGGGTCGCATGATCCGGGTCGTTGAAGAAGTGGGCCGCGTACATCCTCACGAGGTCGACCGATGGCTTGCGGTTGGTGATATGTCCCAGCGATGAGATGGTCGACCCATCCGGCGAGAAGTTGAGCATCATCGGGCTAAAATTCCCCCCATGGGCCGGGAAGGTCGAGCGGAGCCGGCGCGTCGACACATCGAAAACGGCGATCGACCCGTCATTCAGACCGACGGCGAGGGACCTGTCGTCGGGCGAGAAGGCCATCGCCCGGGAGGTGGTCACCCGCCCGGCGATGTCGGGGAACTTGCCGACCTCGCGGTCGGTGTCCAGGTCCCAGAGTGTCAACTTCGTGAGCGGGGGCGGGGAGCCCGCCACGGCCGGGTCGGTCAGGGCCAGGAGCCGACCGTCGTTCGAGACGGCGACCATCCCGGGCGTCGTCGGGCAGGAAAGCGTCCGGGTCGAGAGGTGCCGGCCGGTGGCGACCTCGACGTGCGTCATCATCCGGTCGGTCTTCGCGGTCGGCGACCCGGGGGAAATCCCCTCGGTGACGAGTCGGATCGTCCGGCCGCCGTCGAGGAAGCGGAGCTCGAGGAAGCCGGCCAGCGGGGCCTGGAACGTCGACCGGACCTCGCCCGTCGCCACGTCGATCAGGTCGACCGAGAAGTTCCTCCCGCTGGATGGAACATGAGTATTCGAGGCGAAGGTCTTCCCGTCCGGGGAGAAGGCCCCGGCGAACCGCATTTGCTTGCTCCCGCCCGGCCAGGAGGCCCGCCGCCGGCCGGTCGCCGCGTCCCACAGGAGGATCCCCGCGCCCCCGAAGGACCGGGTCGCCAGCGTCGCCCCGTCGGGCGAGAAGGCGATCGGGAAGTGTTCCCCGTCGACCCGGAGGACCAGCCGGGCCGGCCAGCCCGTCCACCAGTCGTAAACCCGGATCAGGCCCCACCAGGCCATCACCGCCGCGATCAGGCCGAGCACGACCCGGCGCCGGAGGGAGATCGCCCGCCATCGTCGTCCGATCGGGCGGAGGTTCCGGGCGAGGATCAATCCGGCTTGCATCGGCGGTCGCCCCGAGATGGGTCACGCTGTTCGGGCCTTCGACGGCTGTCCGACCAGGATAGCCGGCCGTGGTCGGGATGGCAACGAGGGACGGGGAAGCTTCCGGGTCATTCGCAGGTTCTTGGTGATGCGACGCGACCCCTCTCCCCAACCCTCCCCCACGAGGGGGGAGGGGGCCAGACAAGTGCTCGAACCTTGAATTGATGGCCTCCCCTCCGACTCCCTCCCCCCTCGTGGAGGAGGGTTGGGGAGAGGGGACGTGGGGCTCGGGACGGATCTTAAAACAATGGTCCGGCAAAGAGCTAAAAACCAGCCGAAAACCGAAGTGCCTCCAGAGGCTTATCCTCCAGCCCTTTTC
>JAABUK010007117.1_pt1 | contig 16307 bp, 14 predicted proteins | sample 5559141 | NCBI WGS metagenome assembly JAABUK01 (sample SAMN10711869, study PRJNA513367) | rock metagenome | isolation source: Antarctica rocks | place: Antarctica: Victoria Land, Pudding Butte nord | collected 2016-01-03
AGTCTGGTTCACGCTTCGATTAATCACGTCGTAAAGAGGCTCGCGGCGGTTCATACGGAGATTTTCACGGATTCGGTCAAAGATAACGATGGTATCGTTCATCGAGTATCCGACAAGTGTGAGTAGCGCGGCAATGACTGTAAGGTCAATCTCTTTGTTGAACAGTGAGAAAATACCCACGGTGATGATGGTGTCGTGGAACACAGCGATAACCGCGCCCAATCCGTAAATCCACTCAAAGCGGAAAGAGATGTACGCGAGCATACCTGCAAGCGCAAGGAGCGTGGCACGGATGGCGTACTTGCGAAGATCGGCACCGACCTTCGGACCCACGAAATCGACTTTCTGAAGAGCAAAAGGAGCAAGGTCGGATTCCTGTTCGAGCGTGTGGATTACGGCCGGGTTCACGCCGGGAACGGAGGAGAGCTGATTGAAATTGGAGATCACACCGGATTGCGGCGGGGTATTGCGGAATTGAAGAACAGAAGCGATCAGCTTATCGAGCTCAGGCTCTGTAGCTGGGACGCCAGCCTTGACCAGGGGATCGCGGAGACGATCTTTCAGCATCTGCGCGCTAGCATTATTGAAATCGAGCTTGCCCGATTGGGGATGAGCGAAAGTTTTTTCGAGAGTGTCGAGTACAATCTGGCGGTTGTGGGTAGCGACCGTGTTATCGGCACCTTCAGTACCGATCGAGACCTGATTCTCTCCACCGACGAATCTTTGCACAGTGGGCGCGGCGTTCAGCTTACCTTCGAGCGCGGCGCGGATTTTCGCTTCATCCGGTGCTTGCGCGAACTTGTAAGTCATAACGGTGCCGCCCTGAAAATCGATGCCGTAGCGTGGGCCGCCTTTTACAAGGAGGCTCGCCAAACCCGCCGCTGTCAAGATGAGCGACGCAATGATGAACGGCCATTTTTTGCCGAGAAAATCGAAATTCGTATTTCTGAATAATTCCATTCGTTACTTGTGCCTGCCTGTATATTCCAGCGGGCGGACTCTTGCGTCTAAGTTTACTGACACCGTTCCCCCGCTTCTTGTTCCCGCATAGTCCGGGGTAAAACCACCGGCCATGTCAAGTACCACATTGTTCACTCGATCAGCCTTAAAACGCTATCACAACGCGCTCTTAGATGCTGAGCGAGGTTACCTGCTGTTTGCCTGAAAGCTCGTACTCGAAGATTACCTTTGAAACGAAAACCGCGGTGAAGACATTGGCAACAAGGCCAATTACCAGCGTGACAGCAAAACCTTTTACTGGGCCGGTTCCAAACAGGAAGAGGAACAGGCAGGAGACGATGGTAGTGATATGTGTATCGACGATGGTCCACCACGCTTTTCCGAAGCCGGCATCCACAGCGGCGACAACGTTCTTGCCTGAGCGCAATTCCTCACGAATCCTTTCGAAGATGAGGACGTTACTATCGACCGCCATACCGATGGTGAGGATAATGCCGGCGATGCCGGGCAGCGTCAGCGTGGCATGGAAGTACGACAGAGCCGCAATCAGAATAACAGTGTTTAACAGGAGCGCCAAAACCGCATTGATGCCGCTGAGTTTGTAATAGACCAGCATGACAATGATAACGGCGGCGAGGCCGACCAGGCCTGCGATGAGCCCCTGATGGATGGAATCGGCACCGAGGGACGGCCCGACGGTGCGTTCTTCGAGATATTGGATGCCTGCGGGAAGGGAGCCGGAGCGCATGACCAGCGCCAGATCGCCCGCTTCCTGTTCGCTCGCCAGGCCAGTGATGCGGCCGGAATCGCTGATCGCTGAGTTGATGGTGGCGACACTGCGCAAGGTTCGATCGAGTACGACACCAAGTTTCTTACCGATGTTTGTGCCGGTGAACTGCTCAAAACGGCGTCCACCATCCTGAGAGAGCGTGAAACCGGCTTCCCACTTGCCGACTTCGTCACGGGAAGGACGCGCGTTGCGAAGATCCTGACCGGTAACGACAGGTGAGCGGGAGCAGAGATACCACTCGCCGCCCTGACCGCCGCCGCGGGGATAGTTTAAGAGTTCGGTATTGAGGGGAAGGATGCCGCCTTTCTGCGCGAGCGCCGCCTCTTTAGTTTGGAAGGGCCCCTCTTCAACTTGCACGATAGAAAGCTGAGCCACTTGGCCGATGATATCTTTCACGCGCGCCGGATCGTCAACCCCCGGCAACTGCACCAGAACTTCGAATTCACTATCCGCGCGCCCCTGCTGCTGAACCGAGGGTTCCGCTAGTCCGATTGCATCGACGCGCGTCTTGATGGTTTCAATGGATTGCTCGACGGCCCGGCGTTTGATTTCGATTAGCTCACTGGGCTTCAGGTTCATGCGGAAATCGTTATTCGCGATCGAGGTGAGGATCCACAGCGGATAATGCTCGGCTACGAAGGTGCGGAACTGCGCGATGCGATTGGCATTTACGCTGTGGACGTTGACCTGAGCGGTGTCAGCGGTTGCGATGGTGGTGGGGTCGTTTCGATCGGCCGCCGTGAAATCCACATTGCCCTTGCGGCGCTCCTCGCCCAGCGAATCGACTACTTGCTGGGCAATGCCCTTGATGGCATCCTGAACCTGAACCTGAAGAACAAGTTGGCTGCCGCCGCGCAGATCGAGACCGAGACGGATGTTTTTCTCTATATTTTGCTTCAACTCCGCGCCGGAGCGGGGGAAGCCGATGATGCCGAAAATACAAAGCAGGATAGTCGCGACGATTACGATTGTTTTGAGGGTTAGGTTCTTCTGCATGGGAGCAAAGTTCTGATTTTTGAAGAAATTCGAATTCTAAAGTTATGCTTTCGGGACCACGTCCAGCGGGGTGACCAGAGAGGACACCGACGCGCGGGAAAATTGAAGTTTGATGTTGTCCGGTTTCACGCGAAGAATTAGCGTATCACCATCAATCGAGGTAATGTTGCCAATCAGGCCGCCGGTGGTCACGACAGCGTCACCGGCCTTCAGACCTTCGAGCATCAGTTTCTGATTCTTCTTCTGCTTTTGCATAGGCAGGAACAAAAGGAAGTAAAAGATGCCGAAGATCACGACGATCGGCAAGGCTTGTACGAAGGGTCCAAGCGGGCTTGAACTGCTTTGGAGAAAGAAGGCTGTCAAAGAAAGGTAATGCGGCATTTACGAGATTTCTGGCGGGGTGCTTTGTGAGGTGCGGAGGTAATCCGGGAAGTTACCCAAGATGATAGACTGCCTGATCTCCTTCATGATGTCAAGGTAACGCTTGATATTGTGCAGCGTGGCGAGGGTGGAGAACAGAATTTCGCCAGCCTGGAATAAGTGACGCAGGTAGGCACGAGAGTGCGTGCGGCAGGTGTAGCAGGAGCAGCGTTCGTCAATAGGGCGGGGGTCGTCGCGAAAACGCGCATTTTTGATGCTGAGGCGGCCAGCGCTAGTAAAGAGCGACCCGTTCCGGGCGTTTCGGGTGGGCAGAACGCAATCCATCATATCGATGCCGCGTGCCACATATTGTGGCAACTCTTGGGGCATGCCGACACCCATGGCGTAGCGAGGGCGATCGAGGGGAAGCAAGTCCTGGGAGGCTTCCACCATTTCGAGGCTGATAGGCCTTGGCTCGCCGACAGATAGGCCGCCGACCGCGTAACCATCGGCGTCGAGTTCGAGTAACTGTTCGGTACATTCGCAGCGGAGGTCGCGGAACATGGAGCCTTGCACGATGGGGAAGAGCGCCTGGCGCTTCGGCGTTTCGTCTTGGCGATTCAGGTAGTGTTGGTAGCCGGTCCGGGCCCACCGGACGGTACGTTCCATGGAGGCGCGGGCCTGGACGTACGTGACGGGGTAGGGCGGGCACTCGTCGAGCATCATGAGAATATCGCTGCCGAGCGCAAGTTGGACGTCGACGGTGGATGCCGGGGTGAAGAGGTGCGTATCGCCGTTCAGGTGGCTTTGAAAGCGCACGCCTTCTTCGGTGATGGTGCGGATGTCGCTGAGGCTAAACACTTGAAAGCCGCCGGAATCGGTCAGAATGGCGTTGGGCCAATTCATGAAGCCGTGAAGCCCGCCGAAGCTTTCGATTAGCTTGTGGCCAGGGCGGAGAAACAGGTGATAGGTATTGCCTAGCAGGATGGGGACGGCGAGGTCGTCAAGCAGATTCTTGCGGGAGAGGCCTTTGACGGTGGCTTGTGTGCCGACGGGCATGAACACGGGGGTGGGGATATCGCCGTGGGCGGTGTGGAGCGTGCCAGCACGGGCTCCGGTGACAGGGCAGCGGGCTTGTTCGGTCCAGGTAATTTGGCGCAAACCTTCAGTGTACGTGCGAGAGGAAGAAGGGGAGAGGTACACGTACATGGAGGAAAATGCAAAGCTATGACACCGCGCTGAAGATTCTGTTAAGGAACACGCGCGGTTTGGCGTTGCGTGAGCTGACGGGCGGCGCGCAGATAGCGAAGTGGTTGAATGTGGAATTGCCCGCCATGCAAAATCTGCGCGTGGACTTGCTGGGGGAAACCATCGCGGGAGAGCTGATTCAGATTGAGTTGCAAAGCAGCAACGATCTGCAGATGGCTTTGCGAATGGCTGAATATTGCCTGGCGATTTATCGGATCTTCGGGAAGTTCCCGCGGCAGCTTTTGCTGTATGTGGGGAAACCGGAAATGCGCATGGGTGGGGCTTTAGAAAGCGCGGCGCTTCAGTTTCGATACGAACTGGTGGATGTTCGCGCGCTGGATGGCCGAAAGCTGCTGGATAGTTCCGAATCCGTGGATGTAGTGCTTTCGGTACTCACGAAATTCGCTGGCGAACGCGAGTCAGTTCATAGGATTGTAAGTAAGCTTACCAGCTATCCTGAACTGGAACGGAAAGATGCGCTGCAGCAACTGTTTACGCTGGCGGGGCTTCGCACGTTGGAAGAGAATATAGAAGAAGAGGTGAATCGCATGCCGATCGACATAGATATTCGTGAGCACCGGATTATTGGGCGCCGCTGGAAGAGGAGGATCGGCGGATTGTACGTAAGTTAATCCGGAAGCGGTTCGGGCTCATACCGGATTGGGCGGAATCGAGAATCGCGGGTGCCCGGTACCGGGATTTGGACAATTTCATGGACCGGTTATTGGACCCTGGCACCATCGAAGAGATCCTTGCGATAGATTAGTTGGCATGGTTCGCAAACTCTTACCCACCCTCGCACTGGCCCTGCTTCCCGCCGCATACTGGATGGGCATGTCACACTCTGCCCAAGCCCAGCCCAAGATGCGCGTCTTCGAGATGCGCACTTACACAACAAATGAAGGAAAGCTTCCTGATTTAGAGAAGCGGTTCCGCGATCACACGATGAGGATCTTTGGACACCACGGCATGACCAACATCGGCTACTGGGTGCCGCAGGACGCACCGAAATCGCAGAACACATTGATCTATGTGATTGCTCACGAGAGCCGCGACGCCGCCAAGAAAAACTGGGACGATTTTCGGAACGATCCCGAATGGAAGAAGGTAGCGACGGAATCGGAAGCGAACGGAAAAATTGTAAGCAAGGTGGAAAGCGTGTTCATGGACCCTGCCGACTTCTCGCCCATGAAGTAAGTTGGTCGGCGTGGCTTGGTAGAACTAAGTTGTAAATGGCAGAAAGGTGACTTTCACAATTCCGAAGGCCTGCAGGATTGCCCGGATATCTCGTTCGGCGCTTCTTTGCGCATCGTTTAGGATACCCATCTGCAGAGCGGCGGCACGCACCTGTTGCAAGGCTTCCATCCGTGCCTTGTGTTCCAGATCCTTATCGGGAGCGACCCATGGTGTCCACCAAGTAACACGCCGGTCCCACACCTTGGTGTTCTTCTCTTCTATAAAAGTCTCGGTAAGATGCGCGGGATGAAGGCGGATGCGTGCCTCCGTGCGGGATAGCATGGTGACATCGCCCGAGTTCAGTTCCCCTAGATCGACCCCAGCCAGAACGCGCGCTTCCACCAGCAAGAGAATGGATTCGGACCCAAAGGGCTCATGCTTCTGGTTGAGCCCGACAACCTTCTGAATCGTGTATTTTACGGTGACTAACTCACTCAGTTGGCGCACCTCGCGCAGAACGGCGGGGGCGTCCAGCGTTCGATGGAAAAGAGATGCGCCTGACCCGCAGAACCGTGAGGTGGCCAGTAGGATGACAAGACAGGACGTGCTGAGAAACGCGAGGACGCGGGCCAAAGCTTACACCGCCTGCGCCAGTACATCTTCGACCGAAGGTTTTCCGCGTTGTGCATAACGGATCAGGCCATTCGGGCCGATCAGATAAACTGTTCGCTTCACGATGAGCCCACCTGCGTGATAGAGGGAGCCCACCTTTTGTCCGGAATCGACAAGCAATGGGAATGGCAGCTTGTTCTTTTCGCGAAAGCCAGCGTGACTGGCCGCATTGCCGGGATTGATGCCGAACACGACGGTATTGCGCATTTTGGCTTGTTCCCACCGGTCACGGAATTCGCAGAGTTGGACGCGGCAGACTGGAGTGTTGTCGCCGGGGTAAAACACCAGCACTACATTCCTGGGGCGCAAAGCCTTCAGGTGAACGGGTGTACCGGCTTCGTCAGGCATCGTAAAATCCGGTGCTTCACTTCCCACTGCGAGCGGGTCACTAAAGAGCCATCCCATGCTCATGATTGTCGCGCCTTTCAGTCAGGCGGTTAAACTGGTGGTTTCTTCGTCGCCGTCGAGCGGTTCATTCAGGTGGTAGTAGTAAGTCACCAAGCCGGCGGCAATCATGAAGAGAACGACGATGGCGCTCCAAATCAGTACGCGAGAGCGCACCTCCATGACTGACACCGCGGTAAGTTTCACCACAGCCGCGGCAAGCCCGAAGGCAAGGACAAATTTAAAAAACCAGGGCATCAGATCGAGGTGCGCCTGGCCACCCACCTCTCGCCATACCTCAAGAGCGGCGACTAGAGCCAGTAGAAATTCAATTGCGTAAAGCACGCGCAGGAGTCGCAGGCCCATTAGGTCCGATACCCAATGTTACGCTAATCTCACTGGTGGCAAGCGGGAACAAATAGCCGCCGGGCAACGTTAATCAATCTAATGAGCAAGGATATGGAACACGGTAGCGCAGGGCGTTTCGGCTACGACCTGGCAAACGCACTTGGGCTCGCCTGGAGTTCTATACGGGCCCACAAGCTGCGCAGTTTTCTGACATTGTTAGGCATTATTATTGGGGTCGGATCGGTGATTATTGTGGGATCGGCCATTGAGGGGTTGGGGGCCTATGCCGAGGCCAGCACCGCGAAGGCGTTTGGCAGCGATTCATATATGGTGGCGCAGATTATCACCGCCAGAAGCCGGAAAGAGGCTTTCGAGAAGATGCGGTACAACAAGCAGCTTCAACTTGATGACGAACGATATCTGCGCTCCGTGAACGGCGATACCAACCTGTACAGTCCCTACCGCCAACGCGCGGGCGATATAAAACGCGATAGCAGTATCAGCGAAGGCACCAGCATCCTTGGTGTCTCTTCCACTCTGGCTGAGATACGGAACGTCAAGGTAGTAGAAGGCCGTTTCTTTACCGAGCAGGAGGAGTTGACGCGGTCAGCCGTTGCTGTTATCGGCGATGAAACCAAGACAACGCTTTTTCCGGATGGCGGTTCGCCTCTGGGCAAGATGATCAAGATTAATGGAATTGAGTTTACGGTGATCGGGTTACAAGAAAAATTGGGTTCGGCATTCGGCCGCAGCCAGGACAATTCCGCATACATTCCCGTGACCACGTTTGCCCGACTGTATGGACCTGGAACGGGCCTCCCCATTTTTGGGCGGGCGCGTGTGGAAACAGGTTTGAAAATAGAACAGTCTCTGGATTTAACCCGCGTTGCGTTGCGCACCCGCTTCCACCAGAAGCCTGGTCAACCCGATAAGTTCGACGTACTTACTCCGGATGCGGTGCGCGGTTTCATTGACCAGTTACTGGGATTGGTCACAGTAGTGGTAATCCCGGTTACTTGTATCTCGCTGGTGGTGGGCGGCATTGTCATCATGAACATCATGCTGGTAAGTGTTACGGAGCGGACGCGCGAAATCGGGATTCGCAAAGCTTTGGGTGCGCGCCGAAGCGATGTGATGATGCAGGTTCTGATAGAAAGCGTGGTGATGTCTGTGATGGGAGGGCTGCTTGGGGTGGTGTTGGGAGCAGTGATTACTGAAGTAATGGCGAAAGCCTTCGATCTGAACCTGCGCATTACCTTGCCTTACGTTTTTCTCTCGCTTTTCGTGTCAAGCGCCGTAGGAATTGCGTCCGGTTGGTACCCGGCGTCACGCGCTTCGAAACTCGATCCGATTGCCGCATTGAGGTCTGAGTAGCGCCGTGAATATCAGCCCCTTTCAGAATACTAAGATGGCGCTTTCGGCCGTCTGGACGAATCGGTTCCGGTCATTACTGACGATTATCGGCATTGTTATCGGCATTACGACGGTAGTTTCTGTCGCAAGCCTTTTGACGGGTTTGCGAAAAGGCATTGTGGTGTTTTTTGAAGAACTCGGGCCGGACAACATTTTCGTTGGGCGAGCTGCCGGCCCGCCTGATGGAAATGGAAACCAAAAAGAGCGCAAGCGCCGACCGATTCGGGTGGAATATGCCGATACGCTCAGCGCGCAGGCATCGACGCTAATGGATGTCGGAATCACAATGTTTATTCCGAACGAAACGAAAGGCAGGCCCGTCACAGCCAAAGTACCGGGATTCGAGACCGATTCGCTAAATATAAACGCTTCCACTCCCAACTATTCCTCGTTAGCACCACGGGATTATGAAGCGGGCCGGTATTTCACCAAAGAAGAGGATAGCCGCGCGGCGCACGTGGTGGTGGTGGGACATGATCTGGCGGCTGCGCTTTATCCGAACGGGCGGGCGGTTAGCCACACGATGATGCTCGATGGCGCGGAATACACAATCATCGGCGTTTTCGCGAAAGCGAAAGGCGGTTTTTTTGGACAATCGCCGCAGGACACCGTGATCACGATGCCGTTTCACACGGGTGAGAGCCGTTATCCGCAGGCGGATAAGATCCAAATTACCTGCAAGGCGAAGCCTGGGCACCGAAAGGACGCTTATTCAGAAGTACAGGGCATTATGAGGCGCATCCGGCGATTGCCGGGGAACGCGCCGGACGATTTCAACCTGCAGACGCCCGACCAAATCATTCAGCAGTTCGACAATATTACCGGGATCATCGGCCTGGTGGCAATTGCGATTTCAGCGCTGGGGTTGTTGGTGGGAGGCATTGGCGTGATGAACATCATGCTGGTGAGCGTCACGGAACGGACACGTGAAATCGGGGTGCGAAAAGCGATTGGCGCGCGGCGACGCGACATTGTCGGACAGTTCCTTCTGGAGGCAATGACGCTAACCGGTATCGGTGGTCTGCTTGGGATTTTAATTGCCGTGCTGGTGACGTTATTGGTCAACGTGCTGGTGCCCTCATTACCATCTGAGGTTCCAGGCTGGGCGGTGATTGCAGGCTTTACGAGTTCGGTTGCAGTAGGTCTATTTTTCGGTACATGGCCGGCAGTGAAGGCCTCGCGGCTTGACCCAGTGGAAGCGCTACGGTACGAATAAGACTATGGAAAATTCGTCCCTGACCGTTACCATCGATCGCACACTTTGCATTGGAGCAGCCGCGTGCCTGGCTGCGGCGCCTGAATATTTCGAACTGGACGAGGAAAATATTGCGGTGACTAAGGTTGCAATCCCGATTTCTGCCAACACCGAGGCTGCTAAGCGAGTTCGCGATGCCGTGGATAGCTGTCCGACAGGAGCAATTCACGTTGCCGTGATTGCTTTAGGCTAATCGGGGATTACCACTTCCCGATCAGCGGCTGTTCGCCGGTGTTACCACCGTAGGCAACAAAGCGGTCCTGTCCGGCAACAGTGCCGTCGAAGCTACCGTTACCGTTGAAATCCAGCGCCCAGAAGCCGCGTAAGGTATAGCCAACCTTGGATCTGCCATCGCCGTTCCAATCGCCCACAATCGGAATCTCACCAGTGTTTCCACCGAAGCCGTAGAACTTATCGCCACCTGCGCTGGTTCCGTCGTAGACTCCGTTGCCGTTGTAATCGAGAACCCAGAAGCCGTTGCGGTAGATGCCGATTTTGGAAAAGCCGTTACCGCTCCAATCCCCAATGACCGGACGGTCAGCTGCGGTGTAGGTGATGTAGGGAAAGAACTTATCCGCTGCGGTATAAAGGCCATCGCCATCATAATCCAGCACGAAGTTCCCGGTGTAGAAAATGCCGACCTTGGTGCGGCCATCGTGATTCCAATCACCTAGAATGGGGAACTCGTTGGCATTGCCGCCAAACCCGTAGAAGCGGTCCTGCGTGGGGCCGGTGCCATCGAAGGTGCCATTGCCGTTGTAATCGAGAAACCAGAAGCCACCCTTGTAGTATCCGACTTTGGTGCGGCCATCCCCGTTCCAATCGCCGACTACAGGTACATAACCGCTGGAAGTGGGTCCGCCAAGGGCGTAGAATTTATCGTTTGCGGCGGTCCCATCATAATCGTAAACGCCATTGCCGTTGTAATCGAGTATCCAAAAACCGTTGCGATAGATACCCACCTTGGTGCGTCCATTCCCGTTCCAGTCGCCTACGACCGCGATATCGCCAGGTTGCTGACTGACATAGAAAAAGAACTTATCGGCAGGCGGACCGTCGTAGGCACCGCTGCCATTTGCATCCAGAACGAAGTTCGAGTTAAAGAAGTAACCCACATTCGTTTGAGTAGAGGTGTTTCCAGCAGTATTCGTCAGCGCAAATGTGGCCGAAAGGGCACCGGATGTTGCGGTCACGTTATAACTTCCTGTGGTGCCGTTGGCCGTGAACGCAGGGGCCGTAGCAACACCACTGCCGTTTGTAACCACCGTCGTGCTGCCGGCGAAAGATCCGCTTGTCCCCGATCCGGGAGCGGCAAAAACAACCGGCACTCCGCTTACTGGAGTTCCGGCGCTGTTCGTAATTAGAACTTGGAGCAGGGTGGCGAAGGATGTATTTACGGCCGCCGACTGGGAATTTCCGGCGCTGATTGCAATCGCATCCGGCTGGGCGGAAGAATTTTGAATATTCTGCACAGGGCTGGAAAGCTGTTGAATCAACACATCAGCGGAATTGTAAAAACTTAGCCGCAGTTGAGCGCCCGCTCCGGGAAGATCAGGAACCAGCATTAGATAGCTGCTGAAATCACCAAGATGCGAAACGATGTTCTTAGTGCTACTGCCAATTAGATCGATCGTGACGTAGTCTGTATTCTGCGGAGCGATCCATTCCACCAGCGCGGGCGTGCCAATAAAGAGATTGCCGGCTGAAGCAGGTGAGGTGAGTACCGAATTCGGAGAAGCGCGAATGGTAAACCAGCCGTCGGTTGAATCGCTGTATCCGCCATAGGCGATGCGCACGGAGGCCCGGTTCGAACTGGTGATTTGGGTGGGCAGCGTGTAGGAATCTGCCGTTATGCCGGTGGCAACTGCCGTGAAAGCCTGGGAATCGGAATAGCGGACGTACACATCAACGGAGAGCACACTTGAAGTCTTCTTCCACGCCACGCGCAGCGGGATGGTGGAATCGATCACCAGATTGGATTGAGGCGTGAGGAGGACCAGGTCGGTAGTGGCGATCTGGAAAGCAGGGCCAATACTGGTGCGTCCAGTAGCCGTACCTGCGGAAGTTTTACAATCGGCACGCACCTTGTATGTGCCTAAAGCGACTCCCGGCACAGCCCACCGGTAGTAGCCATAATCCGCGGTGTTTGAAGCAATGGTGCTGACGATGTTATTGGAACCGTCCAACAAATAAAGATCGACACTAACGCAGCCTTGTGAAGACCAGGCGATTGTTTTCTGAGTGGAGGCTGCCAGATAAGATCCAGCACTGGGCAGGCGTACGGCAATGTTGTAATTCTTCCCCAAGTTTTCAGAAGAATAAGGATAGCGATCATTGACCGGATGTCCGCTATTCTGATCTGTAATATTTGTGTATGGCGTAGTGCCGGGGTTACCTGCAAATCCTGTGAAATCGGAGTAGTAATTGCCGCCCAGGGTAGTGGAACCGGAATCGAACTGCGCGGAACTGTCCGTATTCAGAAGATGGACCATAGCGTTGATGTGGCGATTCAGGTACAGAACGGCGCCGGTGGTGCCGCCTTGGATATGTTCGGCCTGCTGCAGATCGCGAATTACATTCGAGTAGAAGTTTGAATTGGTAGTGGCTTTTGCCAGAATGCCCGCGATTGGGGTATTTATTTGCGCGGGATTGCCCGAAATATAGTTGAACCCGAAATCATTTTGCGTTTCCATAGAAGTGTTTATGCCGCCATTGGCACCATGGTCATGCAAATAGTTTTGCTGGATGGAATTGAAGGTGGGCACCGTGGTGCCGCTGACCGCAGTGTTCGGGTCTTTCGAAACGAACACACCGCCCTGGGGATTATTGTGAAAATTGTTTCCCCGAACGTAGTTTCCAATTGAGTTGAACAGCGCCATGCCGTTTTCCTGGGCATTGCTTCCGTCGTTCAGAAAGGCCAGATTGTAATTGGAATCGTAATTGAACCAGACCGAATCGGAACCTGGTTTCACGTTAAGAGCCAGGGAATTGTTGACTACAAAATTCCTCATGCTCTGGCGGCTGTTGCTGGTGTCTTTCGTGATGGTGACACCGTTTTGCGGGTTGGTGATCACATTCTGTGCGATGTAATTGTGCTGGCCGCCGTTGACGATTACTCCATCAGCGGCAAGATTTGAAAGCGTATTGCCGGCAACGATGTTGTAATCACCCCGAGTGATTCCGATACCGTGGCCCCGGCCAGAAGTTTGCACAGAGTTATTGACGATCAAATTACGTAGCGACCCGCCGGAAGCTCCGGGAACCACGCTCAAAGCGATGCCTACGGCGTCGGTAGACGAAACATTGCAGTATTCGATAATGGAATCCACCATCGTGCTGGCCCCAATTCCAATGCTATTAAGCTGCGTTGAAGAGTTCACGGTTACCCTGCGGAGGACGATCCCGGAAATTTGAGAATGTCCGGCGTCGTCTTGAGCCTGGACGCCGAATCCGTAAGTGCCCGAAATGGTTAAGCCGTCGAGAGTCACATTAGAAACCCGAATACGAATTCCGATGTAATCGTTGCAGGAAATAACCGGGCTGGCACCAGCCGCGGCCTTGATGGTTATGCCGGCACCGAGATCGATACAGATATTTGGATCGCCGCCGAAATGCTGGACGCTTGAAAGCGTGTAGGTACCTGCGTTCATGGTCACTACATCTCCATTTACGGCTCCCGTCAAAGCGCTGATTAGTTGTGTTTCATTCGATACAGTGGCACTAGCTGCCCAGGTAGTGGCCGGAAATAATAAACAAAAGAATAAAGATAATAATTTCATAGGTTTAGACCTAGCCATAAAATATCATAGGCATCTTTCCGGACCCCTCTGGTACAGCGTATTTACGAAGCCGTATAATTTCATGAAGACCCGTAATGAAGACCTGTTTCGACCAGAACGATCCCGAGTACCCGATTTACTCAGCAATGATTGCAGGCCAGCGCCAGGGCGAGCCGAATCTGCGAATCGCGGCGGATGACCGGAAGTATTTGCATGCCGAGCAGAACTATGGCCGGAACCCGGGCTTGATGGCTTATTTCCGGGCGGGTTTGCAAACCAGTGACGCCGTTCAGCAGCTAGTTAGCTGGCACTACGGTCCCGCTGCAAAGGTTACCCGGTTTTTGGATTTTGCCTGCGGCTATGGACGATTCACCCGTTTTCTGAAGCAAGATCTAGGGGCGGAGCACGTTTGGGCGGCGGACATTCGCCCCGATGCTGTCGAATTTGTGCGGCAGCAGTTTGGCGTGCAAACGCTTCTTTCTACCGCTAAGCCGGAAAATTTCCGCCCGGGGATACTCTTCGACTGCATTTATGCGGGCTCGCTTTTTAGCCATCTTCCTGAAATCTCCTTCACCCGCTGGCTATGGAAACTCTACAGCCTGCTTGCGCCGGGCGGCCTGCTGATTTTCAGTGTTCATGGCGAAAGCGCGATGCCTGCAGGAGTTCCGATGCCTGGGAGCGGAATCCATTTCGTTCCGACAAGCGAGGTGCCTTCGCCGGATTTAAAAGAATACGGCGACACGATAGTAGCCGATGGCTTTGTGCTGGGCGCAATTTGCGCTGTCACCGGGTTGCCGAATCACAAACGGATTCAGCAAGGACTCAATTTTTCCCAGGATCTTTACGCGTTGTCCAAAGGCAAGCTGAAGGATGGACCGGTACCTTTTCAATTCGGCCCGATCGGTTGCGTTGATTTTGGGCGGTGGACAGATCCGGGGTGCCTGAAACTTTCAGGATGGGCGTTTGACCAGACACCCGGTGAGCACGTTGTGAAAATCGAAATTTACTACGCAGGCATGCTGCGGGGTGACTGCCGGATTACAGGATATAGGCCGGATGTCGCCGCGGTTTTAGGATGTTCCGACCAGCCAGGTGCGGTGCGTTCCGGGTGGGAGTGTCTGGTGGACGTTCCCGATCGCAAACTAGACGCGGAACAGGACTGGCTTTTAGTGAAGGCTGTTTCCAGCAGCGGCCGGCAATTTGTCATGCTGCTGGATCATCCCGTGAAGCTGACCGAGTTTGAAGCACCGCAAGGTTGGACCTATAGCCCATCAGACCCTGAAGCAAGCGGCATTACGGCTGCGGTACGGTACATCTACCTTCCTCACAAGGGTCGATTTACAACGGACGATCCTGAGCTTTCCGGCTGGATTGCCACAACAGATCAAACTGCACTCGAAGGAGTTAAATTAGAAGGCCGCTTTGGGGAAGTGCCTTTTATCGCTGTCGCCAGGCCGGATGTTAGTGAATTGCAGCCAGGGCTGGTGGCTCTAGGGTTCCAGGCGCGGCTGCCCCCGGAATACTTTACGGTGGCAGATCCAAGACTTCGTTTCATTACAAAAGCGGGGAATGTGCTTTGTGCGCTGGATACCAAGGTGGAACCGCATGTGGTGCGGCGGCAAGACTCGAACGAGTTGCTGATGACGGTGGGGGCGAGATAGATGGACCGGCGGGCGTTTTTAATCGGGGCGGCAGCGCTGCCATTTCTTTCGCAACCGGGTCTTGGCGCACCAACGCCCGTAAAACTCGGAATCGACCTTTTCAGCCTTCGATCGCAGGGCTGGACACCGTTTCAGTACCTGGATTATTGCGCCGCGCAGAAAGTGCAGGTTGTTCACTTCTCGGAAGTGCGTTTTATCGGTGGACTGGATCTTGAGAATTTGCGGAAGGTGCGCCGTTATGCGGAAGAGCGCGGCATAGAAGTGGAAATTGGCATGAAATCGGTTTGCCCTTCTTCGGCGATGTTCGACCCCAAAGAGGGCACCGCCGAAGAGCAGCTTGGCAAGATGACAGTGGCGGCCGTGACAGTGGGCTCGAAAATTGTTCGGGCCGTGCTGGGCAGCAGTGACGACCGTAAGGGCGGAGAAATTAACAAACATATTGAAGATACGATTTCGGTATTGCGTAAGGCACGCTCGCGAGTGATGGACGCGGGTCTTAAAGTCGCGATTGAAAATCACGCTGGCGATATGCAGGCCCGCGAGCTGAAGACACTCGTGGAGGGGGCGGGGAAGGACTTTGTGGGCGTGTGCCTGGATTCCGGCAATCCGCTTTGGACTCTGGAAGACCCGCACCTCACACTGGAAACGCTTTCTCCTTATGTACTCACCAGCCATGTTCGGGACAGCGCCGTGTGGAGTGTGCCCGAAGGCGCGGCCGTTGCCTGGGTAAGGATGGGCGAGGGCAATGTGGAAATTGATCGCTACGTTCGCGATTATGCACGGCTCTGCCCGGGGCGGGCGCTTTCGATGGAAACAATCATCACCGGCCCGCGCGTTTTCCCGTTTCGGAAAGCTGCGTTTTGGGATAATTACCGCGCGACACCTGCCTGGGAATTTGAGCGATTCTTACGGCTTGCCGAGGCGGGCACGCCACACGGACCTGTTCCAGGAGACAAGGCTGGAGCGGCCGCGCGGGAACGCAAAGATTTAGAAGCCAGCTTGGCGTACACGCGCCAAGTGCTGGTGGCGGGTTAGTTCGGGCCGAGCAGTTTTTCCGCCTTGCAGTGTGCGGCTACTACGTCGGGAGAATCCTGAATGGCCGCGTAGTAGCGCGTTTGGTATTCCGTGCCGTGCTCATTCAGGTGCAGCATGGAGCGCACACTTGCTATGGCTGCCGTGGCTTCAGGATCGCCCAGTTTTGTGCGGGTCGCGATAAGCTCGTCCATTTCTACAATCAAGCCGGAGAGTTCGCGAAGCCAGGCGAA
>JAABUK010007119.1_pt1 | contig 16300 bp, 8 predicted proteins | sample 5559141 | NCBI WGS metagenome assembly JAABUK01 (sample SAMN10711869, study PRJNA513367) | rock metagenome | isolation source: Antarctica rocks | place: Antarctica: Victoria Land, Pudding Butte nord | collected 2016-01-03
TCTGCTGGGCAAGGTTTCGTCCAGTGACTGTATCGATTATGTCTGGCCGCAATTTCGGATGCTGTACATGTGCAGGGCATGCACGGAAGTCGCCACAGTGTAATACCCTCTGGACCTTGGGGTTCTTGCCCTTACCGACCACCTTCTCAAACAGATAGAGAGAGCTACCTGGACAGTGGTTCGCAGGTATCATCGTGACATCGACGCCTTGCGTGCCTGGCACCTCCACTTTCTTGTCGAATTCAAGATCCACAACCCACTTCGGATCGACTCGAAGCTGCCGTCTTACTAGATTCGCGGTGACATGACTGCAATAAATTGGACCGTGGCACCAAGAGGAAGTTAGACCGATGTAATGATCACTATGAAAATGACTGAGGAAGTAGGCGTTACAGCCCGCAACTGCTCCATATCGAAATGCATCGACACATATGAACAAGCCTGGCATGATCTTATAGAACGGGCATGTGCGTTGGTAAGCTGGTTTTCCGCGTGACTGCTGTTCCGAGGCAGCTGCAGTAGCCCACGCAGCGTCTTCTGCATGTCCGGACATTAGTTTTGAGAAGGCCGAGGATGACTTCGTGGGAGTTGATGTCAGGCCGAAAGGGTTATCCTGGCCTGGTCTTGCGATAGCAGCACGCTGAAAGCGCTTGTGGGGTGGCACCCCGTTGTCCTGCTTTACTTGAGGCGCAGACGTTTCTGTGGGACACAATTTTGGTTCTGGCAACGGTTCCGCTTTTCCGTCTAAGCAGTCGTTGACGTGCGCAGATATTTGCTGTAGGCTGTTAGACGAGACCTCTTTTGCTGATATTCTTGACTAACCTGCTCAGCCATGCCCGCCGTACTTCCACTACAGATTGGACAGCACGCAGATCCGGTGTCTTGAGGCACGAAACTTGGAGAATCCCTGGGCTCCTCTTTGGGCGTGGTAACAGCCCCTAAGTACTCGTCCTCATCCTCTAAGCCCATCTCTAGCTCACCCTGCTCTTCCATCCATCGTCTCTCCATGAACTCTTCTCCATCTTCTGGGAATTCATCGTCGATAAAGTCACCCATACCTTCGAAGTCGTTGTCTCGGCTCATGCTTGTAGCTTCATGTTTCAACGGTAGAGGTGGAAATTCTTGTTCTAATGTGGGTAGGTCATTCGCAGGCGCGGAAGCAGGCTTGGACATTTTGACTTCGTCGTATCCGATTGGTTGTTCCAGGACTGGCTTCATGATATCCAATGGCTTTGGATCCTCATCTCCCGAGTCCGAGTCATCAGCAAATGGGCCTGTTTTGCGGGCTTTAGGAGGATGTGCAGCCTTTGGCACAGGCGGTTGATCGGCCGGCTCCTCAAATCTCCGCCTTTTCACGGGCGCGGTAGCCTCATTGTAACGTGATATGGGCGAGTCTTCCCTCATCATCTCGACATCTCCAAAAGACCCCTCTTCTCTCGGTGGCGTAGGCGTCTGTATCGGCGCCAGGCCTTCAATCGTAAACGAATCTTCGTCGAAAAACAAGCTACCTTCATCGTCTTTACTCAGTGTGCCATTCGTACCCGAAGACTCGGCTTTCTTGAAGAAGCTCATAATATTGCCATTGCTGTTCGCCTTGCCTCTTGCCCTTGCCGCGCTTCCATTCGCGGTGGACGGCGTCCGTTTCTGGATTAGCTTCGTCTTACCGACCAGCGGTGTAGTAGTGGCCATGTTGTATGTAGTAGAGGCATTCGTTCGTGGTGAACTCTGGAGGTTGGTCGATGGAGGGGGCGTTGGGGGACGGCCAGTAGAGTGACGGATGGGGGTCTCGCTGGCGATTAGGGCCGGGAGCTCTCGAGGTTTACGGAACATTGGCTGCGGAAGCGTATCATCCCCAACCTCGCTTGCAAGTGCTTCACTTGTAAAGGAGTATACGAGGAGAGGTTCGTCTCGAATATAATGACGGGATCTGCGCGCAGTCACGTGAGAAGTAGAAGGGTTCACCCCTAAATAGTCTATACCCCTAGATGGTCCATCCCTATAAGGCTGAGCATATAAATTCTATCGTAATCTATTTTATAGACTATTAAGTATCTTATAATTATTTAGTATATTTATAGTATCCTCTAAGTTAAACCTTCCTAGCCTAGATATTAAATTAGGTAAGGAGGAATATATCTAACTAGCCCTTTTATATTAGTAAGAGGCTAATAGGCTAAGTAATATAAAACTGTTAATTATTAAGGTAGCTTTATAATATAATATTCTTAAATCTACTTTAATTAATTATATTAATAGTAAATAATTAATATTAAAAGCTTAAGAAGATATTAAATAACTTATTATAAAAGAAGAAGTAATAACAGTAATTTAAATCCTCTATCTCTAAATATAAGGCTAGCTACTAAGGATAAAATAAGTATAATTTATAATAAAAGAACTTCTTTATATTAAGGATAATAATAAAGTTATTAGAATTAATAGATTATAGAAGTTCTTAAAAATAATATCCTTAAATTAAAATAATATATATCCTATTATTAAATAAAGAGTATATTATAACTTAAGACCTTATAATATTATTTAATTAATTTAATCTCTACCTTTATATTAAGATAGAGTTTAAAGTAGATAAGAGGGATATTTATAATCTAAATAAGAAAGGATTTATATAAAGAGTTATTATTAATTTTTAAATTATAATTTTTAAAAATAAGAAAAAGAAGCCTTATATAATATAATATAGAAATTATAAATAGGTATTACTTATTAAGTATATCTTTATAAATAAAAGAGTTCTTAGCTTATAAATTATATTAAAAGGGAAATAATTATAAAAAGTATAAAAAGAAGCTCTTAAATCTAATAAAACTATTATAAATAAGAATATTTAGATTAATAACTTAATTAAACTTACCTAGGTTTAAAATTATTCTAATAAAGAGATAAGAGCTTATTAAAAGGGCGAATATTAAATATTTTTAATAAATAATAATACTTCTTATATTATAATCTTAATAGTATAATATTATATTAATTAAAAAATTACTCTTTTATACCTCCTACTTTATATTATATATCTTTTATAACTACTAAATATTAGTATCTTTACTTTACTAATAATTATATATAAGTCTAGCGTTTATTAAAAGAGCCTTTATAGAGCTAGCTATTATATTAATAAGATTAACTTCCTAGAAATCTATTAATAAGCCTAATAAAAAGTAATTATACTAATTAATATTAAAAAATTATGAATAATAACTAGGCTTTTACCTTATAATTTAGAGTTAATCTTTTAATATTTTCTAATATCCTAATAAGTAAAGTAATTAAAGTAATATAATATTAAGATCTATCTTATAATACCTTCTGAAATTATAATCTCTTATAATAATCTTAATAATAATTTCTAACTTACTCTTACTCTAGCTAATACCTTATAAGTAGAATAGATTCTATAAAATATAATAAGAGATATAATTCCTACTCTTAAACTAACTATTATTTAAGCCTTTTAAAAAGTAGGTAAAGTAATAATATAAGTAATAATATAAGTAATAATAAACTCTATTATTTAAAGTATTATTAATCTAAAACTTATAAAAATAAATTAATAATAAAAGAAGAAGTTTACTTATATTAAGAGGAATTATAATATTATAAGATTCTTAAATTAAGGTTTTATTAAAAAATAATAAGTAATATAAGTTATAAAAGAGTTTAATAAAGAGGTTACTCTTTTATTATAACTTAATTTTAAAATCTTCACTTTAAAGCTATATCCTACTTTAAGAAAATAGCTTAGTACTATCCTAGAAGCTATAATAATAGTAATATTAAGTAGATAACTATCTTCAATAATACTATTAATAATAATATTAAATAAACTACCTTATATAATAGTACTATAAGGTAATAACCTTATATTTTAAAGAAATCTATAAAGCTAATAATAAGACTACTAATTAAGATAACTATAATAGAGCTAAACTAAAGTTTATAAATAAAGTAGTTATAATAATAGGCCTAATAAGGCTAATAAGGTAATATTATTCAAAAAAACTAGCTAATTAGGATATAATATATATATTCTAAGTTTTTAACTAATTAATTTATTAAGTATAAGCTAAATAATTACCTTATAAGTAATATTTATATATATTAACTATATTACCTATTATTCTATTATATAATAAAGAGGTTAATATACTATTTTTATAATAATAAGGATTTTTAATTTTATAATTAATATAATATTAATATTATAATATATTAATATTGAATTATACTCTTACTTATATACTTTAAACTTTTCATTAATATTTTCTAACTATTTCTAAATTCTTATTTTATATATTACTTTAATTAAAGTGTTATCACTTTTAAGTCTAGCTTAGTATTACTTTAATTTAAGCTATTATTAATTAAGAGCTTTTATATTTCCCTAACTTTTCTTATAAATTAATTTTATATTAATTATATTAAATAAGATTATTTCCTAATATAAGATAATAATTATCTTATATTCCTATAACTTTATTATAATTATAAGGTATAAAAAAATAGGACTTTATTTAAATATTAAATCTAATTAGCTAAGGCCTATTTTAGGATCTAAAAATATATAATTTTTTAGGTATATAACTTAGGTAATACGTAGGAAATATAATAGGCCTTATAAGTAATAAGTTATCTTAAATATACTTAGTATTTTTATTATTACTAGTTAAGAATAAATAGGCTAGATTATTATAAATTGGTAACTTACTATTAAGTTATAAGACCTACGGAATTCTAATTATTAATAAGGCCTTATTTAAATATATATAGAAATATTATAAAAATTATTAAATTTTACCAAATATAATACTACCTTACGTAGGAGTAACATTAATTTATATAGCATTTACTACGTAGATCTATGTACCTCAGGCGTAATTTCCAAAATTGCTTAGCGGACCATTTAGGGGTATGGACCATTTAGGGGTGAACCCTTCTATCTAGGCTTGGCATGAACTGCTACGATGGACATGACAAATTACTGCCATGGTAACACTAGACACGCGCTTCTCGAAAGGTATTCGGCGGTTGGCGTACTGACATGTCTCTGAGCCAGAAGACTTCGATATACCCGCAGAATAACCTGACTGCGAACCCTATCCTCTGACTCGGCACTGCCATCCCTTATGCAAGCTACGCTCTTGCAGGCTTGCCTTGAAAGCCATGAGGCTCATATCTTGCCCTCAGCGCCTCGTGAAATCTTTCTCGTCGTCCGTAGACCCAGCCCAAGCTCCGAAGCTGCTTGCGCTTGTCCGACCCACAAGGGCTTCTCTTCCCTATGGTTAAATGTAGACGGGTGTCATCGAGCCTTTGACGCCTGTGACGCAGCTTCTGTGGTGCGAGCGAGTCAGCGTTGTAGCCTCCTGTATTGATGGTGTAGCACGAGGCGTACCTCTCCTCGTAGCATCCTCCAACAATGCCGTATCTACCGCCGCGCCTGGCAAATGCACATAGCGCACGACACTGCCTCTTATAAACACGTTCTTGACAGAGGACTATCATCACACCAACCAGTCAGCACCAAGGTCTCTAACTTCAGCCACGTCACTCCTCCTCAAGACCACCAATCCACTTTTCTTTCTGCGCGACCCATCTTCTTAGGATTGGCTCACCAGATGCGGATATTTCAGCTCCTCCACAACTTGTATCTCGTCGAGCCGTATGTTCAGAAACTGATCAACAGATTTGAGGACGCCTTTAATTGAGATGTCGTTCTTAAGCTCGACCGTTACCTCGTGATCGACGAGGGTTTTGAAGAAGCTGTGTGGGCGCCATCAGCGGTGTGCTGCACAAGCACGTGAAGGAGTGGAAACCTGAAGAATAGCATAGCAGTGACGGTAGGATACAGTGACTGGCGTTCTTGGAGATGGAGCTGCCTGGCGCTACAGTGCACTATCTTTTGCAGTTCGTTGCGCTTCTTGCGTCCCTCGGGGTACAAATGCTGAGCTTCCATATCGCCGACGGTTAACGCCGATATATTAAGATCACCGAATTCAGAACTTAGAATGCGGAAATTGTTAATACTACAATACCAATTGCTAATATGGACGAGAGTGTTCAATCAGCAACGCTGTCGCCCACATGCTCCCCACTTGCTGCCGCTTGCTCCTGCGTTTTCGTGCCTGGCAAGGCCTCCGCTTCATCTGTAGCGGAAATTGCACTCTTCAACGTTGATCCCCCACCATCAATGGCCTGCACAGACTGCTCCAACGCTTCATCATGGTCTGCCTTCTCGTTCGGCGGCGTGGGACCCTCTGGTGTTTGCCCGTGACCTGCAAGTACAATATGCGACTTGTCCTGATGAATAGCTTCATTGGCAGCGGCTTCAGCTTCGTCTGCGGTTGGTACCGATGGCAGCTCAGCTTGGCCTTTGCCCTCTAGGATCTCAGGCTCCTCGTCTCGTGAAATTGACTTGTTTGCCGATTCATCCACCTCCTTTGAACTCGCTACCTCCCCTCCCAACTCCAATCCTGTAGCTGGAATCATGCCACCACCGCCTACCATATCTTCAGTAATTGGCACCTCATCGGCCTTCCCCTCTACCTTTGCCTCTCCAATTTCCCCCGCGATAGCATCCATAGCCTCCGTAGTCCCACTAGGTGGCGGCATGCCTGTCGACCCAGAATTGTCCAGCTTCTCTAAGCTCCCCTGTTTCGCCTTCGCTGCATCCAGAGCATCTGTCCGTGCTTTGCTCTTCGCATCGCCAGCTTTCTTTGCGGCTTCGAACCCCGCTTGTCGCATAGCTGTCGTGAGGGCGCTGTCTGTCGAACTAGCCTGTGGGAGGCGAGATGGTGTCTCTGTCGCAGGAGTAGGAGCTTTGGTTGGAGTAGTCGCAGGTTGTATAGCCGACTTCGACGGTGTCGAAGGCAGCGCATAGGATTTCGACGGCGTTCCCGCCGCCGACGTGATAGTAGCAGCAGCACCCCCATCGCCTCCTACATTCTCCTTCAGCTCCCCATATTCGTTCCACTCCTCCACCTCTTCCAGATCCCCCACCACCAACCCAGCTCTCACCAAGCCTGGCAATCTCCTCTTTCCCGCCCTCCGGCCCCACAGCATGCGTGCTTTTTCATCGGTGGCGACATCGAGGGCTTGGAAAGGGATTTTGTTGGCTTTGAGGATGGTCGAGAGGCGAGAGGTTGCGGTTATGATGTGAGAGGAGCCGGCGGTCAGCGAGGTGTAGAGGTAGAGTGTTGGATCTGTGTGGTAGGATTTCGGGGTTTGATCGGCCATTACGGTTAGCTGGGAAGTGACAATTGTGGTGGTGGCGTCAAATGGGTTATGGGACAGCGGTCTTTGGGGGTTGATGCAGTCAGGACCTGTGCGGTATGCCACGAGACTAAAATATCTCGAGGAGTTTATACGATTGAATATACACTATGAATATGGTCTGAGCATTGGTCAGAGGAGATGCTTGAATCGGCCGCGACCATCTTCTAGGTCAAAGCGTGTGTACATATCGTGAGAGCGATGCGATCATCCCATACGACGTGCAAACGACAATGATAGAGGGCTGAGGCTGAGACAGGCTAGATAAGCGAAGAATCTGGGATCTTCATGAGAACATAAGAGCTCTAACAAGTCACTATCGCGCCAAGCTGTTATATGGGTGAATGTGCCAGACTGGGTTTGTTTCGACGCCTATATACTACATTATGTGAATCTCTCGACGCTCACACACACACAGTATTCAGGCCTCATGGAATCCGGAGAACCCTCATATTACATCGTTATCATTAGAAGTCCGGTCCTCAAGCCTTGTCCTCATATTTCGCGTTACTTCATAGAGTCATGAACGGTTGGGGGCATCAGGGGTATTCACTCGTTTCGCCTTGCTCTTTGTCAGCAGGCTTCCACTTGAAGAGCTTCGATAGCCAGCCTGCTGAGGCATCGTTGGCAGCGGCCTCGCCTGTTCGCTGCTTTAATGGCCCCTTATTGGGTCGCCGATCTGGTGAGTCGGAACGACGTGGGTGGGGCGACTTTGGTAAATCCATTGACTTTGTGTATGGTTCAGATAGCACGGTTGCATGTCGATCAAGGGTCATGGCAGAATTCATCGAATACATGTTACCTCTTGGCGAGATCGGCGTGATTGGCGAAGTCGGACCAAGACCACCACGAGCAGCCATACCTTCGGTGGCGGATTGCGATCGAGGTTTGTGGGGCGGGCGTAGTGGATGGTCTCGCGAGGCTGAACGAACATGATGTTAGCAACCAGAAATGGAAAGAAATACAGAGCAATGCTAAATACTTTTTTGAGTTTCAGGCCTCATCTGGTGTCGTATCGCCCACATAGGCTTGATACCAATGAGGCCGAGACAAGATGCCACCATGTGCTTCCAAAATCTGATGGTGAAAAACATATGGATCTTCCGTGTCCAAAATTCGAATCCCCTCTCAGTATTCAAAGAACCAATAAGCATGTAGGTTGGTAGGCAGATCACCAGTGTGACGATGCCGAAGCGCGCAAAATTGTCCTTTGGGTTCATGTTGGTCATACCAAATACTGAGGTAACGAAGGTGAGCGGAAGAAAAAAGATGGTGACCAGTGTTAGTATTTTGATGTTGTTTCCTTGAATGACAGTGATAGCTTGTTGCTGTACGGATCTTCGGCTCTCCAGGACGGACGTTCCACTGAAAAGGTTGTCGCGAAGACCTTTGATCTCCTTCATCTTCTCATCATTAAGTTTATCGATCTCCTCTAACCCACGCAACTCGCGCTCAATCTCCTTCCTTATTAGCTCCATACGTTTCCGCCAATGGATATGTCGAGCACTGTTCTCGTCTCCAGGCCAGATGAACTTGTGTGTTCCGGTCCACACGCTTTCGGTGAATGTGGTTTTGTATGCGATCAGCATCTCCTTAATGTCCTCATTCATGATTGCCAAAGACTGGTAGGCCCAAAAGTACCTTCGTGAATAAGTGAACTCGTCATCCTCGAACAAGAGCTTGTCTCTGATGGACTGCTTGAACATGAATTCAGGGGGAGTGGTGACCTAATCAGAGATTCTGTTGTAGACTTCCATAAGGCGCTTCTGAGCATCTTTGAACTCTGCCCGCAGTGTCATGAGGAAAGCCTCCGGGCCATTGACGTAGTGCTTCGTCGAATCGTGAGAGTCTACCGAGCTCTTCCAGTCGGGATATGCTTGCATGCTAAGGACGTGCCAAGGGCTAAAAGGGTCATAGATGTCCCCTTCGCGTCGACCAAGGGGGTTCCTTCTACCTTTGTGCCTAATCTTGGTGACAGGCTTCGCCTCCAAAGATAAAGCAACAATGGAACTGCATCTGCTGACAGGCACATGCGTCTCGGAGCCGCCCAGTTCCTCGTCAGCCTTTTGCCAAGCTATGGGCACACATTCATCGCCAATGATGGTAAAGTATTCCAGCGTGAAGACAAAAGTATTTCGATGTTTGGGGTCATCGGCCCAGGGACTGTGAGGAAATGCCTTGGTCTTGTTGTTCTTTTCCAACATCTCAAATATCTTGTCCATGTCAAAGTGATCTTGCATCGTGTAGTGAAGGGCCGCGAACAGCAATGGGGAAGGCTCGCGGACGATTGTGATTCTGCCCACGGCCTGCTTCCGGCGTTCTGGGAGCCCATTGATGGTGTTGATGCGCTTCCATATGACCACCGATCTAGAAAGTGGGGATTTCTCTGAGGCATGGAGAATGGGGAGGGGTGTGCCGTCATTGCCAACTACGGGATACACATTAGGTACGATCAGACCAGACGAGAGGGCCACACACCATCGAAGATACTGTAATGAGACAGGTGCGAGCGGTCTGGCACAGGACCCTGCTTTATAGGGAAGAGGTGCCTCCGGGTCAGCACTTCCTCGTTATCCAATATATCCCTCAGTATACTCTTGCCAGCCTCTGTCCAAGGATATTCTTTGATGTGTTTGCGGAGACCCTCGTCCTGAAACGACTCGGGCGGCAACGTTTGTTGCACGAAGAGGGACTCATCGTCATCGGTGTCTGAATCTTCCTCGATTGAAAAATTGGAGTCCTTTGGCGCCGTGACGATATCGTCAGTTGTTGTCGTGGCCAGTGTAGTCCCCGTGTCCCTTCGTAGCCTCTCAGTCGTAAGCGGAAGATGGACCTTCTGAGTAGCCTGTGCTTCTAGCGCTTTTGCCAAAAGATCATGCGTGCGGCTGATTGTCTCAAGGTATGTGGCTCTGTCCTCTGCCAGCTTCTTGATCATCTCTTGTGCGGTAGCAGCATCGAGAGCCATCGTGATACAGGACCCTGAGCGACGCCGGGACAGGAGAATATGGATGCATGTTCAAAGAACGAAAGAGACCCACGGCAAATACTCCAGCCCTTTGATAGCATCCAAGATGAACGCTGCCAGCCTCATCCGACTATGTTCACTGGGGAATACGTTGTCAGTCAGCGCTAAATAAGACTAATAGGTAAAGTAAGGTCAAGTAGTTGTAGCTCTATTTTAGCGCGGTTTTCACGCCAAGGCTTATTGCAGCGGCCAGCAACGAGTGAGGGGCCTCATTTTCACACACTTTCACACGCTCCTTTACGGAGTATTGCATACCAACTCCCATGCCTGGACATCAGGACTAATAGATTGCTTATCGGTCGATGTCTTCAAGAGTCTGTTACGCCAAATCCTTCGATCCTGTGAAAATTCCAAGCCCCACCGCCATCTTCCCCAGTCGGTATGCAAGATGAGGAGCGTTCTCAGGCCACCTCTCTTGTTTCCTCAGAATTCCCTGACTTGTTGACAATGTCAAGCATTGGGTCTTCCGATAAAGTAGTTAAGCCTTACAACTGCAAAAGCTTACACCAGGATTATTCCTTCCTTCTGTTTGAGTATTGTATATGTCCGTGCGCCAATCATATGACTATTGCGTAAAGGCAGGACTGCGTATACCTTTTATTCCGGAAGAGGTTTGATACCCAGCCTCGCCAGCCTTACGACCATCGAGTCGATGACTGAAGGTCGGTAACAAAAGTCGTGGCCGACTTTATCGCCTAATTCTGGGAAAGTCGGCCACAACGGACAATGAATATTTGAAATTAGCATCCATCCTAACCTAAACAAGCGACCAACTTTTCACGCGCGTGCATACAACAGTTTTGAAAGATATCCAGGTTAGGTTTAGATCACCTATGAGCCGGAACTATCCGGTACGGCAGTTCATTCGTATAAATGTTTATAGGATACGAAACAAAAATTTACTAACTTGGCTATAGGCCTGATCCTATAAGCTTATAAGCCTCTTTAACTATATCTTACCTAAGAGTTTTCTATAAAATAATCTTTTCTTAGTAGTAGTAGTAGTGAAGTAAATAGTATACATAATCTTATATATAAAGGTATACGGAGGCTGATATCAAAAGTCTTGATTTCATAGTATTGTAAATACTATCTAATTTACTATATTACTTTCGTTCTAATTATTATATATAGGCTAATAGAGTATTAGATATTTAGAAGAATTACTTATACCTTACTACTACTACTTCCTAGCCTATTTTTAGTATGTTAGTATTTATATCTTACCTTCTTCTCTATTATAATATATAGCCTAATATTACTAATATTACTATCCTCCTATTACAGCCTGAACTTACGGTTCTTGTACTACGCTCGGACGAAGTACTTCTCGTCACGATCAGTAGTATCAGTACTAATCCAACTGATCTAGAGAGTTAGTAGTATCAGAACTGATCCAACTAATCTAGAGAGTTAGTAGTATTAGAACTGATCCAGCTAATCTAATATTTCCTATATCTATATAGATGGCGATGTTTCCTAGTAGGTAGTAGCTCCGTGCTTAACTTATATTATAATTCTAGTAATCTCTTAAGTACTGAATATAATACCTTATACTAGACCTATTTAATATAAGCCTACTTACCCTACTTCCTTAATACTCCTCTTCACGAGAACCAATTATAGGTCTACCTTATCTACGGACGGAGTGAACCGTAACACTTTAAGTACCCTTAGAATAAGTACCTTAAAAAATAGAGACCCCCTCCTAAGCGTCTAGAGTTCACGACGCCTAATCATAGATAGTAAGGATAGACCCAAGGTCGCTAGACCCGACTTATTTTACGGCGAAAGAGAAAAGCTTAAAGACTAGCTTATATAGCTTCAGCTCTACTTTACCTTTAATAGATAGACCTTACTAACGGTATAGCAGCCGGCCTTCGCTATCACGTATATAAGAGGACGAGCTTAGAAGTAGGTTCATCCTTCTCTTAAGAAGTACCTTAAGGATAAAGACAATCTAGATAATTAGTATATCTAGAATTAAATAGAGAGCTTTATATAATTTCATATTAAGATACGACGAGTCTTTAATCCTTTAAACGAAAATAAAGTGGCTACACGAGTTATTTAGTACTTATCTCAGAAGAAGTCTACTACTAAGTATTCCACTCAGTTTTAATAATATATAATAAAGATAGACTGGGATAATAACGCACTAATAATGATATACCGCCGCGGATTAAAGTTTAATATTAAAGAAGAACTCATGCGAATTAGAGTATAGATCGATGATCTCGATACTCTAATAGCAGAGGCTATAGAGGTTAACAACAAGCTCTACGAGTTAATAATAGAGAAACGACATAATAGTAGAACCTCTAGAATAGGATAATCAGGGATCTTCGCTAATGATAGACTAGGAAGATAATAGTATTAGTAACGTAACCTATACGGATACATACTAATGGAATTGGACTTCACTTAGAAACAAGATAAGGGAAAATTCAGGGGTAAGAAGTAGCTTAAAAGGGGTAAGAAAGTAGTAACCTACTATAGTTATAGTAAACCGGGCTACTTCGCTAGAGACTACCGGTTAAAGAATATAGTGCCGCGACCGCAGTTAAATATACTAAGAAGAGTTCTATATAATAAACCTTCTAAGGATCTAGAGAACTACGACTTAACCTATAAGTGGGTAGAGGTAGAGAAGTGTTACGACCCTGTCGTCCGAAGGTCGATCGGGGTCTAGGGTTGATCTCTTAGAGAGGAGTGTCAAGGACGAGGTAGGCAGGCTTCGTGCTAGGCTGGTCTAGTACAATGGTATTGTGTTCAGTGTCTAGGAGATAGCTAGGTTAGTAACATGAGTTAAGCACGAAGCTCCTATCTACTGGAAAGCATCGCCACTTATATAGACATAGGAAATGCTGGATCAGCTAGATCAGTGCTAATACTACTAACTTGTCTAGATCAGTTGGATCAGTGCTGATACCACTGACTTGTCTAGATTAGTTAGATCAGTGCTGATACCACTGATCGTGACGAGAAGTACTTCGTCCAAGCGTAGTACAAGAACCGCGGGTTTAAGCTGTAATATTAGGTTCCCCCTTATTAGTTTTCGTCCCGAAAGCTTTACTGCTCTGTAATGCTACCTATTAGATCTAAACCTAAGTCTATATTCCTCCGTCATCAGCTAGTTGACACCATTCTTAAAATTAGTTCTATCACCATGAGGGTCTATTCGAACTGTGAGCGTGCGGGCCAGGCCGATAAGTATAAGGTCGGGGTTTCCGCTGGTCGCTATATAGAGTGCGCCCGGAAGGATTTATTAGATTATAACCTCTCGCCTTTCTCTCTAATAAAATGGATAAAGATATGGAATCAACGGAACTAGAAGGCCGCTGAGGCCAAAGAGGCTTTAACTAAATTCACCCGGTTATAAAGAGAAGTGGAGGTGTTAGAAAGAAAGGGAATCGCTATAGTAGAAGGCGAAATTCAAAATATTAAGGAGACGGAGTAGGAGGAGTAATTAGATATAATTAATCCTAGCGACTTCCTTTTCGATATTTCTTCAGAATAGGTCGAAGTTCCTAAGGATTTTAACTAGTCTAGTCTTATCAATATTAGTGGAACTATTATAGGAGGTCCTTATAGTTCCTAAGGTTCCTAATAGGTTCCTAGGTACTTTCTAACTCCTCGTAGTTATTCTACTTGATAAGGTAATTCTAACCCTTCTACTCTAGGATCCTTTTAACCTTATATTCTTCGGTCTCAGCCTTATACTTCTAATCTTCCTGGATCGGTGTTTTAGAGTCGGCTGGTTCTAGTAAAGAGATATAGAATACTAGGTATATCCTAGCGTCAGGTAGCAATTATAACTTATAGTTAATAGGTCCTCTAGCTTACTTAATTAAAAATGGTCTAACTTTAATATAGTCTAGTTTCTTACTTAGCCTCTTACTCTTTAGGTTTTTTATGTAAAGGTAAACCTTATCTCCCTCCTTTAGCTAAGGATACATTTTTCTTTTCTTATTAACTCGTTGCTAAGTCTTAGTATTAACCTCGCTGATTATCTTCTATATATCGTTATATAGTCTTTTCATATTAGATGTTAACACCGTTGCTCTTTCTGCCCTGGAACCGCTTCTTAGTTCTAGGAACAAGTTGGCATGTCTCCTATAATTTATAAAGAATGGAGATAGTCCGGTTATATCTAATCTCTTATCGTTAAGTGCCAATTATACTATAAGAAGTAGAAAGACCCAGTTATCCTGTTTATAACTGACGTAGTATCTTAGGTATACTTCCATTATTTAATTTGTTCGTTCCGTCTATCTATCGGTTTCTGGATAGTAGGCGGTTGACATTCGTAGTTTTATTCTAATCGTAGCGATCAGAGTCTTCTAATAATAAGATATGAAGAGTCTATCTCTATCTGATATAATAGATTCAGGTATACTATAATCCCTTATCAGCCTATTCAATAGGACGAATCCTAGCTAATAGGCCTTGTACGTCTCTTTATAAGGGATCAGGATTGTATACTTTATTAATTTGTCGACTATTACTATTATCGAGTTAAAGGTACCCCCCGTGACTAGATCTTTTAACTCTGGTAGCTTAACGACAAAGTCTATTATTATATCCTTCCATGATGTATCTGGAACTAGTGCAAACTGTATTTGCCTATATTTAGCGTGGCGTGTAGACTTGTTCTGCTGGCATTAAATATATTCCTTGATGTATTTCTTAACATGCGCACGTAGTCGTGGCGTCGTATATTCTCGTTGGAGGAGCTCTACTGTCTTAGATACTCCTGGATATCCTTATAAAGGATCATCGTAGTAATCCCGGATTACCTCTTTAATACACTTCTCAGGTAAGTATATCCTCCCTTTATACTAGAGGAGCTCTTGCCCTAGTTGCTAAGCCTTTAGCTACATAGCTAAGTTATCGTTAACATAGCCTTCCTTCAGGGTTAGCGCGATATCCTGGACTGTAATTCGTGTAGTAGCTACTAGACTTTATACTAGTACCAACGATCCGTCCCTTTCTTATTTGAGAATTGGCTTCTCCGTGATATCCTTAGATTCCATGTGATTAGTACGCTTACTTAGGGCGTCTACTCGACCATTATCTTTTCCTAAGGTATACAGTATCTTAAACTTATACTATCTAAGTAATTCGGACTAACGGACTTACCTCCGATTTAACTCCTTTATTATTATGAAGTTGAGGAGATTCTTATAATCCGTGAAGATAGTAAGTTCTAAATAACTCTCTACGTATACCCTCCAGTTTTGAAGTGTATATACTACTGCTAGTAACTCTTTATCATGTATATTATAGTTCTGTTCTGCTACTAACATCTTTCGCGAGTAGTAGGTAATTAGGTACTACTTTTCATCTTTTTTCTAATATAGATAAGCGCCGATTGCAAGATCCGAGGCATCTATTTCAATACGAGCTAGTTCGTTTACTCGAAAGGTATAGAGTACTAGTGGATTTTAATAGGCTTCCTTTAATGTCGTGAATGCTTTTTACTAACTAAATCCCTATTAAAATCCTTTTTCCTTCTTAGTTATATTTGTAAGTGGTAGAGTCATTTTTAAATACCCTTTAATGAACCTTCTATTAAAATTCGTAAATCCTAAGAAGCTCTAGACTAATTTCACGTCGTGTAATGTAGGCTATTCTGCGATGGCCTTGATTTTTTCAGGGCTCATGCGAATGCCTGTGGTACTTACCACAAATCCTAGGAATTCTACTAATTCCCTGTGGAATTCGTACTTCTCTGGCTTAAGGAGCAATCTCGCTTGTAATAAGTAGGTTAGGATGTCCTGTATATACTGGATATATACTTCCTTGGTCTTAGAGTAGATTAAAATGTCATTAAGGTAAATAATCGCGGTACGATCTAAATAGGCTTAAATAATATTATTAACTAGTGCTTAGCAGGTTACTAGTACGTTAGTAAGTCCGAATAGCATGACTAGGTACTTATAATATCCGTATCGAGTCCTAAATATAGTTTTCTATTCTTCT
>JAABUK010007120.1_pt1 | contig 16299 bp, 21 predicted proteins | sample 5559141 | NCBI WGS metagenome assembly JAABUK01 (sample SAMN10711869, study PRJNA513367) | rock metagenome | isolation source: Antarctica rocks | place: Antarctica: Victoria Land, Pudding Butte nord | collected 2016-01-03
TCTAGAGAGACGCCCAACTGTATAGTTCCAGGTCCAACAGTCAATGGCTGATCTTGCTCAGGCCACTGTAGTGGCATCACCTCTGATGGTTGGCTGTTGCTGACATAGCCGCGATACTGCCACTCTGCTCCACCAATGGAAATGTACAGGCCCAGTGCCAGGCTGGGGTCCAACGTACCAGACTGTGCCAGAAAGAGAGATACTTCCTGAAGTTCTCTGTAGTTGGGAGTGACACTGGACACATCAAACACCTGGATAGGAAGTAGTAGGCTGAAATCTTGCAGCTTGTGTGCACAGTCTCCACTTACAGGGCATACTCACCCAATGCGATGGATCAACTCTAACAAAGCTGTGATCTGCAATAGGGAAGGACTTGCCAATGAAGCAGATGCCAAAACCTCCTGTAACCATTGCAGCAGCTTGTCACAGAGCTTGCATCAGCATGAAGTGACACTCAAAGCTGGCGTCAAACAGGCGGGACAACATTGCTATATGTCCTATGCAGGATTGGCGTTTTGCTTGTTCGCAAAGCAGCCCGGTTCCCGAAAGCGTCATTGACCTAACCTCCTGCAAACGGCACATAACGTAATAATTTGCTCGTTTGACCTCCAGCGGGGGATTCGACATTCGTCAGGTCTGACAGGCGGTAATCCTAGGGACACGAAACTGACCTGCTGCATGTGCAATATCCAGCTATGTGCGAGTATGCTTGAATAGAGTCTGCCGATGCCCCGTCAGATGTTGCCAAGGAAACTTGATCTTGCTGTCGTGATCACTTATTTGGTTCAGCAAGCCTGGACTCGGCCAGCCTGCGAGCAAAGCGGATACTGCAGCCTAGGCCTCGTCCAGCCTTTCTTTGGAGACATCTTCCCCAGTACGCTCGCGTTTGCAGGTTTCACGTCGTGAAGCTCACGACTCAGGACGATGACTGCTGTTGCCAGGTGCTGGGCTGCAGCAAGCGTTGCAAGCCCGAAGCTTCAAGCAAGAAGTCATTATCATGGTGTCTGACGACAAGATGTTGGACAGCTTCCTTCAAGGGTCGAACTCCTTTGCACGCCTGGGAATGGGTCATATACTGCTGCTGAGTTACAGTGAAGCTATGTGCACCATCATAAACAGTATCGTTCCTGATGTTGGGTGCGCCTGGAGCTCTTTTGAAGAACCTCTAGATCTGCAAGATGTCTATTACTTGTGGAGCGTTCGATACCGTACACTTGCAAGGTTTGCAAAAGGCAGCTCCAACTGTTACTGTGTTGCAAGATAAGAGCTACCACAATCACTTGACACAGCCGCCTTGTTCAACTTGTCCAATGGCATGCAGGTCAATGCGGCTGGGATATAATGTCTTACTGGTTGACAGTGACACTGCTGTGTTTGATGATCCGTACAAGTACTTCAAGCAACCACCATTCCAGGATATTGTGGTACTTAACCAAGAAGAGAGTCCAGTTGAAGCAAATGGTGGCAACCTGTATGTGCAGGTACAAATCATCAACATCATGTGCATAAGTCACTGATGGTGCTTGTTGATTGCACAACTTTGCAGAGCAGATGCTTGCTGTGCGCAGAACGCTGCTCCAGATGGCCCGGCAGTCTTTATGTTTGCTGAAATTATATCTAGGCCACTGCGCTGGGCTGATGATGGATGGGAGACTGCCAGCAAGCACAAGCTCCGCAAGCAATGCTTGTATGCGGATCAAGATGCATACGCCGATGTGCTCCCTGACATGGCGTCTGGATATATGCTGTTTCCCAAAGCCTTGTGGTGTGTGGACGAGGTATGGGTCAGAAGTTGTTGGACACGCCAACTTTGCTCATCCACTGTGTGACAGCAGCAGCCATGCATCTGCATCTGACTTGTCGGACAGCATTCAAGTGCTTTGCTGGATAGCGCGAGCAAACCTGCAATCTGAAGCCAACGGATCTCGTCAGGATTGGTATGTGGCAAAATCCCAGGATAGGTGTCTTCATATGGCCATCGCTCACCTCCTGCACACCATCCAACCTAACACTACTAACCTGCAAATGCCCGTGTTTCCTTATCACTGACTCTTGTGTGTTACATACTTGGCAAAACAAAGCATATAAACAGGAACACATCTATATTCACACTCTGGCACTCCACTGTAATTGCGTTCTGAACCACAAATTCCGTCCTGGTGCAAGCACACATGTTATCTGCAGGATTCCAGAGCCCAGGCTGACTGGCAAGAGCTGGATGACAACACTGTTAAGGCTATCAGGTATGGACATTGCCCAGCAGAGGCAACTTGGCAGACCAAATACAGTTCTTGCTGAGAGTGACCAAGCAGGATAAATGACACCAACAATTTGGAGTGTGTGCAGATGGTCTGAGAGGTACAATGAAACAAAGGTTGGCGTGCCTGAAGATTGGCAGCAGGTTGTAGGAGGTTCAGAGACTGCACTAAAGACACTTCAGCTCAGGATGCCAAATTGCAGGTACACTGATCTCAAAGTGGCTGTTGTACTGTGTTGCACCATAGCTCAATGTGGATTGTGCATAGTCAACTTTTGGCTTGCAATAAAATGCTTGCTTTGGCTGCATCAGCTGTCTTGAATATGCATTGCATGGACTGTTTTGGACTGAGACTGCATCAGCTGCTTTGGACTTTGGCTGCATTACCTGCTTTGGCCCCTTACTGATTCATGAAATGCAAGTGCAACATGTGTTAGCTGCTGTATCCTCACATCACAATGTGGCCACATCAGATGAAGCTAATTATAGGGGCTGGCCTGAAGAGTATGGCGGTGAGTGGTATCCTAAAGAGCGCGGCAAGTACTCCACAGCCTTCCTGCAACAGCTGCAGCAAGACCGACCTGATACACCATTGTGGCTGGATCCTGAGGATGCAGCCAATGCTGCAGCTGCAGACAAAGTTCCTACAGAGAAGTTTGCGCTGATGCCGCGATGGGTGGGGTGTAGCTGGACCTGGCGTGGGAAGGCCGGCTACTGGGACCCCAACATTACTGGCAATGTGGCACAGCAGGTATGCATTATGCGCACTCTGGTAGTGCTTGGTGCCTTAGAGCTTCAGAACCATCCTGCTGTACTTGACAGTACATCAAAACGCAGACATCACTGCGTGCGCCATGCTTTGGAACAATTGCCCCCTGGATGAGATGCTATGCACTGTCGCATGGGCATCTACATATACTTTTGCAGCACACGACAACTCTGAGAGCTGCAACCCCTTTTGTGCCATGTTGCAGGTCATTGGGCATACCCATGCCATTCCTGATGGAAACAGAGCCATGGCCAAACGAGTCATACCTCAGTCCTTGGGCATATATGACTGGGAGCTGGCTCTCAAAGCCAACAAGCAGAAGCCATACTTTGCTTGCACTGGATTTGACTGCACAGACTTGAGGGTTCTGGCTTTCACTCCCACCATGGAACAGCTGCTTGCAGACAGTGCCAGCTGGCTGGAGTTCTCTCTGCTGTTGCAAGGCTTGGCGCAATTAGGACAGCTGTTAGGCCGGGCAGTTGCTTGGCCTAGCTTACCATGCAAAACACCCTGGATCAACCCAGCCTTCATCATCAAGTGAGCTTTATCCACAGCTCTATGCTGTTGTAAATGTAGGCTGTGGCGCATGATATGTGCTTGCGTCACATGAGCCATGCAGTTAGGGAGCAGTGTTCTAAACAAGAAACAATTGCAACATCTTTGAATCAGACTGCTCGATACATTGCAGACGCAAGCACGAGGTGCCTTTGAAGCTGGGAGAGCTGTGGCTCCCCTGGAACAGCCCCACAGGAGAGCTCACATGCACCCCATGGGAATATGTGCAACAGCCGAGCCTTGAAGCAGGCAGAGGACTTCTGCCATGGGAGTGGCAGCGATTCCAGGATGTGCATCTTGGCAATGCTGGCACACACAATGACAGTATAGACAAATGGATGATTCGTGCTACTCATTCTGGAAATGAAAGCCATGCCTACGATCAGCAAGGCTTTACTTTTGCAAATCACATTGTAGAAGTGGAGGATGCCATGAGCCTGCCAGAGGAGTTGCAGATGCAACCAATACTGTTTCTGGACAGCCTAGTGCATGCAGACATGGCTGCATGGCCAGATCAAGTCAAAGCTGCCTTTCAACAGATGCAATCAGCATGTTTGGTGCTGAATCCAGAACTGTATTTGTCAAAATACACGCTGGCTGGGGCATGGCGCAAGCCCGAGGATACGAGCGATGTGACAGAGAGCATGCACAGACCAGCTCGCTTGAAAAAGGGCAGACTTCATCGATATAGACATACCTCATTTGTGCAAGAATGAATAAGTTGCCAACAAATCAGAGAAGGTGTCAGGTGCTGTTTGCCTGTCAAGCTGAGTATCAGCATGACACAAACCACGCATTGTCCATGTTATGTTCCCAACATCCATGGTGCTGGCGACAACCTTTGCTGGCAAGCTCTTTTGCTTGGAACTACGCTAGCAAAAAAATTATTGAAGGTAACTGCAGAGGCAATATGACAACGCAACCTGCATGCTTGCTTTACAAGCAGGACTTCTGACCACAACTCAGAAAGAGCTGCTGAGGTGTGTGACTGGTGCATGAGTTTAATCTGTACCAGCCAGCTTGACTTCGCTCAGCAATCAACCATGACAGATTGCGTGTTGATTGATTGATTGATTCACACCTGTGCCAGTAGTTGCTCTTCCAATGCCTCACCCCGATTCAGAAGGCCGTACAGCAGGCTCATTTATATCACTCAAGGGTTTGCAGTCGATGTGGCAAGCACTGCGCTGCATATCAATCCAGGACGAACCTGTACCGACCAAGTTTCGAAAACCTGCGTGTGTATGCCAGAACAAGTCAGGAGCGTAAGGCACCATGTGCGGCAGCTGCACAGCTGCTGTACAATATGCAGACGCATTATGCATCACTTTCAGTTCTCCTGTGCACTATGTAAAACAGCCAGGTCACAAAATCTTCACAGCTATTGGTGGTCCACTGATGTGCACTTGGCAGCAACAACACTGCCTTCTGCCTGGCTTCAACATTGCCATTGTAAATCTAAAGTAATTGTCAAAGAATTTTCATCAATGTCACTCCATATCATCATTGTAGCTACCTACAGCCTGTTCTATGCTGACAGCTGTCTTGACATGCATGCGCTGTGCACATATGCTTGCATTGCTTGTTGAGTTCTGGGAAAGTTGCCGACCAAGGCTGAAGCACTGTCAGGCAAGCGTGGTTAAGGTGATCTGATAAGCACTGACATACATACGGTATACTGACACACATGGCAGCAGGTAATTACTAAAAACATAGACATTGCAAGCATTGACCAGGAGCAACCACATTGGGCTGAGCTTAATTTCTATATATGAATCATAGCAGCCTGCAGCTGTTCCACACTTATGAGCTGAGCGTGCATTTGACCAGTATTTTGAAAACATGCCTACCATCAATGTTGTTCAGAAGCAGACTGGGCAGATGGCTCACATGTGGCTGCCCGTACCCTTTAGGTAGCTACATGTTGACGCTGGCCGCTGTGACAGAGATCCAAAATATTGCAGCAGGGAGAGCAGGGTCTGTCAAGTGTGCATCTCCAGCCAGATCTGCACTGGGGGAATGGAGCGGCATATCATATTGCAGCGTGAGCTTAAGTGCTTCAAACTACTGCAGCTGGAGTTGCCTTCAGGTCAAGCTGGTTGGTACCACTGTCATTGGTCCAATTACATAGCTGAAGACTACTTGATCTTGACTGTAGTTCTTTGCATGTATTGTATATTGTATATAGGTCGCCACTAGCTGAAGCGTGTATTGAATACACTGTATTCCAACAGCAACACGCTGAACTAAGTGCTCAGCTTCACAGACAGGTGCAGACACAGCCGTATACAGTTTACCGCGAGTCTGCAGACAGTCCACCTTACAAAAGCAGACATGGCATCCTGAATCCAAATTGGGCGTGAGGAATGCAACGCATGTGTACAGCATGTAGGACAGATCACCAACACAAACAAGTACCAGTACTGAACACAAGACCTTTTTCAGGCTGCATGTGTAACATCCAGGGTCACCTATGCATATGCATGTTGCTCAGCTGATGGCTGATGTACAAACGCCCACTGTTGACTCGGTCCTTTGCTGCAGCTTCCATATGTGCATGCCCAAAACCTTCTCTGGCTTTACAGATCTACAATGTACTGATGGACTGTCGTGTTCACTGCTTGTTCGTCTCAACTTGCTACCATCCATCAGGGTTATATGCCTACCGCATGCTCCAAGGCTATATTGTCTGCACAATATAGCCTTGGAGCAGATACTGCACGCATGAGCGGCAATTGCAGCAATGATGCTCCTGCCATCCTGTTGCAAAAGTTGTGAGTCATGACACACTTCAGCACAGCAACATCTGATGGTAAATACTCTAACAACTGGGGATTGTGCCCAGACAGGACTTTGCAGCTGGGCTGTCAGAATTCATCTGCACTACTCCGGCACTCACAACTCACAAATCAGAGCTACCAGAAAGATTGAACATGCAGGTTGCGAAGGTGCTGATGTGCAAGTCTGTTGCCAGATCTGGGGCCTCAAATGCTGTCATTTGAAGCGTGCTGAAATACGACCCTCATTACCTGACCGCATCACCACATTCTCCTGCTGCATAAGCTGCGTTGCCTTGCGCCTAAGGAAGCTTGGGACATGACTCATACTGACTCATGTGTTGTCATAAAGACTCATGACTCATATGAATCGCGCATACACTGTACCGATAGATGGCAACGGCGAGCATAGCAACTCGCATTTTGTCACATGAAGAGGGTTGCCACACAAAACACCGTATCGGTGACACACACTCACCACACTTGGCGGGAGAGAGACGCAACGCGGTAGGCGAAATTTTTCTAAATAAAAGCGGCAAAGGTTCGTCTCCGCGCCAGCCGGGCTTCAGCGCCGGTCCGGCGCTGAGCACATGTTCTGGTTTCAGATTGCCAATAGCAGCCCAGCGCTAGCGGTCTCCAGGTTCCTATGAGGGAACCTCGCCTGCGTGCTGACTACCGAAGCTCGAGCGGGGAGGCGCCGACAGGAGCCCCACTTCGTGACAAGTGTGGCCCTTCATGTGTTGCCCCTACTAAGCACGGAATGAGAATCCGATTCAAAAGTACGGTCACTCCGCGAGTCCGGCTTTGGTGCTGTGTGCTTGCCTTGACAGCATTTTTTGCTGTGTACTGGCAGTCAAATATGAGGCAAGTTGCGAACGGCTGAAGCACATTTCCCGACCAACAAGCGCATGTCAGCATGTCATGTACAGCCACGAAAATGTGCAGACGTCTGCAGGGTGTCAGCTCATGATTTGCACTCCCCTGATGATTTTTTCAATGATTTGGTGTTCTTCAATGACACACAAATATCAGCGCGTCTAGGATGTCCACATGCTTCTGGAGAGGTGTGGTTTTTGCTTGTAACATGTTGCTTCTTATTGTGCCTTTCAGATTGTGGTGGTGGGCTGATATACAAACGCAGCTATACAAAGATATAATTGGTCCAAAGTTTATCCAGTGCATTGCTGTAGTTTGTTCTGCTGAAAACATAACAGAATTTGTGTCCATGAATTCTGCTTGGTGTGCTTGTTGTTTGTGATTGCAGCCTCTTTGATATTCAGCATATTGACAAGTTCCAGGTTTGTATGTATGTCTCTTGCAATGCCATTCTGCAATGACAATTTCAATCACGTGCAGCTGCAACCAGTTATATAACCACATGGCTTGCATGCTCATGGCACGTTTTGCATATATGCGGGTCCTCACATGTGCTGGCACACGTACATGTGCAATTTAAGCAGCAGCACTCATTCACTAGTCGTTACTAGTTTGCATGATGCAGGAAAACAATTTTGCATGTTTCTACACGTTCTCTTTGTTTGGGCAGCTGCTCAACAATGTGTCGACATCACAGAGCTTCAACCCTGCCGCTGGTTGCTGGGCCGTTCGTCGGCCTCTCCCCGCTGATTATGGAAGACCCTGGTGCATCAGGTTGGCTCACATCTCTGCAATTGCATGCACAGCTTCCGTCAAAAAGTGCTACAACTGGGATCGTACAGCATATACTGTCAAGGAAATGCCTGGGTCCAGAATGCCTCTCACAGGGCAAGTGCAATACTGAATGCCTAACACTGCCAAAGGCACACTGGGTTGTGACAGTTTGCGTACGCACCACAAAGCAGATTGGTGGCATAAGAGCTTACGCATTTTGATTGTCCAAGGGAGTACTGTGTCTATGATTGTAGGATGTTTCATGTTTGTGCTGTGATCAGATGTAAGGTGCGATGTGCCCTGTGCTGAGGACACCTAGACGCACTGTCCCAAAGTGTGGCCGTGCTTGGACATGTCAATCAATGCACTCTATTGAGCCTCCAGGGTTGTGGTTAAAGTGGGACCATGTCCGAGGCAAAGCTGTTCAACTTTCCATACAGACACAGGGAGTGTCTAAACGAGACCTTGTTTAAGTAGCACTTTAATCTGTTTGACTTAGAACAAGGCTGGGCCTCCAACTCAGATTAACAGCAATAATCATGTGATAGGGATATGTTTGTACTGAGGGACTAAGTATTGCAAGCACACTGTGAGATGCAACAGTGACTGCCTGTAGCATTATAGTACCCATATCTTTTGCATGAGAATTATGACCGCTTCTCAATTTGGGTGCTGAAAAGGCCGCTCACACACTATTGTGCCTGATCAAGAGGCTTGTTGCCATCATACATCAGTATGTGTTTGCCTGTTGCAGGAAGGGCAGAGAGCCAAGCTGGCTGGCACAACAGTTCCCAAAGCCCTGGCCCAAGCTCAATGGAACAACTTTGGTGATGGGGGATGCGTCTGGCCCCAATCCTACACATGCACTCAATCTCAACTTCTATCACATATACCGATGGATGAATAAGGCAAGCAACAACAGCCTCTTGCAGCCCCTCCCAATTGACATTCACGGCCTCTGTTCAGCTCTATTGCAATCACTAGCAAGAACAGCTGGTATACAATCCTGCATGACACTTGCAGGTGTCTGTACCAATGGGAACGCTGCACATGATCTTCGATACGGCTGCTGATGAGGGATTTACCCCCGGCCAGTATGGCGAGGGGCTGGCAGCTGCCTTTGGGCACAATCATGGTTTGCTGCGCAACATGCCCCCAGTGACACAGCTGCAGCGTGTCAAGTTCTCAGTTGGGGGCGGCTTCCAGTTTGACATGAACCTGCTGCAGAGTGATACACCTGTGCTGTGTGACTACCTGCAAATGGCTGCACACACTCTGAAGCACTACAAGCTGTCATCCTTCCAGGTATGCCAGCCATGGAGTGGTCTTCGCACCATCATCTGCAGCACCTAGCTGGACACATCCACATGGAGCTGTGTCCAGGACACCTTGAATGGAAACAGCTCGCAAGAATGCGAGCTGCAGGCATTTTAGTAGATGGCTTCAGTAGTACTAATGCATGCATTTGCACCCGGATCATTTTGGCATTGCCTATCCTGTGCTTGGGTTCTAGGGATTAAGTCATGCGGCAGGTTGTTTGCTGCTGATTCCTCTGTACTGTCAAGCTCTGCACTTCTCAGTCCTGATTTACAACACCAACGAGTGTGCCATATCTCACCTTTGATCTTTCTGTCATCCTTCATCTGCGTGTTTATTTTGCTAGTGCATGCTTGCAGCAGTGCATGTCAGTGTACAAACCAAACTGCGGTGTTGTATATGCACAGGAAGCTGATCCCAAACGCATTGTGATTGCAACTCGTAAGGAGTCAGAGAGCAGAAGACTACTAGGCGCTGAGGGGGTTGCAGCACGTCTGTCCAGCATGGGGTACAATGTGACCATGGCAACCATGGGAGATCTTTCCTTTGAGCAGCAGCTGCACTTGGTGGCAGATGCCAAAGCTCTTGTTGGTGTGCATGGCTCAGACTTAGTCAGCATGTTGTTTATGCCATTTCGCGCCGCCGTTGTAGAAATTTTCCCCATGGTGATGGGTGTGCCAGCGTACAACCCAGAACTTGCAAATCAAGCCCGCAATTATGGCAAAGTCCTACGCTCTTATTACAGCCCCTTCAATGCCACACTCTACATGGATGAAGCTACTGGGAAGCCAGTGGATGCTCCACCTGTGCGCCAGAGCAGACTAGTGCCGGTGGATGAGGGGGGCCTTGTTGCTGCTATCCAAGGAACTATCAAGGCATCTGATGAGACAATGTTTCAGGGCTTGGAAGTGGCTGCTGCGTCAACAGGCTCGGGCATAGTTTGCAGATACGACCGGCTTGTCCCAAGCGGCATCTTGTATGGGTGTGACAATCCACAATACCAAGGCTGCTAGCCAGAACAACTTAGGCTGTGAACCCCCCAACATGTGCCAGCACTAGCTGAATACTTCCATAGAGTCTGTACCGCTGTATTTGCGCTACGTAGCTGGTGCGATCTCATGATTAACAATGAGGCTGACCAGCAGTGCTGGTTTAATAACAGATGACAATGCTGCCATGGCTGCACGCCCAATACATGCAGGTGATGACCTGTTTGAAAATCACACAAATTTTGCTCAGCTCAATAATTCTTGAGGGGTATGAACCTGGTCAGTCATGCCCAGACGTGCACTCGTGACCATTTTCTGAAACACTGTTAGGTTCAGTATTACATCTGGACGTGCCAAAATCTTGTTAAGCTGTCAGGCATGCAGTGATTCTGCAAGCTTTTTGAGGGGTCGTATTCTGACAGGGGGCTTGAGTGCTGATCAGTCGCAACCTTTTGCACCATTGGCTGTCAGAATAATGAAGGCCGACTCAGAGCTCAGTTGAAGATCGACAGAAATGCTGCCAGTTTGTACTGTCCTGAGGCATTTTGACGTTATATTTCCACTGTATACAGACATAGAATAGGTGATTCTGTAAAAGCACAGAGGGTTTGGGATCAAAAAGAGCCACCAACCCCATGGCAGAGGGGGCACAAGTGCTTGTATATTGTGCAGCATTGTTGTAGCAGCTGCACATGAGACCACCTATGCAAAGATAATTCTATCGACCGCCATAGGCCTAGCCAGCTCTTACCCAGTCAGGATCTGTCAGCTATACACAAAGCAAGCTTATCGCCTGCAGGTCTACAGTTGTGATCAGACACCAAGTCAGAGCTGTCACCTGTGCTAAACAGGGCTCAAAGATCAAAGATCAAACAGAATGCAAATACCTCTGCAAAATACACAATATACCACTGTGCACCTCTTCAGACCATCCAAACAAGATATAACCTCAACCGTTTGCAGACAGATACTGGATGCTGCTTCCACAATGTAGCAATTGCCACTGCTGAGCTCAAGCTAGCTAGGTACAGGACACCTTGAATTTGGCTGATCCTCAACATGACCTGCAGTGCTAGCAGGATCTGTGCAACTCCAGTAGTGAGGGTGAGGGGCAAGCAGCCATCTGAAGTAAAGAAGAGTGTCAGGGCCATGCCTGCCGGTTTATGCCTCACTCAGTTTGAACAAGGGTCGTGTGTAGGAGACTGGCAGGCTCTGGCAAGATCATCAGCTGTTGGAAAATGCTTGGCATAGCACAAATACTGTCATGGCCATGTATAGCCTTAGAGAGCCTGTAGATACACAGTCCATGGGATCCGTCAGGATCCTGCATGTTACTCACTCAGGCCAGACAGCACAGCTTTGCTGCTAGAGGATGTCTGGCTGTGATGCCCACCACATGATGACAACAGTTGCGGGACAAGGGTGCATGCCACAGTGCATATCAATGTTGCATAAGCTCAGGAGATGCTCATGGTCGTGGTCATGACCAATGTCCTGTGATGATGTCAGTGCAATGTGGATGGGAGTATTGGGGCGCGGCTTGAAGCAGGATGCAGGCATCAGAAAGGTCACACAAGTGAAATTCTCATGTGCAAATATCTTAAGTACATCTGAGCTCAGTACTTCCCATACGCTGCAGTGGTACTCCTGTGTTTCTTGTGTCTGGCAATCTAGAAAAGCCTGGGAAGTGACGGTATGCATTGTTTATGACATAATTCAGAATTGAATTCAAACGTGCAAGCTATGGCAGAGGGCCTGCAGGCGTGACGCATGTGTCTGTTGCAAAGCTTTTCTGGATCCTGTTGACACTTCCAACGTTGGAAGCTGTCTACATGTAGGCCTTGTTGGCCTGAGCCTAGCCAGAGGATCTGGATCTTCAGACTGCTTGAGGTGCTGTCGGGGGCGTGCCTCAAGATGTCACTTACTCCTGTGTGCCCTTGCAAATTGCTTGCTGATTTGGTAAAACTTCGCTGCAGTTATGCAAGCTCGTCTTGATAGCCGGACGTCGAATGGCCGAGTGGTCGTGAATTCAAACCTTGCAAATTTGTGTCACCAGTTCACAATGCGCTTTCGGGTTCCTCAGTTGCAGAGCAACCGGTTGCTAAGGCCAATGACTTACTGGTCTACGACTTCCGGGAGACCACCGATATACTGCCGAAAGGCGTAGGATTTGCTTTTCCACCACTTATGCAAGCATGTTGCACTGGCTGTGCAGCAGTTTGAAACTCACGTGTGCACATGCTGACCAAACGTTGAACTTGTGCACCGGGTAATCTTGGTGACCAGGTGCGTATCATGTTGCTTAGTGAAAAGCAAGCCAACCAGGGTTCGACAGGGGTCCTCGAAACCAGTAGGTTGCCCACTTGGGTCGTGAAGTCTGGGGTGGGCGTTGCGTGGGCAGCCCACTTGTCACAAAACTTCTGTGCGGGCAAGTAAATTTTTGTTGGATCGCACATGCAATTGCTGAACGCATTGCAGCAAGCTTATCCAGGGCACGACAGCCCGCAGAAAACCCGGCGGGCTGGGTGCCCAAACCCCGACAGGCCTTCGGCCGGTCGGGGGGGGGGCGCCCCCCCCAAAACGGCTTAACGCCCAAGAGGGAAGCCCCCTTGACTGACAGAGTCGACTGCTGACTTTGCGGGCACATCGTCTAAGCGATTATCAGCTTGCCACTGATTTGCTAGATGGTGGTGGTAGTAGTGGTGTTGCTGTAGGCAAGTTGGCTCAGCTTGTTAAGGAAGTTAGTGATCTGCAAGCACCTTTCATAGCTGAAAATGATGAGGAAGATGTACAGGACTTCAGTGATGTTGATAGCAATGCAGATAGCAACATAGAGTGCTTGCTTAGTGAGGATAGTTTTGAGAGTGAGGATGACGAGACGCTGGAGCTTCAGCCAGCCTTTAGTTGACGTCAACTAACTGGAGATGATGACAATGATCTAGCCCTAGAGGCTGCACTTGGCTTAGATTAGACGACATGTGAACACATCTTTTTTGTCAAAGTCGTGTTGAAGTAGCATTGCAGCTTCAAACAACATCGTTTTAGCAATCTCTGTCAAGCCATTGCGAGCCTTGAACCAGCCCCCATCAACGTACGCACAGCATGCGGGAAACCCCCGCAAAATGCGAATACATGCGGGCGCAGCCCCCACAAAAATTTCCGTCCGATGGGGGCGGCCCGGCGAAATCCAGAGGCCCTGTCGTGCCCTGAGCTGAGCTCATCCAGTCGCAAAGATGTAACTACTATAGTAGGTAGTACAGCGATGTTTATAGACCCAGTGCAGCCTCTACACTGTCATCTTTGTCACCACCAAATGACCAGGTCACTATATACTGTACATGTTCTGAATCACAAACTGATCAACGATTTCAGCTACTGCCTCAACATCATCACTGATGTCTATTGGCTATCCTAGACCAGCAACTTCATATCCATTCTTTGAGAAATCCTGCACATCTGCCTCATCATTGACTGCTGTGATACCACACTTCAGATCACTGACCTCTGAGGCAAGCCTGGCTAACAGGCCAGAACCCACATTGTCAAGATCATGCATGTCAATGGCAGCCTGATAGTATTCTGTCGCTTAAGACGCTAGTGTTGCCCGCATGCTCTACCCTGGCTCGGCCATTTTGCGTGTATTGCGCTCATGGGCGCCATCTTTTGCAGGGAGCTGCGCCCCCTTCCAAAAATGAAATTGTGCCGATTAAGGAGGGCAACCCCCGACGGGGAATGCCCTCTGCCCGCGCGGGACCTCAAACCCTCCAATGACACCATTCCTGACCAGAATTGGCGAATTCGAATCAGGCCGAAACTTAAAGTAAACATACACCAACATCAGCTTGTTTTTTTCATTGCCACATGTCAGTCAGTTGTGCATGTATGCGTTTATGTAGACAGCACAAGTAGCTGCAGTGTACATCACAGTACAAAGCCACATGCGGGGCCTGTGCTTGCCTGTCTACGATAAGAATAATAATAGTTTACAGGTATTCCAGCTAATTGTAACAACACCTTTCTAGCAAGATTACCGGGTACTAGTTTGGACAAATATATATTTGCGTATACCAGCGTGACACCGGCGCCTTGGATACTCTCACCGGCATGCACATAGCACTCTTTTGGGTTGATGCCGCTCTGCCGCAAGCCACTGCCCTGCATGATGGACTTGAAGCGGTGCACCAAAAAATGTTCCAGTACATTGGGAGAGAAAGCGACATAATTGGTGGCTTGAGCTTCGACGACAATAACATATACTGCACTGGTGCATGCACGCAGCCCTGAAACATGAGCTTAAATATCAGACACCCGATGTTTGCTTCTCAGATCCCGCGATGCAACAAACTGGGACCAGACTGCGCAGACTGCATGCACGAGGTTGAGCGGGAATGCAGCTCGGGATCTTCGACCACATCTGATTAGCTTCACTCATGAGCTTCACCTTGACAACAAGATCACGATTGCACGGTCTCCACTGAAACGAACACGCAGTGTCCAGGAACAGAATGACATAGAAGCATACCTCAGGCACATCGGAAGTAGCGCTTTGTACAATTTCTCAGCCATTGAGTCCCTCGTTCGGGCCACAAGTGAGCATTCAAATCCATATATGGCAAGTCCACCAGGCACACTTGCTGTTGTTCAAAACATCATCAGGCTAAACGTTGCATTGAGATTGGTGTCTACACAGGTATGTCTATGTGTATACCTACAGCTGCCATCAAAAGTCTGCTTACACACCTTTGCCTTTCTGTAGGGCTGGGAAATACCGGCTGCCTGGCCCTGAAATCACGTATATACGCACTGTATATACGAAATACGCGTATATATCGCGTATATACACCACGTCTGTGAGTACATGTGAAATCAGCAAATACAGTATGCAAAACAGGGAATACGGAGTATGAAAAGGTGTCGGTAAATGCATGTCATAGTCACAAATTGCACTTTTTTGCTCCATACATGTTACACTTTAGTATGAATCAAATGAGTCGTAGCTGTTCTGGCTTGCTTGCAAGGTTTAGGGTTGAGAGTTTGACCCGAGATAGGGTTTCACGCCGAAATATGTAGGGTATCACGCCGATATAGGGTGTCACCCTGAAATTTATTGGGTTTCAAGCTGAATTACATGGGATTTTACCCTAAATCTATCGGATTTCACTCCAATATATGTATAATACGTCATTTACATACGAAATTCGGATACGCCCCAGAAAGAGCGTATTTTGAGGTCCATTTTGAGAAATGTCGTATATACAGTCAAATATACATACGGTACGGGTACGATACGGAAACGTATGTCCCAGCCCTACGGCCTTGAGTGGGCGGAAAGCGGGATCAGGTGAAAGTTATACGGGGAGCGATACGTCATACGGCATATATGCGTGTACGCCGTGTTATCAATATACTAGCGTTCCTTGCACGTGATCCGCGTTTACCCGCACGAGCAACCACGCCAAGTCTGTGATAATTTGCACAAGTTAGTTTAGACGTGAGCGTGGATGCAAGAATGCCCTGCGGAAAATAGCGAAAAAGAGAAAGCAGGTGTGAAAATGTGCATCCCAAACTGACATATGAACATCAGTCACCATACCATCAGGGATTGCACACCCAACTTTACAACCCCAGCTGGTCAGATTCCTGCAAACCCTAGCCAGCTTCAAATTTTCAGCCAGGCACGGTATAAGCTGTTGGCAAAAGGCTGACGCAATCAAAGTCATTAGGAACTTGGGGCTAAACTCTCGCATTTTTTCGGTACAGGCTGTGCAATGTGCTAGGTAAGCCTCTGCAAGTGGTTGCAGTGAAAACAAAGGTTTGCTGACTGATCAGGCTCAACCTCTGTCAGAGGCAAGCTTGTTCAGGCAGCAAGCTTTTGCTACCTCTTGTGTAAACAGCCACTGCTTCCTGCTTGCTGCTTTGCTGAGAAAACCAGATACTAGGCAAGATAGCTGGCCTGTTTTGCCAGAAGGTTTGACCTTCACAGGG
>JAABUK010007121.1_pt1 | contig 16296 bp, 7 predicted proteins | sample 5559141 | NCBI WGS metagenome assembly JAABUK01 (sample SAMN10711869, study PRJNA513367) | rock metagenome | isolation source: Antarctica rocks | place: Antarctica: Victoria Land, Pudding Butte nord | collected 2016-01-03
TTATAGAATATAGGCTAGCCCTATTAGTAGGCGGATTATTAATTAAGCTCTAATCTCTTATCCTTTAATATCTTCTTATTACCTTATATATAGGTATTTATTTATAATATTTAGCTTATCTTTAAACTACTAGTCTACCTAAAGATTTATATATTTAATTACCTCTTATAATAGATCTAGTAATAATAAAACTATTAAATAGATTGTAAGGGGTTAGCTAGTCTATTAGTAGGTTAATAGCTAGGTTATAATAATTAATAGAGATTCTATTATAATTTATAGCGCCTTTCTTTATATTTTCTTTAAGAACCTACTCTAGTATATACTTATTATAATATAATTTAATACTCTTAGTCTAGAGAACCTTATTTAATAGTCTCTTAATCTTATCTTAGTATATTATTCTAATATATATATAACTAATAGGATTAATAATAAGAATAAATATATAAGAGTAAATACTTAAGTATCTAATTTTTATTACGCTAAGCCGTAGGACTATACTAAATTAGGATGTAACTTAGTACTAGAGTATAGGATACGCGTAATAGAAGCTTATAGTTATACTTACTTATAACTAATTTAATCTAAGTTATAACTAAAGTTATAAGGTAAGCTTTAAATACTTTAGCTTATATATTATTTTAAGCCTATATTACTATATTTACTAACCTATTAAAACTAAAATATCTTACCTACTAGATATACTAATCTTAGGTGAAAGGTTTAGGTATTATATGTAAAGCCCTCTTAGTAGATTAGACTAGCTACTATGTAGTTCATTGCTAAAGAATCAACTTGGAAAATTCCCCGCATAGTCCCGCTACACAACCTCCTTCCCTCTCACCCTCCGGACCTAGCGGGTAGAAGAATTGACAAAAATGTGATCGCTGCAAGGCTCGAACTTGCGACCTTCTGCGTGTAAAGCAGACATAATAACCACTATACTAAGCGCTAAAGCGTACATCAGCTTCTGGGTTTCCCGTCAGACTGGAGATATACATACACCAGTGTTCTTGACCTGTGATTTGCCAAGACAATAATTGTGGTGCTATCTATCTACATAGCATCATTGATATTAGGCTCGTGCAACGTACTGGAGCCGCCTGCCCACGCGTGCACGAGAATAGACATGGGATAACAAGATACTGTTTCATTGCTCATTGCTTACTAGCGGCCATACAATATTGTGAGGTAAATGCTCAACGCTACAAGCTGGGTATCTTCGTGCTATAATAATGACGCCAATCGCAAGGTCCAAGCAACATGCTCAGCACCCTCAAACTCGTGATGCAAGTCCTGAAGCCCCAGCCAATATAAACTACCGCTCAATTATGTTCTCTGAAATATCACCCATGGAGTCACAGCTCACAGCTCCCAGCTCAGCGGATCGATCTGCTTCTTCGCCGTTTTCCTATCCCTTTTCACAGCTCGTGAAGCGCCAGCCTCCGTCCTCGCCGGTACCTCTTTGGCAAAGCTATTGCCATTGCCAGGTTTTATCGATTTGTAAGCCTTGGCAAAGCTCTTGAAGGGTGTGTTTTCGTCTTTCCACCATTCACCGGGCCCTTCCCCTTTTCGCTTTCCGTGTGAAGCTCGTGTCTGATGTGCACCAAGAGGGTCTGCCATCATCTTGGTGGCATTTTCTTTCACTCGTGATCCACCTTTCTTGACGTTTTTGGTCAAGAGGCCCTGTAGAACAGCTTCGAGATCAGCCACCGTCACTGCCTTTGAAACTCCTTGACGGAGCCTTGCCCGCGCATGAATTGTATTGTAGATGAGACGCCTCGCCTCCTCAAGATCAACCACATTCGCAATATCCTTCATCAGCTGCAAGTGCCTCGGGCTGATCTTGTCGTAGTAGCGGGACTCCAGAACATCGTGGGCGCCAATGCCCCAGGTCTCGCGAATACTTCTGCCATCTGTCGTTGCATCAGGATTTTTGGTTGCTTGCCTGTCAAGTTTCGTTGGGGTATCGGAAGGCTCCTTCGAGGCACGCAAGCGTGCTCCTACGTCGACAGGCTCACGCCTCTGAGGGCTCGGCTTCTCAGTTTGAGTGTTGGTCTCCTTCCACGGCAGAGATCTCCTTACTTTTCGAGCACCACTCATGGGCGAAACTCCCGACGTATCTTCGGACTTGATGCTGTGGTCCTCCGGGTCATCAAGCGTGAGGTCAATGGTTTCACGTCTTTTGGACCGCTTTTGCATGCGAGTGCTAGATCTTTCGGGCGCCAATGAAGGCTCCTGGTCGACAATCCGAGCGTTTCTCGTTGCCTTAGTTGCAGTAGCTATGTCATTAATCTTTCGCTTGCTTGGGACACTAGAGTTCGTGTCCAAGAGGGAGAGGACTTCGTCGAGGTTTTGGGGGGTGACCAGACCATAACAGTACAGCGGTTTCTTGATATCCGTCGTATAGAAGTCCTCGTAAGGCACAGCATCATCGGCATCTTCAGCACATTGGCGTAGATGCTGCGCATACTCAATCTTATGCCTGATGATAAAATCGTCCCATAAGAATTGGTGTAGCATTCGATCGAGGCCCACGAGGGTTTTGATCTTCCTGCAAACCGCTCCGAAATGTTTCAGATCCCCTGAGTAAGCGGGGTAAGCTGCTCTGAATCGAGAAAAAATATTTTGAGGTGCTGCAGGCATTTCAGGTCCCTTGTGCTCTGCGGTGGATCCGATAACCACGGCAGCCGTCTTAACATTCGCGTCCGGCTGTAAAATTTGTGCCAGTGCACTCTGCTCAGGTGGGCTTTCAGGGAACTGGAATCCCGCACCAAGATTCGAGACAGGAGCCGGAATGACTGCTGGAGAATTAGGCGGCTCCCTGAGACTAGGGTTAGCCGGTTCAACAGACATGGCAATGGCTAGAGCCTCATGTCTCTGACTGTCTTGCACATTATTTCTCAACGGGACCGGGGCCACTTGGACTGGGCTGACAATGTGATGATTAGGCTGAGATGCCACGCAATCAGCCTCGGGTACTAGAGATTCCGATGCATTTGGAGACTCTGATATGCTCTTTGAATTATCTGGAAGCAGAGACTCTTGAAGCTCAAGACTCGACTGGTCCTTGTGATCATCTGAGCCAGACCGGTTCCCATTAATATGGAGTGATTCGCCATTGACATGTGGCCCCGGCTCGTCTTTCGTCAATTTGACGTTATCAAGGCGTCCTATATCGTCAATAAAGTCGTCAGGCTGCTTGTCCATGGCTTCGCCATGCTGTGCGCCAGGTGAAAGATTGTGAGCTTCAACCTCTTTGAATTGATCATTGGTTGGGTATGATCTAGTTGAGCCGCTGTCCAGATGCATGGACTCGTCAATTTCTGGATGTTGTGTAGCATCGCTAACCACAACCTGATCACTCTGTACGCTTGGCCTTGCATCATCGACCCCAAAGTCCGTAGCCTGATCAGCTGATTCATCTGTTGTAGCAAGCTTGGCCTCGAGATCAGTGACGTCCACAGCTTGCGCACCTGGAATGGCATCATCAACCTCAGAGCCCATTGAATGATTGTGTTGCGAATCGGGTCCAGCAATATTCGCTGCAGCATACAAAGACTGGTCAATTGGTGTGGTGTTTTGTGCATCGTCATCGTCAAAGTCATGATCGGGAATAACATATGGTGGTGCTCCGGACACCGTGTCTTTCAATCCGTCTTCATCATCGGGATTGCTTACGAGCTCGCGCAAATTGTGCATGTTCTTCTTCCATTGACTACCATTATCCTTGGCTAAATGAGCTACTTTCATCTTTGGATCGGGCGTGAGTTCGTTGAGACCATTCAACGGAAGGCTTTTGGATTGTGTCTCTGTTTCCCCAACTTTAGTTCCCTGAACAGATCTCTTTGACATCGAGGGAGCCATAGGATGGGCATTACCAGGCGCAAGTCGGTCCATTCGGTCGCTCTCATCTTCCGCAGAACGCTTCGTAACGAGGTTGATCTTCATTGTTTCATCATCTTGGAAGCCGGAAGCTTGAGCTTTTTCGTCTACCAAGGTTTGTCCATTTATTTCTGGAATGACTTCGGGTGCAACCTGGTCTTCTGGGTTCATGCGGAGGTCTATTAAATCTAGGGACTCCGTTTTAGAGACTGCGCTTGGTGTTAACCGAGCTTTCTGAGGTTTACTAGCCTCGCTGCACTTGCGTGAGCTAATGAAGTTTTGACGATAACGCCGAGCCGCATCCAGTGGATCTGGCAGGTTCTCAATGTTCTCTGTGACGGGAAATGCCCGGGGTAATTTTAACTTCTTCCTTCGTTTGGCAACGTGAGTTGACAGAAAGCCAAGATCGGAGGCTTTACGCTTCATCTCAGAATCGCTGTGGGCTAGATGGATGTCACGATTGCCTTGCGTGTGAACCTCGAGTCTGCCTCCTTCCTCGCTCGATGCCGCTGCTGATGGCTTCTCTATGGCATCGGACTTGTTGCTATAATCGTGTTCACCGCTCAATATTTCGGGCGCGCGACGTTCGCTATTGCCACTGGGCTGCACCGAATGGCTCTGCATGCCATCGATTGCTTTCATTGTCGCCGAAATTTTATCGACAATTTTCATACCCACGTTCTGCTTCGTACTGTCGATGAAGGCCTCAGAGCTCGACACCTCCAAGATAGAAGGCGTTGACTGGGTGACATGATCGACATCTTCAGAAGGGTTACCGTTGGCCAACGAATTTGAAGCGTTTGATCTTGGAAACGACAGTTGACGCTCTAACCTCGGTGGAGAGTGGTTCTCTATCTGCCCCTTGACGTAAGGAGTCTGCTTGACCTGTGTAAATGGCTCTGTCGGTTGAGAAGCTGTCGAAGGGAATGGTTTATGGGTCAGTTTACTTGGGTGTTTGGCTTTATCGTTCAGCGAAAACGGTGCTGCCACCTTCAGATCAGATTCTGGTGAAGGAGGTATTGAATAAAGACCGGACGAACGGTTATGGCGGCGACTCCTATTTAGATTCTCCGTGGCAGAGTGAACCCGTGACGACTGCAGTGGTGATGGTTCAACAGGAGTTGACGCTTGATGGGGGCTCAATATCCCATCTTCGAATGGATCGCTGTGTACTAACGGCATCTTCATATTTACTTCAGGAGAACGTCCAAGATGGTTTCCATGCCGTGGTTCCAATTCGCTAAGAATCTCACTGACTCCAGGACTACGCTGGGGCATGATGGCTGACATCGTATCTTCCAGGGCAGCTCGGACCTCTCCTACAGGTTCATCTCCTCCGACAAATTCATGATGGCCGGCAAAAGTGCGCTGCTCCATGCTGTGCGATACCGCTGACGTAGCTCCAACGGAGACAGGTGCTGAGGGGCGAGATGCCGATGACTTAGGAGTAATACTTCGAGATTGCTGTTGACTTCGCGGTCTGGCTGGATTTGGGACAATACTGGGAGACACAACAAGTGGAGATGGTACCGCCGAGTTCGTCGACGAGCTCGTCACCAGAGGAGTTGGTCGTTTTGACTGGGTCAAACGGGACAACGATGATGCATTGGATGACCTGCGGATATGTGCTGTTCGTACACCTATATTTTCCGCACTGCTATCCGGTGGAAGCTGATCCTGAGCAGGGGACGGTGGCCATTCATTATCAGGAACAGGAGCGTCGGAGTCTGACCCTGGGGGACTCGAATCCTTATTGTCGAACGAGGACGTTCTGCGAGTTTCTTGCGAGTTCCCGGGATCGCGACTAAGGTTTCTGTTCCTTGGGAGTGTAACCCGCCTTCGCGCCTGAAGGTCGGCTTTCTGATTCAAGCTGTGAAGTATAGATATTGGCAGGTTTGCAACAGGTCCCCGTTTACCAGGCTCCGCTGGTAGCCAAGCTGTATACATCAGTAACAGAATAACGAGGTTGAATGTATGTTCACTCACAGTCTACACTGTTCAGTAATTTTTCCTGGTCCTTCGTGATTCTGACGTCCCTGGTGCTGATTCTTTTAGGAAGGCTTGTCATAGTCTCACCCTTGTTCTGCATTGGCTGATCGACCTGAGTGGCGGTTTCAGTTACATGGCCCCCGATTCTGTCCTCAGATGCGGCTGGTAATGACGCCGGAATAGGTGATTGTGCGGGATTATCAACAATTTCGCGAGCAGCAATTGGGGGAGGACGCATAGAGTCCACTTGAACAGCGAAAGCGCCAGGCTCGGCATGTGTGGTCGATCGATTGGCTAAATGGGACTTAGTAGGGTCTTCTGAGGCAGCATTGGCATTTGGTAGTTGCTTCTTTGATCGTTGTAACAGGCTCAAAAGTGCTTCTCCCTCTGTGGGAGTGCGTTTGGCCTCGCTCAGAGAAGTTTTGGCATGCGCCTGCGACTTGTGCAAGAGCGGTTTCGATGAGTCCACAACGGAGCGACTATTGAAAGCTTTGGCCGTCGGGCTGCTATCGGCGGGCCTTTTCGGCAGAGGTGCTTGAGTTGCAAACATGGTTTGAGTATGCCGAGGCGAGTTCTCCCGTGATCCAATGGTGTCTGGCTGAGACATCACAATATTGTTCGGGTGCTGTTGCCTTGACAGAGTTTGCCTTCTAGCAGATTCTTGTGCACGAAATTGTATCAGCTTTTGTATGAGCTCTTTGATTTTTGGACCGTCTTCAATAGGCCGAGGCATTCCATATCCACCGGAACCGTTAGCGCCCAAAGGATGTAATTCTGTTACAAAGAGCGTTATTCTCTTTTGCCGTGAACCAATATGTGTGGCAACAATTTCAAATTCGAGTAATTGTATGAAACCCCCAAGGGTACCATCAGTAAGCCTTCTCCCTGTCTTTTTTTTGTACCTTTCAACGGCGTCCTTGGCTATGGTGGCATCGACGCGATTCACGCTGTCTGAAAGGCAGGCTTGTAAAGGTTCTTGATCCGGCACAAACTGTAGTAACATTCCGTCAGCGCGAGGCCTCTCTGAGAGCTTTCAAGACCCTAGTTCACCTTGATGATTTGAACCACTGGCTTTTTAGCAGATCTGATCCTCAAGTTGCTGCCATCGTCATCAAAGGTAATGTGCCCAATGTTCCCAGCCAGTTGAGATCTATTCACTTCACTCTTGCTTCGCCATTCCAGCACCTCGCCAAGCTGTTGCTCCACAGTCGGGCCAAGCCACTCACGGAAAAGGTCCATCTTTTCGCTGGTCTAAGGGCATTTGTTCAGGTCGCATCGTCCAAGGCCAGAGGAGTCAGGCAGACTCCTCATGGGACATTAGCTTCGTTTGCTTCGGACGCTGGACGCGTTCGGACCTGAGAGAGACTTAATAGCTTTACAAGAAGCGAGATTTTTGTGGCACTTGTAGGACCTCCCAATATGCATATGTGAAGCTTCAAGACGCGCTCAGTGTGAATGATGCGTGGGTAGGCGAGGTAGGGTAGCAAACTTCCTCAATGCTTCATGTCTTGATGAGGTTAGCTTGAGTACCTATGGCTACCTCTAGTTCTTGCATGCCAAGCCTTCTGCAATTGCGGACAACGGCCACGAACGACCAACAAGGTGGCACTTCCGAGGTGTTCAATAGCGAGACTGGGAAGGCGCAGTCTTGCCAGTTGAGAAACAATCTGAGTATCTGCAACAGATATGAAGGACAAAGGCCCGTCCTCCTCAATCATAACTCGCGGAACGTCCGTGGAGCTGCCTACCCGGCCCATTACTGGGTTTCATCCTGGTCATTCGGTGGAGCGAAACCACTGATGAGTCTGCGCTTTGCAACGCCTCGTGATGCTTCAGAGGGTGTCATAACAATGAGAGGCTCTGTGGGCCTTACGAAACATGAGTTCCAAGTCAATCAAGGACACTGACAGTCCATCCGCCTCCACCTACTTTCTCCCTCAACTTCGCAACTCACGTCGTGGCTCGATCGCCTCCCTTGCCAGCACCACACAACTCGATAAAGAGACTCTTTCACAGGCACTGGACCACATTCACAGCACAGCTAGTAAAAGTGATACTCTAACGACCTTCAATGAATTTGCTTCTCCACCTTCCTACTCATCGGGGCCGGATTCGAAAGGCATAGCGAGCGAGCTTCAGGGCGGGCTCAGCGGGTTGTATACAAGACTCAGAGCATCTGTGGGAAATGTGAAGGACATTGTCAGCCTTGGAGGCGAGGATGCCACCAGGGACCCTTCATCAGTGAAAAGCCCAGGTGGGGTCATACACAGCCCTGCACCATTTACAAAAAGCGGCCCCGAGCCTATTCGAGGGGCCAACTCCTCGGCCGCGAACGCACCGCGAGGGGCAGTCCCAGAATCAGAGCAACACTCTCCAGTTGGCACGAAGTTTAGCGATCCGTTACCAAACTCGCACAGTGGAACGTCAAAACCTTCGAATACTCTTTTAGGTAGCATAACTGCGTCATCTAAACCTGAGTCTGGGTCTGTTGGAGCATTCAAGAAAGCCCCCACCACTTTGACGCAAGCTGTGCATCCTACCGTTATCAGTCCAGCCCTTGCTGAGGTCAATATCAGCGCAGTAAAACAGCTGGGCCCATCTGACCAATATACCTCAGACACAAGAAGCTTAACATCGGCCACCTCTGAGAATGGTGATCAAAGTGCATCTGCGCAGAAGTCTCGAATCGATTCCCTTGTAACAGGAGATACCAAAATCTCTATCGCCGAGGCACGTGCATGTAGAAAGCCTGGTACCGTATCTCCAAGCCAACAAAGCGTAGAGCAGTGTAAAGGAGGAGTCGAAGCAGACCCAGTATTCCATGATAAGGCGACTGAAGTTAGGGGCTCGGAAAGGTTTTACACTCAGACTTCCGAAGATACTGTACAACCATTTCCTAGCATAAATACTGGAGAGAATGATCGAAGCGCAATCGCGTCCTCATCCGACGGAGACAATGAAAGTATAGGACCACCTAGGATAATCACGACCAACGGCAACCATGAGGACGATGTTTTCCAGCCATCAACGAATCACACGGGGAACGATGCCACCAGTGAGACTGTCAAGAAGGGAAGCTATCAGCACCTTGAAATATCTTTGCGAAAAGGCACAGCACCACCACTGATCAAGAGCTCCCAGTCATTCAACTCCAATCTATCCACAACCTCATCCTCAGAGACGAATATCAACAGTGTTATCAGCTCACCACTTCAAAGGACATTACACCCGGCGTCTACCAGGAATACCGGAATATCCCGCAAGCAAAGCGGTACCGCTCATTCCGCAGGCTCTAAGGGTGGGCTGAACCGTGATCTGAGCACCACGAATGTGTCCTCTCAGGTCAAGAATAAAGTGTTGGACAAGGAGTATTGGATGAAAGACGAGAATGCAAGGGATTGTTTCTATTGCGGTGATGCCTTTTCAACCTTTAGGCGAAAGCATCATTGTAGTAAGCGCAATTCCTCCTAGTTCAATTGTAACCATCCAGACTATTTAGCTGACTCATGATTTAGGGACATGCGGCCAGATATTTGATTCTAAATGCACGTCATTGATAGCTGGTGAACATTTTGGTCAACAAGGATCTTTACGTGTATGCAAGCCTTGTGAAGGTATTATCAATGGAGAAGATGACTCCTCAGAGTTCTCAGACGATGGCACCCTCTCGATACGCGGTGTAAGGCCTAGACATGGGTCGACGGGAGCGAGCGATGTCTTTGCAAGTCCATTCTCTAGCTCCAGCCCTTTAGTTTCGAAGGGCCCAGCTCAGAGCTCAAAATATTCAGACCTCACGGTTCCTACGATGTCAATTCCGGCAACCCGGAAGACAGGCGGCGAATCAAGGCGGAAGCCCACAGTCCTAGAGGTTGGTGCTGAGCCGACTCTTGCACGGCCCCCTTCATCTCGGTCCTTGAAGTCATCGTTCGCAAACAAGTCATATCATTCTGCTCATAGACGCCAATATTCCCGTCATCTATTTCAGCGTGGTTTTAGACCCGTCACTGAAGACAATGCCCCCTTCCATCAGATCTCTGTAGATGATAAGAAAAGAGTTCGCCAGCTTCCTGTCTTTCATGATGATAACATCATTGATCCAGACCTTGCTCCGTACCTGTCAGACGAAGGGTCAAGTGAGGATGAGCCGATGAGTATCATGGCTGCTTTGAATGGAGCTGAGCTGTCCCGAAGCCACGACAATGACAGCTCTGGTTTCAGTGCACTTCTCACATCCTCTAGGAAAGCGCGGTCGAGAGCCGGTGACAAGAGCATTAGCGGAGTGGCTTCCACCAGTCGGGATGGAGACAACCACACTCTAAGTAGTTTGAAGACGGGAAACGCCCCACGGCCTTCGAAGCGGCGGAACCTCAGCGTAACGGGCAATGTGCACTTACGGCCTTCACCAAGAAGCTACCGCGCGAGTCCGGGGGTTCCAAATTTCAGCACGAATTTACAAGAAAGCACAAGCAGCTCTGCACTCGCACCGGATATGTCATCGGCAAGTCCAACTATGGGAGCTCGAATGATTCGAAGCTCATCAATGAGAGGCGCAGCTGCTCCTGCGGTGGAATTGAACAACGCAAGCTTGCGCCATGTTCGAAAACTACTCCATCAGCTGTTGGAGGACTATAAGGTCCCAAATATTACCAGCTGGGAGAAAGCCCTGGTTCCCATTCTGCTCAGAGCCACGGATGACGTCAACCCTGATGTGTATAACGGCGATGACATCGATATCCGGCATTATGTAAAGATCAAGAGAATAGCGGGAGGCCGTCCTGGGGATACTTCGTATGTTTCGGGCCTAGTCTTTACAAAGAATCTTGCTTTGAAATGCATGCCTAGAAGCATGGATAACCCTAACATTTTGATCTTGACGTTTCCCCTCGAATACTCTCGTCATCAACTACATTTCATGAGCCTTGAGCCTGTGATAAGACAAGAACGTGAGTTTTTGCAAAATCTCGTCAATAGGATCGCGGCTTTGCAACCTCAGCTACTCCTTGTGGAGCGAAACGTCTCCGGATTGGCTCTCGAATTTTTGGTACAGGCCAATATTGCTACGGCATACAACGTGAAGGCTTCGGTGCTTGAGGCAGTCGCACGTTGTTGCCAGACAAAAATAATATCCTCAATTGACAAGCTGGCAATTAAGCCTGCGCAAGCCGGAAAATGTGAGGTCTTCTATCTCAAAACGTACATCTTTGGAGGCCGGAAGAAGACGTATATGTTTTTGGACGGTTGCGCGAAGGAGCTCGGCTGCACTATAGTACTGCGAGGGGACAACGATGCAACACTATCCAGAATAAAGCGCATAACCGAATTCATGGTTTACGTAGTCTACAATCTTAAATTGGAGACCTGCCTTATGAGGGATGAGTTTGCATCGATCCCAGCCACTACTGAACTTGGAACGCTCGCCCCAGGGCAAGACAATCCGCCCAAGGCGTTTCTAAATTTCTTCTCAGATCAGTCAAGGGATAAAGGAAGGTATCCTACGTTTGCTCTTCAAGATTCAGACGGAGCTACATTTCATTCCCGTGAGAAGCTCGCAAAACCTGATCCCCAACAACGCCAAAAGAGGGAAACACATCAAGGGGAAAAGGCAAAGCCTAGCTTACCTGACGAAGATTCTGTACCGGACGACGTTCCTATGCCGACTTTCTACGGCGATTTGGTCGAGCAGCACCAAACAAAGATTCTCTCCGCTTCGCCTTTTGTCAAATTCGTACAGCCCTACCTTCTGATGCGTGCAAGAGAGCAAGAACGGCGTCTGGCATATCTGAAACGCTTGCGAGACCAGGACAACGTCGAGGAGCAAAAATTGGATGAGTCATCAAAACATGAAAAGTTTGATCTCATCAAGCCGGAAATGGTACATGAAAGAATACATACGGCTTCAAAGAAAATGCGTGAGGTAATTCATGCTGTTCATGATGCCGAGTACGATAAAGCGCTTCACCATTATCAGACCCAGACAAAACAGTGGGAAACCTACATTTCTGGTAGTATCGATCTGTTGGATCCACATGCACATCAGAATATTGCCGTCTTGTACAGCTTGGTCTGTACTGTGACAACTGTGCCATGTTCGGGCCCGGATATTTTGGCGTTTGAATTCTACAACGAGCTTGAGACAAACACGGATTTCGAGGCCGACTGTACCTTAGGACAGTATGTAGAAGATTTGTGTCTCGGCGCACCCACAGTGTGTACGGCGAATGGTTGCGAACGGAAAATGTTCGAACATCATCGTCAGTATGTTCATGGGGAAGCCCAGTTGAGTGTCTTTGTTGAGCGCCATCCTTGCAAGCTTCGAGGACTACAAGACACCATATTAATGTGGAGTACTTGCCGTAAATGCGGTAAAGAGACCCAGGTGTTGCCCATGTCTGATAATACTTGGAAGTATTCTTTTGGGAAATACCTGGAACTCTCATTTTGGAGCAGTGAGCTACACGCACGTGCTGATGTATGTCCTCACGACCTTCATCGTGATCATCTTCGGTATTTTGGATTCAAGGATGTGGCGCTTCGAGTACACTATGACCCAATCACCCTCCTCGAGATTATCGTGCCAAGACCTAGGATCACATGGAAAGTGGACAACGATCTGCGATTCAAGAATGATCTTTTCACCAAGATCGAGGATCGTCTCAACAAATTTATGCTGTCGGTAAAGACTCGAATCAAGAGTATCAACGCCGGAAGCGTGCTACCAGAGAAGGCGGAGAGATGTGGACAGGAGGTCGAAAGGCTCTCAAAACGCGCCTCTGAAGAGCATCTGGCTCTGGTCCAGAAGCTTCGGGACAAGTACATGAACTCGAAGCATTATGAGATCATCCCTCTGAATCGTGCGATTCGAGAGGTGCAAGAAAAGGTGGCGGAGTGGGACAATGCGTTCGCGGACTTCGATCACAATTTCTTTCCCTCTGAGAAAGATATAAGGCGACTAGCGACCCTCCAATTGAAGAAAATATTCCTGGATCGTGATGACTCTGTCACTTCATTGACTCACATGGAGGATGGATCAACCACGGTAATAAATCAAACAGAGTTGAATGAAAAGACATCGATCGATGATACTCCTTCCTTAAGTCCGCAAACTCGACGAATGTCTCCCGAAAAAGCAAATGACATGTTGGCCGCTGTTGTTGAGAAACACGTGTCTCTAGACGGCCAGCCTGACCAGTATCAAAGCGCCCCTGCTACTTCTATACCACTACTTGAGCCTACGCCAACGAATACTCCGCCTCAACAGCTTGACACGGACGAAGTTCGTCACTTGGATCTCGCAGTACGGTCGCATATGACGGAAAGATTCCAAGACACCCAGAATCAGAGAAGTATCGCTGTTGGACAGCTTATCAACCCTGTTGGAGATGAGAATAAGGACCCACAGAATGAGCTCGAAGGCAAAGGAAAGGCAACCAATGAAAGTGATACAGTCATCCCTGAGGTAGATCAGGAGCCTTCGAGGGCAGCTGTCATGGCTCAAACATCTAGTATCCCGCGGCCGATCGATGCCACCCAGCGGAGAACAAGAACAAATGTGTCGCCAACGCTCTCCCGTACCCAATCACAGCCTGCGCATCTTCGGAATGATAAGTCTACAAGTAGTGGCAGCCAATCTTCGTCGTCAATCCTTCAACCATTCATTGCGGAAAATCAATCAACCGAGCCTGATGAGAATTCCAAGCCAGCATCTGCCAGCGCAAAACTTCCCGTGGATAGGAAGATCTCCGATCGATTCGGCCTTAGCGCACTCAAGCCCACAGGCGTGTCTATGATACCACGGTCTGTTGCGAGTCGAAAGCAAGATACGAAAGTTTCGAATCTTGCCAAACACTTTGAGCAACTGAGCCGTGAATTTGAGAAAGAGCGCATCCGCGAGCGTCGACAGCGTGCAGCCAAGAGTCGCCAAGCAAGAGCATATCCAATGGCGGCATCGAAGCCTATAGTCCAAATATACCGCAATGTCCATGAGGCCGTCGAGGAAAAGGAACCGTCAGATGAAGATATCCTCGCCTCGGAACCCTTAGATGAGCACGTAGGTTCCTTGAATACGATTGACCATATGGCGGAAAGTACGACCACGAAAACCCCAGGCGAAGACGGTTTCCATGCTCATGCGGAGGAAACCACAGCGGAAAACACGGAGACAGACGACAACAACCTTCTTGAAAGCACCACTGGATCTGACATTGAAGGTGAAGGTCACCACAGTGATGTAGAGCACTCCATCCTAGAAGATATCCATTGTCCAGGAGAAGCAGATGAACATCACGCGCTCTCACCTGAAGAAGCGCAATTAGATATCAAATTAGACCTGCCAAAACATGAGAAGAATTCTCTAATGAAAATGCTAACAAACTTTTGGGCCGAGAGATCTGCAAGCGGCTGGCAGCCGTTGGAGTACCCTTTGAATGCAACAGACCACATTTTTGCGGACTCAGACATCATTGTCAGAGAGGATGAACCAAGCTCGCTCATTGCATTTGCCTTGGGCTCTGAGGATTACCGGGCAAAGCTACGCAGCATCATATGCTCTGATGAAACCCCTGATGACGCAAAAAGCCAAACAAAACCCCAGACTTTGAGATCAGATCCCGACAACGCTGAAGCTGAACAATCCCTATTGAGGCCAACGGGCAAGCATCTCAAATACCAATTCGCTGAAGGATCTGCAAAGATGCTCTGCAAAGTCTTCTATGCCGAACAGTTCGATGCTTTGCGAATTAAGTGTGGCGTGTCCGAACGCATCGTCGAATCTCTTTCTCGCTGCATGAAATGGGATAGCAAGGGCGGGAAGACGAAATCTGTATTCCTCAAAACGCTCGATGACCGCTTCGTGCTCAAGTCTCTCTCTCAAATCGAGGCTCAAGCTTTCTTGCGCTTTGCCCCCGACTACTTTCACGTGATGTACAAATACTTTTACAAAGATCTGCCATCCGTCATCGCAAAGATGTTGGGCTTCTTCCAAATCACGATCAAGAACCCCGTCACAGGCGTCGACTTCAACTGGTCCTTGCTCGTAATGGAGAATCTCTTCTACGACCGCTCGCCCACCCGCACCTTCGACCTCAAAGGCTCCATGCGCAACCGCCGCATCCAATCCACCGGCGAACAAAACGAAGTCCTCCTCGACGAAAACATGGTCGATTTCATCTACGAAACCCCACTCTTCACGCGCGAACACAGCAAGCGCCTGCTCAGCCTCTGCGTCTTCAACGATACCTTCTTCCTCGCCAAGCAGAACGTCATGGATTACTCACTCATGATCGCCATTGACGAGACCCGCAAGGAGCTTGTGGTGGGTATCATCGATTGCATACGGACGTATACGTGGGACAAGAAGTTGGAGACGTGGATTAAGGATCGGGGGAAGAATAGGCCGACGGTCACGAGTCCGAAGGAGTATAAGTCGAGGTTTCGGGAGGCGATGAGTCGGTATGTGCTGCAGGCGCCTAATTGTTGGCATCAGTTTAAGGGACATGGGGGTGAGAGTAGGAGGTTGAGGATGGATGAGCAGGGCGATGAGTAGAAGTTTCGAATGGTCGGTGCTTCATTTGTTTTGCATTGCGTAGAGCGTTTAAGTGTGCTTAGATAAAGACGCATTTGATATATGGCCTGCATTAGCATTGGCGTCAATTGGGATGGGTAGTATAGGCTGCTGAAAATGCCAACCTTGAAATGATTGTAAGTCTCACCGAGTGAGATCAGGACACTATTCGATATTTTAGCACACGTTTTGTGTATACCAGTGCAGGGTGGTCTTTGCAATGGTCATAACGAACGGCGACATTCTCTCAAAATCTGGGCAAGAACTTCAAATCTGCATGCCAGAAAGTCAAATCGATCCATCGTGGAGATAGATTGAATTTGCGGTCAATTCATTCGTAACACGCCGCATGCTAGGTGACATAACCCTTCCAAAGCCCATCGAGACGCGCCAGCGGGCTGTCTTTCATCCCAACCTTGATAAGTCCAGAAGTAAGCTAACCAAGCTCTCATCCTTCCACCATCTTCGCCGCAGCCTCCATCTCCCACCCCTTCCTCACAGCGCCCTTGATGCCGTTCAATAGCTTTTCCAACTCCCTCGCCTTCTTCGCCTTCAACACCTCCTCAGTCCTCAGCTTGATATCCTCCCTCTCAGCTTTCACCGCTTTAACCTCTTTCTTCAACGCCCTCTCCTCCGCACGCGCTTCGCGCACTTGTGTCGCAAGCGAAGTGTTTGCGTTTAGGGTTGTTGTGAGTTGGAAGAGTCGGTCTTCGAGTTCTTCGCTGTATATATCAACGGTCTTTTTGCGTCGGGTGTATTTTGCTCTTTGATCGGGTAAGGACCGGGCTTTTTCGGCGAGAGAGGCGTTGGTGGTGGCGAGCATTTCGTGGCAAGTTTGGGAGAGGACGTCGACTGCGTTT
>JAABUK010007123.1_pt1 | contig 16292 bp, 13 predicted proteins | sample 5559141 | NCBI WGS metagenome assembly JAABUK01 (sample SAMN10711869, study PRJNA513367) | rock metagenome | isolation source: Antarctica rocks | place: Antarctica: Victoria Land, Pudding Butte nord | collected 2016-01-03
GCGGGAGGGCGTCGTAGGCGAACACCATCTGCAGGATGAGCGGCGTGCCCCGGAAGATCACGGCATAGCCCCGGGCGAACCCGGCCAGCAGCGGCGCGCGGCTGAGCTGCATGGCACCCAGGATCGACCCGAGCACCATGCCGCCCAGCAGACCGAACACCGTCACTTCGATCGTGAACCAGATCCCGTAGAGAAGGTAGGGGAGGCTCAGATAGTGGGCGAATAGGCTCATTCGGCCGTGACGAGGCTCGGCTTCTCGAGGCTGCCGCTATCGAGCGACCATTTCTGCAACAGCTTCAGTTCGAGCCCGCTATCCTGGATCTCGGTCAGCGCCGCCATAATCGCGTCGCGGAAACCGGTCTTGCCCTTCGGCACCGCGATGCCGACCGAATACGGCAGGGTCACCGCGACCGCCTTGGCGAGTTGATCCGGATACGCCTTGACCGCCTGATCGACCGTGTTGACGTCGTTGACGTAGGTGTCCGCACGCCCGGCCAGGATCGCCTGGATGCAGGAGGCGTTGTTGTCGAACAGCAGGATCGCCGGTTCCGCCTTGCCAGCCGCCTTGCAGCCCGGCGCCAAGTTCTGGATCAGAGGGACCTCGACATAGCCGGTGTTCTCCGCCGCGGTGGTGCCGCAGAGCGTCTCGTTGATGCCGGTGATCCCCTTCGGGTTGCCCTTGGCGACCAGCACGCCGTCGAACACTTTCGAATAGGTGATGAAATCGGCGGCTTTTGCGCGCTCCTTGGTCGCATAGATGTCCGAGATCACGATATCCGCCTGGCCGCTCTGCAACGTGGTCAGCAGAGACGCGAACGCAACCGGCTTGTAGGTCACCTTGAAGCCGAGGCAGCTGCCAAGTGCTTCGGCGAGATCGATGTCGAAGCCGATGTATTTCGATGGGTCGGCCGGGTCGAGCGCTTCGTAGCCCGGCGTATGCGGATTGACGGCGTCGACCAAGGTCTTGCCCTTCCAGGCCGGGTATTTCGCCTGCAGCGCCTGGCAGGCCGGGCTCGAGCCGATGGCCAGGTCGTCCGCTTCGGCTGGCGAAGCGCCGATCAGTGCCAAGCCGATCGTTCCGACGATGACCGCGACGGTGCGCAGGGTCTTGTTTCGGTGATGGTCGAGCATTTGGTTCACCCTGCTGGTTCCGTTGACGTTACAAGCAAGCGGCGTGCCAACCACGGTCTTCACTGGATGGTGCCAAGCACACGCACGGCCATCGCGGTTGCAGAGGCTCGGTTGTCGACTTCGAGCTTGGTAAAGATCTGCTCCAAGTGCTTGTTCACTGTCCTCGGACTGAGACCCAGTATGACGGCGATATCCCTGTTGCTCTTCCCGCGGCTCAACCAGAGCAGCACCTCCGCCTCCCGCGGCGTGATGCCGAGACTGCCGCTCAACGCCGCCTCCTCGGTCAGTCCGGGGGTCAGGCGCAGGAGGATTTCGTTGCGGCTCACTTCGCCCAGGAACGTCACGCGGAGGCGGCCCTGGGTGGACGCGTCGAGAGGAACGTTCATCTCGACGCCCGTCGCCTGGCCTTTGAGGCACTCCGCGAGCCAGGCGATGACGGGATCGGGCATCGGCGTTGCGGCTCCATCGCGCTCGAGCAGCCGTGTCGCTTGCGGCGTCGACCAGAGCACCTGCCCCTCGCGCGTCACCGACAGCAGGTATCGCCCGGTCGTATCGAGCGCCATCCGGGCGCTGCGGGCCAGTCGCGCGGTGGCCAGGTGCACCGTCACGCGCGCGACGACCTCGTCCGGCGCGACCGGCTTTGCAACGTAGTCCACACCGCCGGATTCCAGGCCGCGGACGACGTGCTCGGTTTCGGTCAGGCCGGTCATGAACACGACGGGGATACTCGCGGTCGTGCCGTTCGCCTTCATCAGCCGGGTCGTCTCGAACCCGTCCAAGCCGGGCATGACCGCGTCCATCAGCACGATATCGGGCGAGATGCGCTCCATCAGTCGCAGCGCGTCGTCGCCCGATTGTGCGACCAGCACGGTATAGCCGGCGCGCTCGAGCGCCTCGCTGAGCAGGCCGAGCGTGGCCGGGCTGTCGTCGACGACCAGGACGACCTCGCGCGACGTGCTGATCGCGTTCAAGGCGCGTCGCCAGGCGGATGGGCGGGGCCGAGCGCATCCATGAACGCCTTAATCTGGAATTGCGAGACGAGCTGCCGCAGGCGCGCGACGGTGCGGCCGTGTCCCGGGGTGGCCTGCTCGATCTGGTCGAGCCGGGCGTGGATGGCGCGGACGTAGCCGATCGAGCCGAGTTCGATCAGCGCGCGCGTATCGGCAGGGTCGAGCATCGCGTGCGGACTGGGGTTGTCCGCCGCCTCGACCACCGGGGCGGGAGCGGTCCATTCCAGTTGCATGACGGCGCGTATGCGGGCCAACAAATCAGCCAGGCCGATCGGCTTGGCCAGCACGTCGTCATGGTAGCGCGTCTCGCCAGGAGGACGCACCAGTTCGGCGGCATTGGCCGAGATGACGATGATCTTGAGCCGGTCGAACCCGTCCCGCCGCATCCGCTCGGCCACGCGCCAGCCATTCAGGCCAGGCATGGAGATGTCCACGAGCATCAGATCCGGCCGGCACTCGGCCGCCATGCGGACGCAGGCATCCCCGTCGGGCGCGGTGAAGACGACGAAGCCGAGCGGCGACAGCAGGTCTTGCAGCAAACCGCGATGCACCTTGTCGTCATCGGCGACGAGCACGGTCAACCGCCGCCCGGCATAGCCGAGGATGCGGCTCTCGATCGGCGCCGGCTTGTGCGGGTGCAGCGCCTCCGACAGGTGCAGCCGCACGGTGAAGCGGCTGCCCTCGCCGGGCGTACTGGTGACGGTCAGTTCCCCGCCCATGATCTGCGTCAGCAGCTTGGTGATGGTGAGCCCCAGGCCGATGCCGGGGCTGGCCAGGCTGCGCCCGGCGTCGACGCGTTCGAACGGCTCGAAGATGCGGTCGATGTCGTTCGCGCTGATGCCGATCCCGCTGTCGGACACCTCGAACTCGGCCACCTCGCTGCGCCAGCGCAGCGTGAACCGGACCTCGCCGGAATGGGTGAACTTCACCGCGTTGGACAGCAAGTTGATCAGGATCTGCCGCAGCCGGCGCTCGTCGGTGAACACCACGCCCGGCATGCGGCCGGGGGTCGCAAACACGAAGCCGATGCCGCGGGCTTCCGCCTGGAGCCGGAACATGTCGGCCAGCTGCTGCAGGAACTCGCCGAGGCGGACCTGGTCGCGGTAGATGTCGATCCGGCCCGCCTCGATCTTGGAGATGTCCAGCAGACCTTCGATCAGCCCGGCCATGTGATCGCCGCTATGGCGGATGATCCTGATGTGCTCGCGCCGGTGCGCGCTGATGCCGGGATCGCCGTCCATCAGCTGCGCGTAGCCCAGGATCGCGTTCAGCGGGCTGCGAAGCTCGTGGCTGATGCCCACGACATAACGGCTCTTGGCGAGGTTGGCGGCCTCGGCGGCCTCCTTGGCTTTCTGCAGGTCGGCGTCGGTCCGCTCGTGCGCCGCGATCTCCTGCAGCAGCAGGTCGGTCTGCCGCTGCGTTTCCTGTTGCGCCACCCGGCGGCTCTCCTGGCCAAGCGTGAGCAGCCAGGCGAGCACGCCGGTCACCGGCATGAGAATGAGGAACGCGGTCCACAACGCCTGCGCCAATGCCCGGCGTTCGCCCGGAATGGTCGCCGCCAGGTGGCCGTAGATACCGACCAGCACGACCCCGATCAGTGCGGCGAGCAGCGCCACCATGCCCGTCCAACGGCCGAGCGGGCCGGCCAGGCGCGTCCGCACCGCCGGCGAGGTCCAAACCTCGATGGTGCGAAGGAATTGCTGCGCCAACCGCGCGTGCGGCTTGCAGGCATCGTGGCAGCGCGCATCGAGCGAGCAGCAGAGCGAGCAGATCGGCCCGGCATAGACCGGGCAGAACGCCATGTCCTCCGGCTCGAACGGGTGCTCGCAGATCGAGCAGACGATCGTGCTCTGCCGCGCCCAGTGCGCCCGCGGCTTGCGCGCGAGATAATAGCGCCCGTCGGTCGCCCAGGCGATCAGGGGGGCGAGCGAGAACGCGGTCGCGAACGCCACGAACGGCGTCAACGCCTCGGCGACCTCCCCGGCCGCCCCGGCATAGGCCAGTGCCGCGGCCGCGGCCGCGACCAGCATCGCGCCGCAGCCGACCGGGTTGATGTCGTAGAGATGGGCGCGCTTGAACTCGATATGCGCCGGGCTGAAGCCGAGCGGCTTGTTGACCACCAGGTCGGCCACCAACGCCCCCACCCAGGCGGCGGCGACCGAGGAATACAACACTAGCGTGTGCTCGATCGCCTGATAGATGCCGAGCTCCATCAGCAGCAGCGCGATGGCGATATTGAAGACCAGCCAGACGACGCGGCCGGGATGGCTGTGCGTCAGCCGCGAGAAGAAGTTCGACCAGCCGATCGAACCGGCATAGGCGTTCGTCAGGTTGATCTTGAGCTGCGAGATCACCACGAAGCACGCCGCCAGCGCGAGCGACCCGGTCGGCGATTGGACCACGTGCCTGAAGGCGACCTCGTACATCGTGTTCGGCTGCCGGGCGAGCATCGGCGCCACACCCTCGGACACCGCCAGGCACGCCAGGAACGACCCGGCCAGCAGCTTCAGCGCCCCGATCACGATCCAACCGGGCCCACCCGCCAGCATCGCCGCCCACCAGCCTGCATTCGAGCGACCCCCCTTCGAGCCAGCAGGTGTGCGGGCCGGCAGGAAACGCAGGTAGTCGGCCTGTTCGCCCACCTGCGCGATCAGCGAGAACACCACCGACGCCGCGGCCCCGAACAGCACGAGATGGAACCCGCCATCCGCGCCGGGCGCCGTGCCCTTGTAAGATTCCCAGTTCCGGAACGCAGCCGAGCCGCTCAAAGCCAGGGCGATGAACGGCAGAAGCTGCAGGACGACCCACAACGGCTGCGACCAGAGCTGGAGACGGCTGATGAAGGTGATGCCGTGGGTCGCCAGCGGCACCACCATGGCCGAGCACAGCACGTAGCCGAGCGGCAGCGGAATGCCGAAGCAGGTCTCCAGCATCGCCGCCAGAATGGCCGCCTCGATGGCGAAGAAGATGAAGGTGAACGAGGCGTAGATCAGCGACGTGATGGTCGAGCCGATGTAGCCGAACCCGGCGCCGCGCGTGAGCAGGTCGATATCGACGCCGTCGCGCGCCGCGTAGAAGCTGATCGGCAGCGCGGTCAGCAGGATCAGCAGGCTCACCGCCAGGATGGCCGGGATGGCGTTGGCGAAGCCATAGCCGATCGTCACCGTGCCGCCGAACGCCTCGAGGGCCAGAAACGAGATGCCGCCCAGCGCCGTGGTCGCCACGCGCGACGCCGACCAGCGCCGCGACGTCTTGGCGGTGAAACGAAGAGCGTAATCCTCCAAGGTCTGGTTGGCGACCCATTGGTTGTAGTCTCGCCGTATACGCACGATCCGCTGTCGCGCTGCCATCGAGGTCGCCGGGCCCTCCGCTCGAGATTCGTTTGGTACGACGCTGCGCCGCGACCGAACCATTCCTCTATACGTCATTTGACGTATTCCGCTCTCATCGCGCCGCGCACCACTCTGGGCCATTCAATGGATCAGGGATCACCGATGGTCGACACACCCTCCTCGCCGTTCCGCCGCCGCCTGCTCCAGGGCATGGCGGCCCTGCCGGCGGCAGCCCTGCTGCCGCGCGCCGCCTGGGCCGCCGGGCCCGCGACCTCGGCGGTCAACACCACCGGGCTCGCAGTCACCGACGATACCGTCACGGTCGGTATCCTGCACTCGGCCACGGGCACGATGGCGATCAGCGAGACCGGGTCGATCGAGGCGGAGAAGCTTGCGATCGCGCAGATCAATGAGGCCGGCGGCGTGCTCGGCCGGCAGATCAAGATCATCCAGGAGGATGGGGCGAGCGACTGGCCGACCTTCGCCGAGAAAGCCAAGAAGCTTCTCGCGAGCGACCATGTCGCCGCGATCTTCGGCTGCTGGACGTCGGCTTCGCGCAAGGCGGTGCTCCCAGTGCTCGAGCAGCTCAACGGCATGCTCTATTATCCGACCTTCTACGAGGGCCTCGAGCAATCCAAGAACGTCATCTACACCGGACAGGAAGCGACGCAGCAGATCCTGGCCGGCCTCGACTGGGTGAACCGCACCAAGGGCAGCAAGACCTTCTACCTGATCGGCTCCGATTACATCTGGCCGCGCACGTCCAACAAGATCGCCCGCAAGCACATCGAGGGGCATCTGCAGGGCTGCAAGGTCGTCGGCGAGGACTACTTTCCGCTCGGCCACACGCAATTCAACTCGGTCATCAACAAGATCAAGCTGACCAAGCCGGACGTGATCTACACGACCGTCGTCGGCGGCTCGAACGTCGCGTTCTACAAGCAGCTCAAGGCGGCCGGCGTCGATCTGAACAAGCAGACGCTGCTGACCATCTCGGTCACCGAGGATGAGATCGAGGGCATCGGCGGCGAGAATATTGCCGGCGCCTACGCCTGCATGAAGTATTTCCAGAGCCTCGATAACGAGAACAACAAGAAGTTCGTGGCCGCCTTCAAGAAGGCCTATGGCGCCAAGAGCGTGATCGGCGACGTGTCGCAGGCCGCTTACCTCGGCCCCTGGCTGTGGAAGCTGACCGCGGAGAAGGCCGGCAGCTTCGACGTCGACAAGATCGCAGCCGCGTCGCCGGACATCGAGTTCAAGGGCGCGCCGGAAGGCTACGTCCGCATCGACCCGAACCACCATCTCTGGAGCAAGACCCGCGTGGGCCAGGCGCAGCTCGATGGCCAGTTCAAGGTCGTGTTCGAGACGCCGGAGCTGATCAAGCCGAACCCGTTCCCGGCCGGCTACCAGTAACCTCGAAGTCACGGAGAACAGGCGATGTTCGCAGGCTACTCGATGGGCGAGCTCGGCTCGATCATGGCGATGCAGGGCTTCGCCGGGTTGATCCTGTTCTCCGTCTTCGTGCTGATGGCGCTCGGGCTGGCGATCATTTTCGGCCAGATGGGCGTGATCAACATGGCGCACGGGGAGTTCATGATCCTCGGCGCCTACGTCACTTACCTGACGTCTCAGGTCTTCACGAAATTTATTCCAGGCCTGTTCGCCGGCTATTTCTTCGTCGCCGTAGTACTCGCCTTCATCGTGGCTGGCGCGCTCGGCATGTTGGTCGAGTGGGCACTCATCCGCCGGCTCTACAAGCGCCCGCTCGATACGCTGCTGGCGACCTGGGGCTTGAGCCTCGTCTTGCAGCAGGTCTATCGTTCCGTGTTCGGCGCCCGCGAAGTGGGTGTCGACCAGCCCGACTGGATGATGGGCGCCACCGACCTGACGGACACGATCCAGATCCCCATCAACGGACTGATCGTCATGGTGCTGACGACCGTCATCACCGTCGGCGTGCTGTTGCTGATCTATCGCATGGGCTGGGGCAAGCAGGTCCGCGCCGTCGTGTCCAACCGCATGATGGCCAGCGCGGTCGGCATCGACACCGAGAAGGTCGATCGGATCACCTTCGGCATCGGTTGCGGCATCGCCGGTGTCGCCGGTAGCGCCTTCACCATGATCGGCTCGACCAGCCCGACCGCCGGCCAGCTCTATATCGTCGACACGTTCCTCATCGTGGTGTTCGGCGGCGCCGCCAGCTTGGCCGGCACCATCGCCTCGGCCTTCACCATCTCGCAGGCGCGCTCGACGCTCGAATTCTTCCTCAGCGGATCGATGGCGCAAGTCATCGTGCTGCTGGCGGTGATCATGATCCTGATGATACGGCCGCAGGGGTTGTTCGCCCTCAAGGTCCGGCGGTGAGGGCCCCCACATGATTTTTTTGAACCGCAAGGACATCCTCTGGATCGCGGTCATGGCGATCATCCTGCTGGTCGTGTTCCCGCTCGCCCTCGACGCCTTCCGCCTCAACCTCTTCGGCAAATACCTGACCTACGGCTTCGTCGTCCTCGGCCTGGTCCTGTGCTGGGGCGACGCCGGCATCCTCAGCCTCGGCCAGGGCGTCTTCTTCGGGCTCGGCGGCTACTGCATGGCGATGTTCCTCAAGCTGGAGGCGTCCACGCCGGAGGCGACCAAGATCCAGTCCACCCCCGGCATCCCCGACTTCATGGACTGGAACCAGATCACTTCGCTGCCGTGGTTCTGGCAGCCGTTCCACAGCCTGGTGTTTACCATTCTCGCCGTCCCGCTGGTGCCGATGCTGTTGGCGCTCGTGGTCGGGCTGGCCATGTTCACCCGCCGGGTCGGCGGCACCTACTTCGCCATCATCACCCAGGCGATCGCGGCCATCCTGACCATCCTCATCATCGGCCAGCAGGGCTACACCGGCGGCGTCAACGGCATCACCGACCTGCGCACGCTCGCAGGCTGGGACATCCGGCCGGACCATGCCAAGACCGTGCTCTACTTCGTCAATGCCGGATTGCTGCTGGCCTGCGTGCTGCTGGCCCAGTTCGTGCGCCGCAGCAAGCTCGGGCGGATCCTCGTCGCCATGCGTGACAAGGAGGACCGGGTCCGCTTCTCAGGCTACGACGTGGCGCGGTTCAAGGTGTTCGTCTTCTGCTTCGCCGCCGCGGTGGCCGGGATCGGCGGCGCGATGTTCACGCTGCAGGTCGGCTTCATGTCGCCGTCCTTCGTCGGCATCGTCCCCTCGATCGAGATGGTGATCTACTGCGCCGTCGGCGGGCGCACCTCGCTGCTCGGGGCGATCTACGGCGCGCTGATCGTCTGCTGGGCCCGCACCTCGTTTTCCGAGGCGGCACCGCAAGCCTGGCTGCTGGCGATGGGATCGCTGTTCATCGTCGTCGTCGTCGCCTTCCCGAACGGGCTGGCCGGGGTCTACCGGCAATATGTCGACCCCATGCTCGACCGCTTCATGCCCAAGCCCCGCGGTCGGCAGCCGACCATTGCGAGCGTCGAGGCGCCGCACGCGCTCGAACAGGGGGCCGGCCAATGAGCGACTTCCTTCTCGCCGTCGAGGGTCTGACCGTTTCCTTCGACGGCTTCCGCGCCGTCGACGACCTCTCCTTCTACCTCGATCGCAACGAGATCCGCGTCATCATCGGCCCCAACGGCGCCGGCAAGACGACGGTGCTCGATCTCATCTGCGGACGCACCAAGGCGACCAGCGGCTCCGTATCCTTCGAAGGCCGCGAGCTGACCAAAATGAAGGAGCACGAGATCGTCCGCGCCGGCGTCGGCCGCAAGTTCCAGACGCCCTCGATCTACGAAGACCTCACCGTCTTCGAGAACCTCGAGATCTCATACCCGCGCGGCCGCTCCGTGTTCGGCGCGTTGGCGTTCAAGCGCGACGCCGCGGTCCGCGACCGGGTCGAGCAGATCGCGCGCGACATCTTCCTCGACACCCATCTCGACGACTACGCCGAATATCTCAGCCACGGCCAGAAGCAATGGCTCGAGATCGGCATGCTCCTGATCCAGGACCCGGCGCTGCTCATGCTCGACGAACCCGTCGCCGGCATGAGCGTCAGCGAGCGCAAGAAGACCGCCGAACTGCTGCGCCGCATCATCCGCGACCGTTCCGTCCTCGTCATCGAGCACGACATGGGCTTCGTCGAGGACATCGCCCACAAGGTGACGGTCCTGCATCAGGGCCGCGTCATCTCCGAGGGCTCGATCGAGCACGTCAAGTCCGACCCCAAAGTCGTCGAGGTGTATCTTGGCCATTGAGCGATGCTGAACATCCGCGGACTGCGTGCGGGCTATGGCCAGAGCGAGGTGCTGCACGGCCTCGATTTCAGCCTCGGCCAAGCGGAGATCCTCGTCGTCGTCGGCCGCAACGGCATGGGCAAGTCCACCCTGATGCGCTCGCTGATCGGGGCGATCCCCGCCAAGTCTGGCTCGATCGAGCTGAACGGCACGGAGATCTCCAAACTGCCGAGCCATCTGCGGGTCAAGGCCGGCCTGGCCTACGTGCCGCAGGGGCGGATGGTGTTCCCGACCATGACGGTGCAGGATAATATCGAGACCGGACTGTTCGTCCATGGCGGCAAGTCCGTGCCCGCCGACATCTACCAGCTGTTCCCGGTGCTCAAGGAGATGCGCGCCCGCCGCGGCGGCAACCTGTCCGGCGGCCAGCAGCAGCAGCTTGCCATCGCCCGCGCACTCGCCACCAACCCGAAGGTGCTCCTGCTCGACGAGCCGACCGAGGGGATCCAGCCCTCCATCATCCTCGAGTTGGGCCGCACGCTGCGCCGCATCCGTGACGAGCGCGGCCTCAGCATCATCGCCTCGGAGCAGGTGCTGAGCTTCGCGCTCGACATCGCCGACCGGGTCATCGTGCTCGAGGGCGGCGTCGTCGTGCATGAGGACAACCGGGCCGACGTCGATCAGGAAACGGTCGCCCGCTACCTCGCCGTTTGACATTCGCAGGGAGAACGTAATGACGGACACGCTGATCAAGGTCGACCTGTCGCAATCGGCCTACGGGAACGACATGATCCATAACCGCTGGCACCCGGACATCCCGATGGTCGCGACCGTCAAGCCCGGCCAGGACTTCATCATCGAGTGCTACGACTGGACCGGCGGCTTCATCAAGAACGACGACGACGCCGCCGACGTGCGCGATATCGACCTCTCCATCGTCCATTTCCTGAGCGGCCCGGTGGGCGTCGAGGGTGCCGAGCCCGGCGACCTCCTCGTCGTCGACTTCCTCGATATCGGTGCCTTCCCGCACAATAATTGGGGCTTCAACGGCTTCTTCTCCAAGAAGAACGGCGGCGGCTTCCTGACCGACCATTTCCCCGAGGCCCAGAAATCCATTTGGGACTTCAAGGGCATGTTCACCTCGTCGCGGCACGTGCCGGGCGTGAACTTCGCCGGCCTGATCCATCCCGGCCTGATCGGCTGCCTGCCGGACCCGAAATTGCTCGATACCTGGAACAAGCGCGAGACCGGCCTGATCGCCACCAACCCCAACCGTGTGCCGCCGTTGGCCAACGCCCCGTTCGCGCCCACCGCGCATATGGGCCGCCTGAAGGGCGATGCGAAGGCCGCCGCAGCCGCGACCGGCGCGCGCACGGTGCCGCCCCGCGAGCACGGCGGCAATTGCGACATCAAGGACCTCTCGCGCGGCGCGCGCGTGTTCTTCCCGGTCTACGTGCCCGGCGCCGGGCTCTCGATGGGCGATCTTCATTTCAGCCAGGGCGACGGCGAGATCACCTTCTGCGGCGCCATCGAGATGCCGGGCTGGATCCACCTGAAGGTGGAGCTGATCAAGGGCGGCATGGCGAAATACGGCATCAAGAACCCGATCTTCAAGCCGAGCGTGATCAAGCCGAACTACACCGACTACCTCATCTTCGAGGGCATCTCCGTCGACGAGAGCGGCGAGCAGCACTACTTGGACGTCAACGTCGCCTACCGCCAGGCGTGCCTGAACGCGATCGAATACATGAAGAAGTTCGGCTATTCCGGCGCCCAGGCCTACTCCATCCTCGGCACCGCCCCGGTGCAAGGACATATCAGCGGCGTCGTCGACATCCCCAACTCGTGCGCGACGTTGTGGCTGCCGACCGAGATCTTCGATTTCGACATCAACCCCGGCATGGATGGCCCGTCCGGCGGCATCAAGGGCGGGATCGACATGCCGCTGGCGCCGGACCTGTAACGATGCCGGTCTACGACTATCTCTGTGGCGACTGTGGCCCGTTCAGCGCCACACGCCCGATGTCCGCCTACGCCGACCCCGCATCGTGCACCGGGTGCGGGGAGGCAGCACCGCGCGCCCTGCTCACCGCGCCGGCGTTCGCCGGTATGGCTGGGGAGACACGGCGCGCCCATGCCACCAACGAGCGCAGCGCCCACGCACCGATCCAGTCGCGCAGACACAAGGCGTCCTGCGGCTGCTGCCGCCCGGCCGGCAAGCGCGTGGCGGAGTCGGTCGGCGCCAAGTCGTTCCCCGCGGCCCGGCCCTGGATGATCAGCCACTAAAAGAAGGATAATAGAGCATGATCCACGGAGACATTTCGAGCAGCAAGGACACGGTCGGCGTCGCCGTCGTGAACTACAAGATGCCGCGCCTACACACCAAGGCCGAGGTCCTCGACAACGCCCGCAAGATCGCCGACATGCTGGTCGGCATGAAGTCCGGCCTGCCCGGCATGGACCTCGTCATCTTCCCCGAATACTCCACCCACGGCATCATGTACGACAGCGGCGAGATGTACGACACCGCCGCCTCCGTCCCTGGCGACGAGACCGAGATCTTCGCCGAGGCCTGCCGCACCGCAAAGGTCTGGGGCGTGTTCTCGCTCACCGGCGAGCGTCACGAGGAGCATCCGAACAAAGCCCCCTACAACACGCTCATCCTGATGAACGACAAGGGCGAGATCGTGCAGAAATACCGCAAGATCATGCCCTGGGTGCCGATCGAGGGCTGGTATCCCGGCAATTGCACCTACGTCTCCGATGGGCCCAAGGGGCTGAAGATTAGCCTCATCATCTGCGACGACGGCAACTACCCGGAGATCTGGCGTGACTGCGCCATGCGCGGCGCCGAACTCATCATCCGCTGCCAGGGCTACATGTATCCGGCCAAGGAACAGCAGATCCTGATGTCGAAATCGATGGCCTGGGCCAACAATTGCTACGTCGCCGTCGCCAACGCCACCGGCTTCGACGGCGTCTACTCCTACTTCGGCCACTCCTCCATCATCGGCTTCGACGGCCGCACGCTCGGCGAGTGCGGCACCGAGGAATACGGCATTCAATACGCCGCGCTCTCCACCTCGCTCATCCGCGACGCCCGGGCCAACATGCAGTCCGAGAACCACCTCTTCAAACTCGTCCACCGTGGCTACACCGGCATGATCAACTCCGGCGACGGCGACAAGGGCGAGGCCGCCTGCCCCTACGATTTCTACAAGCGGTGGATTGCCGACCCCGAAGCCGTCCGCGAAATGGTCGAGGCCATGACCCGCCCCACCGTGGGCACGCCCGAATGCCCGATCGAGGGGATCCCCAACGCCGTCACCCATCGTTAAATTTGCACGGGGAGAAGGATGGACCTCGCTCCCTATCGCGTAACGGCGCGGCCGTTCTACCGGCCCGCCGCCAACGAGGCCGCGCTATTCGCCGCCGCCGCCGCTCGCAGGCTCCCGATCATGCTCAAGGGGCCGACGGGCTGCGGCAAGACCCGCTTCGTCGAGGCCATGGCCTACGAGCTCGGCCGGCCGCTCATCACCGTCGCTTGCCACGAGGACATGACCGCCGCCGATCTCGCCGGTCGCTTCCTCCTCGACGGGGCCAGCACCGTCTGGGCCGACGGACCGCTCACCACCGCGGTCCGGCACGGCGCCATCTGCTATCTCGACGAGATCGTCGAGGCCCGGCAGGACACCACCGTCGTCATCCACCCGCTGGCCGACAATCGCCGCATCCTCCCGCTCGACCGTAACCGCGAGCTCGTCCAGGCCCATCCCGACTTCCTGCTCGTCGTCTCCTACAACCCCGGCTATCAGAGCGCCGTGAAGGACCTCAAGGAGTCGACCAAGCAGCGCTTCGTCGCCATCGATTTCACCTACCCCGAGCCGGTCGTCGAGGCCGCCATCGTCGCCCGCGAAGCCGGCATCGCCGGCGATCTCGCGGCCCTGCTCGTAGACATTGCCGGCCGTACCCGCAACCTTCGCGGCCTCGGCCTCGGCGAGGGCGCCTCCACACGCATGCTCATCCATGCCGGCAGCCTCACGGCCGCGGGCATCCCCATGCGAGACGCGCTCCGCGCTGGCATCGTCCTCCCGCTCACCGACGACCCCGACCTGCGCGAGGCCCTCGACGCCATCGTTTCCGCCTGCCTTCCTTGAGCACGACGAACGACAACCCACCCAATCTCGAACTCGTCCAGCGTCTCGTCCGCGACCGTGATGCCCTTCGGCCGGGCTTCACGATCGCCTGGCGTAACATCTGCCGAACCGATCCGTCGCTGCAGGGCGCATGGGCCACCTCCACGCTCGAGCTATCCCGGGTCAACGCCGGCATTGCCTGCATCGAGGCCTTCTGGCGCCTCGATCCGCCCGACCCGGCCGCCGGCCTCGCCGCAGCCGACATCTGCCGCCACGCCGGAGCGCGCGCCGCCCTCGCGTGCCTGCAGGCGCTGCCAACCGCCAGCCGCCTCGTCGGACCAGGCCTCCCCCTCTGGTGGCAGGCCATGGCCCGGCTGGCCCGTGAAGCCCCCCGCCTGGTCCAGCCCGTCACCGCCCGGCTAGCGCACCTCCTCGCCGCCGGCGACGCCGCTGCGTTCGTCGATGTCGTCGCCGCCGGGCTGAAAGCGACTGCCACCGACGCGCGCCGTCGCGCCGCGTTCTTCACCGGTGCCGACCCCCTCGCCGACGCTCTCCTCGCGCGGCGTCCGGGCACCGTTGGCTTCGTCGAGACCGAGCGCATGCTCACCGCGTTCGTCGCCGGCCTGTGGGGCGGCCATCCCCGCCTGCGCGGTGCCCCGCCCGGCACGCTGACCCGCAGTTCCATCGCGTCCGGCGTCGTCATCCTGCCGGCCACCTACCCCGACGTTGCCGCCGAGCGAACGGGCGCGCTCTATAGCGCCGCGGCAGCCCACGCCCACGCCCACATGGCCACGCCCCTCGTCCTGCTACCCATCGCCTCGCTCCGGCCGATCCAGCGCGTCCTGGTCGGTCTGATCGAGGATGCCCGCGTCGAAGCCCTCGCCATCGCCCGCTTCCCCGGCCTGCGCGCCCTGTGGTCACCCTGGCACGTCGCCGCCCCGCTCGGCTCGACGATCGCCCTCAACCTGCTCGCCCGCCTCGCCCGCGCCCTGCTCGACCCGGCCTACCAGGATCCGAACGGCTTCGTCGCAAAAGGACGCGCTCTGTTTGCCGCCGCCACTCTCGACGATCCCACCATCAGCCGTGAGATCGGCGGCCTGCTCGGCAACGATCTCGGCCAGATGCGCATCCAGTTCAACGCCAAGACCTATGTCGTCGAGCCCGCCTACCGCGACGACAACATGCACCTTTGGGATCTGCCCGAGACCCCGGACGACAGCCTCGCCCTCTCCATCGACACCGCTCGCAGCACGCCGGACCCCGACCCGGCTCCGCGAGCGCGCGACGTCGGCCAGGACGACCGCGCCGAGATCATCGCCTCCTACCCCGAATGGGACACCGCGGCCCGCACGCTCCGCCCCGACTGGACCACCATCCGCGACGCCATCCCCCTCCGCCGCCCGGCCCCGGCCGAGCCCGACCCAAGCCTGCGCGCCGACCTCACCCGTCTCGTCCGAAGCGTCTCCATCGGCCCCCGCCGTCGTGGCCCGCCCCAGCAGGACGGCGAGGACCTCGACCTCGATCGTGCCATCGCCGCCGCCGCCGCGCCCCGCATGGGCCTCGCGCCCGATCCCCGCCTCTACCGCAACCACGCCCCAATCGGCCGCGATCTCGCCACCCTGCTGATCCTGGATACGTCTCAATCAACCGCCGCTCGAACCGCGGCGGGCCCAACAATCCTCGACGCCCAACGCCACGCCGTCGCGGCACTCGCCGAAGCGCTGCATGCCCGCGGCGACCGCTTCGCGCTCCTTTCGTTTGCCTCCGCCGGCCGCGAGGACATCCGCGTTACTCGCTTGAAGGACTTCGCCGAACCGCTCGGCCCCGTCGTTCACGAGCGCCTCGCCGGCCTGCAATCCCGCCTCTCCACCCGCCTCGGTGCCGCCTTGCGCCACGCCGGCGCCGAACTTGCGCCGCTGCCCACCACCCGAAAGCTCGTCCTGGTTCTGACCGATGGCGAACCCTCCGACATCGACGTCGCAAACCCGGCCGAACTCGTGGAGGACGCGCGTCGCGCAGTGCTCGAACTGCGCCATCGCGGCATCGATGTTTATGGCATCGTCATGGACCCGGCCGACACCGGCTGCGGTCCCGCCATCTTCGGACGCCACAACACCATGCTCGTCCGCAATCTCGACGACCTGTCCGTCCGCCTGACCGGCATGCATTTCCGCCTCGCCCAACGCTGAGACGCCCGACAGGCCTTCACCGGTGCGGGCGGCCAAGTCGCGCCGTCGCGCGCCTGTGAGGCAACCTTTCCTCGTAGGCAGGGTGTTCGCAGGTTTGTGGAAACGTTGGAGACCGCCGCGATGCAAGTAAGCGTAGTCTGGAGGCCGCCTACCGACCGGGTCCCGGCTATGGGAGACTGCCTGTGTTGGAGCGAGAATTAGTGTCCACTTAAGGTACAAGTGGACACTTATCCGCTCGGGTGATGAGGCGAGAACGCTTTGAGC
>JAABUK010007124.1_pt1 | contig 16292 bp, 8 predicted proteins | sample 5559141 | NCBI WGS metagenome assembly JAABUK01 (sample SAMN10711869, study PRJNA513367) | rock metagenome | isolation source: Antarctica rocks | place: Antarctica: Victoria Land, Pudding Butte nord | collected 2016-01-03
TGGCCTTGTCCCAGGCCGACAAGAAGCGTGGGCGCTGGAAGTCGTTGTCGTCTCTGGAGTTAGCTCCTGGAACCTGTGTGACGCTGCATCTGGAAGGGGTGCCTTTTCCTGTTGTGGTCTCGCGTCAGCTCTTCAAGAACGAAGAGGGCACCGAAGGCTCCCTGGTGCTGTGTTCGAGCGACCTGTCCCTTTCGGCGTCCTCTCTCTTCGCGATCTACCAGAAACGGTGGAAGATCGAGGAGTATCACAAGTCGCTCAAAAGCCACGCGGCTTTAGCCAAGTCACCCACCAAGCTGCCGCACACCCAGCACAATCACATCTTTGCCTCCCTCGTGGCCTTCCTCAAGCTCGAAAGCTACCGCACCCAAACCCACCTCAACCACTTCGCCCTCAAAGCCAAGCTCTACCACGGCGCCATCCAAGCCGCCTTTGCTCAACTCCAGGAACTCAAGGTAAGACACCCACAAGTCGCTATCACAACCTGACCGCGTAAGGTGAGTAATAACGCTGGCATCGAGACGCGCGATGCTCAGAGCGGCGCTCTACTGAGTTCATGGACGCTACCCAAGCCGTTCACGTACGTGGCCGAGATTTCGAGCGATGGCAGCCGCGTGCTGGGAGTGCGCTGGGACGGCAAGAAGTTCGAGAGTTCGCGGGCTCAGGTCTTCGAGACGGCTTCGGGCAAGCCACTGCAAGTACTTGAGGACGACCAGACCAACTTGTCGAGCGCCCGCTTCTCGCGCGACGGGCTCAAGCTCATGGCGCCCGTGCCTGGAGGCTCGCTGGCGATCTTCGACATCGCGAGCGGAAAGCGCGACAGGCTGCTCACCACCGATTACTCGAACAGCCTCAGCGGCGCCGACATCACGCCCGACGGCAAGTACTTGCTCAGCGCCCAAGAGGTGAGCAGCGACCTGGAGCGCTGGGACTTGACGGCTCTGCCCTCGAACCCCTTCGCGCCGCACACTTTAGGTGAAGCCTCGAACGGGCGCCCCATCCACATAGCGCCCGACGGCAGTCTGTGGAGCGGCTCGGAGAGCATCATCTGGCGCGGCGACTACAGCAAGGGCCAGACCCTGAAGTTGAGCCACATGGCGGCTGATGGCAAGGTGATCCAAGAAATCTCGATTCCCGACACGCACCTGCTGGACACGGTGACGTTCTCGCCCGACTGCTCGACAGTCGTGGCCAGCTTGAGCACCAAGACGCGCGACTTACGTGAAGGCGCGGGCGTCAGCGTGTGGGACATCCAGGGAAAGAAGCTGCTGTGGCACCTGCCGGGCGACAAGTCCATGATGAGACAGATGGCGTTCTCGCCCGACAACAAGACGCTGTTCACGGGCTCGGACAACGCCCTCGTGCAGCAGTGGGACATGGCCACGGGGCAGGAAATCCGCACGCTGTTCCACGCGCAGAGCAGCATCAAGTCGCTGCTCTTGTCGGCGGACAGCAAGTACTTGGCGGTTGGCACCGAGGGCGGCACGGCCTTGATCTTCGATGTGGCGAGCGGCCAGAAGACGGCTGAGCTGGCCAACGATGGCTCGCTGCTGGACCTGGCCTTCTCGCCCGACGGCAAGCTGCTAGCGGCTGGCGGCACCCTCAAGGTCGAGGACACCGTGGTTGGAGCCAGCATCAGCGTGTGGGACATCGCGCAGCATAAGGTCGTGGCCGAGTTCTCCGCGCCCGAGCGCCTCTTCACGGGCCTGGCCTTCTCGCCGGATGGAAAGCGGCTGGTCGCGGCGCACGTGAAGGAATACGGGCGCAAGGCCGATGGCCGCATGGATGTGTGGGACATCGCGAGCAAGCGGCTCATCACGACGCTGCGCGACCGCTCAGGCACGGAGCACCCAGCCTTTTCGCCCGACGGCAAGACGCTGCTCTCGATTGATGGGCAGTGGATCAAGGCGTGGGACTTGAGCTCGATCGACACCGCGCTTAAGGTAGCCGATCTGGAAGCCAGGCTCAGCGCGCCACGCGTGACGCTCACGCTGTCCTGGTGGGGCCACGGCGTGGCTTCTTACATCACTCAGATGCCTGTTGCGCCCGGCGCGGTGAGCGCGCCCGCTGTGGGCCGAGCTGTTGTCTCAGGCGATGCTTTTCAGTCGTTGCCCGCGCCTCCGAAGAGCTCGCCAATCGGAACAAAATAGGCGGGCGGATAAACTGTGCAACGCAACGCTTCTTCGAGGCGTTGCGTTTTGCTATTCTCTGGCGCCACGCTTGGTCGCAAGTTACTGCAAGTACTTGCACAAGCGGCGCACACCTCCGATCGGAGTTGCAATGCTCTTTCGTTTCGCCGCACTTCCAGCGGCCATCCTGTGCTCGTCCGCGCTGGCTCAGCCTGTTCTGGCGCAGACCAAGCCCAAAAACATCGTGCACGCCGACCGCTCCGAGGCGCGCTCAATCGTCGATCAGCTGGTGCGCGAAGGGCGCATCATACGCTCGTCCGAGGTCAAGCGCGGGATGCGCGGCTACGGGCTGTCCGTGTTCCAGGGCACCAAGATCGAGAAGTTCCAGATCGAGGTGCTGGGCAACCTGGAGCGCGTGCAGGGCGGCGGCGACGTCATCCTGATCAAAGTCCTCGACGGCCCGGTTGTGGCACGGCAGACGGGCATCATCGCCGGCATGAGCGGCTCGCCCGTCTACATCAACAACAAGATGGTCGGGGCCATCGCGCTGGGCTGGGGCTTCCCCAAAGAGCCCATCGGCGGCGTCACCCCGATCCAGAACATGATCGAGGCCGCGCTGCCCGACAAGCCAGCGCAGCCAGGCGCCAAGCCTTCAGCGCCCGCCCAGGCGCCCGAGCGCGAGCCGGCGCACCCGATTTTCCCCGGCTCCTCGCCCGTCAAAGCGCCTGCAAGTACTTACAGGCCGCGCCAGCCGTTGACAATCGCCGGGCGCAACATCACGCGGGTCGAAGTGTCGCGCGACCCCAGACGCCTCGCTCTGCGCGACAGCCCGGACGGCGCGACCATGACGCTGCGGCCCGCCACGACCTTGCTCCAGGTCGGCGGCTTCTCCGAGAGCTCGATGCCCCGGCTGCGCAAGATATTCGAGCCCTACGGCGTCGAGCCCATCATGGGCATCCCCTCGCGCAAGACCGGGGTCAAGGCGAGCTTAGCCCCCGGCGCGGCGATCGGGGTTCAGTTGGTCTCGGGCGACATGGATCAGTCGGCTGTTGGGACTGTCACCTTCCGTTGGGGCAAGCGTGTGCTGGCCTTCGGGCACCCGATGTTTGGCCAGGGCGCGGTCAGCCTGCCCATCGCCACCAGCTACATCCACGAGCTGTTCCCGTCCTACCAGCGATCCTTCAAGCTGGCCTCGCCCATCGAAGCCGTCGGCGCGCTGCAGCAGGACACTCAGTTCGCCATCGGCGGCACCGTGGGGGCCAAAGCCGATACGATTCCGATGACGGTTTCGATCCGCGAGCCTGGCCGCGACATCGCCAAGACGTATCGCGTTCGCGTGATGAAAGACCCTCTGCTGACGCCTCAGCTCATCGCGAGCGTGGCTCAGGAAGCGGTCGAGACGACCGTGGGCGCGACCTCGGACAAGATGGTGCGCGTCGGCCTGGATATGCAGATCGACGGCGCCAAGCCGGTCAAGCGGCGCAACTTGATCTACGCCAACCAGGGCGTGACGGCGGCGGCCCTGTTCGATCTGGGCCAGACCTTGAGCTTGTCTCAGGCCAATGAGTTCGCGCGCGGCTCGATCAAGCGCGTGGATTTGTCGATTTTGATCGAGGCCAAGCGCCAGACCGCCCGCATCAAGTCGCTCACGGCTGACCGCAACAAGGTCAGGGCCGGCGAGACGGTCGGCGTGCGCGTGGCGCTCGAACCCATCGAGAAGCCGGGCACCGTCATCACCAAGACGTTCCAGTTCCAGGTGCCCGAGGACGCGCCCAGCGGCACGCTGCGCATCGCGGCCTCAGCCGCCGCCAACTTCTGGCCGCTGCAGATGCGCGTCGGCGGCCCGCCGCCGGACCCCAACAACCTGCCTCAGCTCGTTGACGCCTGGGCTCAGGTCGGGCCGATGAACGAGTTATTGGTCGTGGCCTCGACGCCGCGCCAGTACTTGCAGGTCGAGCAGAAGAAAATCAGGAACGCGCCGCCGACCTTTGCCAAGCTGATGCAGAGCGCGCCGGTCTCGAACTTCGGCTCCTACAACGAGACCGAGGAGCGGCGCGAAAGCACCGAGTTCATGCTCGACGGCGCGCAGTTCCTGGTCATTCCCGTCGAGAGCAAGCGCCACCCCGAGGCCGACGCCGCGCCCATCGCCGCCGCGCCGCCCGTTGTAACCGCAGCCGCCACCACGACAACCACCACGGTCGAAGCGCCTGCTCCCGCGCCCGCGCCCGCGCCCGATGATCCCGGCAATGGCAACGCCACCAACGGCAACAGCGCCACGCTCGACTTCTCGAACCGCCTGCGCTCAGCCGTCGCGCGCGAGGGCAGCGCGGACGAGATGTTCGCTCGCCTCTTCGAGAGCGGGCTGTTCGGCGCGCACCTCAAGTACTTGAGCCTGAGCGACAAGTTCTCGCAGGCTCAGCGGAGGCAAGCCGCGCCCGGCAGCGTGCCCGGAGCCAAAGCGCCGCTGTCGCCCACGCCAACGCCTGCGCCCGACGCCAAGAGCGGGGCCGGCCCGAACCTGACCCCGACGCCCGAGGCAACCGCGACGCCCACGCCGACCCCGACGCCGGACGCCAAGATGCTGGCCCGCCCCGCGCAGTCGTGGGTGCAGACGCCGGTCGACTTCCTGCCCGGCGACTTCGAGAAGACGCAGGTTTCGAGCGCCGGGCGCTTGCAGATCGCGCCCGCTTCCAGGCTCATCCTCAAGACCGCCGACCCCTTCGTGTGGGCCGTGGCGGGCGACGCAGCGGGCAACACCTACCTCGCGATGAGCAACCCGGCGCGCGTCGTCAAGGTGCCGCGCCAGGGCACGCCGAGCACGCTGTGGAAAAACGACGATGTCGCCGTGACCGCGCTGGTCCTGCACGGCGACAGCCTCTTCGCGGGATGTACGCCTTCGGGTTTGGTGCAGCGGATTGACACTGCCACGGGAGCGGCCCGGCAAGTACTGGCGAGCGCGGGCTCCTTCATCGGCGTGCTGCGCTTCGATGCCCAGAACCGCCTGCTCATCGGCGCGGGCGGCGAGAATTCCAGGCTGTGGCGCGTGGACAACGTGGACGCGGGCAGCACGCCTCAAGTACTTGCGACGGTGCCCCAGGACGCCATCCGCGCCATCTCGACGCGCGGCGAGGACATCTTCTTCGGGACCGGCGGCGAGGCGGTTCTGTACAAGCTGGACGGCGCGCACAAGCTCACGGCTTTGTTCCAGGCCGGCGAGCGCGGCGCCAAGAACACCGACGACATCGAGATTCTGGGCGTGGCGGCGGCGCCCGAGGGCGTCTATTTCGGCGCTTCGAACTCGGGCACGCTGTGGCGCTGGACTCCCGATGGCGTCGAGCCGCTGTACCCTTCGCCTCAGCAGTCCATCTTCGCGCTCGAACGCAGCGAGGACGGGCGGCTGTATGCCGGAACCGGCGACAAGGGCATCGTGTATGAAATCCGTCCGGGCCGCACCGCCTCGGCCACCCGCGCCGCGCGCTTGCTGGAGCCGCCTCCAACCCAGGCCCTTGCCCTGGCCTTAGCTCCCGGCGGCGACCTGCTTGTGGGCACCGGCAACGCGGGCAGCGCCTATCGTGTTGCGTTGGGAGACACCGCGAGCGGCACCTTCACCTCGACTGTGTTCGACGGCAAGGGCGTGGTGCGCTGGGGCGCGCTGCGCCTGACGGCCCGCGACGCTGCGGTTGAGACGCGCTCGGGCAACACCCTGGACCCGGACGCCACCTGGAGCGGCTGGCAGGCGGCCTCAACCGAGGGCAGCGAGCTGAGCGTGGCCTCGCCCGCCGCACGCTATCTGCAGTATCGTGTCAGGCTGGCGAGCAACGGCAAGGCGGCCTGGGAGGAGAATGCGCCGCAGCTTTCGCGCGTTGAGGTCGTGTATCGCGCCAAGAACTCGGCTCCTCAAGTTGGCGTGGCCTCGCCCAAGGGCGGCGAGTTCTGGAGCGGCAAGCAGAAGCTGAGCTGGCAGGGCCGCGACGCGGACTCGGATCCGCTGCGCTACAAAGTCTCGATCTCAAGCGACGACGGCGCGACCTGGCAGAGCGTGGCTCTGGAAACCGCCACCGACGACAGCCTGGACCTGGACACCAGCAAGTACAAGGACGGCCAGTACCGCGTCAAGGTCGAGGCCACGGACGCCTCGCGCAACCCCGAAGACCCGCAGACCGACCAGGACATCTCGCAGCCCTTCACCATCGACAACACGCCGCCCAGCATCCAGGGCACGCGCGTCGAGAGCACGCCGGACGGCCCGCGCCTCACCGCCACTATCAGCGACGCCACCTCGCCCATCGCCGGAGCCGTCTGGCACCCCGCACGCGACGAGAAGAAGCCTGAGCTCAAGCCCGAGGCCAAGCCAAACGCTCAAGCCGCCATCAAACCGGGCCCCAAGCCGGACGCCAAGCCGGGCGCCAAGCCTGCCATCAGCGCGGCTCCGGCGATTTCGGCTATTGCAGCTTCCAGCACGGCGGCTTCGACGGCCAGCGCGGACGCGGCTGACAAGAAAGCCGACGACTGGAACGCCCTGGCTGCCGTGGATGGTTTGTTCGACTCGCGCCGCGAAGACGTGGTGGCCATCATCGACCCCGCCAAGCCGGACGCCAGGGCTGATGTCAAGGCGGGCGGCGAGCGCAAGATCGAGGTGCGGGCTCAGGACGCGGCGGGCAACAGCGCCACCGTCTCGGTCGCGGTTCCCGCCTCGTAAAGCCGCGCGTGGCGTGGCGAAAGCGGCAAGTACTTGGCTCCAAGTACTTGCCGCTTTTTCGTTTGGCGCGGCTTTGCGGGTGGCCGAGCCTGGCTCAAGCACCAACGCCCGCAGCTTCTGCAGCATCTTGAACACGGCGCGCAGGAGGCCGTCTGCGCGCGCTCAAGGTGGCGGCTCGGCGTCGAACTTCGGCTCAACCAAACGGAAGGTTTGACAAGGAAGCGGAGCCATCTTTATAATGTGACCAGGATGTTAAGAAGGTGTTGCTTGGATGTCACGCTTGATTTTCAGTTGTGAGCTGAGGCTCCGCTGAGAGGGCGAGGCTCCGGCATGAGGCATCTTTTTCGCGGCTGAGCAGCCGCATTCAAGGCCGCCGGCTTCGCACGAGCAGGAAACATCGACACTGCACGCCGCGCACCCGAGCCCTTGAGCCGCCGCCAGGCGGTCGCGAAGAAGTTGGATCAGGCCCGAGCTCAGCCGCGAGCGTTGAGCCGAGCGCACCTCAAGCATCCGGTTAAAGGAGCTTCAGGATGAAGATTCGCATCGCAGTTTCGGTTGCCGTTCCCTTGGGCGCGCTGGTGCTGGCTCTGGGCGGCTCGTCGGCGCGCGCCGACCTCACGTACCAGGGCGCGGTGGGCCTGCCGCTGAACCCGACGGCCCAGATTCCCCTGCCCGGCGGCGTGCGATTGCAGGGCAACTACTTCGACCAGGGCAACGCCAACGGCAACAACATCAGCGTCGATTCCAAGCTGTATGGCCTGTATGCCGCGGGCCGCGTCGCGGGGACGCTGGAGCTTTCGGGCGGCGTGCAGAACGAGCGCAACCGCCAGACCGTCTTCGCCACCCGCACCTCGGACAACCGCACCGGCTTCACGCTGGGCGCCAAATACCTGTTCTCGCGCGAGAGCGACCCTGCGGGCGTCCGGCTGGCCGTGGGCGGCGGCTACGGCGACGTCGACACCTTCAACGCCAACGGGCGCAACTTCCACGGCTACATCGTGGGTACCAAGTACCTGGGCACGCTCGTCGCTGGGCGCGCTCCCATCACCGGGCACCTGGGGCTGCGCTACGACCGCTTCGACTTCGGCTCCCGAGTGAACAGGATTCGCTCGAACAAGGGCTCAGTGTACGCGGGCGTCGAGGTTCCGTTCACGCGCACGGGCGACTTCGCCTTCGTGGGCGAGCTGCAGAGCAAGAACGTGAACGGCGGCTCGGTTCCCTACTCGGCCTCGGTTCGCTTCCGCCCCGCGCGCGCGCCGTTCTCGGCCAGCCTGGGCGTCGCCCGCCAGGGCTTCGCCGACAGCGGCTTCTTCGCTCAGCTTGGCTACTCGTTCGACACCAAGAAGGGCGACGCAGCCGGCGGCGCCAGCGGCACCGACACCGGTGGCACCATGACCGGCCAGTAGCCACCGGCTAAGGCTTGCCTGCAAGTACTTGCACAAGACGACGCCGCTCGAAGCTTCTGCTTCGGGCGGCGTTTGTGCTTGGCGAGCGCCTTCGCGGGCCAAGAGCTTCAAGGCCACCGCGCAAGTACTTGCGGCATCCAGCCAGGCCCTCGCGAGCTCTCAGCGACGCGCGATTTCAATGGCGGCCTGCATCCCTTCGGCGATGCGGCGCGTGGCTTCGGCGCGGGCTTCGCGCTTGGGCTTGTCTTGCAAGTCCGAGAAGTCGAGGGGGCGCCCGAAGTGCAGGTGCACCTTCTTGAGCGTGGGGCGCGGCCTGAGCGTGGCGAAGGGCAGCACGTGCGTGGCTCCGAAAGCGCCGATGGGCACCACGCGCACGCGGTGCTTGAGCGCCAGCATCGCCAGCCCGGATTCCAGAGGCTGCAGGCTGCCGTCGCGCGAGCAGCGGCCCTCGGGGAAAATCACGACCGACTCGCCACGCGCGAGAAGCTGCCCGCACCGTTCGAGCGCCTCGCGGTCGATGCCCTTCTGATCCACGGGAAACGTCTCCACGAAGCGCATGATGGCTCCGGCGAGCGGATAATCGGTGAAGACTTCCTGCTTGGCCATCCACCACACCCGCGAGCGGATCGCCGCCCCAACCCAGAACGGGTCCGAGTCCGAGGTGTGGTTGGGCGCGAAGATGACGCCCTCGCGACGCGGCAGGTTGGCGCGCCCCGTGACCACGAAGCGCGGCGCGAAGGCGCGCGTCAGGCCGCGCACGAACAGGTTCCAGAAGCCAAAAGTGCGGCGAAAAACACGAGATTCGGGAAGCGTTGTCATGTGGTGAAGGTGGTGAAGGCGTGCAAGTACTTGAGCGGCTTACTCCAGCACCATCTCGACATCCTCGGCCCCGAGCAGGGCGCGCGCGACCTCGCCCGCCGTGGTCAGGCCGCGCAGGACCTTCTCCTGGCCGTCGCGCCACAGGCTCTTCATGCCGGCTTTGAAAGCCAGGTCGCGGATTTCATCGGCGCTGGCGGCGCGCGCGATGGCGGCCCGGATCGCGGCGTCCACGTTCATTAGCTCAATCAAGGCCATGCGCCCGCGCATCCCGGTGTGGTTGCACGCCTCGCAGCCCGCGCCGTGATACAAAGTCGAGCCTTCGGGCAGCCGCAGCCGCGTGATGTCGATCTGGTGCTGCGGGTCGTTGGGGTCAACCGTGGCGCGGCAGTGGCGGCAGATGAGCCTAACTAAACGCTGCGCCAGAATCCCCGACAGGCTCGAAGCGAGGAGGAAGTTGGGCACTGCCATGTCCTGCAGGCGGGCCACGGCAGCCGAGGCCGAGTTGGTGTGCAGCGTGGAGAGCACCAGGTGGCCGGTGAGGGCGGCGCGCACGGCGATGTCGGCGGTTTCGCCGTCGCGGATTTCGCCCACTAAAATCACGTCCGGGTCCTGGCGCAAAATCGCGCGCAGCTGGGTGGCGAAGGTCAGCCCGATCTCGGTGTGGATGCCGGTCTGGGTGACGCCGGGCATCTCGTATTCGACCGGGTCCTCGACGGTGATAACGTTCTTGGCCTCGTCCAGCGTGGCGGCCAGCGCCGCGTACAGCGTGGTCGTCTTGCCCGAGCCGGTGGGGCCGGTCACCAGGATCAGGCCGTAGGAGCGGCCCAGCATCTCCTCGAACAAGTCGCGCTCGGAGTCGGCGAAGCCCAGCTTGGTGAGGTCGGTGACGAGCGCGGTGCGGTCAAGCAGGCGCATGACCATCTTCTCGCCGTGGATGCCGGGCAGCGTCGAGACGCGGAAGTCGAAGGTGCGGCCCCCGACGATGGCGCGGAAGCGCCCGTCTTGGGGCAGCCTGTTCTCGGTGATGTCGAGGTTGGAGAGGACTTTGAAGCGCGAGATGATCGGGGCCTGGAACTCCTTGTTGATGGGCTCGCCGAAGGTGCGCAGCGCGCCATCGACGCGGTAGCGCGGCAGCAGCGAGTCCTCGCGCGGCTCCAGGTGCAGGTCGGAGGCGCGCAGCTGAACCGCGAAGTGCAGCAGCGAGTTGCAGTAGTGGACCACGAAGTTGGGGATGGCGTCGTCTTCCCGGCGCGTCTCGCCGATGATCTGCACGCCTTCGTCCAGCGGCCCGGCCTCGTCCTGGCCCAGCCCGACCTCGGGCGCTAACACTTCGGGCGCCACAACTTCGGGCGCGGCGTGGAACAGCGCTTCGCCGCGCGCGGTCTGGCTCGGCTGACCGCCTGCAAACGGTGGCGCGCTTTGTGCTGAAGCGCCAGTGGCCAAAGCGTTGGGATCAACTTCCAGGATGTCCAGCTGAGTGACGAAGCCTTCCTCGATAAGTACTTGGGCGAAGGATTTGTGCGCGCTGCGCCGCCCGGCGGCGTGCTGGACCTGGGCCGGGGAGATCAGGCCCTTGGCGACCAGGGCGCGCGCCAGCTGCTGCTCGGGCATCCTGGAAGCGCCGGGGGAAGTTGGGGAAGCCGAGGCGGAACCGTTCATCATAGGGCGAGCCCTTCTCGAAAAGGTGAGCGCAGTTTAGCCGCATCCGCATTTGATCTGGCCCGCTGAGCGCGCTGCGTGCACGGGTCAGCTGTTTTGATCATCATTTCCAGGGCGCGTGGGCGTCGAGGCGTCTGGAGGAGGCTCCATGTCAGAGGAAGAATGCAAGGGCGGCGACTGCCCGCTGCGCCCACAGTTCGACGAGGGCGCGAGCGACAAGCCCGCCGAAGGCAAGAAGGTGCGCCTGAGCACGGGCAAGTACGTCCAGCTGCTCATCGACGCGCGCGAGACCGACCCCGACTGCTGGCCTCCGGGCCTGGAGGAAGCCGCCGCCATGATCGAGAGCGCCCGCGCCATCGAGGACGCCTGCATCCAGAAGTGGGGCGAGTTCGACCCCGACAAGCTCTCGCGCGAGCAGAACCGCAAGTACTTGGAAATCCAGCTCGCCCTGGATGCCCTGCAGGAAGAAGCCTGCGATGCCCCACTCAACATGAAAAACGCGCTCAGCGAAGCCCGCGCGACGCTGGCCCACGACGAAGCCCACAGCCGCGTCGAGAGCAGCATCCAGGACGACGCGCCCGCCGCGCCCAACACTGCGCAGCCCGCAGGCCCCGCGCTTCCCACGCTGCCGTCGCCTCCGCTGAGCGAAGGCTTCTTCGCCGCTCCGCCCGACCGCGCCGAGGAATTCTTCATCGCCCGCAGCATCGCGCCCGCAGGCCAGGGCCAGGAAGCTGAAGCCGTTGCGCTGGCGAGCGGCTGGCTCGAAATGCCGCCTCTGCAGCGCGGCGAGAACTACGCCTGAGCCAAGCAGACAAGCCAAAGGCCCGCAAGTACTTCAAGTACTTGCGGGCCTTTGCTTTGACTGCGCTTTGCTTGCGCCGGCGGGCGGGTTACGCCGCGCTGCCGCGCGCTTCGTTTTGCGCTTGGCCGTGCGTGAGCCCAAACACCATGGCCTCGCTCAGCGCCTGCCAGCTCGCCTCGATGATGTTGGTCGAGACGCCGACCGTGCTCCAGCTTCGCGCCTCGTCGCTCGATTCGATGAGCACGCGCACTTTGGCGGCTGTGCCCTCGCGCGTGTTGACGATGCGCACCTTGAAGTCGTCCAGCTTGATGCCGTCCAGCTGCGGGTAGAACTGGCGCAGCGCCTTCCTCAGCGCGTTGTCCAGCGCGTGAACCGGGCCGTCGCCCTCAGCCGCGACGTGCACGGTTTCCTCGGCCAGCTTGATCTTGAGCGTGGCTTCAGTCACCCACTCGCTCTCGCCGCCCGCGGTACTTGCCGAAGTGCTGCGCCGCCACTCGTTGACCACGCGCGCTCCCAGCAGCTCGAACAGCCTGGCCTGGTGCCCCAGCGTGCGCCGCACCAGCAGCTCGAACGAAGCGTCCGCGCCCTCGAACTCGTAGCCCTGCGCTTCGAGCCGCTTGATCTCGCTCAGTATCTTCTTCTCCTCGGCTGAGCCCTTGGGCAGCTCCACGCGAAAAGTCGAGGCCAGCGAGCGCACGTTGCTGGTCCCGGCCAGCTCGGAGACCAGGATGCGCCGCTCGTTGCCCACCGCGCGCGGGTCGATGTGCTCGTAAGCCCGCCCTCCGGCCTTTTGCACCGCATCGACATGCATCCCGCCCTTGTGCGCGAAGACCGAGCGCCCAACAAAGGCCTGCCGGTCGTCGGGCACCAGGTTGGCGACCTCGCTCACAAAGTGCGACAGGTGCGACAGCCTGGGCAGGCTCGCCTCGGGCACGGCCTGGTATCCCAGCTTGAGCTGCAGATTGGCGATGACCGAGACCAGGTTGCAGTTGCCCGAACGCTCGCCGAAGCCGTTGATGGTGCCCTGCACCTGAACCGCCCCCGCCTGCACCCCGGCCAGCGCGTTGGCCACGCCCAGCTCGCAGTCGTTGTGGGTGTGGACGCCGACCTCAGCGCCGATTTCCTCGCGCACCAGGCGCACGCAGGCGGCGATGTGCTCGGGCGTCGAGCCGCCGTTGGTGTCGCACAGCACAAGTACTTGCGCCCCGCCGCGCCGCGCCGCACTCAGCGTTTGCAGCGCGTAGTCGCGGTTCTCGCGCAGCGCGTCGAAGGCGTGCTCGGCGTCGTAGAAGACGGCGCGGCCCTGCTCGACGAACCAGCGCACCGAGCTCTCGATCATGGCCAGGTTCTCTTGCAGAGGCACGCGCAGGGCCTGCGTGACGTGGAACTCGCTCGACTTGCCCACGATGGTCACGATGGGCGTCGCGGCGCGCGCGATCTTCTGCAAGTTGGCGTCATCCTCGGGCTTGATTCCGCCGCGCCGAGTCATGGTGAAGGCAGCTAATCGGGCGTGCTGCCACTCGTGCGACTTGGCCAGCTCGAAGAATTCCTCGTCCTTGGGGTTGGAGCCGGGCCAGCCGCCCTCGATGAAATCGACGCCGAAGTCGTCCAGGGCGCGCGCGATCTTGAGCTTGTCGGCGACCGAAAACGAGATGCCCTCGCCCTGCGCGCCGTCGCGCAGCGTGGTGTCGTATATTTGGATTTTCATAGCGTTTGGAAGCGAACCATTGGCCCCGTCCGCATCGAACGGGCGGCCTTCGACTTATCAAAGTGCCGCTCTCACCTCTGAGCTACGGCCTACAAGTACTTGAGCGAGGCAGGCAGGCACGAACAGGCACGAAAACGCCCGCTGCCAAATTCCGGCAGCGGGCGCGAGGGGTTGAAGTCACGAATGCAACAGAGGCACCGAGAGACGAATCAACCCCGCGCGGCAATCGCTGCCGGCGTGATAATTCGCGTCGTGCTCCCGAAGAAATATCGCATTACGGAGATTGTACTTTGTCCGCCGAAGGCTGTGCAAGTACTTGCGGCGGTTTCGAGCGGCGGCGTAGATATGAAGTAACGTATTCGCGACCTCTTCCTGAGTCCACAGCGCCGCCGTCCCAGCGCAAGGCCGTTTCGATGTCGCGAGCAGCAGCTTGCCCACTGGCCCTCAAGTCTTTCTCCCATTCGTCGTAGCGCCGCAGCCTGTAACAGCACGTTGCTGCCTGCTCGATGCGGCTCACGGGTGTTGAAGGGGTAAAAACCGGGTGCGTCGTTACATCACGCTCGTAGAGCCTGGCCAGATCAAGATACAAACGGCGGCTGTGACGAGCGCACCAGTTTGGATGGCTCAGCTGTAGACTTTCAAGTACTTGCAGCAGATGCCCGGCCACATCATCGGCCTTGGGAGAGGCGGCAGAAGTGGAGACGGGGCCAAAATAGGGAGCGGGCTTTTCCTCGGGCGTGTCGAGCATGACAGCAGCCAGCAGCGTGTTGAAGGAGTGGGCGCGACTGACTTCAATGGAGAGATCAAGCGGCCCCTGCACGTGGAACCGCTTCCACACGCCGCCTCGGAAGTCGCGCACACGTCCACGGGCTAATTCGGGCTGCGTGTCGAAACCGTCGATGTTGTCCAGAGGATGGGACGTGTCGTGGCGGCGCAGCGACAGGCCGTAGTCGCGCCAGCGGTTGGGGCCGATGTGCCCGTCCTTGTTGAACTCATAGAGCGAGAGCACCCAGGATCCCGGTGGGATGCGCAGTGAGCAGAAGAGGTTAGGCCCTTCGAGGCTCATGGGATAGACCTCGCCGTGGTCGTCCCACTCCGCTTGGCGACGATTGGATCCATTCTGGCCCGGCAGGGCATCGCTTTGCGGAGCGTAACCTTGCACAAGGCGCGAGTCGTAGTAGGTCGGCGGCATCTCCAACGACTCACGGCTGGAGGTGTAGAGCCACTCGATCCAGTAGCGCAGCGAGTCCTCGCTCTCGTGCTCCGGGCCGATGCGCGCGGCGTACTCGATGGCTCGCTCTCCGGCTCCCCACTCGAAGTCGTTGGGCGAGTTGATGGCGGACAGGCAGGCCCAGTAACGCCCGTAGCGCCCCAGCCATGCTCCCTGCGTGCTCCAGTCATCCTCCAGAGGCACCACAAGCGGAGCCGCTTCCTCCGGCTGCTTCGCCACTTGAGAAACCTCGCTCAGCCAAGCCTCCAACTGCTCGTGCGAAGGTGCGGGCGCGGGTGAGGGGAAGCTACGGCTCGCGGGCTGGGCGAGCGGCGTTTCGAGGGGACGTGCAACCTGGGATAAGGCGGCCACTGCATCCTGCTGGCCATCGCCGTACAAGCCGATCAGGGGCAGGCCGTTGGAGCGGGGTAGGATGGCACGCACGAAGCCTGACCGAGCCGCGCCTTCGTTTGAGGCGCCGTTGGCAAGTGGAACCGCGACTTCACGGATGGCGCGGGCATCACGCACTTCGTAGCCCTGTTGGCGGTAGCCGATCCAGAGCAGGCCGTCGCGATCTTGAGCCAGGCAGGCCACGTAGTCCTGGCGCAAGAGGTTGCGCGAGAACGGCCCTGCTCTGCGCGAGGCTTCAGGGTCGAGCACGGGATGGCCGTAGGAATCGTCTTCGGGCTCGGTGCCCAGGAGCGTAGTCGAGCCTGGCTCCTGGCCGCGCAAAGTGCGCCAGGTCAGCCCACCGTCCAGGCTGCGCGCCAGCCCTGAGGTCGTGGCTGCCAAGATAACTCCCGCGCGCGTGACCAACACGTCGTTGATTCTGTCGTCGGGCAGAGACTGTGGCCCTTGCACCAGGCGCCAGTTTTTGTAGCCATCGGCTGCTGAAGCCAGGGCCAGCCCCTGGCACTGCGTTCCGACGATGATGTTGCCTCTATCGTCAAATGCCACGCACTGCAGAGCGTCAGGAGGCAGGCCCTCTGCCTGGCCGAAGCCGCTCCACCTGTCCAGGCGCGGCGAGTAGCGCGAGAGCCCGCAGTTGGTGGCGATCCAGATGTCGCCGTCGGTCGGGCACACCGCGATGTCGAAGACACGCTCGCCCACAGGTCCGGCCAGAACATCGTAGGAGCGCCACGATTGGCCATCGTAGACCGAGACGCCGTGGTTGAGGTGCCCGGCCCAGACGCGTCCCTGATGGTCGCAGGCCAGGGCGTAGATGTGGTCATCGCCCAGGCCCTGGGCAGTCGTGAACTGCTTCCAGCGGCGTTCAGGAGGCTGCGCCGCGTCGAAGAGCCACACACCCTGATCCTCGGTCCCCATCCACACCCGGCCCAGAGCATCTGAGGCCAGGCACATCACGAAGGGGTCGGGCACGCCCATCACCTGCACCCGCGAGGTCTCCTGCGCCCGGCAAGTACTTGCAGAGGGGCACGCCAGCGGCAAGATTAGCCCCAGAAGGATGCAGCACAAAGCGCGGCGGAGGAACGAAGCAGCGGGCAATGGAAGGCGACGAGGCGAAGTAGAAGCCGCCCGCCTGCAAGTACTTGCAGGCGAGCGCGGATGGAATGTACGGCTCATGGCGTCTGGTGTGAGGCGGTTCGAGAGGATTAGCGCCGCCCGCGCGAAGTGCGGCGTCCTGCGCTGGAGCGTGGGCGCGTTGGCCGTTTGGCAGTAGGCGAGGCAGCAACAGGCGCTCGTGCAACAGGTCTGGCATCGTCGGGCGTGAGGGCGACGTTGTTTCCCGTGGAGTCGCTGTCGTCGTGCCAGTCCCAGCCCTGCACATCGCCGTTGGGATCAAGCAGGGTGTCCAGCGTGGTGACGCGCCCCGAGTCCAGCTCGACTCCCACCAGGCTCTTG
>JAABUK010007126.1_pt1 | contig 16289 bp, 16 predicted proteins | sample 5559141 | NCBI WGS metagenome assembly JAABUK01 (sample SAMN10711869, study PRJNA513367) | rock metagenome | isolation source: Antarctica rocks | place: Antarctica: Victoria Land, Pudding Butte nord | collected 2016-01-03
GAGCGCAATCTGCACTCAAGCTTTGTCACAGCTGCAAACTCTATTTCTCACCTGTTCACTCAAGCGATACAGCAAAACAAGAAGGCTCAAGTAGCTGGAGCACAGCAGGCCCTGGTAAGACAGTTCTGCTGGACACTCTGGAAGGCTTGCTTATGATAGCATAGCTGCTGCAATGTCACTGCCATGTCATGTTTTCCTACTGTTGGAATGCCGCTGTCCCAGTGCAGCAACTAGCAACAGAGAAGCTTGCTCATATCCTCAGTGTGTTGTAGGAACGTCAGATCGGCTGGCTACTCAAGGAATATGGCAATGCACAGTACATACCCATGAATGTCTTGCTTGCACACCTGCAACAGGAAATTCAGGTGAGCAGCCCTTCCCTGCCTTCTGCCAGCATTTGCATCTGGCTGAGCTACTTGAGTGTGTCCTCCCCTCTGGAACACATCATCAGTATCTCCTGCTGTGCACAGGAGCGTCTCTTTTTCATAGTTGCGCTGTTGTGTAGCAAGCTCTGACCTGTTGTGTTTTGCAGCATGTGGATGCTTTAGACTCGCAGCAGTCTCAAGCCTCTGGCTTTCCGCCTGGTGGCTCAGCAGGCTATGAGGGAGCAGCACCTGATAGCTCAATGGGTGACCAACCTCAGCACAAGTACATGCGCCACACCTTCCCCCAGCAGTTGATCAGCCCGATGAAGCGCCAAGCCAACACTCAGACTGGCATCTACAACTATGGTCATGAGGTAGCTATGAGCCCAGGGTACAACCAAGAAGAGAATGCACCACCAGGCTTTTTTGGACCAAGCAATGGCCAATAGCACGCAGAATAGGTGGATATGTGTAACAGAGTAGTTACTGTATTAGCGCCTGAACCCCTTACATATGCCATTGGATTCACTAGCGTTGAACAATTTGGGTTACCACTTCTCGAGAGCATGCCACACCGTGCTTTGCTTCCAAGCTAATTTCTGAGTGCTAATCTGCGAGCTTAGCAGACTGCCCAAACTATCAGTTGTGTGTTGCAAACGTTTGGCTGCGGAGGTAGACATGTACATTGCAGTTGTAGATACTGCACCAAGTGCCTCTTGGAAAGTGCTATGGTTCTCGAATCAGCAACTGAGACCATTTGAGGAGGTGTAATGCTACCGATATCTATTGTAGATGCAAAACGTGAAATTGCTTTTGTGTAGGCAATATTTCTGCTTCATTCAATCACTGCTGCATGCCACAAAAACAGGCTTCTGATGTACCTCCTCAGGGCATGAGGGGTTGTCATTCTGAAACAACACAGCTTTAAATGTGATGTCTTAAGTATATAATACTGCTAATTCACAATGTCATACAATCCCATAAGCAACTTTGCCATGAGATATGCACATGCATATGCACAAAGCTGCAGCAGATCTGAACCACGAGCAATGCAGACTAATCATAGGGCTGTCTGAGACCCGTTTCAAAGCGACGGATCTCAAGATGATCGTCAATGCATCATCTTCAAGTGAGATCAATGACTTCATGTGGTGAAGGAGCAGTCCTAGCCCCAGCACTCCCACTACTACTATCAAGATTGATTGGCTTCACATCAACAGGACTGACATCTGCATCAGCCTCGGCAGCAGTGCTGTGCTGTGCTGAGGCAGCAGACTCCAACACAGCCCTGGTGGACTTTCTAGCCTTCTTCCTCTTGCCAATGGTCGTTGCTTCACCACTCCCAGCAATCCCTCCCATGGGAGCATCGCACACAGAGACAGACACACTAGCAGGCGCAGCATGTGGTGCCGGCGTAACAGGCTCATCAGCATGTGCGCCATGTGATATGCCTTGGGGTGGCATAGTCTTGCCCTCAACAGAACCAGGACTACCCCCCAGAGGTGTGGGGTCACCATGACCATGTGCAGAGCGGTGGCCACCGCTGCCGGCCACAGTCTTGTTGCCACTGCTCGGTGGGGTGCCTGGAGCAGGTTTGAGGCAGGCAGCTGCACCAGCAGCTTCATCAGCAGCTTCAGGGGCAGGGCAGGAGGGCTGCTGTGTAAGCTGCTGTAGGTACTCATCTGCGGTGTCATACATCTTTTTTGCGGCAGCCAGGGCAGGCACAGCAAACCTGCCTGGCTTGATCTCCTTGGCTTCAGTACCACCATCCTGACATCAGCACAGATATGAATCAGTCACGAGACCTCTTGTTAGAATTTGAAAGTTAGAGAAGGCAATACTTTGCAGTCTGAGTAAGCCTAGCTCAGACTGTAAAGTGTCAGCTTGCAATCAGATCAAATCGGATCAGACCAAATCACATGAGGAATGAAGCGCTGCAGTGTGTTGACCCCATGCTAAAACAACTTACAAGCAGTGATGGGGGAATTTGTGTTGCATTCAGCAGGACAGGTGTATGCCGTATCTGACTGCACTTTACATTCACACCATGCTGACTTCCCTCCATTTGCAAAAGGTCGTGCACAGAATGTCTGCTGTGCAACAGCCAAGTGGAAGCAGAGCAGGTATTTATGCTGACCTTGGACAATGTTCCTTGCGTGAAGCGCATGGCACAGCCATTACACAGCACCAGCTTGCCAAAGGGCCAATTGCAACATTCTGGCGACTCTGCATTGACAACACAACATGTTCTTGAGGCAGGCCTACCCTTTGCAACTTCTCTGTCTTGCATGTTTCTGCAGCATGTCTTTGCAGCCATGGTCTCAATGAGTCAAAAAGGTTATAATGGATCGTCTGGAGGGTGCACTATAAGCAGACAGCAGATGTGTCTGACAAGCAAGAGCATGTGCAGACTTGCATCACATCAAATAGATTGAGCGCAGAAAAGCTTGGCCTGGCATGACAGGGTCCATTCTGTCCAAGCACATGCAGCGCTGCAACTGCCAGTAGCACAAGAGTCAGCAGTCAACCACAGTGCCAGCAGAGACCAAGTGCCTGAGCTGCAGCAAGCAAACTGTTGCCAACATTCCATTGCCTGTTTGATACGCCATGCACAATGTACACACACGCATACCCATGCTTTGGTGACAAACAGCCCAAAGTTCACCTTGTGCAGAGCAATGGCTACAGGGCCCTTGCAACAGACTTGTGTTGACCACTTTCCCCTGCACCCCACCATTGACACCCCCCAGCTGCCCTCGGGACCCCTTTCCCTCCTGAGCCCTGCCCAACCCTGCCCCTACAACTTTGTCACTGCCACCTGAAGACAGCATAGAGATACACGTTGACATGTGCTAAGCGTGACGTCAAGGTAACATGCCGGTCTTGCTGATTGTGAAGGCAGGCAGCTCACATGTGCAGACCATGATGCGACTGTTGGCCCTGAATTTCAAACGGAGGCAGAAACAACCAATGAAAAGTTTCAAGGACTGCTGATGAGTCCTGTCCTTCAGGCACTGAGCTAGCAATGGTCTGATGTGCTGATGATACCAGCAAAAGCCTGTTGACAAGACTTCCAAGCTTCACAGAGAGTGGCCTGCCTTGCAATACACGGTCACCATCAGGGCTCCTGGGCCCTGCTCTGTCTGCAAAAGCCCTGGCAGTGAGGCCAGGGGAAGCTGCAGGCTTGGGGCTGCTGCCATCAGCCCTTAGAGCAGGGCTGCTGCCACAAGCCTTTGAGGCAGGGCAACAACTGATGAAAGCAGGAGCAGGGCTGCTGCTGTCAGCCCTGAGGTCAACCTCAATGCTTGCAGCAGGACTGTCCATTGCTTGTGGTGCACCTTCTTCTTCATCTGCTTGTGGTGAACCTTCTTCTTCATCTGCTTGTGGTGACTCTTCTTCTTCATCTGCTGGTGGTGAACCTTCTTCTTGATCTGCCCACATGCCTTGTATGAAGCGCTGCAAGGCGTCCCTGCAACACCAGCTGAGTCGAGTCATGATGTAGTTGGGCTGCAGATGGAGTTTGACAGTCATGTATTCAGCAGAACTGTTCAGGATTCAGTGAAAATACGGCAGCAGTCATTGTGTTGACTTTGCAAGGTCTGAGCTGCAGATAGCCACTCCTTTTTGGTAACAAACATTTAAGAGTTAAAAGGTAGGATCCTAGGTAGAACAAAGACACCAAAAATTTGAAAGAAACTGGCTTGCACCAAATAGAACACAGCCAATGCAGCAAGGGTGCCAAGCAAATTACTGAAGTCACAAAGATTGGGCTATATCTATTTGTACATAGACATCAGCTTATCTACACATGAGTGCCATTCATGAGTATCAACAGACCTATGTATCAGGCGGTCAAATTATGTATGCGTGTAATGACCATAAAATAGCATGCTGCAAGAACACAAAACGTGCAGGCTAGTGTGGCACACATCAGCGCAACTTCTCATGAGCAAAACCGTCCCGCACCCTTGAATGACATGCATGTTCCACAAAGCTGCCAGCGAATGTGTGTTCCTGCTTGATATTGTTAACACGTATTGTTCCTGCTTGTTATTGACTACATCTCAATAGCAAAAACAGCCGGTCTGCCTGCAATGTCACATGCAGCTGCATGGCACCACTTTAGACACAGCGCTGCAGCCAAACAGAGCAGACATCTGAACTGCACACCCCCCTTTCTTTCGTGATGCGCAAAAACAAGCCAGCTTGGTGAGACGGCACTTGTAGGCATGAAGCTAAAAGGTCAGCTGCAAGCACTTCATTGTTGCAAAGTGGCACATTGCCACCCACGCTGGACATTTGCCAAAACATGTACTTGTGACATAACATGGGTACTAGTAGAGTAGACGTTTATGGGTACCATTAGAGTAGACGTATATGGGTACTAGTGGAGTACACATGTATGTGTACTGAGAGAGTAGACGTATGTAGGTACTAACAGAGTAGACATGGCACCTTTGCTCATCAGTCAAGACGCCGGGGAGCATGAGGGTCTGCACATCCCTGGGACCAAACACAAAGGTGCACTTTGATGCTCCTGACCAGTAGGCTTTTGGAGGCAGATCTGCAGCACTGTGCTGCCTGGCCCTCTTGATCCATCTCTTGATGGTCCTGCTGGTGTTGCTCATGATTGGGCCACATGCCTGCATCCATGTGATAATATGAATGATGATGACAATTACAACAACAACAACAACAACAATAATAACAATAACAATAGCAATAGCAATAACAATAACAATAACAATAACAATAACAATAACAATAACAATAACAATAACAATAATATCATAATGCTCATGATGAGCTGGATACGTGCAGGACAATACATGTGATACAAGCCTGGAAATGCTAGCGCACAGGCAGAAGCTGCATTTTACATTGCCTGCTTTCAGCTGCAATCCTGTGAAAATTCGCACTTCATGTACAAGTTTGAGGGATATTGAAGGGTCTGTATTCAGCACTACGAGCCTTGCAAGATTGAGAAATCTGCTGGCTCCTACGTGTTATCGCATGTTGGCTTTTCTGCACCCACAGCTCAGCCTGGCATGAAGAGCTGAAACAGCTGTTGATTGCAGGCAGCCATCGGCAGGTATGACAGCAGCTAGTCAGTCATGAAACTGCGCGATGGCCGATTGCATTGCTCCTGTTCTTGCCATGATGCTGCTACATGTGCTGCATCACAACTATAGTGACAGCAGCTCGTTTTAAGACAGGTATACAGTTGCACGCTTCATGTTCTCATTCCAGCAGCAGTGAAAAGGAGGGTTTGGTGCGTTGTGAACATCTGCATGCTTCATTGCATCGTTATAACAGCGGCTGAAAGCAGTGTTTTGTGCATAGAAGAAAGTTACACGCTTCATGGTCTCATTCCAGCAGCCGCTAACATTAGTGTTTGGTGCAACGTGAACAGTTGCAATAAGCATCCAACTGTTCACAGCGCTCCAAACACTGCTTTTAGCGGCTGCTGCAATGAGAAAATGAAGCATGCATCATTTTAGCAGCGGCTGAAAGCAGTGTTTGACACATGGAACAGAGTTGCATGTTTCATTGCCTCATTCCACCGAGTGCTGAAAGCAGTGTTTAGTGCGTCGTAGTCAGTTGCATGCTGCATTCAATAAAGTTCATTGTCTCATTCAACCAGACGCTGAAAGCAGTGTTTGGCTTACCTTGAGGATGTCCCTGGCAATCAAGTAGCACGCGCCATGCTCATCATCTTCTCCAACAATTCGCCGCCGCACCAAACGAGCCTCCATTTCGTCCGGATTGACATCAATTTTGCCGTCTTCCAACACGATAAAGCAAGTCTTTGTTGTGTTCAGGCAAGGTGTGGCATCATGACTGTTGCCTGCACCTGCATGTCAACAACAAGAGAGGGTGTGTTTTCTTTGTTAAGGCAAGATGTGGCATCATGACTTTTGCCTGCACCTGCATGTCAACAACAAGGGAGAGAGTCTTTCTGGTGTTGAGGCAAGAGGTGGCACTGTGATTGTTGCCTGCGCCTGCATGTTAACAAGGGATGGCATCTTTGTTGTGTTGAGGCAAGAGGTGGCACTGTGACTGTTGCCTGCTGTCAAGAACAAGGGAAAGAATCTTTGTTTTGTTGAGGCAAGAGGTGGCACTGTGACTATTGCTTGCACCTGCATGTTGACAACAAAGGATGGGATTGAAAGGCTATGTGCAACTGCCCTATGGAATGTCCGCCTTTGGAACATGTGTGCTTCCACTGTCTTGCCACATGAGCAGATCCTGACACAATCCTTGCTTGGTTTTTGCTACCCTACGAGGATGCGTCAGCATGTCTGTCAGACACTCTAATCTTCAGCAAAAGTACGATAATCATAGCTTACTACTTTGGTAGCTACAACTTGACACCCTACGCAACTTAGCACCCTATGCAACTTAACACCCTACGCAATCATTTGTATACATTATCGAAAGCAAATGTTGTTTGAGCATTTCTTCAGGGTACAGCATACATAAGCACCCATTAGCACACCTTCTGTAACTCCAGCCTGCTCTGACTCCTCCTCAACTACTGTCTCATCAGCATCCTCAGCAATTTGAGCACCTGGACCGCTGCCAGCCAGGTCTTCATCACCTTCTTCAGAGGTTGAGCCCTTTTCAAGCAGACCTTTGTCTTCAGCAAGCTTGTCACTTCTGCAGTCATCAGGATTGGAACCAGGCAGTCCAGCTGTGGGCCCCTCAGGCAGGAGGTCTGGGTCATTTGCCTCAGCAGCAGCGGTGGCAGCGGTGGCAGCAGTGGGACCCTCACCAGCAGAAGCTGCTCTGGCAGTGGCAACAGCCGCCGCAGCAGCAGCAAAATTGGCCATGATCTGGGAAGGAATGGGTCTCTTCTGAGCTGTGTCTAATGCTGTGGAGGACACATCAGAGGAAGAAGGGGTGCCCTGTCGTGATGATGCCCTCAACACAGAGTCGGCCGGAGGGGTTGACCTTCTTGCTGGGCCTTCGACATCGTCTTTGTCAAACAGAAACTCAAAATCAAAACTGTCTTCTGCATCGCCTTCAGCAGCAGCTTCTGCACGGTGGCCACTGCTCTGAGGAGTGGTGGTGGTGGTGGTGGTGGCGCTGTTACTGGCAGCAGGTGATCCACTGCCATCCTCAGCAGTGGCCACAGCAGCATGTGACCCACCGCCAGCCTCAGCAGTGGCAGCAGCAGCATGTGATCCACCGCCAGCCTCAGCAGTGGCAGCAGCAACAGCAGCAGCAGCAGGACTGTCAAGGACAACAGCGCCTGATTTTGAATTGTGGCCGCCGTAAAAGCTTGTCAAGAGGCTCTGCTTGACCTGCGGCAGCTGCAAACAGACCACTGTCCTAGGGAGCATATTCTTCAGCACGCTCCCGATCATCTCCCGCTGAGCAGGGCTGTAATGCGTCAAGTTGTCATGTCCTGTGATCTGCCGCAGGTCCTGGTCTATTGCTACTGCTTGAGCCTGTGAAAATTGTGCCAGCGGTGGGACTGTGTAATTGATAAGGGCTTCAGTTGACTGCCCAGGCAGTCTTCGTTGATAACCAAGGGCATCGCACACAGCTGCCGCGACCTGATTCCTTACAGGACTCGCATTTTCCGCTGCCTGATAAGGGGGGAGCAACAGTCGAGGTGCTGAAGCCGCCACCCTGTTGCGCTTCCTCTTCTGTTTCCCGCCCCACTGCATGCTTCCCTCCTCTACACCACCTGGACCCTGGCTCCATTCCTCTTCAGCTTGAGCTGCTGACTCTCCTGCTGGTGGTTGAACAGCATAAGTACCAACGACTTTCACTGTCTGCTTCTTCTTCTTGGGTGCCAGGGCAGGGTCAGGGGCAACAGCCCCCGCTGTTGCCTCGGACTTCTTCTTCTGTTTGCTCTTCTTCTCCTGGGCGAGATCAGCTGTCAGCTGCTGAGCTGCTTCTGGTCCTGCCTCATCGTCTGTCCAATCTGACAACAGGGCACGGCTCTTCCTCTTCTTGCTGGCCAAACTGGCTTCTACCTGACGCCCCTGTCACATGCGCAGACATGACTCAAGAGACTGTGTCACATGGTCGCAGAGTCCCCAAGTTGTCTGGCTGTCACTGAAGCCTGTCACACCAGCACAGATGGACCATGAGGGATCTGAGAGATCTGATGACTCAGCAAAATTTGGCGACATCAGATCTCTCAGATCCCTCATGGTCCATCTGTGCTGGTGTGACAGGCTTCAGTGACAGCCAGACAATACGTCCAATACGTACAATATGTTCTTGGCACAGACATGACGCTGCCACAAGTAGCATGAGCATGCTGCTAAAGTGATCCGCACCACAAGCTTTTTTGTCGATCACAGTAAATGCAGCCACTCTGATGCCACATGTCAGCATGGTTAGGTATATGAGTTGCTGATCACCAGGCATACCTGAGATAGACCAACAGCAGGTTCTGGTGTGCTTGCTACAGCTAAGCTTTCCACTTCTTGCACCTGATCAGCACCTGGCACAGGCTGAGTGTGTGCGTCTGTTGCCTCTCTCAGGGCACTGTCTAGGGGCTCTACATCTGACTGGACAGCAGCCATAGCTTTTGCTTTTGCCTTGAGCTTCTGCCTTGAATTGGGCTTTGCCAACAAATCGTCCTGCATGCTTTGCATGCTATGCATGCTGTGCTGATTGCCGCCTGCTTCCTGGTGATCTCTCAGACCAGAAGTGTGAACATCAGGTCTGCGGGCAGGATGACTTGCCAAGTTGGCAGATGGGAGCATGCCGGCAGTGTTGATTGCCTGCTGTGCATGCTGTGGATTCGAATCCAGCATCAAAGGATGCTGCAAGAATGGGTAACAGTTGTCCTGATCCTTGGTCGGCTGAGGCTGATCACCATCAGGCCCTGTCTGTTTGATGTCCTGCAGTTTCAATTCCAGAGTGCTCATGCGCTGCAGCATTGTCCCCAGGCTCTGCCGCAGGTCATGCACCTCTGCATGGACAGACTCCAGGGCAGTGCCAGACAGCCCTGGGCCATCCCCAGCAGGCCCCACAGCTGCACCGCTGTTGATGCTCAGGGCATTGTCCAGGCGGCCTGCACCTGCTGGATTCCCAGGGCCGTTCTGATTTTGAATTTCAGGCTGACTGGTGCCAACATTGCTCTTGGCTGAGTCATGTGGCACAGTCAGGGCTACAGCCCTTGTGCTCTGATTAATGCCCCTGAAACAAGGTGCTGAGCCAGGGCCGCTGTGAGTGAGCATGTCTGAAGCCTCATGCTTCAAACATACACCAGGATCTGCTTGGAGGCTCTGCGTGACAATATTTCTGTCAGCCATGAACTACAGGAAGACTTGAGACACCTCTTTGTATTGTTACGCCAAAGAAAAGAGTCTGTGCACAAGAGTCAGTACACTTGCGAGCAAGCAAGAGCGTGACTGACTGATTGACTTGACAGCACAGCGCAGCACAACACATCAAAGCACAGCACGGCACAGCACATCATGGCACTGCACAACACAGCACGGCATGGCACGGCATGGCATGGCAGGGCACAGCACAGCACGGCACGGCACGGCATGGCACGGCACAGCACAGCAAAGCACAGCACAGCATGGCACAGCACAGCACACACCAGCAGTGGTGCAGCTTGATCATGTAGTCGCTGCATCTGATGCAAACGCCGCTGCAGGGCCTCATTTTCCCGCCTCAATTTACCCTCCCTGGCATCAGCTAGAGTGGCCAAAGCAAGAGAGGCCCTGTTTGTAATCCAGTAGTCTCTGCCATAGAAGTAGAGCAATGGGGTACCTATACACCACATGCACATAGATTTGTTATAGACTTGTGATTAGAAGCAGATCACCCACAGACCACATAATCATGAAGTCATGATTACACAATTATGAAATGATGCAAGACAGTCAATCTTGCTACAATGCAACTCTATCACCACTGCTTGAGAGTTGAATATCTGTGTCCTGGCTTGATTATCCCATGGGCTCAAAATTGCGCAATGGAACCCATTATTCGTTACACTGTTTTTGCAAACATGTTCCAACATTGTCAGTTCCTTACTGCTGCAGCATGCAGCAAATGCAGCACAATCAATGCAGCAACCATTCAGTGCTATGCTATGTTGCATCAGGTGTGACAAGCACAAAGGATGCAACATTTCTAACTTTGCATAAGCAGCACGCAGAAAGGCACAGACCGAGGCGATCTGCATCAACAGGCTCAACAAAGCAAGTTCACACCTTTTGGCAGAAAGCAGGTTGTGACTTCGACAGGAAACACCCAGGGACCGATGCGGCAGATCTTGACACTGATGTTGCTCTTCTTCACTGCCAACTCCACTGCCTCTGCATCATCTAAGCTGGTGTAGGGCAGTGCATGGGGGTCATTGCACAGCACTGTCTCATTACCATACCCAAAGGCAGAGTGAACCATCGTGTAGCCCTGCATCACAAAGCAGACAGGGAATGCTTTGGGAATTGCCTTCTTGGCAGAGAAACTTACATTGGTGGGAAAAGTCAACCTGGAGCTGTCCGTGATTATACACAGTGATGTACGAGGCCATTGCTTTCTTGGCACAGAAAACCATATCTTGGTGGTCAGGACTGTACTATATGGCAAGTGTGACGGTGCAAGTCAGTCAAATGGCAAATAAAGCATCAAGGCATGGCACAGCAAGATGGCACATACACCAAACAGCAAGTTGGTGGGGGATGAGGGTTGCATACCGCACTCCACATGGAGGTTTGCCCCTTTGTCACTGTTGCTGCCGCTGCACCCCCCTGTGCTGCCCCTGTTCCCCCCTTTGCTGCGCTCTCCTTTCTCTTCTGCATCACAGAATCCACACCAGTGAGCTTTTGTGGCGCACAGTTGCCATCCATTCATTGGCAGTACAAGAAGCAGATGTACAATGTCACCCATTTGGACCTCATACAGGAATATTGCAGGGACAACAGTAACAGTGAGCCTTGGCAAAGACATGCGCCAAGCTGACAAATGAATGGATAATGCATTGCTTACTCAGACGAATGAATAATGGGATCAACAAACTTGCAACGCATATGACAACTTGCCTTTTTGGGTGGGGGCTTTTCACAGACAGGCCCCTGAGCCATCCAGCTGGGTTGAAACAGGTTGCCATCAACGGCGTACCGGTCCAGCTCCAGGCCCCACCAATACGGCGACTTCTGAAAGCCTGGCGGCATGTTCACCCTGCATTGCACAGCAGCAGTTTTAGTTTATTGCTTTTATGTATGTATTTCTTGGATTTCTTCTGTGTTTTCCGTTACCTGTCAGCTTGCCTGCATGATGCGGGCATGCACGACGAATTTGATTGGGTTTTGGGACCTGATCATGTGCAGCTGGTCTGCATAGGTCAAATTTCAGTAAATTTGATGCAGTACAGTGCCTTGGTCGCTGTACTTACAGCACGCAGTGCATTTGCTAACTTTGCTACGCACTCAGCTCCGGGCTGCCGCCTTAGGAGGCTCCCATTATGATTGCTGTATAGCGTAAACTTTTCTCTTCTTTTCTTTCCTTTTCTTTCTTTCTACGCACCTTTCTTGCTCTGTGTAGGTGGGTAACTCCAGCATAGTCCTGCTGCGGTACACTCCAACAACAAACACATCTGAAGCGCCGACTGTCCTCAAGCCTAGCTGACCCCTCAGGGCTTCAATTGGGTCTGTCTCGGGTACTGTGTACTTCTCCACATTGCGGCTGACAGGGGGGTCCTTCAGACTGGTCTCAAAGCTGTCAACCAGATGCCTCTTCCAGTTGTGATCTTGGCGACGCTTCAAGTCCTTGATGTGGGGGTCCATATGCCTGGAGACAGGATCCAAGGTCATGAGATTAAGTCAGGTTATATGCATGTAAATGAATTACACTAAATCAATTTAAAGTAAACTAAATTGAATTAACTTAAATGAAATCAAATCAAACCAGGTTAAATTACTTTTAATTAAAACTCAAAGCGTGTATGAATGACAAGGATCCCTGCACTGTCATGAGTGCCGAAATGGCACATACTGTCTGAAATCACACATGTTTCTGATTTCCTACAGCAGCGTATACAGCAACGTACTCTGCTGCTGCTGTTGAAAAACACACTGCCAACCTGAGAATTTTTGTGTTTGTAGCCATCTCTGAGACAGCATGTCAGAGCGCTGTTGTCAAGTACAATCAATTGCTTGAGGGTGTCGCATGCAAAGCAAACTTGCTCAACAGCGTTCACATCATGAGTGCTGCTGCCACAGTAGGCAGCTGCCAAACAATGCATGGTGTACACATGCACATCCTCACATATGTAAATGCTATCTGCCCCACATAACATGAATGCCCATACTGCATTATCAATACAATCATGCACAGCAAAGGAACTATCAATGCTGGGGATGTATGGATAGCAATGCCAAGCATCGCCACCTGTATCCAGTGCGATGCTTCTGTGCGCAAGTCAACCAAACACATGCAATGCAACATCTCCAGGAACAGATCTGTGGGGTACATGACAGCAGCGTGGAAACTGACTGTCTAGTGGGAGAGGAAAGGTAACGCACAGTTCAAGGTATTGGTGTATGGCTTCAACAACTTTGGCTTTCACTTTAGCTGGGCAGTCTGCGCTCAAAACCTCAATGAAGTTGTCGTCGTTCCAGAGTTTCTGGTCCATCCAAGCATCCCTGACTGTGTTGTACTCGCTTGCCAAAGGAGGGACCAGCACTTGACTCATGACCTGCAGTTGTGTTCACAGCCTTCACAAATGTGTACCTGACATGAGACACCGTCCTGGCAGACACTGCAAGTCTATTCTGAGAGGATGATCAAAATCTGACTCAATGCCTGGAGTCATAGAAAAAGAAACACAAGAAGAAGGATGCGCTCCTTAGGGATCCGGGCTTCACAGGTCTTTTTTGTGCCTCCTATGTAGCCTGAAACTATGTGAGGTGCCCAATGAGTGACAGATGGCATTCGTGATCAACCTCAGGTTCTGGATGTGTGTCAGCATGTCTTAGGACCACATGTGGTTGATTGGCAGCTATGAGACACAAGTCACGAGTGCATGATGTTTGACTGATTAGATGCCTGCCGCGCAGTTTCCCTCTGGTTGCATCGGCTATACCATCTTTGTTATCTACATCTCTGACTAATGTTAGGGCTGTGTTGTTTCATACTATACCAATGCCATCATGACATGCCACGGCAACATTGTAGCACAACAATAGACGTGCCAATGACTGCATGCATGTTTGAGTGATTGAATGTGCTGTTTGGCTGCTTTGGACAGACACACAAAGAAGTTTGACCACACAGTTGGTTTTGGAGCATAGATACAAACACCAATTTCTCAGCATTGTAGCGAAGTGGGTCAAAAGAGACAGAAAGGCTTACCAGCTTTTCGTCCGGCTTGACCTGTGGCAGTCGTTTGACATACCCTGAAAACTCAGTTTCGCTAGTGTGAGCAACCTCTCCCCTCACAGGCTCACCCACAACCTGTGACATGATCCTGCTATTGAAGCACATCTGCAAATGGGCTCAAGGCAAACCATGGCACACGAGGTGCTCTCACCTGAAGGAGTGTCATCCCTGCTGCTTAGTCACCGCTGACACTAGAGCAAGCTCAGCACACTACACACGCCAGCAGAACACAGCAACCTGACGTCGCGAGGATATGGTGTCGATTACACAGCCAACCAAAAACTTGCAGCAAATATTCCTTCTGGCAACAGGCTCTGCAAAGCCTGAGCCCAGGCTCGTGCTGAGGTTGCAATATAGCTAGTTAGGTCAGGATCAGTATCAGTACCCTGTCAAGCCGGACAGCTACTCCGCAACGCTGGGCTACCCTTGCACACTTAAGGTTATACGACACTATCATCAGCACATTGCCGGTAAATCGGCCAAGAACGCCATGCCTGCACAGACAGAAGTGCGCCCTGCAATAACGCCTCGGAGCGAGTTCTGTCTGTGCAGGTGTGCATCACTGTGGGGATACACCAGCGGTTTGACCAAACCAGCTGCAATTTGAAGCATCCTTGCTGTTGCGCAGGTTGCACGCGCTCGGCGGCACGCTCGTCTTAAGTTGTGAAGCACCTCTGTCAGCCGAAGGTCATATGCGTACGACGCGGCCAGGGCCCGAGAGGCCTCCAACTCCTGGGGAAGTGCTCCGAGACTGGCAGCGTGGTGCCTGCGATTGGCTTCAGAACGCCGCCAAATCTGCTGAGCGTTTACAGCAGAATGCATTACAGGAGTCGGCGAAGGCTGCTCAGCGATTACAGCGACACCACTATCACAGACATGCAAGGGGGTCTCGACAAGCGGCTTTCGCTTCTCTATCTGGTTCGCTGCCTGTGCCTCATCAGTCTCGAAGCAGTGCAAACAAGCTACATTTCTCCGGCAAAGGCATGAACTGCATCATTGGCGACCTAGCAGACAGTAGCATCTCTTCAGATCTTCATAAGGGCCAGGCTGCAGCTGGCAAGCCAGTTGGGGAGGAACAAGAGCGAATACTTGTCAGTGAGGTAAGCCCTGCCATATTGTGCAGTTGGGATTAGACCAAAGCTAATTACTCCTGCCTCTTAGCACCATGTGGTGCACTATATATTCTCAGTGATCACCTGGACATGTCAGCTGTGCAAAGCACGGACCCATGCAACTCAGTCTTGCGTTGGGAACGCAGATTGAGGTGAAAGGGGTAGATGGCCCTCTGAAAGATGCTGCAGAGAAGGTCTTGACCATGAAGCCAAACTTCTCATACACCCTGCAAGAAGTTGAGGACGAAGTCGCGCATGTGTTCGAGCTTGGTTGGTTTGCCAAATGCCAGCCAAACGCTGAGGATACAAGAGATGGTGTCAAGCTGACAATCGAGGTGACTTGCCTTGCAACCCACCTGTTGCAGACTCTCATCAGAAGAATGCTGATCAGCAATTCATCTGCACCTTGTATGTTGTCATGCCATTGATGCTGTGCACTGTAGTCCAATCCCCAACGGTGCTGATGGCATGCAAGCAGGGTCACACTGGATGATGCATTCCATCCTCACATGGGATGCTGCAACAATCTGTACCACATTGTCTCATTGATGGCAAACATGCAGGGACTAATGCACAATGCAGAAGTTAAGAGGAAGAACATACAGGAATTAGACAACATGCATGAATCAGGGCACTACACAGAAACTGGCACCATGTAGGAATCCAGTACCATGTAGGAATCCGGCACCTTGCAGGGCCTTGCCTGGTCTAACCTCCATTGATTTCTCCACAGGTTGAGGCCAACAATCAGTTGAAGGGCGTGACTGCAGAGGGTGCCAATGTTCTGCCTGCTCGAGTCATCGAGGATGCTTTCCAGAACCAGTACGACAAGACTCTGAACTACACCGACTTCAAGGGAGCCATCCAGAAGCTGGACAAATGGTATGCAGACAGAGGCATTTTTGGACAGGTGTGCTTCTCAACCTGCCTCACCTGGAGAGTCATACACTGGCAGACTGCAGCAAGCAGGAAGCTGATTTTTGGCATACTTATAGTGCAGATCCTGTTGCTGTTTCGCAAGCTCCATTCTGTATGCATTGCCACATTACCCCTTGATGGCTCATACCATGTCATCCCTTATGCGGACGGGGCAGGGAGGGGAGGGGTCCCATATCCAGGACATGTTGGGGAGCTGCCAATAAGTTTGCTAGTTTTCTCTTGTTGCCAGACGCAGTTCTGACCAGAGCTAGCATCATGTGACCAATCACAGAGCCATTCTAGCTAGCTGGCATTTTAGCAGATTTGTAACTAGTTTGCGCTCTCTGCATTTTATATTTGCTTTCTGCGTAGCTCTTCGCAATCCGTCTGTCTTCGGATCGCGTTTGAGTGTCACTTCGGTGTCACCCCCCCCTAGCTAGCATTTGACTGGCACCAAAGCCTCTGCTCCAAGATTGCTTTTCTGTGAATTGCTGATTTAATAAGCGATGCCACATGGCTGCCAACGGCT
>JAABUK010007127.1_pt1 | contig 16288 bp, 12 predicted proteins | sample 5559141 | NCBI WGS metagenome assembly JAABUK01 (sample SAMN10711869, study PRJNA513367) | rock metagenome | isolation source: Antarctica rocks | place: Antarctica: Victoria Land, Pudding Butte nord | collected 2016-01-03
CCCGCCACCCCCGCCATAAACCCCGCGCAGACCAGCATCCCCTTAACATACCAGGGCCCGTCCGCCGCGGGGAACAGCCTCGTCCCCACGAGTGGCCCGCACTGGCCCAGCACATTCATTAGGACCAACCCCGTCCCTTTGCCGGTGGCTGATTGCTGATTATTAAGCGTCCAAGTAATGATGAGGGTTATGGCGGAGAAAAAGCCCATCGCTGCGCCGAATACCCCTCCGTAGCGGATGAGGAGGGTGGGGGTGGGACCGAGGAGGGTATGATAGTATCCAGCCAAAGCAACAGCCGCGTACGAGGCGGAGGAGAGGAGGGAGCACGCCACTATGGTGTAGCCGCGCGAATTGGGGTGCGTGTCGCTGAAACGGGAGGTGCAGAGGACGGAGGCGAAGGAGAAGAGGTAGGGGGGTGCGGAGAGGAGTTGGGAGGTTAGAGTGCTGGGGTGGAAGGAGGGGGATTGGGAGAGGATTGTTGGTAGGAAGACGGGGAGGCTGGAGAAGGATACGTTGGCGCTGAAGAACATTAGGGAGGTTAGGTAGGGAGTTGGGGTTGAGAGGGTGGTGAAAAGGTCTGTCAGGGAGAGGGCGTGCTCGTTGTTGGTTGTGGTTGGTTGGGAGGGTCGGTCTTCGGATTGTAGGCGTACTTTTGCGACTTTGCGTTCACGGGGAGTGAGGTATTTGGCCGTTGAGGGGGAGTCTGGGATAACATGCCAGGCGAATACGGCGACGATGATGCTGGGAAAGCCTTCAAATAGGAAGAGGGCGCGCCAGGGTTCAAGGGGTCCGTGTTGGGAAAGCTTGACGATCAGCCAGGCCAGAGTGCTGGCGCAGCTGGTGGCGAGGGGTGCGGCGGAGATGAAGAGTCCGACTCGGTAGGCTAGTTCGGAGCGTTTGTAGAAGAATGAGAGGTAGAAGGGAACGCCGGGACCGAATGCTGCTTCGGATATGCCGAGGAGGGCGCGGAAGATGAGGAGGGCGGTGAAGGATTTTGAGATGGATTGTAGAGAGGCAATTAAGCCCCATGATAGGACGCATAGTGAGATGTATATATGTGGTGGGATGATACGGTATAGAAAGGTCATCCATTCAAAGGATATGTATGTGATATAGAATGTTGTTAGGAGCCAGGCATATTGGCCAGGTTGGAGAGATAGAGAGGTTTCCATTCCAGCAATACGCGCATTCCCAATATCTGCGAATAGAGAATGTCAGTGTCTATGAGGCAAAGAGAAGAGTTTGGGATAGCAAGGGAATGACAGGTTGGGTATTGAGGAATATCGAAAGCCTGACTTGATCTATCCAAAAAGCTTAACATGTACAACAATGCCACGAAAAGGACGAGCCTTCTATCAAATTTGCGAATTATGGCTTTCTCTTCCTCAGCAGTATAAGATTTTGACAGACTTGTCACCCTGGACATTGATCGTGTATTGTTTTCCTCCTCATCACTCTCTTCGGCAGAAGCCTTTTCGTTACGAATTGGGGGTTGGCCCCGTCCATCTTCATTGGAGCTCCTCAGTAGTGTCTGAAGTTCCAGAGAACTTCGCACGTCGGGCTGAGATACGTTCGTAGGGCCTCGGGAGCTGGAACCTGAGCGTCTGTGTAACCCTGAAGCCAGGGTGAGGACTGATGGTTTATGCTTGCTTGTGGGGTGCGCATTGGTCATCGCGACAGTTAGCCGCAAAGGGCATGCTCGGGACAGCGGAGTTTTACCGCGTCAGTGATACATGCTGTGGTCGTATGAACATCATTTGCTTCGAGGGTTTCGAGGTGTCCATTCGCGCGAGTTGATGTCTTTCACATCAGTGTGGTGATATCTTACGTGATCCTCGAGCAGTGTTGATGATCGGGTCTAGACCGCGGTTGTCCACGGGCTTGTGTGGGGGTGGAGTCCAATCGGCATCATCGGGACGAACACGAGAATGCTAATTGATTGAAAAGCATCTCGTCAGCTTCGATTCCAAAGAGTCTTACCTCTGTCCGTCGGTTGCAATCCGTTCTCGGCCAAACAAGTCAAGTCTCTTCACTTCCTGGAGCTCTGTGCAACCCAATCGCGAAGATGTCGGTACGCATAACTTATTATCTCCCCCTTCTGCTTGCCGTATCTATTGCATTGGGGCTGAGATCGTACCTTCAGACAGGCAACAAATCAAAAATTACCGATTGGGTTAATCCGAACGATAAATCCGGCGAGTTCAAGAGAGGGCAATCAGCCTTCAGAAATTCCATATCTCGAAAGCCGGGAGCAGAATTTCCGCCGGAAAAAGACAGATATCACCTCTATGTATCATATGCTTGTCCATGGGGTATGTCATGGTGCAATTCAGAATCAGACTGTTGAATTTGTTTGCTAATCTTGCTAACATACTGCTAGCCCATCGCACTTTGATCACGAGAAAGCTCAAAGGCCTGGAGGACATCATACCATTCACCAGCGTACACTGGCACATGCTCGAGAAAGGTAATCCGAAATCTTTTGTCGGGTTGAACGATATGAGTTTCACTGACCTAACAGGCTGGCGATTTGTGGAGCCAAACGAGAATGTCCCAGGCGAGAACGTCACGCGAGACCCTGTCCATCCAGATTTTACACATCTTCGTCAAATATACTTTGAAGTCGATCCAGACTACAAAGGTCGATTCACAGTCCCTACGCTGTATGATAAAAAGAAGAAGACTATTGTCAGCAATGAATCCTCGGAAATCATCCGAATGTTCTACACTGAGTTCGATGACCTTCTTCCTGACAAGTTCAAGAGTGTCGACCTGTATCCGGAAAATTTGAGGAAAGAAATTGACGCTACCAACGAATGGACTTACGACAGAATCAACAATGGCGTCTACCGGTCAGGCTTTGCCACGACACAGGATGCTTACGAGAAAGCTGTTGTTCCACTCTTCGAGTCGCTTGATAGAGCGGACGCGCACCTTGCCACGGGGCCTGGACCGTATTATTATGGCGAACACGTTACCGAGGCGGACATCAGACTGTACACCACCATTGTCCGGTTTGATGTCGTGTATGTCCAGCACTTCAAGACGAACATCCGGGACATAAGGTCTGGGTATCCTAACTTGCACAAATGGTTGAGAAAGCTGTATTGGGATGTGCCGGCATTTGGAGAGACCACTCAATTTGAGCATATCAAGAACCACTACACCAAAAGCCATAGACAGATCAACCCTCCAAGTATCACGCCTGTTGGCCCTCATCCGAACATTCTCAAGCAGGACGAAGAGGTTCCAGCTGTGTCAGCGGCTCTGAAAGCGGCAGGTCGCTAACAAAACCTGACAGCCGTTTGTGCAACGCACACGATGAGTGTGGTCAGAGCGTCTTGGGCTCTGAATATGCCTTATTTGTGTACATAATGCAGTAGCAAAAGCCTCGAAATTGTAAGCAAGTCAGAAGATTCCCTTCATCAAAAGGCTTCCATTCGAAGTGTTACTAAGAGCACAAGCCTCAAAGATGCTATAATATTTGAAGCCAATTACTTGAACAGCGAGTAAACCTACGATCCACATCGGAAGGCCGGTCCTGATTGGGTATCAATTCACAATGAGGCTATCACAAGCAGGCAAAGCCCGGCGGAAGCTACGTCACCTTGATACCAGTGAGTCAGTGAGTGCGGTACATCCTTTCTCTCCATTGAAGTAACCTCACACCAACCCTTTAAATCAACTCCCTCTCACGCGCAGGTCTCATTCTACAACCCAGAAGGTTGGCACGTTGGATATCCCGTGACCCTGCAAGTCGCTCCGATATTGTTGCAGGGATATCTTGGTGTTTGGTAGTGTAATGATGGGAAAGTCTTGTGGTCGACAAGGCAGGTTTTGAGCTTCATCATAATGATGGACTATTCGGACTCGTCAGCCCACCGCTACTCGTTAGGCAAAGCGATCGTCATCAAACCCATGGTTGCTCTGTACGTGGCACATGCGCAATGATATTCTGGCGACGATTGGCATCAGGGCCATCCCAGGTCAGATCCATGTTTCGACACGACCCCGTCGACCCTGTTATCTGGCGGTGTTTAGTGTGGAGCCTCGTTTCCCCCAGTCAGACCTTCCCTCCCTCTTTTGGCAAAGCGAAAGTAGCAAGCGTCGACAATGCGATAATAAAGAATTCTCCTGACAGTTGAGACTCTGCAAACAGCTTCAGACTGCTCGAGTATATTCCCTCGCGTGGTACCAAGATGATGATCTGTAACGAATTCACCACTGCACCTTTACGACGATGCTTCTCACTTCGACGTCTGCTCCTGCCAGGCCTAGAGCATTTCAATTCTTCCCACGATGTCGAGCTTTCCAGGCCTTGCTTGCGATCTTAATAATCTTCAATCTCATTGCCTTTGTTCCAGACCGGACGTCTACTGCGTACTTGGAGCCGAGCGCCCAGACGAGACCTTTCAATTTCTCATCTTTCCCGGGTGCAGCGCAGAAAGTCGGACGCGTCTTCATCGCGTCACTGTTGAAGAACAATGAAGATATCCTGAAAGCAGGATGGTCTGACGCGGTGATCAACTTAACTCTTGCGCTCGGTCCCGAGAACATCTGGGTGTCAATTCACGAAAGCGGTAGTCGAGATGGCACAAAACAGGAGCTGCAAGAATTGAACCTCAGGTTGAAGGAAGTAGGTGCTGGACACCAGATCAATATGGCAGATGTTGGCGACGACATGCATAATATGATACCCGAAGGCGGCCCTGGTTGGATCAATGTGCAGGGCGAGCGCATGATGCGCAGGATCCCCTGGTTGGCAGAGCTGAGAAACATGAATATTGAACCCTTGACGGAACTCGCAGCCAGGAACGTCATCTTCAACAAGATACTCTTCCTCAACGATGTTATCTTCACTTCTGACGATGCGCTGGAATTGCTTCACACTCGTGATGGCGACTATGCTGCAGCTTGTGGCTTCGACTACAACAGACCATGGCCTAGCATTTCGTTCTACGACCAATTCGCGACCCGAGACTCCAATGGCCAGGAGCTAATGTCTCTATATCACCCATACTTTGCTGTTGGCGAATCAAGAGATGCATTATTGAAGGACTCGGCGGTTCCTGTCAAATCTTGCTGGAGCGGCATAGCAGCGTTCGATGCGGCCCCTTTCCAGGACCTTGGATATCCTCTACGCTTTCGCGCGGTCAACGATTCATTAGCAGAATATTACCTTGAAGCGAGTGAGTGTTGTTTGATTCATTATGACAACCCAATTGCTGCATCCAAAGGCGTGTGGATGAACCCGAATGTCCGTGTAGGCTACGACAGCTTGCGCTATGATGCCATTCATCCTCCTTCGGGCTGGCCGTCGAGGATAGAGACCACCTTAGGGCGCTTTGCGGATTTGCTGTCGCGCCTACTACGCGTGAATCCAAAGCCGAAAGTGGTTGACCAGCGTTACGAAGAATGGGCACAAAAGAGCATTTTCAACACAGAAATCGGCTCAGATTGTCTCGTCAACAAGATGATGGTTGTTTCTGAGAAAGGAAAATGGAGTGAAGTCCAGGAGGCCGTGGTTCGAGTAGATCATTGATCCCTGTCCAAGGTCCAGCTCGGACTTGGCATTCCCGATGCGGTAATCCAGAAGAACGCTACAAATAGCGATTGGCCTAGGGATTTACCTTGGCAGATTACCTCCCCTATTATCTCCAAGGTTCACAACATTACCGACTGTGTTTGGAAGACCACTACAGCGTCATTGGCATGCAGATTTGGATGCCAAAGAAAGAAGCAGCGTGACATTATTTCATCCTGCGCATACTCCTTGACTTCTTATAGGACAGGCGTGTGGTGTTTCACAAGGGCAAGGCTCTTCGAACTAATATCTGAGCTCAAGGGCAAAGACACTCACGAGTTCAGCAAAGACTACCGCCAGGTAAGCGCCGAAGTTGCCTTGACCTGTGTGCTCTTTATTCGAATGAACATGTTCAAGTAAAGAACAGCCTTGAGATCGATCATACCACTCAAGCTGACCTTCAGCAGATGCAAACAGTGTTCAGTGCATGTTAAGGACGAGAACTTGTTCTGGTTCACAGCCTTTCCACTTTTATCATGGCACTTGAGAAGACGGTCCGGTAGCAGACATGTCACCTGTGCTCTGCAAAGACGCTTCCAAGCGCTCTAGCGGAGTATCATGCAACATGAACGTTTTTTCGTCTACTGGTACTTTCTGCGACTCCTGTCGCTTTGCTCGACGCACTCTGCCTGCACCACTCTTATTGCTCACAAACTCGACAGTCACCAGTCAACCAGTCACCGAGCAGGACAGCTACTATGGGCATCTCTACTCTGCTAGAACGCCCTGACATCCTCTCTCTCCATCCCTGTCGAGCTCTTGTCCCATCTGCACCTTGTCTATCTTCATTCTGTTTCAATCATCAAGTGCGAGAAGGAGACTTCCAGCTCTCCACTCTCGCTGGGTTTAGCGGCATAAACGCCCACCCAACATTCCTCTTTGCCATCACCCTCAAAGAACCACGTGACCTCCCTGATTGGGCATCTCTTGACTCCTTCCAGCAGATATAACCAGAGACTCCCGTCTTTTCCTTTACACATCTCAATCGTCGCACCCGTGCCGCCCTCTGAAGGCATAGAACTCAAGCTCCAATCACTCCACCTATCCGTTGCCACCGCGCTGATATGCGGTGCGTTGTCCAAAAACTCGATGCCTGATTTGACCCATTTCCGTGAGCCATCAGCATTGTTGATGATAATGCATAGTCCCCCTTGGTCGTACAATTCTTTCCATTCAGCTGTGACGGCAACGCGGGCTTTCTTGAAGGATGAAAGCTTTATGGTCTGGTACAGGATTGGACAATTGAATGAGTGCGTCGACGGCGGTTTCTCCCACAGATCCGTTTTGGCCTTTGCACTGACTGTGAAATCATTCGGAAGCTCGGAGGGCGCAGGGTTGGAGTAATTAGCGAATTTGAAGGACATTTTGGTCGAAATTGCTGGAGGAGGGGCTAGCCTTCTTCTGCTGAAAGAGACGAAGTAGGCCGAGGGCTTCTTCTGAACATATCTAGCATTGCCGTACCACGGATGCTTGTTACAACATCGGACTCTAGTGGTGACGAATTTGTTTTGAGGTGGGGGAGGATGATCGCACAGGCGGTGGTCCGGAGCTTCTGCTCCACCATTGCGGGGATGCAGCTCGACGGCTGTCAGTGTGAGGCTCAAAGGCTCCCAACCCTTGTTCGCTCTCCTGAAATGGATCCTTGGTAAACATCATGCCGCGCGTGTGCCTGTACATAATGTTGGAGGGCCCTTTGGGTTCAATTGTGTATTGACGCAATGGGCAGTTGAGCTACTCCACGACATTCGCTTCTGTTATATATTCTCTTCACTCGCTCGCCGCCAGCCCACGATGGCAGGGCCTCCTTACTTGCATCCCAAGGGAGTGACCGTGTATTATACCGAAGACTCCTACCTTTCGCGAGTTCTGGTATTCTACTGGCCTGTGACTACTGCGGGTTCCAGCTTTTCTTCTCGACATCGAGTCACGATCTTTACGAAAATTGGCCACGCCAGCTTCCCACCGTTCCAGGTGTCACCCCAGAGTTCATATTATGGCGCTGTAGCGCAGCTCTCGGATGAGCGTCAGCGAGATGAGATATATCGGGTTATGGTTTTCAGTCTCGCAAAATACTTCGATACCTTGCCTGCTGCTTCGAAAGAAAACGGATTCGATTCGAGAAATCGTACCCTCTTTGATGATAGACATGCCGGCACGATCGCAAACAAGCTATGCAACGTTACGAATCCTACTAGAGTCCTAGAAGACATTCAATCATTTTATTCAGCAACCTCAAAGCTCCGACAAACGCCTTCTCGCCCCACTTCTTCTTCAAGATCAACAACTTTCTCGAGCGAGCAGAAACAAGCCCTCCGCCTTGCTATGTGCGAAGTGGTCGACACAGAAGAACGGTATGTCTCTAAGATGCACGAACTCCTCTTCAACATCATTTCCGAATTTCGGGAAAAGTCCTGCACGAAACCTCCTTCCTCAACAAGCCCAGACGACGAAGCTCTCTCGAAGCTCTTCCCCTCCTGCCTCGATGCCATCTTCACCGTCAACCGAGGCTTCCTTGACTCAATCCGTCACATTCTCGAGACTACCGAAGACACAGCATTAGACGCCATCGCCTCCGCCGACGATGAGAAAGTCAACCCGCACGACACCTTAGGCATACGAGCCTTCTCCAAAGTCCTCTGCGACTGGTTCCCCAAATTCCTCTACCCCTATAAAGAGTATCTCTACGCACATACCACATTCTCCGCGCTCCTCTCATCCCTCATGAAAAAGCACGCCATGTCCAGCTTCTCCCGCCGCGTCCGCGAAACAGGCGAGCAGAAGTTGCGCTCCATGCTCATGGAACCCGTGCAGCGTCTCCCACGATACAGCCTCCTCATAGACTCAATGACCACACTCTTACCCGTCGGGGAACCAAGTCTGAAACTCCTAGCCAAAGCCCGAATTGTAGTCAGCGAGATCTGCGCAATGGAGACGCCCGACAGTAAAGTGCTGGACAGCCTAACCATCACCTACGAAGAAGAAAAGCCGTATCGAAGTCTCAGCCCGACGAAGTTCCTCAGCAGTCTAGCGACAGGCGAGGATATGGTGGTCATGCGCCATGTGCCGAGGCTGGCTGCTCCGGAAGATGAGAGGGAGAAGGAGAGGGAGCGGGAGCGGGAGAGGGAACGGGAGAGGGGGAGAGACAGGGGTGGTGGTGGAGGAGGAGGAGGAGGATTGAGACGAGCTATCAGCCGCAGGGTTAGTCCGCCGAAGCGGGAGCAGCAGGTTTTTCAAAAGGAGAATTTGCCGCCGAGGCTGGTGTTGCAACAACACCAGCAACAGCAGGCAGACCCGATGGTGATGGAGTTGGAGAAGCTGAGGAGGGAGAATGCGGCGTTGAGGGATATGCTGGAGAGGTGTACGTGTGGGGCTGCTGATGAAAACCAGTACCCTCATAGATAACATCTGGTTTCTGCAGCAAGTAGCTCACTACTTCGCCCCGCAGAGATATCGAACGAGCTCCTATTTACATATAGCACGCTTCCCTGCCCTGTACCCTTCGAGCAGACTAGAATATGACATCATCATCCTCCTGTGTGCCCAGTACATCCACTGGCTCGTCATCGGCTTCCTCATCCGTCTTCTTCCTTTGCTTTTGCAATTCCTTGTCGGCGGCGGCTTGGTCTCGTTGCTTCTTATTTGAGACCTACAAGGCAAGCATGATTAGCAGAAGTTGATGGAGAGTGATGCGAAAGTCGGGAATGAAATGACTTGCCTTTTTCAACCGGTAGAATTCCTCCCTGTCCATCTCGTCGAGCTCTGAATTGATGTCTGTTCGATCGTCAGCAGCGACTCGCCAAAATGCCTGGTCTCCGCCTTGATTTTGAACAGCGGAGTCTCACATTTAATCGTATTCTCCGTCCTCGGAATAATCACATGCTCAATGGCATTAACCCTGCGATTCACCACCTTAATCACCTCGTCTAGCGTCACAAACGCCGTCTGCAAACTCGCCAGTTCCACCAGCGTCTCCACCGCCCTCCGATACGTCTCCCTACACCTCTGAACCTGCTGCCCGCCCTTCCCCAGACCCGTCAACCCAAAGTCATCCTTCGCGTCGTTGGTGGTGAAGGATTCGAACTGCGGGAGGAAGACCCCAGAGACGTTCTCTTGTTTGGTGCGGAGGCGGAAGCGGGCAGATTTGGCGGACTCTTGGATCTGGTAGGTTATGTTGCTGCCGCCGACGGCGTAGGTTACCTCGGCGAGGGAGAAGGCGGCGATTTGCATGACGCGGCCCATTTTTCTTTTGGCTTCGTCGATGCGGCGGGTAATTTCTGAATGGGGATATTCGTGTCAGTGATTGGGGTGTCGGAGGCTAGTAGGGAGTTTGTTTAGTGGTCGTTTACCTCGAAAACGCCTGGGTAGAGCGACATGGTTAGCATTGGTGTGTGATAGCTTTCAATTGATGTATACATACTTGGTCAAAGCCTCGCTCTTCCTTTTCAGTAGACTGTGGCCTGTCTCTGCTCCCTTGAGCTTCGACTTCATCAGTCCCAGAGACTGACGAGTCGGGAAGACTGCTTCTCTCTGCAAGCATGTAAATCAGTAAAAGCGTCCAACGCCCGGAACTGGTTTAGTCACCCCTGCGCCTGAAGACATGTTGACGAATGTCTTGAAATTGTTATATTGCTCAAGACATCAGCCGGGGGAAGTGTTTGACTTGAAACCTAACGTCGCTTGGCTTGAGCTTCTTGCGGCGGGATTGTCCCGCGCTAAGGAATGAGGCTGCTGATTCAGCGCTGTCGCGACTTTTTCAGGAGTTTCCAATTAAGACAATCTCTAAGGCGTTGAGCTTGGATTGAGGTCCACATGGGTCCGGTGTCAGGCGATTACTACTCGTTGCCGTGAAGCAAGAATTAAAATGCCAGGCATAGCAGTCGCCCACATCAACGGCCATCAACCCTCCAAGATGGCCGCAGCAGCTCCGCAGAATCCCGACTTCTTCCTCATCTCCTCCGAAGACACGATTTACGAGCAGGACATTCTTCGAAACCCTGGCAGCGTAAGGCCATGGCTTACCTACATCGACCACAAGATGCGCAATGGGACCATACACGAACAGGCTTTCGTCCAAGAACGGGCGTGCATACTATTACCTCGGTCCTACAAGCTATGGAAAAGGTATCTGGACTTTCGGATCAAGCACCTACGAAAGAAGAACCCGGTCAAGCACAAGGCTGAGTTTAAAAAGGTCAATGCTCTGGTTGAGCGAGCTATTATCCTCCTCAACAAAATGCCCGTGATCTGGGAGATGTATCTTTCTTTTCTGCTTCGCCAACCTCTCGTGACGAAGACAAGGAGGACTTTTGATCGAGCGCTAAGAGCGTTGCCGATCACACAGCATAATCGGATATGGAGGCTCTACAAGTCGTTCGCGAATTCTGCTGGAGGAGATACCGCAGTCAAGATATGGACACGATATATGCAGATACATCCAGAAGATATGGAGGATTTCATTGAGTTGCTTATCGAGACGGGGAAGTATACAGAGGCGGTCAAGAGATATATACAAGTCCTCAATAATTCAAAGTTCCAGTCGAAGAACTCCAAAAGTCAATTTCAATTGTGGAGCGAAATGGTGGAGCTAATGGTCAACAAAGCCTGGGAGATTGGAGACAATACAGCGTCGGGACTTGATGTCGATGCAATTATTCAAAGTGGTATTGAACGATTCTCGGACCAAAGAGGCAAGCTGTGGACTGGTCTGGCAACGTATTGGATCACTCGTGGAGATTTTGAACGTGCTCGAGATGTCTTTGAGGAAGGTATCACGACTATCATGACCGTTCGAGATTTCACCATGATCTTCGACTCTTATGTTGAATTTGAAGAATCAGTCATCTCGACCCTGATGGAGTCTGCTTCTACTCGAGCTGCGAAGGGAGTGCTGGATGAAGATGCTGATTTTGGTCTTGACATGCGAATGATGCGCTTTGAGCATCTCATGGACAGGCGTCCATTCTTAGTCAACGATGTTCTGCTTCGTCAGAACCCGAACAATGTCATTGAGTGGGAGAAGCGGGTCGCGCTTTGGAACGACAACAAAATCGAAGTTGTGCAAACTTATACTGATGCGATTGCAGCAATCCAGCCAAAGAAGGCGGTTGGCAAGTTCCATGAATTATGGCTGAATTATGCCAAACTGTATGAGGAGGGTGGAGATCTGACAAGTGCTCGCATAATCTTGGACAAAGCCGTGAAGGTGCCTTACAAGTCCGTGGCTGAGCTTGCGGAGACATGGATAGGAAGGGCGGAGATGGAGCTCCGCAATGAGAATTTTGACCGAGCAATGGAAATCATGGCAACAGCGACGAGAGCGCCTAAACGGAGCACGGTCGACTATTTTGACGAGACACTGTCGCCACAACAGCGCGTTCACAAATCTTGGAAACTTTGGTCATTCTATGTCGACCTGGTCGAGTCTGTGGGATCTTTGGCTGAGACAAGAGCGATCTATGATCGAATATTCGAACTTCGAATAGCAACTCCGCAGACGATCGTGAACTATGCAAATCTTCTAGAAGAGAACAGCTATTACGAGGACAGCTTCAAGATCTACGAGCGGGGGCTCGATCTCTTCTCATACCCTGTCGCATTCGAACTCTGGAATCTGTATCTGACCAAAGCAGTGGATCGCAGGATCAGTATGGAAAGGTTACGTGACCTCTTCGAGCAGGCTGTAGAAAGCGTTCCACCCCAATTCGCCAAAACCATCTACCTCATGTATGGGAACCTGGAGGAGGAGCGTGGTCTAGCTCGACACGCAATGCGGATCTACGAGCGCGCAACCCGTGCCGTATCAGACGAAGACCGCTCCTCCTTGTTCAGTTTCTACATCACCAAATCCGCCTCAAATTTTGGCCTAACATCGACCCGACCAATCTACGAGAGGGCAATCGCTGCGCTTCCCGACAAAGAGGCTAAAGACATGTGTCTGAAGTTCGCCGAGATGGAGCGTCGCCTTGGCGAAATTGACCGAGCACGTGCAATTTATGGACATGCAAGCCAATTTGCAGATCCGAGGACGCAGAAAGACTTTTGGGATCAATGGGAGAAGTTTGAAGTGGGACACGGCAATGAAGATACGTTCAAGGAGATGTTGAGAGTGAAGAGGAGTGTGGCGAGTCAATACAAGTATGCATTGCCCAATCCTCTTGTCTTTCAGAGCATCACGCTAACCATCTCCAGCACCGACGTCAATTACATAGCCTCCCAGGCAATCGCCCGAGCCCAAGCCAGCAAGGCCAATCCAGCAAACGGCGTAAACGAAGCAAATGCCGATGATACCGCCGAAACAGACGGCCCAGACGCCATGGTGACCCTGGAGAGGCAGGCAAGAGCACCCGTTAATTTTGTGTCTGCTAGCACAGGGCCTCAGAATGGCAATGAGCCTGTTCAACCTCCTCGGCCGGCGGCGCCGGTGGCTAATCCAGATGCGATTGACGTTGACGTTGATGACGATGAGGATGAATGAGCTGAGGTTGGCCCGTATTCCAAAAAGCGAGGATCTTATTTTGGTAGTCTAGGCTTGGTGGTGGTGGTGGTGGTGATTTGTTCAAAGATCCATAGCGGCGGCGTTTCCGGGTGGTTGTGCTATCAAAGCGAGCTGGTTCAAACAGACTTTTCAAGAAATGCGAGTTATTGAACAACAGTACTTTGAAGGCAGACAGTCTACTCTAAACCAATTCTCTTCCAGCACCCAGTGTGTAGGCTCAATGCGACTCATCGATAAATTCGCTGCTTAGCATGTTATCCCATCATCGCGAATCCGCTTTCTTGAATGTTTTGCGGATACACTATGCGCCTTCTATCCCTCCACGCCTGAATTCATGCCAGTAGTAGTAGAAGCTGCTCTGCTGCTAGGCTAGCTGACTAGCTGACTTACCGACACAGGTGGTGGTCAAGACTTTTGAATTGAATTTTGCTCATATAGCTTGTTGGTATTCGGTCGTAACGTCCGTGATGACACCATCTTCGCCAGTAATGAGACAGGCAGTCTATATCAAATAAACTCAAATCGTCGGCAATATTCAGAAGCTAGCCACGTAGAATGTTTCTGGAAGTTCGATTAGATTACTCCTACCATCAGACCATTGCTACCGAGCCATCACCTCACGTGTCATGAAGAGTGTTTTTCGCTAGTTAAGGTGATGAACGGTTTCGGATCCTGCTTCGTCGATCGGTATATATTGTGAGTTCCAGCACTTCGTTATTGGTAAGTAGTCAAATAATAGGAGCACTGTGTGTTTTATTGATTGGTCTGCTGGAGTCACTCTGTGCTCTATCCCAGCCTAGCAATTGGGCAGTGCTATGCGGACTCAGGTTGCCATGTGATTCTCACGCCGATGTATATCCTTGCTGGCTGATTGTAATGTGCCGTTCAGTTCAAGACTCCTGTGCATGGTCAGTACCTCAGGGATGACTTACCTGCTGTAAATGGTGCCACTCCACTGCACCAGAAGCCCGACGCAGTGATATCACGATGACACGAGTTGAGTCAGGGGTAGATTCTTGGCGCACTCCCCGATCCAGGTTGTCCGTCACCAAGTTTTCATCGCACTGCGATATCCAACCCTGAACAACCTGAACTTTTCTTTCCGCTGGGCCCTGGGTCTGGCTTCTGATCTTCTCGTCTGTCCACACGTCGCATGCTCTCTGTAAATCTGCTGGGGTGTTAATGGACATTCTGACTTCCATTGTGTAAATAAGTTTCTTCGGATATTGCATATTGCTCCTGCTTCTGAATTTTTAACGTTCATTATAGCCTTTCCGTTCTTTCTATTCTCCTCCTTTGAAGCCTCCCCGTGAACAAATAGAGAACAATCTCATACTGGTGCATTCCTCTGCCCAACCTCGCTAGCTCCTTCGTCCCGGGCAGCGCAAGGCGGCTTCGAAATTCAGTGTTTGGAGGAGTCAGGAAAGAGTTAGGCGAGAATAGACACGTCCTGTCTACTTCAAGGCCAATCTTCGATGAGCCAAGACTCTTCCTCCTTTCGCATACAATCACGAAGGCACTCCTTTTGACGAAAATGTCCACCAGAACGATGTCTATAAGGGGGCAGATGGCCGCAAATGAAAAGATAGCTGCCTACGTCGCATACGAAAAGATGATGTTTGCCCCCAAAAAGAGTTCGGCATATTACCAGGCGTTAGCACACGAAAGACTCTTGGCATATGAACACATGCAGGCATGTGCAAGACAGTTGGCACATGAGAAGATCATTTTGCAGGAGAAGATATCGCAATGGGCGAGGTTGTTGGCACATGAGAGGATGTTGGCTCAAGAGCAGATGGAGGCGTATGCGAAGATGTTGGCGTATGAGAAGGTGTTGGATACCAAACGATGGAGTACCCCAGTGCGGAGGAGGTCAAGAGAGGTACTGCTTTCTTATGTTAAAGCGTTTTGAGGGGTCTTCCAGTTTGCAAAACGAGAAAATGTGTTAGTCAGGATAGAATGAGAATGTCCTTGGTGAAATGTGAGAGGTGATCTTGTGATTGAAATAAGAGGGCGCAAAACGCAGCACATGAGATGTGGCAAAAATTTTCGAGCACAAGGCAGCACCTCTTGGATCATCTTTTCATGACCAGCTTCCAATTTCCAGATAACCCGAAGAAGGACAAGGAGAAGCGATTCGGACTCTCAAGTTTCAAAAAGTCCAGGTTTCGGCCACTTATTGAGCACGCTCTGCTTTTTCCTCCCTGCCTTCCTAAGGTGATGTTGCTCGAGGCAAATTCTCCTGCACAGGATTTTGTGATCGCACAGCGGGCATGCGGTCTTCCTTCTTACCAAACATTCGAAGCCCGGGCGGGACATTTCTGATCCCTGGAGTGAATACAGACCATGAGATCCCCTTACCGCGAGGGGTGGTCAGATGGTCAAAGGACAGGAAGAGCACGATCGTGTTATATGATTTTCTTTCATTAGAGCAAGCGAGAAATCAAGTTGAAGATGAAGAATGCCAAGTCCTTATTTGCCAAGATGTCATGTGATCAAAATCGGCCTTCAACGTTGTTTTTGGAGGTAGCACACGGAGTTGTACTTTACCCGCAGCTAGACTGTCTTGACGACTCCACTGAGAGGGGCTCTAATAATATATTAAAAGTAGATTTAGAGTAATAAGCAAGACTTAGCGAGTAAATTATATTAATATTTCTAAGTAAAGAATAATAATAGATTATGATTAATCATAATTAATTAAAATTAATATAAATTAGAGAAATAAATTTTATCGAAGAGAATAGTAAGATAAGAAGTGATAAAGAAGTGTGAAAGAGTACTTATAATTAATTATAATTAATTAAAATTAATATAAATTAAGAAAATAAATTTTATAAAAAAGAATAATAAGATAAGAAGTAATAAAGAAGTGTGAAAGAGTACTTATAATTAATTGTAATTAATTAATATTAATATAAATTAAGAAAATAAATTTTATAGAAGAGAAATAATAAAATAAGAAGTAATAAAGAAGTAAATTAAATATAAGATTAAAAGAAGTAATAAAGAAATAATAAAGAAATAATAATAAAGTAGAAGAAAAGTAAAGAAGAAGTGATAAAGAAATAATAAAGAAATAATAAAAAAGTAAAAGAAAAGTGAAGAAGAAGTAAAGAAGAGTATTTATAATTAATTATAATTAATTAAAATTAAAAAGCTATAATTTTTTTTAAGAAAGATAATAAGATAAATAATAATGAAAAAGT
>JAABUK010007128.1_pt1 | contig 16288 bp, 13 predicted proteins | sample 5559141 | NCBI WGS metagenome assembly JAABUK01 (sample SAMN10711869, study PRJNA513367) | rock metagenome | isolation source: Antarctica rocks | place: Antarctica: Victoria Land, Pudding Butte nord | collected 2016-01-03
GCGTGACGCGCGTGGCGCGCGGCCCGATCCTTCCGCCAACGCGGTTCAGGGTGCAGCATCCCGCTCGCGTTGGCCCAGATAGGGTGGTGGCCCGTTGTCGACAGGCGGCCAACCACAAGCGCGGAATTACGGCAGGGGTCATGCATGCCGGACTGAGCGCTATGCTAGTCAGCGGGAGAGCGACGTAGCGCAACACATTGCACACATCGAACCCGCGATAAGCAATCGCTGAGGCTGAACGAGGCCGAGTTTCGTCTGAGGTACCCGCAGCGGGATTCGAACCCGCGATCTTCACCTTGAAAGGGTGACGTCCTGGGCCACTAGACTATGCGGGCATAGTGGCACGGTTTTCGCCGCACTGCGAAGGATACACAGCGACGCGGCAGGCTGTCAAGCGTGGCGGCGACGCTCAACCGCCGAGGAGGAGCACCCAACCGGCCAGCGTCGCCCCGCACAACACCCCGCCCGCGAGCGGAAGCCAGGGCGCTACCTGCTCGGTCGCGGCGCGCGGCGCGCGGATAGCGTGGCCGACGGCGCGGAGGAGGACGCGCACCGTCGGCCACCAGTGCGCCACGCCGCACACCACGCCGATGACGGCGTAGAGGGCGGCGATGGTCGGCCAGCCGGGCATGGCACGCTGTTCGTTCACCTGTGGGAGCGCGCCAAGCTCCTCCACGACCAGCAACATCGCGCGCGCCGGGAACCAAGGTCAGCAGGCCACAGACCGTCGCCAGCGGGCCGGGCAACAGGCTGGCGAGGGCCGTCACCACCCCACCCGCCATGATCGGCGCGACGAGCGGCTCGGCCAGGAGATTGGCGGGCAGGGTCACGCGCGAGATCCGCCCGAAATGGTGCAGACTGAGCGGCAGGGTGAACCACTCCGCCGCCAGGGTCGCCCCGATCGGCGCGGCCAGCAGGGCGGGGAGCCGCCAGCGTTGCAGGGTCCGCGCGAGCGGCCCCGCTGCGACGATCAGGCCGATCGTCGCGGCGCAGGACAACTGAACTAGGCCGGAGGCCTAGTTGTCCATTCTTGTCTTTTTCTTCTCCCACTCGGGTAAAGGCAGTGTTGAGAATACCGCCGTGTCCACTTGCTGCTCACCTCGAGTGTGTTCACTTGCGGTGCGAGCAACACCAGTGTATGCGGCCCGCCGACCGCCGTGAAGCCTCGGCAGTCCGGGCCTTTCGCCGCTTTTCCCTGTGTGCCCTGGGCCGCAGGCGCGTCGTCGGGGGCGGGGTTGGCCTCGTGCCCGCCGACCCCGCCGTATGGGCGGTCGGGGTCGGCGGGCACCCCGCGTCCGGGTCCGCCCGCGTCCGGGCCGGGTTGGTCGCCGGGTGCGACGGCGTGTCCGCTGGCTCGCGCCGATCCGCCGGTGCTGCCACGCGGCGTGCGCGCGTTCTCCGCGGCGGGCGTCCCACCCCGAGCCCCTCCACAGGGCTGTTTCGACGGCGGCGAGCAGGGATTGGAGAGGGATAGTGGCGCATACCCGTCATGCACCCGGGGCACCCCCTGGACGTGCCCCGGGTCGGAGGTGCCCCTACGTTGCCGACGAGGCTATGCCGACGCGGCCCGGCAATGCGGGATACTGGGACGCTCGTCGCCCTCCGTGTCCGGCACCGTTTCTTCCGTGTCACCGGGACCGCCCCCCTGACCCCACGGCCATGACGCGCCCCCGTGTCGTGGCCGTGGCCGTTGTACAGGAGGACGAGCCTGGCCGCGCCCGCCGACCGCTCCGCTGCGACCTTGTCGGACGCTGCCGCACGGCCGTGGCGCGGGTGGGTCGGCGACGTGCTCATCCTGGTGTTGGCGGTCCTGTCGCCATGCCTGCTCGTCGGCAGGTGGCGGTGCTATCCCGGGTACGGCGCGACCGCCTGGTAGCCCGCCGGACAGGGCGAGACCCGGCTGCGCTATCCGACGGCGCGGATGACGGTTGCGGCGAGGAGGGCGGCGGCCCGCGTGTCGAGGGGCGTCAGGCGGCGCGGTCCGCTGCTTCGGGCATGCCCCCGCCGCGCCGGAGGCGCTCCCTACGCTCTTCAGCGGTGCATCGGCACCCCATGGCCGGCAGCGCATGACCATCGTCGTCAATGCCTCTCCGCCCCAGCAGCTGGCGCGGGCGACGCTCTGGCGCACGGGCGACCGGGCGATCGCGCTCGACTGTGATCGCTCCGTGGCCGGGGCGGCGAACGGGCAGACCACCGATGCGCCGGTGTTCATGGCCCGCCAGGTGGTCGCCTGCGCACGAGCGGTGCCCTGAGCGGGGCGCGGTGCCGCGGCGCGTGGGCACCGACAGCACCGACCATGGCGATGTTCCGGTCGCAGGCCGCAGGGTGCATGCCGCCGTCGCCCCCCTGGCGGATCGGTCTACCACCGGTCGGGGTCGCTCGGGGCTGAGGGGGGACGCGCGGTCCGGGTCCGGGCCTGCTCTGGTCCGAGGAGGGGCGGTGTGCGGCGAGCGGACCGGTGTGTGCCGGGAAAGGGTACGACGATGCGCCTCCCTGGCCCCCCGTCGGCCCGGCCCCGGGGCGCCTCGGTTGGCGGGGCTGTTGTCTGCTCGTTGCCCTGCTAGCACTGGCGGCATCGCGTGGAGCGGGTGTGGGAAACGTCCTTTGCAAGCGGCGTGTTCGCTCGCGGCCGATCGCCTCTCCGGGGCCGGTCGCCAGCAGTCGGGGGTGGCACCGGGGGCCTTGCCCACGATCCCCTGGATCGAGCGATGCGACGGTCAGCCTCTTCGGACGGTCGCCGTACCGGCCTGGTAGCGCGGTACGCTCCTGGTCACGGGCATGGTGCTTGCGCTGTCCGAGGCGCAACAGGGCCGGGTCGCGGCCGCACGAGTGCGACCGGGGCGACGATAGCGACTTGCGGTGATGCGGGCGGGACGGGCCGGCGGCGGTGCAGGGCGGGCCCCGGTGCGCAACGCGCCGCTGTAACCGGCGGCGTGTCGCGACGTAGATGCACGCGGGGACGGGTCAGGGCGCGGCCGTGCGGCCCCGGCCACGGACAGCCGGACATGAAGGAACGGGAGACGCATGGAGACCACCGGACGCATCGCACGCCGCACGTCGCACGCCGTCGCACTCGCCGCGCTGCTCGCCCTCCTGGCGTTCCTCGCCTTCCCCGCGCCGGGCCGCGCGGCCGGGGTGATCCAGGACGACGCCAAATTCTTCTCGCCCGCCGCGGTGGCGGCCGCGACCCAGCGCAGCCAGCAGGTGCAGCAGGCGACCGGGAAGACGATCGCGCTGCGCACGGTGGCGACCATCGGCAGCAAGGACGACGCGGCGGCCAGCGCGGCGGCCGACAAGGTGTTCCAGGAGCTGCAGCTGAACGGGGTGCTGATCTACGTGGTGAAAGACGCCGGGAAGCTGGTGCTGAAGGTCGGCCAGGACACCCGCCAACTCGTCCCGGTCGCCGAGGAGACGACGATCCGCAACGCGATGCTCGCCCGTTTCAACGCCAAGGACTTCGACGGCGGTCTGCAGGCGGGCCTGGACGCGCTCGACCGCGACCTGCGCGCGGGCGCGGCGCCGGCGAACGGGGGGCAGCAGGGGGCCGCGGCCCCGGCGCGCAACACGTCGGGGCCCGCCCCGGCGCGGGGCGGCGGTCCCCCGCTGGGGCTCCTCTTCTGCCTGCTGCCGCTCGCGCTCGTCGGGCTGGCGGTCTTCCTCGTCGCGCGGCGGCGGCGCGGCGGCGGGCCGGGCGGCTTCATGGGCGGCGCGGGCGGCGGGTCGTACCCGACGGGCGGCCCCGGCTATGGCGGCCCGGGCTACGGCGGGGGCGGCGGCTACGGCGGCAACTACGGCGGCGGGTATGGCCCGAACACGGGCGGCGGCGGTCCCGGCTTCGGGGCTGGCGCGGCGGTCGGCGGGCTGGGCGGCCTGGTGGCCGGTGGCCTGATCGCCCACGAGCTCGACCAGCGCAATAACGGCGGCCAGCAGGGGAACCTCGGCGGCGACTACGGCGCGGGCAACGGCGGCAATTTCGGGGCCGCCGAGCCGGGGCAGGCCGGGGGGTACGGCAACGACGCCGGGGTCCCGTCCGACTCGGGCCAGGATGTCGGCGGCTTCGGCGGTGACGGCGGCGGCGACGTGGGGACCTTCGGCGGCGACAACGGCGGCGGGGGCGATTTCGGCGGCGGCGGTGGCGGCGATGTCGGCAGCTTCGGCGGCGGCGGCGACTGAGCCGAGGGGTGCGGTGGTCTCTGGGACCGGGGCCATTTTCGCCCCGTAGCGATGCTGTTGGGAAAGCCTCGGCATGGCCAATCGGGCCATGCGATGGCGGGTAGGGGAGGGTGCCAGGTGGTAGACCGAGCAGGTGGCCCGGTCACCCGAGCGCGAGAGGAGGCGGCCCATGTCGCTCCGCCCCGAGCCCGCCGGCCCGATCCCCGCAGAAACCGCCCGGGTCGCCCGCGCCGCCTTCCCCAAGGGCCATCCCTGCCTGCGGCTCCGCGATGAGCTGGGGCCGATCGACGACGATGACCGCTTCGCTTCCTTCTTCCCCGCGCCGGGCCGCCCGGCGGAGGCCCCCTGGCGCCTGGCCCTGGTCATGGTGCTCCAGTTCGCCGAGGGACTGAGCGACCGGCAGGCGGCCGAGGCGGTGCGCGACCGGCTGGCCTGGAAGTACCTGCTGGGGCGGGAGTTGCCTGACACCGGCTTCGACTCCTCCATCCTCAGCGACTTCCGCGCGCGGCTGGTCGCCGACGAGGCGGAGCACCGCCTGCTCGAGGCCCTGCTCGACCGCTGCAAGGCGGTCGGGCTCGTCAAGTCGCGCGGCCGACAACGGACCGACTCGACCGCCGTGCTGGCGGCGGTGCGCGCGCTCAACCGGCTCGACCTCGTGGGCGAGACCATGCGGCACGCCCTCGAGGCCCTCGCCGTGGCCGCGCCCGAGTGGCTGCGCGCCCAGGCCCCAGCCGCGTGGTACGCCCGCTACGGCACCCGGATCGAGACCGGGCGGCGCACCCGCACCGCGGCGCAGCGCGACGCCCTGGCGGCCACCATCGGCGCGGATGGCCTGCGGCTGCTGCGCGCCGTCGGCGACCCCGCCGCCCCGGCTTGGCGGCGCGAGAGCCCCGCGGTGCAGCCCCTGCGCCAGGTCTGGCTGCAAAATTACCACGCGCCCGAGGACCCCCGGGCGGGGCCGCGGCCACGCGAGGCCCGCGACCAGCCCCCCACGGCCCGCGCCCTCGCGTCCCCGTACGACCCGGACGCGCGCTTCCACACCACGCGGGAGACCTCCTGGACCGGCGACACGGTCCACCTGACCGAGACCTGCGACGATGACGCGCCCTACCTCAGCACCCACGTGACGACCGTGCCGGCGAGCACGAACGACGTGGAAGTGACCACCGCGATCCAGGCCGACCTCGCCGCGCGCGACCTGCTGCCGCAGGAGCACCTCGTCGACACCGGCTACGTCAGCGGGCAGCAGCTCCTGACCAGCGCGTTGGCCTACGGCGTCGACCTCGTCGGCCCGGTGCTCCTCGACACGAGCTGGCAGGCGACGGCCGACGAGGGCTTCGACCTGACCCGCTTCGCCATCGACTGGGAACGGCAGACGGTGACCTGCCCCCAGGGCAAGACCAGCCTCCCGTGGACGTCGGCCGCGCGCGACGACTACCCCTTCTTTCAGGTCCGCTTCGCCAAAGGCGACTGCCGAGCCTGTCCGGTACGCGCCCGCTGCACGCGCGCGGCGACCCGCCCGCGCCAGCTCTCGCTGCGCCCGCGCGAGGAGTACGCCGCCCTCCAGCTCGCCCGCGCGCGCCAGGCGACCGACGACTTCGCCACGCGCTACCGGCACCGGGCGGGCGTGGCGGGCACGATCGCCCAAGGCGTGCGCGCCTGCGGCATGCGGCGGGCGCGCTACCGGTCCCTGCCCAAGGTGCGCCTGGAGCATGTGACGATCGCCGTGGGCATCAGCCTGCAGCGGCTCGACGACTGGTGGGCCGGGGTCCCCCGGGCTTGCGCCCGCGTCTCGCGCTTCGCCGCGCTTGCGCCCGACTGCGCACTGCTCCGACTTTCCCAACAGCGTCCGTAGCGGGGTCCGGGGCGCACCCCGGCAACGTCTCTCTGGGACGCAGGCGCAGAAAAGCCCCGGAACCGACCGCGAGGCCGGTTCCGGGGCTTTTGTTTCGTGGGACTCGGGCTCACCGTCGGCGAATCGGCGGGACGTGGGCTCAACGTGTGCTGTCCCTTGCCGCCTGGGATTGAACTGCGGCACATTTCGAGGGGTAGCTGGAACTGCGGTACGGGCGGCGGTCCCGGCTACGGCTGGTCCTCGGGCTCCCCGGCGGCCCGGTCGTCGTCGCGCGGGCGGAGCGACGCCGCGACGCGCCGCAGGCGTTCCGCCTCGAGTCCCCAGGCCTGGACCAGGTACAGCGATCCCGGCGGCGTGCCACCGCAGGCGCGACAGCGGGACGTGGGGCACGGTGCGGTCGCCATGGAACCGGCGGACCCCGCCGGAGGATCGGCCCCGCCGACGCTCAGGCGCGCCGTCACGCCGTGCAGGGGCACGTCCCGCTCCTCCCGCAGGTCGGGGACCTGCGCCAGGATCCCCTGCATTTCGGCGGCGGGTTCCTGGCGCACGATGAGGCGCTCCTGCCGGTCCCGATCGACCGGCACCACGATCAGGGCGAGGGTCAGGCTGCGGCGGGGCCCCAGGTGCCGGGGGCCGCCCCGTTCGTTTGTCATCCCGCCGAAGGCGAGCCCCGCCAGATCGGTCGGGACGAGCAGCGGGGTCGGGACCCCGACGCGCCGCCACCAGTCCTGCCCCCGCCGCATCGCGGCCCGCACCCGCGCCAGTTCCGTCATGGGCCACCCCGGCACCACGCCCGCCACCGCCGCCCGGTCGCTGGGCCTGGTAGCAGTCTATGGGACTGGGGCTCAATCTGGCCCCCTCGTAGGACTCAGGCTCTTCGTGGGACGCGGACGCACTGCTGCCCCGGTCGCGGCCGTCGAGCCGTTGGCTGGGGCATTGCTTCGTGGGACTGGGGCTCACCGTTCGTGGGACGCATGAGCCTTTTGCCAGCGTGTGCAACTGCGGCGCAATTCGCCGCTCCGGTGCAACCGAGGCCCACTATCGCCCCGGACTCGTGGTGGTATTCACCGGCACCATCGGCCCCTGAACCCCAGTTGTACGCACGCGGCCAACAACCGCGCCGCAGTTGCACAAGCTGGCGAAAGGCACAGTGCCGTCGTCGCAACACCCCCCGTCGCCACCGCGCCCGCTGGCGCGGCGGGCGCGCCGGTCCGCATTCCCCCAGCGCCGGTGTTCGGCAGGCCGGGGAGCGTCCCGGTGCCGCTCGTGACGGCAAAGCTCGCCCCGACCATACTCCCGGCTTCGGGCACGACGACATGATAGGTCTCCGGCGCATAGCTCGTGGCGTCGACCTGGAGCGTAAACCTCCCGTCGGCGCCGACGGGCACGAGCTGCTCCAGCACATCCGCCTGGCCGTGGCCGCCGCTCGCGGTCCGCGCGAGATAGAAGATGATCACGTGGATGCTGCCGCCGCCACTAAGCCCGTTGCCGGTCACGGTGAAGGTTGTCCCCGGCGGCCCGGCGGCCGGGGAAACCGCGAGGCCGGGCGCGGCGGCAGCCGATGCCGGGCGCGCCAGTATGATGGGCACCAGTTGTGTTTGATACGCTAAAAACGGGTCTGACGACCTTTTGGTGAGCGCCGGGCAAGCGCGAGCCGACCGGGCGCTCGGCGAGCGGGCGGGGCGCGTGTGAGAGAATAGCTGACCGTGCGAACAGCGCTCACCGCCGCGGAGGTCGCTATGGCTGGCGCAACGTTGCTCCCCGACGCCGCGAGCCTCGCCTTGGAGGAGCTGGTCGCCGACGACGACGGCGTCACCATGGTGGTCCGGGCCAGCCGCCCGACCGCCTGCTGCCCCGCGTGTGGCGCGCCCGCCCGGCGGCGCCATAGTTGGTACCGGCGCCGGCTCGGCGATTTGCCCTGGCAGGGCTTGGCGGTGCGGATCAGCCTGCGGACGCGCCGCTGGTTCTGCGATACGCCGGACTGCACGCGTCGCATCTTCACCGAGCGGTTTCCGGCCCTCGCGTCGCCCCACGGGCGGCGCACCACCCGGCTGGCGACCCTGCTCACCGCGCTCGCCTTCGCCCTCGGCGGGCGGCCCGGCGCGCGGCTCCTCGCGGCGATCGGCCCGCGCGTCAGCCACGACACGCTCATCAACACGATCCGGCGGGCGGCGTTGTCGGCAGCACCGACGCCGCGCGTCCTCGGCGTCGACGACTGGAGCTACCGACGCGGCAAGGTCTTCGGGACCATCTTGGTCGATCTCGAACGCCGCCGCCCGATCGATCTCCTCCCCGACCGCACCGCCGCGAGTTTCGCCGCGTGGCTCCGCGCGCACCCCGGCGTCGAGGTCATCGCGCGCGACCGAGGCGGGGTCTACGCCGACGGCGCGCGGCGGGGCGCGCCGGGGGCCATCCAGGTGGCGGACCGGTTCCACCTGGTCAAGAACCTCGGCGAGGTCGTGGAGCGCCTCGCGGATCGCCAGCAAGCGGCGATCCGTGCTGCGGCGCGGTACGCCGCGACCGCCGCCCCGACCGCGGCCCCCGACCAACCTGCGGGCGACGCCGCCCCGCCGGTGGACCCGACGACGCCGACCGCACCCGCCGCCACCCGTGCCGTGCGTGAGCGCGCGCAGCGTCAGGCCCGCCGCCAGGCGCGCTACGAGGAAATCCACGCGCTCGCGGCGCAGGGGCTGAGCCAGCGGGCGATCGCCGCCGCCCTGGGCCTCGCGCGCGAGACGGTCGCGACGATGCTGCGATCCGTGCAGTGCCCCCAGTATCGCCCACGCCCGTCGAAGGCCACGCTCCTGACACCGTATGAGGGCACCTTGCGCGAACGCTGGGCAGCGGGTGAGCGCAACGCGGCGACCCTGTGGCGCGAACTGCATGCGCAGGGTTTCACCGGCTCAGCCGCGACGGTGCGGATCTTCGTCGGCCGGTGGCGCCCCGCCCCTGGTCGGTCGGGGCCACGCCCGCGTCGCGCCGTCCCGCCGGACGGCGCCCCTACGCCGGTGCCGCGCTGGCGCTCGCCGCGGCGGGTCGCCTGGCTGTTGCGGCGGCCAGACACCGCGTTGTCGCCCGGCCAGCGGCGCTTCCTCGACCACTTGCCGGAGCATTGGCCGGCGGCGACGACGATTCGGGCGCTCGTCCTGGACTTCGACCGGCTCGTCCGCGACCGCGATACGGCGGCCCTGGTGGCGTGGCTCGCTCGCGCCGAAGGATGCGGCGAGGCCGAATTCCGGGAACTCGCCGCCGGGCTCCGCCGCGATTTGGCCGCCGTCACCGCCGCACTCACGGAGGTATGGAGCAGCGGGCAGGTCGAGGGGCAGGTGAACCGCCTGAAAGTACTCAAACGAGCGATGTTCGGGCGCGCGAACGTCGACTTGCTGCGGCGCCGCGTGATCGGCGCCGCCTGAGCGCGCCGGTCGTCGACCACTATCCGGATCGGCACCGGCTTGTGAAGCCGTGCCGGTCACTTCGCCCTCCCTGCCGGTGTGTCCACCGCGCCCACTCGCCGGTCGCCCGACCCGCTCGCTCACGCCCGTCCGGCGCTCACCAAAAGATCGTCAGATCCGTTTTTCAGTTGACGAACACACCAGTACGGCCATGAGCAGTGTAGCTCGATAACGCATGTGGACGCCCTCCTCTTTCGTTAGCCCCGCAGTATTGGTGCCTCGATTGATGAACGATGCATTAGCGGGTCGAGGGTGAGGCCGTAGGCCGAAATCGCCGTAGGCGGCGCTGAGGCGTTCGTCAGCCTATGGGACTGGGGCCATTTTCGCCCCGTAGCTGGGACTCAGGCTCAGCGATGCCCCGGAAACAGCATCGGGGTCGGCTCCGGGGCCATAACCTTGTGGGACTCAGGCTCACGACGTGGGACTCGGACTCATGAATCGTGGGACGCAGGCGCAGGGCGGAGTGGATCGCCCTGTCCGGGTCAGTCATCTGGCGCGTCGTCGCGCCCCCGGGCGTGGATGCCGCGCACATAGGCGGTGACCCGCTCGTCGAGGTCCAGCGGGTAGCGGTACCCGAGATCGGCGGCGACGGCGAGCGCCAGGTCGCGGAAGAGGGCTAGCGTCAGGAAGAGCGCCGCCCAGTTCTCCGCCACGCCGCCCCCCGCGTAGGTGGCCGCCAGGCGCGCGCGGAGGTCCGCCGGGAGGCGGCGCTCCAGGCCCTTGCCCAGGGTGCGGACGGGTACCGCCCAGCCGTGGTCGCGCTCCATGTGCCATTCGAGCATCCGCCTCAGGTAACGGTGTTTCATGTTGTGGTCGAGGCACCACTTGGCCGGGAACAACTCGCCGCGCCAGAGGTACTTCGCCACGTAGGGCGCGTCATTGAAGAACTCCTCGATCAGGGCCAGATAGGTCTCCTCGGCCGGCCGGGACGGGATGTAGGCGCGATAGGTCGGCGGGCGCAGGCGCGCGGCGAGGCCGTCCTTGTCGAGCAGCACGCGGTACCCGGCGTCGAGCTCGGGGGGCAGCGCCGGGGCCCCGGCGATCGCCCGCGCGAGCGCGACCGGCCAGAGGCGGAAATCGATCTTGAGGCCGTCCGCGTACTGCACGACATGGCCCGCCTGTGCGATCCCGTGGTCCGGGTCGGGGGCGGGCGGATCCCGGTAGGTCACGAGCACCGCGCCGAAGTCCGCGACCCAGCCCTGGTCGGCCGCGAAGGGGCGGATGTCCCGCGCCACGAGGATCACGTCGTAATCGGAGAGGGCATCCACCGCCGCGCCCGGGACGGCGCGGGTGCTGGTGAGGAGGAGGGCGCGCACCGCGTCCCGGGGCGCGGCCCAGCGGATCAGACGCCGGATGGTGGCATCGCGCTCGGGTGTATCGCCCATCGGATCCATCTCCTTGCGGGCCGCCGCTGCCGTGATGCCGCCACCGCGTCAGGGTTGTCGCGGTCAGCGGCCCCGCCTGAGCAGCACGGCCCGGATCTCGGCTCGCCCGAGCATGGCCGCACACCACGCGGTGTGCCCGTCTTCCCCGGCCGGGTCGAAGACGTTGCTCGTGACGAGCGCATAGACCGCCTTGTACAGCAGGAGGCGGGCGCGGTCGTGGCCGTGGTCGGCGACGAGCGCGTCGTCCAGCTGCGCCTCGATCGCGCGGGCGTGCGGGCCGTACATGTCGGCGATGGCGGCGGCGATCGCCGCGTCGAATATCGGGTCGCCGGCCGTGGAGAGGAACCCGAAGTCGAGGACCGCGACGGGGCGCAGGGCCTCGTCGACGAGGATGTTGGCGGGCACCAGATCGCCGTGGACGAGCGCGGGCGCGGGCACCGCGAGCGCCCGCAGGGCCCGAGCGATCCCGGCGTGCAGGGCGTCGAAGTCCGCGACATGCCGACGCAGGTGCCCGCCGAAGCGGGCGACGCGGCGGTCGACCAGCGCGGCGAGGGCGGCACCCCAGTCGGCGTGGCCCCGCCACAGCGGCCGTCCATCGTCCAACACCGCGAGGTGGCGTAGCGCTGCCGTCGCCCGCACCGTGGCGAGGCCTGCGAGCACGTCCAGGATGCAGCACCGGGCGGCGGGGGCGAGCGCGGGATCCCCCTCCCTCACCAGCTCCCCGAGCGGCCGACCGGGGAGTTCGCGCTCGATCGTCACCGGCACGCCGCGCACCGCGACGAGCTCCAGGATCGCCGGGGTCGCGAAGGGCGGCGCCTGGGCGGCGATGTCGCGGTAGGCGCGCCGGAGGAGGGCCAGTTCGGCCACGGAGCGCCGCCCCCAGACCTTGCCGATGCGCTCGCGGCCGAGGCGATAGACGGCCCCCTCGATGCCGGCCGCCAGGGGCCGCGCCGCGGGGTAGCCGTTCGCGACGAAGTCCTGTTCCCACGCGCGATCGTGCGTCTGCATCGGCCCAGTATAACGCAGCCCCGGTCGTGCCCCGCCACCAACTACTGCGCCCTGCACGAGCAGCAGTGCGCGCAGGGTCAAGCACACCCTTGGGCGCGCCGGGAACGCGGTCGCGGCGATGCTGCCGCGTGGTGTTGCCATCGGATCCGTGTGGCGTCCTCATGGCGCGCTATTCTATGCCCGACGGGTTAGCTACGTCGTGTCGTCAGTTAGGGGAAGGATAGCGGGAACCGGATCGGCCAGTACAGCACTGGTCGTTGGAACAGGTGACTACGCTACCTACGGCTGGCACACTCGGGTAGGGTAAGTCCGATCGCACATTTGTGTACGTTGACCCGCGCCCTAGATCGCCAGGGGGAAAGGGGGTAGCTGGTGGCCGATATCGTACGAAACTTCTATGCAAGCTTCGGAGAGCGCGAATGGGGACGCCTGGATCGCCCCGCTGATGGCCAGCTGGAGTTCACCATCACGACGGCGATGCTCGCGAGGTACCTCCCCGCGCACGGGCGGGTCCTCGACAATGGCGGCGGGCCGGGGCGCTACAGCCTCTGGTTGGCGGAGCGCGGATACCGCGTGAGTCTCGCCGACCTGTCACCCGAGTTGCTCGCGAGCGGGCGGGCGCATATCGCCGCCTCCCCGGTCGTGGCGCGGATCGAGGAGGTGGTCGAGGCCGACGCGCGCGACCTTGGGTGCTGGCCGGACGCCAGCTTCGACGCGGTGCTCGCGCTCGGTCCGTTCTACCACCTGACGACGCCCGTCGGGCGCGACATGGCGGCGCGGGAACTCGCCCGGGTCCTCGCGCCGGGCGGGATCGCCTTCGTGGCGTTGATGCCGCGCCTGGCCTTCCTGCGGCGTGTCCTCGCCACGCCCGCCGAGCGGCATCTGCTCGGGCAGCCCGGCTTCATCGACCGCGTCCTCGAGGAGGGCGTCTTCCATAACGATCGGCCCGGCGCATTCACCGAGGGCTATGGCGTGCGCCCGGACGAAGTCGCGCCGTATTTCACCCGCTTCGGCTTCCAACCCGTCGCACTCGTCGCGGCACAGGGCTTCGCCCCCGACTTGCAGGACGCGCTGGCGGCGCTCGCCGTCGAGGACCAAGTGGCGCATCGGGCCGTGCTTGACGCGCTCCTGCGCACCGCTGCGGATCCGGCGATCCTGGGCATGACGAATCACCTGCTCTATATCGCGCGGCGCGCGTGACCGCTTGGTTGTAGGAATCAATACCTATTGGGCTTGCGCAGAAGTATTGGGCCTGGACCTGACCAGCGCGCATCCCAGGGCCGCCCGGCCTGCCGGCTGGCCCTGGGGTATCCTGCCCGTATTCTACGGCATGTCGTCAGTTGGGCGGGATGGCTGAAGCGGCGAGGTACGTGTGGCTGAGGGCGTTGCGCTTGGTCTTGTCACAGCCGGCGGCGATGGCACGATACCGCTTGTGCCGGTAGGGGAAGCGCTCGATCGGATGGCGAGCGGCGTCCCGGCCGTGGTCGACGGCCCGTTGATTCTTGTGGCGACGCTCTGCGTGATAGGATAGCGCCAGACGTCGACAGTCAGCGGCAGAAGGACGACCAAGCGGAACACGAAGTAGGGCTCTGGACCATGCTTACTCACGCCCAGCAACGCGCGCTCGATTATGTCGGTCAGTATGCCGCCGAGCGCCGAGACACTGATCGGCGGCGCATCCATGCCGTTCTATCTGACGCCAATCTGGCGCTGGATCCCGACGACCTGCTCGCGGGGGTGGGCAGGTTGGCCACGCTGACCATCAACTTCCACCCCGACCGCTTGGTTGCCGATGGTCGTTCGGTGCTCGCCGCGCTGTACGAGGAGGGGATCTACCGGAGCCAGTTCGAGACGAAGATCTCCAATGGTGGCCTGACGGCCCACCCCGGTGGCGATCGGGATCGCTGGGAAGAACGGATGCTGGGTGGCGCCTATCAAGTCGCGGGCGTGACCGACGCCGAGCGCCCCAAATATGGCGGCCTCAACCTCATGCACTATACCGACGGTGCCTGCCCCCGGTTCGGTTCGTGCCACCTGCGCCTCAAACAGCGGCTAGTTTCCGCTGCGACCCTCACGTTCGGAGACAGCAATGGCGACCCGACGGATATCGGTACTATCGATGCGTTCGAGCCGCTCCTGGCGGGCCTGTTCGAGCGCATCGCCGCGGATGGCAATGCGCTCGGTAGAAAAGGGGTCACCGTAGCCGATTTCGCCAGTGCCCTGGCGGGTGACGGCCACGCCTTCTTCCAGCCAACCCAAGGTCGCGCACTGGACGACTACATCGAGGCGCAGCTCCACGGCGAGTTGCGCCTGGCACACGACGTGGCGGCGATTGTCGGCGACCCCTCCTTTCGAGGCACGGCCACGGGTGCGCTCCTGGAAGCGACCGCCGAGAAATACGGGCTATCCCTCGCCTGGCACGACGGTTTTGCGCTGACACTTCCCGAAATACCCGATGATTTTCGCGGCCCCGAGATGGTGCCGCTTGCCGGGCGCATACTAAAGAATCATGCCAGCGGCAGTGAATACGTCGACGCAGCGACGATCGGCGTGGCGGCCGTCTCGGTCGTCGTCCATCCGCAAGAGTGGATAGATTGGGGGAGCCCAAAGGATACGCTACAGCACATCAAGTACCTGTGGCATACCCTGGTGGTATTCGGCAAGCCGAAGGCTCAGGCCTCGCCGCAATGACGTCGGGCACATATTTGCACCCTGGGTGGCACGTGCTATCGTTTCCTGGGTAGGCCCGGGTGTGCCTCGGCCCGAACACCACTGTGGGGACAGCCGATGGCGACGTACCGTGCGTTAACAACTGTGCCCCTGCTCGTGCAGCAGGCCCTGGCGCTGACTGAGCGCCGCGAATTCGCCTCGTCGTGTACGCCCGAGGTGGGCCGGCTCCTGGCGGCGCTCGCCGCGCATGTCCCACGGGGGACGCTCGGTGAAGTCGGCACTGGCTATGGTGTCGGCACGGCCTGGCTGGCGAGCGCCCTTGTCCCGGCGTCCAGGCTGGTAACGGTCGAGCGGGACGTTGCGCGGGCGACGAGCGCGCGTGACCTCTTCGTCGCGCTCGACAATGTGCGGGTCCTCTCGGGCGACTGGCGAGCGCTGCTGCCGTATGGCCTGTTCGCCGACACGCCGACGAAGCGCGACGAACCGGAGGCGCTCCTTGCCGCGTTGGGGCCCGGCGGCATGCTCGTCCTCGACGGCCTGACGCCGGAGGAACACTGGCCCCCGGCGTGGCGCGGGCAGCCGGACCCGGTGCGCGACTTCTGGCTCAACGACCCGCGCCTGCGCGCGACCGAGTTGTTCACCACCCCCACCAGCGCCGTCATCGTCGCCACCCGCCTCATCTGATGCGCCAGAGGCTCACCCCGCGAACGCATTCGTGGGACTGCGGCTCACGGATCAGCGGGACGCGGGGTCAGGGTACGGGCGCTATGCTGCCGAGCGCGAAAATGAAGTCCCGGCGTCCTCCCGACCGTCGCCCATGCGGTCGCCCCTGCTCGTATGTCGCCGGCGTGCCCCTCACGTCCGATCGTTGACGAAGATGCTCAGCGGCAGGAACGCCGTCACCGTCCAGAGCCCGGCGTTAACGAGCTGGCTGATCCGCAGATCGACGCAGGCGCTGGCGAGGAGGCAGGCGCGCGAGCGGCTCAGGCCGTGCTCGCGCCCCAGGTAGTCGAGGACGCCGACGAGGGCGGCGCGTGCCGCCGCGCGCGGATCGGTGTCGTGCCCGGTGGCGGCGAAGTGCGGGCCGGTGTCGGTGCGCGGGGCGAGCGCCCCGGCGGTACGGAACTCCGGCCAGTTCGGCGCGGCCCCCTGCCGGAGATCGAAGCGGAGGGTCACTGTCGCGTCGCACTCGATCGCGGTGCCGCCGACCTCGCCGTCCCCCTGCGCGGCGTGGGCGTCGCCGACCGAGAAGAGCGCGCCGGGCACGAGGACGGGCAGGGTCAGGACGGTGCCTGCGGTGAGCTGGCGCACGTCCATGTTGCCGCCGCCCTGGCGTGGCGGCGGGGTGGGGTGCATCCCCGCCTCGGCGGGCGCGACCCCCATCACACCGCAGAAAGGGGCGAGCGGGATGCGGATAGCGGGACCGAACGGGGCGTAGTCGCCCGCGCGCAGATCCCAGTAGTGGGCCGACTCTGCGGGGAAGAGATCGCCCCACAGCGGGGTGTAGGGCCCGACGGCGGTCCAGCCCCAGGCGCCGGGGCATACGTCGATGATCGTCACGTCGAGTGCGTCGTCCGGCGCGGCCCCATGGATGAAGACCGGGCCGGTGAGGGCGTGGCCTTTCAGCGGCGTCGCCCGTGCCGGGCGGGCACTGGCCGCGATCAGCGCGGCCAGGCCGGGATCGAGCTCGGGCGGCGGCGCGGCGGCGATGCGTCGCCCCGTCGCCCCGCCCGACGGCTCCAGCG
>JAABUK010007129.1_pt1 | contig 16286 bp, 12 predicted proteins | sample 5559141 | NCBI WGS metagenome assembly JAABUK01 (sample SAMN10711869, study PRJNA513367) | rock metagenome | isolation source: Antarctica rocks | place: Antarctica: Victoria Land, Pudding Butte nord | collected 2016-01-03
CTGCCAACGCCGTCCTGCCGCAGTTCGCGGCCGCCTGGAACGAGAAGTTCGCCGTCGATCCGCGCGACGACGCCGACGCTCATCGCCCCTGGGCCGATACGCCAGACGCTTTGGACCATACACTGGCGCGGCGCGACGAGCGAACACTGTCGAAGGCGCTGACATTCCGGGTCGACGGGACGATCTACTGCATCAAGACCAAAGGTGCAGGCATCGCCTTGCGGGGTGCCAAAGTCGAACTGCGCCATCACCTCGACGGCACCATGACGGTGCACTACAAGGACCGTATCCTCCCCGTCACGGCCTGCCGAACCTACTCGGTGCCCGAGCCCGCCGAAGACGAGAAGACCATCGACCTGCGTATCGAACACATCGTGGCGGCACGACACATCGCGGCTCCCGCTCCTCTGGAGGTCGGGCGTGGATAACGCCGGCTCGCTACGGCGCTGTGGGATGGCGCGCGTCGCCGGCGTTACCCACCCCCTCGCCTCCAACCCAGAACCAGACAGGGGTCATCCCAACTTGGGAGAACAAGGGGACATTCCTACTTTGCGTTGACAGGGACGGTCATCAAGGGATTCGTCAGATCCTCACATGACTACAGGTACGTCCTCTCGCGATGTCGTCTGTGATGGGATTGGTAGCGCTTTTCAGCAAGTCCGTCGCCGCTCGAAATGCGAAGTGATATCAATCAGTGCTATAACGCGTAAGCAACAGGGGAAACTGGATGGACGGTCTGAAGCGACTCCTCCGTGTTCGCTCTCCCATGCATAGTTTGGCGAGAGAGTTCTACACTTCACAAGAGGTGTTCGATGCCGACATGAAAATCATCTTCGGGAAGCATTGGGTTTGTGCTGGCGTCGAAGCCGATGTGCCCGATGCAGGAGATGTCGTTACGGTCGAGTTCGGTAACGTCTCTGTTTTGATCGTCCGTGATGACGATTTGGAATTTCGTGCCTTCCACAACGTCTGTCGCCATCGCGGCGCTCGACTCGTCCCCGAAGGAAATTCTAACGTCGGTAATCTCGTATGCCGATACCATGCGTGGGCTTACGATCTGACCGGCAAGCTCATGCATGCTGATCACATGGCGACAGACTTCGACCCTAAGTGTCACGGTCTGAAGCCCGTCCACTTGCGGTCGGTGGGAGGGCTGTTATTCATCTGCTTGGCCGAGCAGCCGCCGGATGACATTAAGGCCTTGTCGGACGTCATGATGCCTTATCTGGCGCCGCACGACCTCGCCAACACCAAGGTGGCGCATTCAGTCGACCTCATTGAGGAAGGTAACTGGAAGCTCACTATGGAGAACAATCGGGAGTGCTATCATTGTGGTGCAAACCACCCGGAACTCACCACGTCTCTATTCGCTTACGGCTTCGGTTTCTCGCCGGAGAGCATGGACGAAGACGAGCGCGCAGACCTCGAGCGATACGACACCCTGATCCTCGAGCGTCAGACAGCCTGGGAGATCGCCGGACTACCTTCACGGAACATCGACCGACTTAACGACATCACTGGCTTCCGCTGCGAGCGGTTGCCGATCGATCGACACGGGGAAAGTCAAACTCTCGATACGAAAGCGGCTTCCGCCAAGATGTTGGGCAAGCTTCAGGACACGCGCTCGGGTGGGCTGTCGTTCTGGACCCAGCCCAACAGCTGGCATCACTTCATGGCCGATCATGTAGTCACGTTCATCGCCCTGCCCTTGTCGCCCGAGCGGACGCTGGTGAGGACGAAGTGGTTGGTGCACAAGAACGCGGTCGAAGGTGTCGATTACGACATCGATCATCTCACCGCGGTCTGGACGGCAACGAATCGACAGGATGCGGATCTCGTTGAAATGACTCAAAAGGGCGTGAAGAGCACGGCCTATGAGCCGGGTCCGTATTCGCCTCACACCGAAGGACTCGTTGAAAAGTTCGCGGTCTGGTATCTGGATCGTCTCGAAGCCGGACAGGACGCGTGAGCGGACTCCCTCCCACCTGGAACCCTGCCGAGCACGAAGTACTCGTCTGCCGGGCAGTCCGCCTCGAAACCGCCGACGTCACCACATTCGTCCTCTCGACTCCCGTTCCTCGTCTCTTCATATACCGCGCGGGTCAGTTCGTGACAATCGAGGTGACATGCGCGGGCGTCACCTACAATCGATGCTACACGCTGTCATCGACGCCGACGCGGCCCGACCTCGTTTCCATTACGGTTAAAAGAGTGCCCGGCGGTCCGGTTTCGAATTGGCTGCACGACCATCTTAGACCCGGGATGCTCCTTCCTGTGACGGCTCCCATGGGTGAGTTCGTTCGGGAGATCGAGCCGTCGACCAAGCTACTTTATCTCTCAGCAGGCAGCGGCATCACTCCACTGATGTCCATGACCCGAGCAGCTATGGACGGAGTCGAAAACCCCGACATCGTATTCTTCCATAGTGCGCGAACGCCTGGTGACATAGTCTTTCGGTCGGAACTTGAGTACTTAGATCGCCTCGACCGAGGGGTTTGTACAGTCAGCATTTGTGAGACAGACAATGGGGAGGTCTGGGATGGCCCTCAAGGCCGCCTTACGCTGGGCATGATATCCGAGGCCTGCCCCGACTTCCTCGCTCGAGCCGTGTTTACGTGTGGTCCGGCCGGCTACATGGCCAGCGTGCGGACAATGCTCGAGAGCGCGGGATTCGACATGGCCCGCTACCATCAGGAAAGTTTTTCCTTCGAGACTTTGGCGAAAGACGAGCCTGAGGTCGCGAAGGCTGTCGAGGATGCGGAACGCATCGTACAGAAGGCGCCTACGCAGGGGTTCCGAGTCCACTTTAGCAAAATCGGTATGACGATCGACTGTGCGCCGGATGAGACCGTCCTCTCGGCCGCTCGCAAAGGCGGCATGCGTCTGCCGTCGAGTTGCCGGCAGGGCGTCTGTGGGACGTGCAAGAGCAAGCTGGTGTCTGGCACCGTCGATATGAAAGCGGCAGGTGGCATCAGGCCACGTGAGATCGCTCAGGGGCTGGTTCTCCTGTGCTGCTCCCGGCCGACGAGTGATCTTGTAGTCGAGCGTTAGTGAATCAATGCTGACAGAAGGGGCACCGTTCGAAGGCTTCCACAAAGAAAATTCGTTATGCCTTCTGATTGGATTGCTGCACTAGTTCGCACGCCGCTTAGGCCGATAGTAACTCTGCGGCCCCGTCCGCATGGAAGAGGACTTAAGGCGGCTCCCGAAGTTATTTATCAGGGAAGTCCACAAGGCTCCTATGTAGACAGCCACGTTCGTAACGACAAGAGCCCGGTCTAGCACCGGGCTTTTTCATGCGGCATGCTCGGGTGGGTAGGACAGCGGAACCGAGCTTGTGAGATGGCTCGGGAAATCTGGACAGATGGGCTGAAGTAGCTTTGCAGGTCGGCATCCACCACGAAGGCGTAGCCGTCGCGGATCAGTCGATCCGCTTCCCGCAGCGCGTCCTTGCAGCCGCGTCCTGGCCGGAAGCCGTAGCTCGAAGGCGGGAACATCGTCTCGAAGATCGGTTCGATGACGAGCTTCATCGCCGTTTGGACAATGCGGTCCTTGACCGTCGGGATGCCGAGCGGTCGCGTTCTGCCGTTGTCCTTGGGGATTTCCACCCGCCGGATCGCCTGCGGCGGAGTCGCCGCTCTCGACGAAGATCATGGTGCAGCTCTCCGGGTCAGGCGAGGCCGCCGCGCCGGCTGGGCACGGTCCGGAGGCCGGTGCCGGCCGGCGGGATGTGATTGCGCAGCAGCAGCAAGAACAAGGTGGCACCCAGCATGGCGAAGCCGAGCACATCGAGGTAGCTGCCGGGACCGGCCGCCGAGATGACGGCCGCGCCGACGAAGGCGCTGAGGATGGCGCCGAGGCGCCCGAACGACAACGCGAAGGCCGTGCCCGTCGCGCGGATCCCGGTGGGATAGACATAGGCGGCGACCGCATAGAGCGTCGACTGCACGGCGTTGACGAAGAAGCCGTGCAGGCCCAACCCGACGATCAGCACCACCGTGCTGCCGATGTCGACGAAGTTCAGCGCGAAGGCGCTGATCGCGGCCAGGATGGCGCAGACGACCAGGGGCCGCATCGAGCCGAGCCGCGTGATCGCCCCCGCACAGGCGAGGGCGCCGAGCGCGCCGCCGAGATTGTAGCTGGTCAGGCCGGCGCCCGCGGTGCTGGCGTTGAGGCCCTGGGCCGACAACATGGTGGGGAGCCAGCCGAAGGCGCTGTAGACGGCGAGCAGGCAGAGGAAGAAGGCGCCCCAGAGCGCGATCGTGTCCCGCGCCCGGCCGTCGGCGAAGATCTCGCCCGCACTCGGCTTCCGGGCCGCCGAGAGATCGGTACTGTCGGTGAAGGATGCGGTCGCCGACAGGGTCCGGCCCATGCGGCCGAGGAGCCGCACGAGGTCCGGCCAGCACGCGGGACGGCGCGCGAGGAAGCGCGGCGATTCCGGCAGCAGGGCGAAGAGCACGCCCGACATGAGGAGCGGCAGCCCTCCGCCGAACAGGAACAGCGCCCGCCAGCCGAAGTTCGGCAGCACCGCTCCGGCATAGAGGCCGGCCAGCATGCCGCCGAGCGGCACACAGACGATCGTGGCCGTCACCATCATGGTGCGGCGTCGGGCGGGGGTGAACTCGGCCGTCATGGTGGTGGAGGTCGGTAGCGCGCCCCCGATCCCGAGCCCGGCGAAGAAGCGCAGCAGCCCGATCGTCATGAGGTTCGGCGCGAGGCCGATGAGGTAGGTGGCGATGCCGAACAGCACCACCGAACCGAGGATCGCGGTGCGTCGCCCGAAGCGATCACCGATGAAGCCCGCGCAGGCGCTGCCGATGCTCATGCCGATGAGGCCCGAGGCCACCACCGGCGCGAAGTCGCCGCGGGTCACGCCCCATTCCTTGATCAGGACGGGGATCGCGAAGGAGATCAGCTGGCTGTCGAATCCGTCGAGCAGGACGGCGAGCGCCGCGATCACCACGACCCCCTTCTGCATGGCGGTCCAGGCGCCGCCATCGAGCATCTGCCCGATGTCGACCGGGCTCGTGGTGGCGGTGCGGGCAGCGCTCATCGAGGACTCGGAGGTGAGAGGGGAAGGCCGACGTAGTTCTCGGCGAGGGTGGTCTAGGCGGCGCGATAGGCGCGGATATAGTCGAGTTCCGCCACCTGCATCCGCATCGCGATCCGGGCCTTGTACGCCGCCGTCGCGCCTTCGATTGACATCATGTCAGTGGTTTCCTATTGATAGGAAGGGATAAATGAGATTAACAAGGGATAGCCGGAGCGGATTTTGCCCATAAATAATTTGAAATGTTGAAAACTACTTCGTACGCTCATAGAACAAAGATTATATTGTCTCCTGATATCTCTATCTACCCTACTTTCAACTTCCTACAACAAATAGTCAAATAGTAAATCCGACCGTATCATTGAAATAGTAGCTACTATAAACTTTTGGATGACATAATGTATGAGATGTGTTTTTAGTTCAAGGCTCAGCACTCTGGCAGATTTACCGCTAGTCCACCTAAACTGGTCTCCTTGTATTTACTGTCCATCTCGATGCCAGTCTGACGCATCGCCTCTATGCAATTATCGAGCGGCATGAAATGCGAGCCGTCCCCGCGCAAGGCGAGAGATGCCGCTGCCACGGCTTTGATGGCGCCGATGCCGTTCCTCTCGATGCATGGCACCTGTACAAGCCCCGCCACCGGATCGCAGGTCATGCCGAGATGGTGTTCGAGGGCGATCTCGGCCGCATTCTCGACTTGCTCGGGCGTGCCGCCGAGCACGGCACAAAGCCCCGCTGCCGCCATGGCAGCGGCTGAGCCAACCTCCCCCTGGCATCCCGCCTCGGCGCCCGAGATCGATGCGTTATGCTTGATGAGCCCACCGATCGCCGATGCCGTCAGCAGAAACTCCGCCACTTTGTCTCGGCTCGCCCCGACACAATGGTCGAGGTAGTAGCGCAGCACGGAGGGCACCACGCCGGCCGCGCCGTTAGTCGGCGCGGTGACGACCTTGCCGCCGCTAGCGTTCTCCTCGTTGACAGCGAGTGCGTAGACGCTGAGCCAGTCCGAAACCACGTGCGGCTGCACGATGTTGGCGCCCCGTTCACGTTCGAGCTGAGCGCGTATCCCCCTGGCCCGCCGCCTCACCCGAAGGCCACCGGGAAGTTCGCCCTCTCGCGCGAGGCCGCGCTCGATGCAAGCGTCCATTGCCGACCAGATGCGTTCGAGGCCGGCCTCCACATTCTCGGCTTTGCTGATTGTGGCTTCGTTGGCGAGCTTCATGTCCGCGATCGAGAGGCCGCTCTCACGTGCCATCCGCAGCATGGTGGCCGCGGTCGCGAATGGATAAGGCCAGCCCTCCACTTCGGCCGTGAAAGCGTCCCCGGCCGTCCGGACTTCGCGCTCGGCCTCTGTCACGACGAAGCCGCCTCCGATGGAATAGTAGGTCTCGGACAGGACGATGTCGCCCTCTCTGTCCATCGCTTTAAAAACCAGGCCGTTGGCGTGGCCGGGCAGCGGCGGCCCGTAGTCGAACATGATATCAAATTCGGGATCGAACCGAATGCTCGGAAGCCCAGAAGGCACGAGGCGCCGGGTCTCATTCAAGTGGTGGAGTTGGTGTTCCGCCTCCTCGATGTCGAGGTCCGCAGGCCTATAGCCGAGGAGGCCGAGCGTCACGGCGCGATCGGTGGCGTGCCCCTTCCCCGTGAAGGCGAGCGAGCCATGCAGCCTCACGCGGATCGACCGCGCTGACCAAGCCGCTTCCGAGCGGCGCAAAAGATCGAGGAAGTCGGCGGCGGCCGTCATCGGCCCCATCGTGTGCGAGGAGGATGGACCAACGCCGACTTTGAACACGTCGAACACGCTCAGGAACATGGGGCGACCTCTTGCGGCGTGCGACACGGGACGGAGTACCGCGCCCATTTGTCCGTCACCTGTAGATGGGGAACCTGCGGCAGAGTCCCGCGACCTCGGCAAGCACCGCTCGCTCTGTTGGAGCATTACCCTCGGGGCCGGCGGTAGCCAGCCCGTCGATCACCGTGAGGATCAACTCGCCGACCCTTTGGAACTCCGCCTCGCCGAAGCCTCGCGTGGTGCCGGCCGACGTCCCGAGGCGCACGCCCGAGGTCACGGCGGGCTTCTCCGGGTCGAAGGGGATCGCGTTCTTGTTGCAGGTGAGCCCGGCCCGCTCCAGCGCCAGTTCCGCATCCTTCCCCGTGACGCCCTTCGGTCGGAGGTCAACCAGCACCATGTGACAGTCGGTGCCGCCGGACACGATCGCGAGGCCGCCTTCCGTCAGGACGCGAGCGAGCGTCCTGGCGTTGTCGATGACGGCGGCCGCGTAGGTCCGGAACTCCGGCAGCAGCGCTTCGCCGAAGGCGACCGCCTTGGCAGCGACGACGTGCATCAGTGGGCCGCCTTGGTTGCCCGGGAAGACGGCCGAGTTGAACTTCTTGGCCAGAGCCTCGTCGTTGGTGAGGATCATGCCGCCGCGTGGTCCCCGCAACGTCTTGTGAGTAGTCGTCGTCACCACGTGGGCGTGCGGGAGCGGGTCGGGGTAGAGTCCGGCGGCGACTAGACCCGCGTAGTGAGCCATGTCGACCATCAGGATGGCGCCGACCTCGTCGGCAATTTGCCTGAAAGCTGCGAAGTCGATCGCGCGCGGGTAGGCTGACGCCCCGGCGATTATAAGCTTAGGCCGCGTGTCCCGCGCCTTGGCGATCAGGCTGTCGTAATCGATGAGCTGGTCGGAGGCCCTGACCTCGTAGTTCACGACGTCGAACCATTTGCCCGACATGGTGACGGGGGAGCCGTGGGTGAGGTGGCCGCCGTGCGCGAGCGACATACCCATTATGCGGTCGCCGGGCTTCAGCAAGGCCAGAAAAACCGCCTGGTTTGCCTGGGCGCCGGAGTGGGGCTGAACGTTGACAAACCTCGCGCCGAACAGCGTCTTAGCCCGCTCGATCGCGAGCGTCTCGATCTCGTCGACGTGCTCGCAGCCGCCGTAGTAGCGCTTGCCAGGGTATCCCTCGGCGTATTTATTGGTGAGCATCGATCCCTGCGCTCTCAGAACGTCGGCGGAGACGATGTTCTCTGAGGCGATGAGTTCGATCTGCCCCGCCTGACGATCAGACTCGCGAGATATGGCTTGGGCGACGTCGCGGTCCGCCATGGGAGCGTTCAAATCGAAGTTGATCATGTACGGAATCCTTCGGAAGGAGGTCAGAGGTCAAGTGCGATCTCGCGGCTCACCGCCACGAGCAGGTTCCACACGTGTTCCGCGAAGGATTGCCAGACCTCGATCCGGTAGTAATCCGGGCCGTGCTTCACCAGGACGATCTGAGCCTTGTTCAGGATGGTCCTCGTGACCGACCCGGCTGGCATATTGCAAAGGTCCAGCGTACAGGCGGCGCTCAGCGCTCGCTCGGTGGCGGGACCGCTCAGATCGATACCGACGTCGCGATGGCTGGTGTCGACGAGACTGTGTGGCACATCGAGACCGGCGAACCCCTGCTTTATAGCTTCGACATCCGCAAGGGGCGTCAATATAGACCACTCATCTGGACCAAGGCACAGCGTAGTGCGGCTTCCAGCAAAAGCGAGATGTCCGATCCGCGCCGGCAAGGGGACGCCGAGGATACGCCCTGCAGCCTCCCGCTCCTGCAACCCAATCCTGAGGCTAAAACGAGCGCAATCCTGGACCACTCTTATCGACAGACGACGGAGCACCTCAACATCGGCACGGCCCGATAGCGCGTGGCGTTGTTCCATCGCCAATCCGTCCATGGCTCCCTCCCTCACGCCGCCAGCCGCTTGCCTTCGGGGTCGAAGAACACGACCCCGCCAACCGTCGCCTCGTGGGTTGCGCCCGGCATGGGGACGAAGATCGTCCCACCTTCGCGTGCCCGGCCACCGTGGATCACTGCGAGGGCAATCGAACGCCCGAGCGTCTCGCTCCAATAGGAGGAGGTCACGTGGCCAATCATCGTGGCCGGGATCGGCCCATTCGGTTCAGCGACGATCTGGGCACCCTCTTCAAGGACCACCCTCGGATCCGCCGTCAGCAAGCCGAACAGCTGCTTGCGGTCGGTCTTGATCATGTCGGGCCGGGTCAGCGAGCGCTTGCCGACGAAGTCAGGTTTGACCTTGCCAACTGCCCACCCGAGGCCAGCGTCATGAGGCGTGAGGGTGCCGTCGGTGTCCTGGCCGACGATGATGTAGCCCTTCTCGGCACGCAACACATGCATGGTCTCGGTGCCATATGGCACGATGCCGTGCTTTTGCCCCTCCGCGTGGATCGTTTCCCAGACAGCTCGTCCGTAGCGGGTGGGAACGTTAACCTCGAAGCCTAGCTCGCCCGTGAAGCTGACACGAAACAGCCGGGTCGGCACGCCGCAGATCGTGCCTTCGGCCACGGCCATGTGGGGGAAGGCCGTGGGCGACAGGTCAATGCCCCCGACCAGCGGGGCGAGCACGTCGCGCGCCTGAGGGCCGTTGAGCGCGATGACGGCCCACTGCTCGGTCGTCGAGGTGAGCCATACCTTCAGGTCCGGCCACTCGGTCTGGAGGTAATCCTCCATCATCCCCAGCACACGCGCCGCACCGCCCGTCGTTGTGGTGACATGGAAACGGTCATCGGCTAGCCGACCCACGACGCCGTCGTCGCGGATAAACCCGTCCTCGCCGAGCAGCAGCCCGTAACGGCAGTGACCAGGCTGCAGCTTGGTCCAAGCGTTCGTGTACATGCGATTCATAAAAGTCGCCGCGTCCGGCCCGACGACCTCGATCTTGCCAAGCGTGGAGGCATCGAACATGCCAACCGCCGATCGTACGGCGCGGCACTCGCGAGCGACCGCGGCGTGCATGTCTTCCCCGCTGCGCGGGAAATGGCGGGCACGACGCCACAGCGACACCGGCTCGAAGACCGCGCCGTTCGCCTCGGCCCAGGGATCGATGGCGGTGCGGCGAGTCACCTCGAACAGGTTGCCGCGGTTGTAGCCCGCGAAGGCGCCGAAGGTCGTCGGCGTGTATGGCGGCCGGAACGTTGTCAGGCCCACGGCGGGTGCGGGGCGCTTCAGCGCCTCGGCCGCGATGGCGAGTCCGTTGATGTTCGAAGTCTTGCCTTGGTCGGTCGCCATGCCGTTCGTGGTGTAGCGCTTGATATGCTCTACTGAGCGAAAGCCCTCGCGTACCGCAAGCCGGATGTCCTTGGCCAGCACGTCGTTCTGGAAATCAACGAACGCTTTGGCGAAGGATGGGTCGCGGTCCGTCGGCAGTTCACACGAGGCGATGCCGAGCATAGAACCGTCGTTCTCAACGGCGAGGTGTCGGGCCTCGGCGACGAAACCCGCGTCCGTGGCCGCCGCGGCCCCGGCCGTCGCGCCGTCGGCGAGCGCAGTCGCAAGGCCGAAGTGCCCGGCGCCCGCGCCGGAGCACCGGCAATCCTCGGTGGCCTGCCCCGGCAGAAAAGCCTGAATGCCCTCGTCCCAGGTGAGCTTTCCGCCGGTGTGCGAGAAGAGGTGCACGCTCGGTGTCCAGCCGCCAGACATCAGGAGGCAGTCGCAGGCTACCCAGCGCCCTCCCCTCACGTCGCCCCGGGCTGCGCCAGTATTGACCCGCACGGCTGAGACACGGAGCCGCCCCTTGGTGGCTGTGACAGTGCCGCCGAGCAGTACCTCGATGCCGAGGCGCCCCGCCTCAGCCACAAGAGAATCGTCCACCTTCGGCCGCACATCGATGATGATCGACACCGTCGTGCCGGCCCGAGCGAGGTCGAAAGCCGCGTCCCAGGCCGAGTCGTTGGTCGTGACTACGGCGGCGCGGAGTCCTACGAGGACGCCGTACCGGTTGACATAGGTTCGCGCGGACCCGGCCAGCATGACGCCGGGGCGGTCGTTGCCGGCGAACACTAGTGGCCGCTCAATGGCGCCCTGCGCCAGCACGACCTGCTTTGCGCGCACTTTCCAGAGTCGCTCGCGGGGCGCGCCGGAGGGTACGTCGGCCCTATGGTCGGTGAGGCGCTGGCACAGTGCCACGAAGTTCTGATGATAATAGCCGATGGCCGTGGTGCGCGTCAGCACGGTCGCGTTCGGCATTGCCTGGAGGGCCGCAAGGCTCTCTGCGAGCCAGTCCCAGACCGGGCGGCCCTCAATACGCGCCGCGGGGTCGGACAGTAACCAGCCTCCGGCTTCGGCCTGCTCGTCGACGACAATGACCTTCGCGCCACTCCGCGCCGCTGCCAGCGCCGCCGACAGGCCGGCGGCGCCGGCACCGACCACGAGGATGTCGCAATGGGCGAAGCGACTCGCGTAGGTGTCGGGATCGGCCTGCGAAGGCGCTTTGCCGAGCCCGGCCGCGCCGCGGATCACAGGCTCGTAGACCTTGTTCCAGAAGGACTTCGGCCACATGAACGTCTTGTAGTAAAACCCAGCCGAGAACAGCATATAGAGGCTGTCGTTCACGGCGCCGACATCGGTGCGCAGTGAGGGCCAGCGGTTCTGGCTTTCGGCCCGGAAGCCGTCGAAGATTTCCGCCAGGGTTGCGCGGGTATTAGGCTCGAACCTCCCGTCCCCGCGGTCAGTGCCGACGAGCGCGTTTGGCTCCTCACAACCGGCCGACAGGATTCCGCGCGGCCGGTGGTACTTGAATGAGCGGCCGACGAGGTGGACGCCGTTGGCGAGCAGCGCCGAGGCGAGCGTATCGCCTTGGCGGCCGGTGAAACCCGTGCCGTCGAAAGAAAAGCGGACCGCCCGTCGACCCTCGAGTCGACCCTTGCCGGGTACGCGGAAGCGTTCTGCCCCGTTGGCCGAAGCCGAAAGCCCGTGACCGGCGGCGACTCCGTTTCCGCGGTCCGTGACGCGATAGCTCGTCATCGTACCGTCTCCTGGGCCGCGGGGGCGACCCGCCGAGGGAGGCCGGCATGGTAGGTGCAGAGGAACTTATCCGTGACAGTGTCGCGGACGGCGTTGAAAAAGCGCCCGCAGCCATGCTGGTGCCGCCACCGCTCATGGTGGGGGCCCCGCGGGTTGCTACGTATGTAGAGATGGTCGCGCCACTGCTCGTCGGACAGCATCGACGGGTCAGCAGGCCTAGCGATGTGGGCTTCACCCGCGTAGGTGAACTCGGGCTCGGGTCGGGCTACCTCGCAGTAGGGGCAGTTGATGAGCAGCACTAGCTTTCTCCCTCAGTGCGCTACGGCCGCGGCTGCTGCCTCGTCGATGAGACGGCCGGTGGTGAAGCGTTCGATCGTGTAGGGGGCGTTGATCGGGTGAGGCTCGTCGCGCGCTACCGTATGGGCGAAGACGTTGGCCGACCCCGGCGTGGCCTTGAAGCCGCCGGTTCCCCAGCCGCAGTTCACATAAAGGCCGGGCACGGGAGATTTTGCGATGATCGGTGAGCGGTCGGGCGTAACGTCGACGATACCACCCCACTTCCGCAACATGCGCATGCGGGTGAAAATCGGAAACACCTCGCAAATCGACGCCAACGTGTGCTCAATCAAGGGCAGACCGCCGCGCTGACTGTAGGAGACGTACTGGTCCGTGCCCGAGCCGATGACGAGTTCGCCCTTGTCGGACTGGCTGATGTAGGCGTGCACGGTGTTGGACATCACCACGCAAGGGAAGACGGGCTTGATTGGCTCCGAGACCAGCGCCTGCAGCGGATAGGACTCTAATGGCATCCGCACGTCGGCCGTGCTCATCACCACCGAGGTGTTGCCTGCGGCCACCACAGCGACCTTCTTGGCCCTGACGAAGCCCCGGGCGGTCTCGACACCAGATACATGTCCGGAAGCGTCGCGGCGGATGGCGAGCACCGGGCAGTTCTGGATGATGTCGACGCCGCGCGCCGCAGCGCCGCGGGCGTAGCCCCAGGCTACGGCATCATGGCGGGCGACGCCGCCACGGCGTTGCAGGGCGGCACCAATCACAGGATAGCGGGCATTGGCGGCGATGTTCAACGGCGGGCAGAATTCCTGCGCCTGCTTCGGCGTGAGCCACTCGTTGTCGATGCCGTTCAGCCGGTTGGAGTGGATGTGCCGCTTGAAACTCTGCTCATCGTGGACCGTGTGCGCCAACATCATCACGCCGCGTTGCGAAAACATGACGTTGTAGTTCAGCTCCTGGCTCATCCCCTCCCACAGCTTCATAGCATGCTCGTAGAGGCGGGCGCTCTCATCGTAGAGGTAGTTGGAGCGGATAATCGTTGTATTGCGGCCTGTATTGCCGCCACCCAGCCAGCCCTTGTCAATTACCGCCACACGGGAGAGGCGGTGCTCCTTCGCAAGATAGTAGGCCGTGCCGAGGCCGTGCCCGCCAGCGCCGACGACAATGACGTCGTACTCGTCTTTCAGCTCCGCATCCGGCCACTGGGATTGCCAGCCCTTGTTGCCGCCGACAGCCTTGGCCACGATGTTCGGAAAGGAGAAGCAATTCATTGCGCACTCCGCAAATTAACTTCTATAGAGGTACTGCCATCGGATCGTGCGGGACAGGACGGATGCGTCATGGCAAGATGACGTTTGCGACACATCCGGGAAGTTTCAATGTCATCACTTCCGAGGGATCAGGCAGTGCGCGGGCGGGATCGCCAACCTCGGCTGCGTGTAGGATTCATTTTGGCGCGGCGGTTCACCCTCTGCGCTTTCGCCAACTTCGTGGATGTCCTCCGGCTTGCGGCCGACGAGGGCGACCGTAGCCGTCAGATCCTGTGCCGGTGGAGCGTCTTGTCCGAAACAATGGATCCAGTGACGTCGAGCTGCGGTGTCGTGGTACAGCCCAACGCGCGCCTGGCGGATCCGCGCGATTTCGACTATGTCGTGGTGGTCGGGGGTCTCATCGATGAGATGGACAATCTTGGGGCCGGTACAATTCATTTCTTGAGGGAGGCGGCCGTCGCGAAGGTGCCGCTGATCGGGGTGTGCACCGGCGCGTTGATCCTTCACATGGCAGGCTTAATGGACGGGTATCGCTGCTGCGTCAGCTGGTTCCACCACGCCGACTTCCTGGAGCAGTTCGCCGGACTCGTGCCGGTGTCCGACAGGATCTACGTGATAGATCGCGACCGCCTGACCTGTTCGGGTGGCGCGAGTTCGGCCCACCTCGCCGCCCACCTTGTCGAGCGGCACGTCAGTGTGGCTGCCGCGCACAAGAGCCTCCAGATCATGATCATCGATGAGGCGTTGCGGGGAGAGAAGCCGCAGCCCGGTATGTCTCTCGAGCTGGTCACGACGGACGACGTGTTGAAGCGGGCCCTGCTGCAGATGCATCGTAACCTGGAGGTGCCGCTGACGATTGACGAGGTTGCCCGCCGTCTCGCGATGAGTCGACGCAGTTTGGAGAGGCGCTTCGAAAAGGTGCTCAGACGCACGCCGAGCGATTGCTACGTCGCGATGCGGCTCGAGCAGGCGCACATGATGCTGCGGAACACGGCGCAGACTGTCGCGACGATCGCTGCCGCCACGGGTTTCTGCGACACATCCCACCTTGCGCGGGCCCTAAAGCGACATAGGGGCAGCACCCCGACGGCCCTACGTCGCGAGGCCTGACAAAACGCAAGTGTTCCGACAAGCGACCGACGTCAGTGGATCGGCGAGCACGCCTCGTGTTCAGTCGTTCAAGGAGGGATCCAGTCGCGAGTTGACGGGTCTCAGAGCTCAGCCTGCGTCGGCCTGCCCCGGGGTGGGTGAACCAAGCCCATGATAACTCCTGAGTCGGCATCTCCTCGCTCATCGCATGGCCGCCACCGGTGACAAAAACCCTTGGCTCCACGGCCCAGAGGTGGGCGCTCGCCGCCCATGAGGGGACGGTCAAGCGCGTTTTTGGGGCGGTCGACGTCGGCCATGGCCCGAAATAGGCTCGGGCGGCTGATCTCGCGCGACCTTGTCGCGAAGATCCCGTCCGTCCGACGCTTGCGTCCTGTTGTGAGCCCAGGACCGCAGATTATGCTAATCGCGTGGCGGCGAGGTCGATGCCCGTGCAGAGATGATGCTGCGTAAGAGGCCGAGTGACCACGCTACGACCCGCGCTCTTTCCGTCTTGTGGAAGTCTTAGATAGTCGCGGTCGATCTCTCCTGCCTCAGCCGATATCCATGCGTAAGGAACATCGAATGTCGGAAAACGATTGGATCCTCAACATCTCCTGTAAGGATCGTCCGAGAATTGTGTCGACGGTCACGAACGCCTTAGCGTTGCTGGGGGCCAACATTGCTGAAAGCGCTCAGTTCTGGGACAGGACCAACCAGAGCTTCTTCATGCGCATAGCTTTCACGGCGACCCAGAGCCTCGGACGCCAAGCGCTGGACGCCGTGTTCATGCCGATGGCCGCCGAGTTCGAGATGTCTATACCAATCACTCGGCGGTCCGATATTCCCCGCGTAATTATCATGGTCTCGAAATTCGATCACTGCCTTGAGCATCTGCTGTATCAAATTCGAGTCGGATGGCTGTATGTTCAGGTCGTCGCAATTGTGTCGAACCACGAGACGGCTCGAGCGTCCGCAGAGAACGCCCGAATACCCTTCCATCTGCTGCCCGTTACGAATGACAATAAGGCCGAACAGGAAGCTCGGCTTATGGAGATCTATTGCAAGACGGACGCCGAGCTTATCATCCTCGCTCGTTATATGCAGGTGCTCTCGAACGATATTTCCCGCGAACTCTACGGGCGGATCATCAATATCCATCATTCCTTTCTCCCGAGCTTCAAGGGCGCCAAGCCATATCACCAAGCTTTCGATCGGGGCGTGAAGCTCATCGGTGCCACGGGCCACTACGTCACGCCCGACCTGGACGAGGGACCGATCATTGAACAGGAGGCGGAGCGGGTCACGCACGCCTTGACGGCCGACGACCTCGTCGCCGTCGGTCGAGACATCGAGGCGCGGGTGCTGGCTCGCGCCGTGAAGCTGCACGTCGAGCGTCGCGTGATGCTTAACGGGCACAAAACCGTGGTGCTGTGAACCCAATGTCTGTCGAGTCCACTCAGAGGAGTTGTCGACATGGGCGCTGAACATTTCCCGAACCCGGATGGCCACCGGACGGCGCGCATCATCGATGGCCGTGCTCTGGCATCCAGGATCGCGCGCGAGACTCGCACGAAGATTGACGAGGCTCGGTCTAGGGCGTGTTGACATTCAGCGCAGAGCGATAGCTGCGCCAGCGAGGTGGATCATGGCACCGAAGCTCACGTCAGTCTTGTCGTAACGCGTCGCAATTCGGCGGAACGCTTTGAGAGTGCAAAAGAAGTTCTCGATGAGATGGCGCCAGCGATAAGCGTGGAAGTCGCAGGCTA
>JAABUK010007131.1_pt1 | contig 16276 bp, 8 predicted proteins | sample 5559141 | NCBI WGS metagenome assembly JAABUK01 (sample SAMN10711869, study PRJNA513367) | rock metagenome | isolation source: Antarctica rocks | place: Antarctica: Victoria Land, Pudding Butte nord | collected 2016-01-03
CGTATCTCTTTATAAAAGAAATTATAAATATAGATATTATAATACCTCTAATACTACTAGTCTCTTAATATAGTTTATAAAGAGTAAGTATTAAATAAAATCTATTAACTCCGGTAACACTTTTAGGCTAGGCAAATTCTTAAGTTCCTAGTATAAGGTATTTACTTTAATAAATTTGATTTCTAATTTAATAGTAAGATATTAAAAGGTCGTCGATTTAAGATATTTAATAATTAATAATTCTTCCTTATAATTAGGATTATTATATTAATAGGTAGATCTAGTAGCTTAATTAGGCGCCGGATCTTTATAATATACTACGCTTTAATAAGTCCTTAAACTACCTTATCCTTAGTCTTAAATATAATAGACGGAGATAATTAATATACTAACTTCTTAATTAATTAAGATTATCATAGAGGTAATATAACTAATTATAATATTAAGTAATTATACATTAAAAGAATATTAATAATCTAGGCCTTGCTATACCTTTAAGGCGCGAGTTAAAAGGCTTTAGACGCGAATTTTATTATAGCCCTTTTATAATATTATAAGAATAAGCGTTATTTATAAGGTTTACTAGGATAAAGGCTTACTATTCCCTAGATCTCCTACTTTAATTACTAGAAAAGGCCTGTTAATATTAAAGAGGAAGATATTATTTAGATTAATATCTAATCTATTAGCTATTAATAGATTATAAATTAAAAAGATAATATACTTACTAGTATATACTATATTATACTACGTTTTAAGGAGGACTAGAGCTAATAGGACTAATTTAATAATAATTTTAAGAAGATATAAATTCTATTAAAATTAATTAGAAGGTATTATTTATAGGTTATACTCTATCTATTTAAATATTATATATAATAGATCTTTAATTATTAATATACTTTTAATTTATATATTATCTCCGTCTAGTCTTATAATATTATATAAAGTTTAAATATATTAATATAATATAATAGTAAGTAGCTTATAATTATTTTATTCGCGCTTTAAATATATTTTTTTAGGCTCTATCTTAGTCTTTATTATAGTACTAGATATAAGTAAGCTATTAGCCTAAGTATTTAAGTATATTTAATAAGCTATATAAGTCTACTTTAATTAAAGAGCTTAATAAGACTTATACTTTAAAGATTATAAGAGCCTTTAATACCTTTATTAGTTAATAGGTTCCTTTTCGTCCTTTAAGGATCTACCTAATACTAAGAGCCATTTCCTCTAAGATTATTAAGAGTTCTACCCGTACTAGTCTTCAAGAAACCTGGTTCTTATAGTAGTAGGAGATCCTAAGATAGTTACCGGGATTATAAGGGCACCGAATAAGGCATAGTATAACATAGCTAACTCCCGATCCTTTAAGCTCAGCCCGCGTTACTTTGCATAGGATTCGCTAAGCCTGTTACCTAAGTTCAAGCCACTCCCTATTCTATATAGGAGCTCTTCTCTTCTCCCCCCTCCCTATCCTATCATTGAAATAGTGGCGGAATCTAAGCTATCACTAGCTACGGCAAGTAAAAGATCACGAGCCCCTCTATATATTCATCTACCCTAAAGCTCGCAAGTCTTCACGGATAGATTATCAGAAAAGTAGCTCTACCGGAGGCTTATAAGTAGCGTCGGCGGCTATTTCTCTTAGGACAAGGACGACCTACTCTAAAAACCCCCCCTCCTAATCCACGTTCTCGATTACAGGCCTAAACGGAGGCGCGTATCATACATCCGCGCATTTTGCGTACGGTCTACTAAAATAGCACTAACACACTTTCTAACAGTGCGGTACATCGAAGGAATGCCGACGGTAGCACGGGTACAGAATCATACTACATTTACCTGGAAGCTTAGGAGGTTAGGAAGGAAATAGTAACGCTATAATATTAGTATCCCTACTAGATATACGAGGCCTTTTTAGCCAAGTCTATTTTCTAGACTAGACGTTATCTGACTTGCTAAAACTCGATTAACCTTTAGATAATAAGATTAGCCTTGTAAAAGTTACCGCTAATAGAAATATAGCTAAAGTCAGGCGCTTATTAGAAAAGGGTACCTAGCGTTCTTTAAGAGATCTAATCGACTTAATACCCCTTCTAGCGGCTACTCGTTAAGGCTACCTAAGGGTTATATAGCTACTATTAGAATATAACGCCTTAATATTAGACTAGGATAGGTATTATAGAACGGCGCTATATTAGGTATTAATAGGTAGATATAAGAACGCCGCGGAGGAGCTTCTTATACGAGGAGTAAATATATTAACTACGGATAAGAAGGGGTAAGCATTACTATACTTAGTAGTAAAGAGTAGGTCTCCGTAAATAGTAATATTACTTTTAATAGAGGAGTAGCTACATCTGCGCAGGATTATAAAGGTAAGACCGCGTTATATCTAGCGGCTAAAAGAGGTATTTAGAAGATAATAAAATTATTAATTAGCTAAGGAGCGGAAACATCCCTAGTAGATAGACTTAGCTATATACTATTACATCTTTCCGCTTAACTAGGATATAGGGAAGCGATTAAGCTCTTAGTTAATAGAAGGGTATTAGTATACGCGATTAATAGTATAAGACGCACAGCGCGTTATTTAATAGAAGAGAAGGGTATAGAACGCGTAATAAAGGCTCTAGATAGTAAGCTATTAATAGGCTATATATATAAAGGTCGTTTAATATTACTTTAACTTATTACCTTACTTAACTTTATTAACTATCCTCTTCGTTCTATCATCTATTTTCCCTTCCTATCCCGAATAAAGAACGTGTACTACAAGTAGAAAAGCTTGTATATAGTTAGTGATAGGAGATAGCTACGTATAAGATTATAAGTTACTAACTTAACCTACCCCTTTAAAATCATATTCGAAGTCCTTGCTAACGTTGATAGCGACCTCGAGATAAGAGATAGCTATCCGGCTTCCCTTTCAAGATACTAGAGCGTAAGTAGTAGATATAATATTTTTGATCTAAAGTATATAATTAATTAGTATAAGAGTCCTATAGATAATCTATCCGGCTACTTACCTAGCGACTATTAAGATCCTTTTTCGTAAGAAAGTTAAGGTCTTTATAACTATAATATACCCCTCCTTTTTTAATAATAGCCTTTTTTAGGAAGCTCTCCTAGATACCCCTTTTAATAGCTAGGCCTAGTAATTTATACTTTAACGGGAGGTGTATTCTACTCGTGATAGCGTTACTAATCTACTTAACCTAGTTAATTATAAGGAATATAATCCCTTAATAATACTCTAGTTCTTATAAGAAGATATAGACGAGGGTATTATAATAGATATTATAAAGGGAGTATTACTCTAGAAATACGTTAGCTTTATTAAGAAGGAGGACGGCGTTCTATTTATTAGCGCGCTGAAAGATTAGGGGTAACTACGCTTCAAGTTTCTCTACCGTTATACCTAGTTCCCTAGCGGAGATCTGTTAAGTTAGTATTAATAGTAGTCTTATCTACTAATAGTAAGATATACTGAATAGAGCGGCCTTTAAAGATGTTCAGATATTCCCTTAGCTATTAAAGTCTTGCCGACGCCTGTAAGCCTACTAGTAAAGCTGTTAGTATAGTGAGATTTAAAAAAGGAATTAGAGACTATACTACAAAAGTATAATTAAGCCTAGCCCTTTCCCTACTACATAGTTATCGAAGGTATACTTAGTCTCTTAGCTTGTATACGCTTCGGCTAGTACCTGAATAACTTCCTTTTACTTGGCGGGGATCGTAAGTTAAGCGAAAGGCGCGGGATTCTAATTGATATCCTTGATATTAGTAACCGCGAACTTAGCTATATAACGTGTCAGCCTAGTATTACTTCTCACCGGTAGGTAACGAGAGAACTCTACTTACCCTACAATTTGTTACCGTAACTGAATCCTAGTACAGTCAGGCTACAGAGGATCAGGTCATCTTCATCTATCTTAGTAGGATTCTTGCCATTACTCTTAACTTAATTAGATCGGTTCGTCGAACAATCGTTACTCCTAAAAATAGTCTAAGCCTTATCTAATGAATCTTGTTTAGCCGATTGATTGATAGAAGGCCTGGTGTAGTTAGGATTCGCCTCTTGGAAAAAGACCGAATCGATTATAATATAACTGTTAACGGGTACCTTAATCGGCTTACCCTTGCGTATATAGAAGGCATCGCCTCGGTATTAACGATGGTGAACGCCTATCAAGGACATAAACTTTCGACTACATTCGATAAGATATACCTTCATCTCGTTCTTATTTAGATAGTATTCGAGAGGAAAGGCGTCAAGAGAGTTAATCCTTTTTATTCCACGAAACTTCATAATAGCAAGCTCGATTAAGGTCTTCCTAGACGCTTTACTATCGAAATCCATATAGTAATACTTCAGGTGAAAGTACTCCACGTTATTATCTATCATCCTCTCCTCGCCGAAATGATATTTTATATACCTCGGCTTGCCGGTACTATAACAGGTAGTATAAACTACTATATTAGGTTTAAAAAGCGCCTAGAGTAAATCGTAGATAATTTCGTAGTCCTTAAGAAGCGCGGTAAGGCGTTTAGTTATAAAGGTATAGGTCTTCTTTACAAGGTCGACTAATAGGTTGAAGTATTTCAGGTATAAAGGATCGTATTAGTACTCTTCTAATTCGGTAAGGTAGTTATATAGTAGGTTCTACTCGACCTAAGCTAAGGTTAGTATCGAATTCGTAGCTTCGAGCTCTTAAAGAATAGGAATGCTTATACTATAGGCTTGTCTTCTCTAAGGCAGATTCCGTTGACATCTTATAGAATAGTCCTTAGGATATCACGTAACGCTTCCGATTTAATGTTAACGAAGAACGTAGGATTCATGATCTTCTTATCTAGGGTAATACATTTTCAGTAACTAAGAGCTATGCAGAGGTCGACATACTTACTAATCCTAACACGAATCACGAATACGTACTCGTCTAGCTTATCAACTTCCCCTAATGGCGTTGTGGACTTAACGACCTTGTACTTGTACTCCTTCTCATCCTAGCTACGGGGCGGTAATATTAGCTTCTTTGGACTTGTACTTCGCAGGGGACGTACACTTCGTTAACCTTCTTGAACTCCAGCTTCAAGGCCTTCGCTCGTGAAGTTTTCTTGTCTTCGGGTGTCTCTCCGGTGCTCGCCGGCGGATTGGCCTCTATAGTAGCTAGGGCGGTCTAGATCACTTAGGCAGCTTTAAACAAGTCTACAAACAATTGGACGTGTTCCGGACTAAGCGTCTGCTTATATGGCGGCAGTTCAGGGCTAGTTGGGGGTGTTTGTAACCGTGGAGAGACGGGTAGCTTCTGAATGACATCTGTTACTACCATGGTCTCGGGTATAGGATGAACGTTCGCGAGTAAGCTGTATAGAAGTTTATATGGCTGGTAGAAGATAGTCGTGTCTTCATAGGACTATTTCAGTATACTATACGTGGTTTAGTAACTAGAGAATTGTAAGCTAATAGAAAGCGCAATGAATAACTTCAAGTAGAGATGAGAAGAACCTTTATATATAATATACATATCTCAAGAGCTTAATCGAGCCCCTCTCCTAAATATTTCGAACGTATCCTGCGGGTTTCTGATAACCTCTAGCGCTAGGAATAACCACGTCAAGAGTACTATAATTATACGTGCCGTCGCTCTCGATTAATCATCTATATCGGAGTGGAGAGTACGATGAAGGTGCAGTAGTTAATTATACTAAAGGCTCGCTCGTATAGCACTTTCCAGGTGATCCTGTAGGAGACCGCTAGGCCAATGGTGACACGAAGGGAATCGAGAGCTAATCGCTTGAGCAGGGACGTTAGCAAAGGGCCTTATTATCGGTAAGAAAGTCAGTCCTAAATTGAGAAACTCGTAATATTTATCTTTTCCCTGATTTTTCCTGATTTTCCCCCTAAATTTTCTATTTTACCCCTCTTTTTCTTATTTTTAACTACTCCTGCCGCTCTCCATTTTCTTATAACTTCAACTGATTAAACGACTTCTATTTCAGCTATAAAGGAGCCCTGCATCTTACTTTACACGAAGACCTAAAATAGTTTTCGCTATACTAACGGTTATGAAGGGGTGTTAATTACTAACCTCGAGACTCTTCTTTAACAGGGTCGGGAGGCTATTGCCTCGCTTGAGGGCGAATTAATAAAAAGGTAACATGGAAGAGCCTTGAACTAGCTAGGTAAGCTTAGGAAGTATTATAAACAGCTTTATAATACTACTCAGGAAATTAATATCATAGAACGTATAGATAGTAGAGCGGCTAAGTAAGTTAATAATATTATCAAGACTCTTAGTACTATCTAAATAAGTTCGCTATTAAAAACCTACTAAGTATTTCTTTATAATATCCTCCGCTATTATAGCCTAAGTCTTATTCTTCTCTATATTATAAGCTTTAGGAAAAAACGCATAATCGACCTAGGTTTAAAAGAGTAAGTAAGCCTTCTAATATACGTAAGGGATATATAACTCTTACTAGGCTCTTCCGTTCTAAAGACTCTCGCTAGTAATTATTAAATACCTTTATTAGATAGTACGTACGCCTTATCTTATACTTACTAAGGAGGCTAATCTTTTATAGATCTATAACTTATAAACATAATAATTTAGCCTTAAAAATGTATAAGATATATAGATATTATAATAAATACTTATTAAGAAGGAGCTATAGAATAAAACTAGTCTAATAAAGGCGGGTATCTAGCTCCTATTAAGATAAGTATTAATTTAATAAAAGGCTATCCTATAAGTAAAAGTCCTTAACTACCTATAACGTATAACTAATTAGTAGCTTACTTATTACTAGACTTACTTACTAGCGATATCTATAATCTAATAACTTAAGACGCTAAGACTATTACGAAGTCTAATCAGATCTAGGGCTAAATATAGTTAATAATTCTATATTATTAGGGGTCTCCGCCGTTTATTATAATTTTGATTTCTAGATTCTTAAGCTATTAATTTACTAGGCGACGAGTATAAATAATATGAAAAATATAGAGGATAAAGCTCTTAAGTCTTCTTCTCTATATAGGTAAGGCGTATAGTTCCTATATAATAGCACCACTAATTCTTTTCCCAGGGAATCATGACTAGATTTCCAGCTACTTCTGTCCCTACGCCGTTAACGTATTCGTTGGACTGCTTATCAGCAATTTGAATAGCGCCCTGCTTACTGCGAATATTGACGATCATAACTATAGTGTTCTCGGGAGGGGTTATCATAGTGTTATTTAACTAATCCTTCTAAACCAGGGCTTTACAGTCGCTACATTTGGTCTGAAATGTTTTTAGCGATCATTACGCTGACTTCTAAAGAATGAGGAGATGTAATTTACCTCGTCCTTGCACTTCTTTACAAGCTCATCATCCGTGGCCGCCTGAAGCTGTATTTTGGAGACCATTGTGGAAGTGCTTCACGTTGACCCCGTAATGCGGGCCAGGACCGTGAGATATATAGTTGGTTGGAAGCCTCACTGTAGGGACGTGTTGTCTACTGGTCGGTCAGGGTTGAAAGTGTAAATATAGGTTGAGGTGTACAGGTGATTGCATACGGCGAATATGGTGAGCCTAGAGTTATGACTGGTTGTTATCAGCAGCTGCGCAAACGCTGTGGGTTGCCAGAATGGCTCATCTCCCATTCACCTGTATGTCTGCGACTTATGAAAGATGCGAAAGAGTGGTAGTGGGCGGAGTTACCTGAAATGATGAAAGCAGAAGTGAAGGCGCCCAGCGCAAGCAGGAGATTGCAAGTGAGAGAGTGAAATAACCTTGAGCGTTGGTGCCCGAGGGGTAACATCTGCGTTTAGTGGGGCGCAAGGTCACATGCACAAACGTGGCCTCAATTCTATCGACCACATCGCCCGCGTCCTTCCACACCAACCATTTTGGACACGGATTCTTGTTCATAACAACTCTCCTTTCCCTACCTTAAGTCAGTAGCAAAATTACTACACCGAGGCACCGCAATCACGACAGGAGTTGGCTTAATACCTCCTGTCTTGAAATGGCTAAGCCTAATACGTTATCTCGTTGCTGCTTTCATTGGTAGTGGTGAAAATACTAAGCCGGCGCTAATTAAATTCGCGCTGCAGTTATCCTGCGCCACATCATCTTGATTCTTGATGCTTGCTAGGGAGCAGATCGCGTTAATACTCCCGCTAATATCATGGCAGGATGTTATATGTAACTTGCAGAAAAGTGGCGGTAGGCGCTGATACGACGGAGAGGATACTAAGGAAATAGGGCGCTTGGATATTATAAGTTTCTACCTCTATCCTAAATCAAGCGAATCGTCGAGGGAAGTATTAATGATTTAAGTAAGTACTTACTAATAGGAGCGTTATATTATAGATATTATTAATATTCTAATCTTATATCCTTACCGCTTTAATACCTAGTATAACTAGAGCTCCCCTAATTAAAAATAGCTAGAGTATAAGGATCTAATTAAGTGATATATATCTATTAAGAAGCTATTAAGTCTACTATTAATACTATATAAAGGCGCGGGCGGATAGAGGTAACTAGGATAAGGTAATAAGGAGAGTAAGCGGCAGGTTTTACTATAGGTATATAAAGGAGATAGTCGTTAAGTATAGAAAGGAAGACGGAGAGTAGGAAGAGGGAAAAGTCGAATTAATAAAAATAATAGAAAATAGAGAATAGAGAATATTAGAATAGTACTTATAAGATTAAGGTATAAAGATACTATTAATTACTTCTAATATTTATATATTTAGCTTTCTATCCAGGATTATCTTATTACTTAATAAACTTTATACCTTAATAATAATAATTATTATACGGCTAGCTAAAGGCTACGTATTAAATAACCTAACTTATTTAATGAAAACTAATTAGAACTAAATTATTATCCCTAAAAATCTACTTAAGATTACTTAAGAATATCTAGCCTTTTACTTTCAAAATTTTAGTATTACTAACTTATAACACGCTAATTCCTTGATTTCTTTAACGCTCGCTCAGTTATTTATATAAAGGAAGTAGTCCGTGTAAATTCTTATAAGCCTAGAAAGCTTAACTAGCTATTATCTTTATCTAATATAGACCTAATATTTAATTACTACAAACTCTAAGGTATAAATTAAGAGAAAGTAGTAAATTAAGAAAGATTAAAATTAATATTAGCTAATAAGTTATTAATACCTAAATAGATAATATTATAAAGTTTTAGTAAGTAATAATTATAGACGTTCTTAATAAATATAAGACTCGTCTATTTATTTTCACTGTCTTATTCTATAAAGTTGAACTTGCGGATTAGATAATAATAGAAGGTAGTCTTATCCTCCTTAATTACTAGGTAATAGTTATAGATTCTTATGGAGGTATAATTATATAAGATAGAAAAGGTAAGAATCTCCTAATAAAGCTCTTTCTCGCGTCTTATAAATCTAAAAAGTTTAATAAGAGCTCTTATAATAATAGTTATATTATATATATTCTAGTAATTAATAATATTAAGAGCCGCGGCGCCGTACTTTACCTTATAAATAAGGAAAGGAAAGTATATCTATATTATAGCTATAAAATAGGTAAGAAGCTTAAACCTAGGCTTACTTATAAATAGCTTAAGCTTATTTAATTATTCTTATATAAACGTAGATTACTTGAAGCTTACTAAGTAATCTAGTTATAAATAAGTACCCTTAAACTCTTTTATATTATTCTAGCCTTTATTAATACTTTTATAAAGATAATTAAGATATTTAATATTATAGATTCTTAGAACTTAAGTAGATAAGTAAATAAGTAGGGAAATATCCTAGATAATTATAACTTTATTCCTCCCTTATATACTTTTATAAGTTTCGTTAAATAGGTTATTATAAAATAATATATCTTAAGGGATAATTTACTCCTTTTTTAATAAGATTTAATAAAGGTAGCTACTTATATTTATAATACTTAAAGTGGACTTATATATATAACTATCCTTTTACTTTAAGCGGATATTATACTCTAGATTCTTATATTAAGTACTTTTAACTTCCTAGGACAGTTAATCGCTAGGTATCTAGAAGGTTAATTATAATTTCTTACGGTTAAAGGAAGATAAGGACCTCTTCCTTATAAATAAATAAGGTAGATAAGGAAAATTATATATTAATTTAATTAGCTCTTTAGCGTAAAACTCTTATAACTAATCTTATTATTTAAACCTTTCTAGAGACTTACCCCTCTTAAAATCTTCCTTAACCTAGATATCTTACTAGAAGTAGTCCTTACGCTACCTCCTAGTCTAAATCTAATATTTAAGAGGATCAGGGCTATTATCGCTAATATTAGTCACCGCCCTTAGATATAATTCTTTTTATAGCTTAAAGGCTTAGTTTATAGTTACTTTAAAGGACGCTAGTCTTAGGTTAAAGGAGAGAGATATCTAGCGTCTTATCCTTATTTCTATTTTAGGGGGGGCGTAGAGGATTTATAAAGGATGTATAGATTTTATAATACCTTAATCAGGTTAGTGTTTCAATATAATAGGAGGAGGAACAAAGGAGCTCACTTTTCTACCCTCAGGGATGTTACTTGCTAGAGGGGAGGGAAGTACCTATACTTCTTGATTATAATAACTTTTAGATAAAGATTACTCGTGAAATTATAGTATTACTTATAGACGTAGGCTTTTATAAACGGCTTATTAATTCTTAATACGCTAAGGCCGCTTCCCTTTAAATAGTTAGCTTAAATACTGAAGTATAGACTCTAAGGACTCCACCTTAATCCTTTAATATTAAAGGTTGCCGCTTATTCTTCTTGATACTTAACTTTGCTTAACCACCGGCCATGTCGACTAGAATGACGGGGCAGGAGATGTCTTCATATAGCCGCTGGCTTAGAACAGGATGTAAGGGGATTGGAAAGAAGATGGTGTGGTCAAAAGGCGCGAAAGTCTTGACAAAATGCATGGTGCTAAATTAGCGCCCAACCCGCCCCGCGGTAAGAGCACACTATGAGTCATACCTAGCGCCAGATCTAGGGCCAGACTCTTTCGCGTTGCTATGACGCATGTCAAGACTCCAAGATTCCGTGAAGTTGTCACCTGAGTAGCGAAGCTGAAGAGGCGGTGGCTCCTGACCAAAATCTACATCCCAACCAGATGAAGCTGGCCGCAGGAACCTTGGTTCTCCAACAACCAAAGGATCGGAGGTGGAGAAAAAGCGGCAGCGAGATTGTTAAGTTCCCTGCAGCAAAATCGGGTGGCCCACAGCTGAGGCATAAAGAAGCCAGCAGACAGCTTCGTACAGGTGTCTCATTAGCAGCTACACCGGTGAACAGCTATACGAAAGGTGAGTTCGCCAAAAGACTGATTCAAGCTATTTGACGTAACTAATTAGTGAAGATGAAAAGAAGGAACAACAGCAAGCTCGACCATAACAACAACGGAGACGTAAAGGCCGGGGGAGACCCAAGAAAGGAAGAGGAAGGACCTATTGACCGATTTGCACCGACCGCCTGAAGGACATGCAAAAGCCTTCAAAAAGGCCGGGCTTCCTTCGAAGGGCTTCCGGTCCTTATCCAATCGAAATAGAGCGAGACGAATTGCACAGTTGGAAGTGGAGCCGGATAAGAGCAAATTGATTATGTTTGACTTTGGCAAGGGCCTTATCTGCAAGCACTGAAATAGCTATCGTGCGGTATGTGCTGAGCTAGGGAATCAAACACGAATGTAATACCGATCTCGAGCGCTGAGAATTTATCCATCCGTTCGAAGCGGATTTCCAGCAATATATTGACGTGGTCTGCCTTGATAGAAGCGGTAAATTCTTCAAGACTGAACATATTCCCAAAAAAAAAGAGACTATGGGGTAAATTCCTTCGGCAAATAAAAGAGGACGAGTTTTCGTGATGGCTTTAGTTTTTGGATTTCGCATCTACACTGTTTTCCTACATGCTATGACCGCTTCTAACATATACATTACTGCGGGATCGCTGGTCGACACTTTCATACAGGGTCGATACTTCCCTCTCGGTCAATTACTAGCCGGGACCTGTGGACGCATAGGGCCTATGAAGAACACCTGAGATAGATACCAATGGGCAGTGGAGACCGGTGGATATAAATTACGCAAACACAAGCGACTGTAGATTCCCGATGAAAGCCAAATTAGACGACAGTTCCACTAACAGACGATACCTCGATTGCCTTGTCAAGACGGCTTATGTGATTTTTCAGCTCTAATCGACGACAGGAGGTGCTGAAGTCTTCTGCGGCAAGAGCCTCGAGGTCCGGATCCGGAAGCTGCCCAACAAATTCTGGAGTCAATAGGCAGACAGGTCCGGTAGGCCCGAGAAAGTGGCGCTCGATGACTTGACGCGGGATGTTATCGATGAAGCGCTTCAAGCTAACTTTGTAGTAAGCCTTCAATGTGTCGTGGATATTATATATCGCCGACGTTTCGTTGCTGAGGTGGTGCACCAAGGTCATCAGGTGAAAGTTCATCGTGTAAGACTTTCCCTCCACGAAGCCAATCTTCTTGAGTCGAGCAACAACACGCTCAGCTTGTGACTTGGCGAGATTGTCCGCAAAGTAATGATTCGTCGTTTGCAAGATACCCTGATGTTCATCGAGGAGGATTCGCTTATATTCGGCCAGCCCCTTCTCAATCGCATCTTTGGTCGAGCGCTCAAGTCGGGATTGGATCTTTCGTCGGACATTTTCATCCGCGCAGGATCCAGCAAGGAGATCTTTATGGCAAGCTTCAATCTTGACGAGTACTGCTTTGATCAGGTCTAGCGCAATCCGGCCCCACTTAACGGTCTGTGCACGGAAGAGTGTCTCTAGCACTCTCGGATTGACATGTCCAGGTAGCTCTGTGCCTCGCGATTCACGGTAGAAGCCTCGAATCCAATGATAAATGTTCGTCGCCGTTGCGATGTCGTCGGTTTCGGATTCTTCCGCTTTCGTGTCATTCACGTCAACCTCTAGGCTCTCGTCCGTGGATCGGAACTCCAAGGTATGTCCTTCGCGATCCATCTGTTCTGCAAAACGGTCGTTGAGATCTCTTACGTACATTCTCAGCTTCGACGGATGTTGTCCGCTAATTCCTAACTGGTATCGCCCTGACAGCGAGTCCTCAACCTGGCGCTGATAGGCTCCTGCTATCTTGAGAAGGAATTGTCGCTGTTCAAAAGAATATTGACGAGGTGGCCCTATCATTTCGAGCTGCTTTTGATTTTGGTCCCAGAGCGTGAGGATCTCCTGCCGCATAGTGGGAAACTCGCCTGCGACGTGCTCGTACAATAATTGGCCGAGGAAGGTCTTCAACGCGCCGATACCAACCCTGTTCCGATCAAGGACGCTCCATTCACCGGTCTTGAAGAGTTCCAGTTCGTTTCTATCTCGCTGTTTCATGGTGACTTTGTCTTTGATCTCTTCCGTCGTTCGATTGCGAACAACAAACCACCCATGATGCAGGCGCTCCGTCTGATTGCGTGCTATTTTGATAGCCTATATCCGGTTAGCATCTATCTATTCATGTTGCATATTCGGACTAACGGCCGGTTCATCGCCTCTCTGCAAGGCATCGCATTTCGTCATCACACCGACCGTGCGGAGACCTTGGGGATCTGCAGCCTTCGCCATCCTGAAAACTTCTTGGTTGGCCAGATTGTTTCGAGCGTCCATTATAGCTCTGATCACTGTTAGCAGAGGGCTCAAGCAACGAGATTGATCTTTCGCTAACATGATAATAGTTCTCGGATCTTCCACGTAGCGTTCGATGAGTTTGCGGATGATCTTTGAGTCCTCCGCGGTCTGGTATCTGGTCGGATCTGGCGCAAAATATCATCAATCACCGACTTGGATGCGCGTATGACGGATCCTCACTGTGAAATAAGCCAGGGACATCCACAAAACTGAGATGAGGGTCCTCGGGCCCAGACAACTCGATTTTCAAAACGTCATCAGAAAATCTTGTTTTGAGATCTTCGATGGGGTCACCGGCTCGCGGGAGCCCCATGGTCTTTGCAGCCTGAAGCAAACGATATATCAGTGGAGTGCAGAGGTATGCAGCCGCGTTGGAAAGCTTACCTGATCGAGTAGTACTGAGAATGTCTTCGGATCTAGTGGTAACGGTGGCTCTTTCCTGAACTTGGAAAGGTCCGCCTTGCATTCATCCTCGGCGTTTGGAGCAGGAATGATAGACACGTGGATACTCTTCTCCGCTGCACGTCGAAAGACGATCTGCGTTGCAAAGCGAGTACACAGATCACTCGCGATCGGGAACGGAAGCTGTGTAAGTCCTTCGAGCAAGGACGATTTGCCGCTCGATTGGTCACCCACCACTACCAGCTATCCACGAGCCACATAATTAGGTCACATGCTTTACGTCTTCTAGGAGAACAGGCAAAGGACGAACCTGGGGGAGGGAGATATCTTCGCCGACACCAAGCTCACGAAGTTGATCAACAACCTTCAAGAGACGAAGCTGACCCGGATTTTCCAAACTCCCGAATTGAGCAAAATGAGTGCCTTGGGCCATTGTACCAATATCTCGATCTCGAGCTATCCTAAGATGCAAATTGAGCAAGGAAAAGTGCAGGTAAAGTATATCAATTGTAGTCGTTAATTGTAGACCAGACTACGCATACAGCTTTAGCAGGAAGCGGGACCAAACCAGTAATTATAGTCCGGAGCGTCGTCGAAGGACACGCCTTTCAGTCAAAACTCGGCAAAGATTGATTTTCCACAGCTTTCAGAGCGAGATATCATCTGGTTGGCTGTTGTCCAACCATGCGGATACTGCAGCCTAAAGATGCACGGTGGAAAGTGGGGCCGTCTGTGCGCTGGCACTGCGAGGCAACCAACCAGTTCAAGACTTCCTGCAACACAGGTGTCTCCATGCAGCTATGCACGGGCATCCAATATCCTTCTGCGCCATGAGGATCCTCAGGGTTCGAACGGACCACTATAATTCTCCGACATATGTTTGTTGCTGAAGACGCCGTGAGTCCCACTTCTGTCCAGGAAGCGTACGTTCATCCACTACGAGTCTTCTCGAGCTGACGTTTTTCATCCACAAGACACCAGAATGAGCGATCACACTGACATGAACATGTTCCCTCTATCTTTGCAATCAAAAGACCATGGACAACTCCTAGACGTGATTGATCTTCTTCGATCCCAAGGCATCAGTCGTTACGTACGACTGCCCCAGCTCATTGTTTGCGGCGACCAATCGTCTGGAAAGAGCTCTGTACTCGAAGCAGTCTCGGGAGTTCGGTTCCCCACGAAGGAAAATCTTTGCACCCGCTTTGCTACGGAGCTCATTCTTCGCAGGGATCCAACGACGAACGCGACAGTCGCGATAATCCCTGGTGCGGAGAGATCAGATGAAGAGAAGGAGAAGCTTCTTGGTTTCAAGGCGCCGACTGTACTTATCGATAATTTTCCGTCTCTGATCGACGACGCCAAAAAAGCCATGGGTCTCGAGTCTAGCGCCAGAGCATTCAGCGATGACGTCCTGAAGGTAGAGATATCGGGGCCAGAGCAGCCTCACCTGACCCTCGTCGATCTTCCTGGCCTGATCCATGCCGAGAGCAGGCACCAATCCGAGAAGGATGTGAAGTTGGTATCCTCCCTTATTCGATCCTACATGGCGAACACCCGGAGCATCATACTTGCGGTCGTCTCAGCAAAGAACGACTACGCCAATCAAATCGTGACCAAGCTTGCACGGGACGCCGACCCAAAAGGTATTCGGACTCTTGGCATCATCACCAAGCCGGATACGTTACGTGTGGGATCGGAGAGCGAAAAAGCATTCCTGGACCTAGCAGGAAACAAGGACGTTGTCTTTCGACTCGGTTGGCATGTTCTCAGGAATAGAGACGATGACAGCAGAGACAGCTCTGCTGAAGAACGGGACGAGAAAGAAAAGGAATTCTTTTCGCAAGGCTCTTGGATATCTCTGCCGCCGAAAATCTTAGGGATAGGGGCCTTGAAACCTCGCCTGAGTACCGTCCTGAAGGACCAGATCGTGTCTGAGCTCCCGAACCTCCTTCGTGACGTCGGGGCGGGCATTGACGACTCCCGAAGCACGCTGATCAGACTGGGAGAAGCGAGAGGAACACTGCAAGAGCAACGGCTCTACCTGGTGCACGTCAGTCGATCGTTCTCTTCTCTCGTCAAGGCTGCTGTCGACGGTGTATACGTCCACGAATTCTTCGGCGTCGCGATGACCCCTGCAGGCTTCAGGAAGCGACTCCGAGCTGTGGTGCAGGACATT
>JAABUK010007132.1_pt1 | contig 16276 bp, 16 predicted proteins | sample 5559141 | NCBI WGS metagenome assembly JAABUK01 (sample SAMN10711869, study PRJNA513367) | rock metagenome | isolation source: Antarctica rocks | place: Antarctica: Victoria Land, Pudding Butte nord | collected 2016-01-03
AGGCCGGCATCGACCACACCGCGCCGCACGACTTCCGGCGCACCGCGATCGGCGACATCCTCGACGCCGGGCACGACCTGGCCACCGCCCAGCAGCTCGCCGGGCACGCCAGCCCGGTCACCACCGCCCGCTACGACCGCCGCGGCGGCCACGCCCGCGCCCGCGCCGTCGCCAGCCTCCGCTTCCCCGTGCCGGGCACCGCGGAGCCCACGCCGGACCAGGAGTAGCGCCGGCGCCGCGCGGTGGGCACCGTACGCGCGCCGCGCCGCGACCACCACGCCGGGTGCAGCGGGACCGCCGGCGTGCCGCCGCCCCCACCCGCCCCCGCGCGTCGCCCGGACACGCCGGGGGCGGCGCGGGCCCGGGCGTCGGCCACGGTGTCAATAAATCCTGCATACGTCAGCGCCATCCCCGGCATGCTCCCTCCGTAGCGAGACGTGGCGTCCGACACGCATGTGCTGACATTGCAACGGCAGGTCCCCGTGCGCGTCGGTGCGGCGCAAACGCCGGGATGGCCGCGGCGATCCCCGCGTCGCCCGTGTGACCCGCGTGGACAGCCCGGGCGTGCCATCGCATGCGGGGCGCACGGGTTCCCGTTTTCGCCGTCGCCGGGCAGGGTACACTATGCGGTCTTGGGCCTGGGCGTGGTCTGCGTGTTGGGTGTAACTCAGGGATTTATCTGGCGGCATTCTTTTGACGGTATGTGGCGTATCTGGTCGTGTGCCCGACGCGCGTCGCCATCGGGTGGTCGTCGCCCGGGGGCGAGGCTGGCAGGAGGGGCACGCATGGTCACGCGGCTCACGGCGCTCAGTCCCCGGCAAGCCGACACGGCCCTGGCGCGGTACCAGGTACTCCGACCGGCGCTGGAGGAGGGCGTCCCGCTCGCGCGCCAGGCGCGCGAGGCCGGGATACCGCTGCGGACGACGCAGCGCTGGGTGGCCGCCTATCGCCGACGCGGCCTCGCGGGGTTGGCACGCGGGAGCCGCGCGGATGCGGGTCGGTCGCGCGGTGTCGCCGACCCGCTGCGGCAGCGCATCGCAGGGCTGGCGCTCCGTCGGCCACGGCGCAGCCTGGCGGCGATCCAGCGCCTGGCGGCTCAGGTCGCCGACGGCCACGGCTAGCCGACACCGCGTTACGACCAGGTGCGCGCGATCGTCCGGCAGTTGGATCCGGCGTTGCTGCTGCTGGCCCACGAGGGCACCGCTACCGACGCCGAGACCGACGATCTCCTTCATCGTCACACCGCGCACCGTCCGAACGCGATCTGGCAGGCCGACCACAGCCCACTCCCCATGCACCTCTGCGGGGCCGAGGGGCGGACCGTCCGCCCCTGGCTGACGATCATCGAGGACGACGACAGTCGCGCCATTGCCGGCTACCGCCTGCGCTTGGAGGATCCGACGGCGTTCCAGACGGCCCTGGCGTTCCGCGCCGCCATCTGGCGCTCGGGCGACCCGCGCCTGCCGGTCTGCGGCATCCCCGAGGCGTTCTACACGGACCACGGCAGCGACTGCACCTCCCGGCACATCGAGCAGGTCGCCGCCGACCTGCAGATCCGGCTGCGCTGCTCCCTGCCGGGCAAGCCGCGCGGGCGGGGCACGATCGCGCGGTTTTTCCGCACCGTCGAGCAGCGCCTCCGCTGCCAGCTCCCGGGCTATGCGCCGCCCGGGAGCGGCCATGTCGCGCCGACGTTGACGTTGCCCGCCTTCGAGGCCCGGTTTCGCACCTGGCTGTTGGATGAGTACCAGCACCAGCCGCATGGCGAGACCGGCGAGGCTCCGGTCGCACGCTGGGCCGCAGGCGGCTTCCTGCCGCAGCTCCCGGAGCGCCTGGAGCAGTTGGACCGCTTGCTGCTGACCGTGCCGAAGGCCCGCCGGGTGCAGCAGGATGGCAGCCACTTCCAGGGGCTGCGCTACCGCGACCCGACGCTCGCCACCTCTGTTCGCGAGGAGGTGATTATCCGCTATGACCCCGCCGATGTGGCGGAGGTCCGCGTCTACCACGCCGGACACTTCCTGTGTCGTGCCGTCTGCGCGGACCGCGCCGGGGAGACCGTCAGCCGCAAGGAGATCGTCGGGGCGCGGAATCGTCGCCGGCGTGACCTGCGGGGCCAACTCGCGGCGCGCGAGACAATCGTCGATCAGCTCCTCGCGCTGCGACGAGCCGATCCTCTCGACGCCGTGGTAGCATCGCCGGTGTCCCAGGCACCCACGCCCGCCTCGCTCCTGAAGCGCTCCGTCAATGCGTAGCGGGGGTGGCGCGGCGACCGAGGAATTCATCGTCACCAAGGAATACCGGCGCTTCACCGCGTTCGGCGACGCCTGCCGCCGCGATCGCTCCATCGGCCTCTGCTACGGGCCACCGGGGGTCGGCAAGACCCTTTCGGCGCGCCAGTATGCGCGCTGGGATCTGTTCGAGGCGGCACGCCCGCATTATCGCTGGCCCGCACAACCCCCGGCGGCGGCCTTGCCCTGCCGCACCGTCCGCTACACCGCGCCGGTCACCGGCAGCGCGGGCACGATCGAGCGCGGGGTGCGTGACCTCCGCCAGCGGGTGCGTCTGCTCGTCGAGGACGCCATCATCGCGCTCCACGGTGGCACCGGGAACGGCCACGCCATGGACGCCACGGATATCGTGGCGTTGCGCATCGTGGATGAGGCCGACCGCCTACGCCTGCAAGGCTTGGCGCAATTGCGCGACATCGACGACCAGCGCCGCGTAGGCTTAATCCTCATCGGCATGCCGGGGCTGGAGCAGCGCATGGCGGGCTACCCGCAGTTGTACTCGCGCGTCGGCTTCGTGCAGCATTACCGCCCGCTGGGTGGCGAGGAGTTGCGCTTCATCCTCGAACACAAATGGGCGCAATTGGGCCTCAAGCTCGACCCAACGGACTGCACCGACGCCGAGGCCATCGCCGCCATCACCCGGATCACAGGCGGCAATTTCCGGCTGGTCCAGCGCCGCTTCGCCCAGATCGAGCGCATCCTGCAGATCAATGGCCTGCGGACGATCACCGGCGAGGTGGTCCAGGCCGCGCGCGAGCAATTGGTCATCGGCGCAACGTAGCGGGCGAATGGTGCCTGCGGACGCTGGCCGACCAGCGCCAACGAGACCCACCATAGTACGCCAGATAATTCATGAACTTACAGTGTTGTGGCACCCAGAACGCGGCCCGTAGGGCTAAAAGGGATACGTCGCCTGCTATGCCAGCTCACCGCGGCGACCGGCCGCAGCAGCGCCCCGCTCCCACCCGGATACCGCTCCCGCCGGACCGCGGCGCTGCCGACCGGCGTGGACGACCAGCGGCGTGGCGTGGGATGCGCCATGGTGCGCTACAGCGGCACGGCGCATCGGCATCGCGGCGCCCAGTATCCCGAGCGGCGCGTGCCGCCGCCCACGTCCCTGAACATCCCGATCCCAGCGGTCAGCAGATCATGCGCGGTACTGCCCCTCTGTCGCGGTCGCGCCTGCATGCACGAAACGTACATGCAGGCGCGAGAACGGTGGCAATTGGCCTCCGCCTCCGCGCGCACGCCGCGACTGTGCCGACCAGGTCGACTGACGGTCGCCGGTGTCGCCCGCACCACCAGGCGCGCCCCCTGGACCTCGACCATGATCGGGCCCCGCGGCCGTCGCAAGCGGGGCGCGGGGCGGCCCACGGGACCGGACCCGCCGGGCCGCCGCCCGTTCTTGCGGCCCTCGCGCCCTCTGGCGGCGGCGTCGCGCGTGCCGTGGTGCACACACCGGGCCGCGGGGCGCCACCGCACCCCGGGCGCGGAACGACGACCGCCTGATCGGGCGCGCCGCGTCGGGCCGTCGCGCGCGGTCCCACACCCCGTCCGGTCCGCCGCGGGCCACGTACGCCAGGAGCAGCGGCGTGCCGACCGCCACGTCGCCGGTACGCCGGACGGACCGGCCCCCCGGTCGCGCGGCGCACCAAGGACCACCGCCCGCCGCCACCGTGCGGTACGCTTCGGGGCGGATACGAGCCGGGGCCGCCAAGCGCGAGCGGGCGACGATGGCGGCGACGCCGACGGCCCGCGCGCGCCGCGCGGCGGCGCAGGCGGACCCAACGCGGCGCTCGTATCGCGACCGGAGCCGCGGTCAATGCGGCGGGCCGCTACGGGCGGCTCGCCCCGCGTCTGGGGCCGTCATGCGCGACGGCACGCCGACTGCGGGGTTTACGGCAGGCCCGTCCCCGCGGCTTGGGCCTCGGTCGCCACCCAGGCCCCGTCGCGGAACTCGACGAGGACCGCCAGCCCCTCGCCGCGCAGCGCCCGGTGCCGGTCGCGCGCCAGCTGGTAGGGCGTGGCCGGGGCGGCCGCGGCGCAGGGCGAGCCCGGCGGCAGGCTCGTGGGGGTCGCCGGGTCGCCGCGGGACGCCTGGAAGGTGACCACGGTCGCGTACCCCTCCAGCCGAGACCGCGAAGTTGTGGTGTGCCGACGGGGCGACTGGCGTGCCGCCGTGGCGTGAAGCCTGCTGCTGCGCCCGAATTACGCGGCGACGCGCAGCCCCTCAGCGAGCCAAGCGAAGGTTGTCGCGGCGGCGCGCGCCCGCGCGTGAGGGCCGGCCTCGCCCCCGGCCCCGGTACCCGGCGCGGCCACGTGGCCCCGTTGCACCGCCCGCGCCAGCTCGACGCCTTCGATCGCACGTTGCCCGGTACGGATGGACTGCAGCCCGCGCATCGGGCGCAGGCGATCCTTCGTGGGAACATGGGACCGCTCGATCGATTTGGTGTCCGGCCCGCTCCTGCGGTGTAGCCCGCTCTGGGTGTGCGTCGCTCCGGGCACCTCGTCGCGCACGGCGCGGACATAGGCGGGGTGCTTGTCGGTGATCACCTCCTCCGGCAGGGCATGGCGTCGGTAGGTCGCGAGGACAAAGAAAGCCCGCGCGCTGTCGAGGTCCCGGTGCGTGCGCAGCAGCACATCCACCACCTGGCCGGCCTCGTCGATCGCGCGGTACAGGTAGGCCCACTGCCCGCCAACCCGGACGTAGGTTTCGTCGCACCACCAGCGTCGTCCGGGCCGCGTGGCCGCCCGGCGACCCGCCCGGGCGAGCAGCGGGGCGAACTTCTGGACCCAGTACAGGACCGTCCGCGCGGAGACGTCAACACCCCGCTCGGCCAGCAGGTCCCGCACGTCGGCGGCGGACAGGCGGTAGCGCAGGTACCAGCGCACCGCCATGACGATGACCCCCCGCGGCCAGCGGTGCCCCGCGAACGGCGTGCCCGTGCGGCCGATGAAGGTGCGGCGGCAGGACCGGCAGCGATACCGCTGCGTCTCACCATCCCGCCCGTCCTTCTTCACTCCGAGCCCCGCGCAGCGCGGACATAGCGGCATACTGGCCCTCCCTCACCTTTCCCTGCTCTCAGCGCCGAGAGGGTAGCACACCCACACTTCGCGGTCTCCTCCTGGAAGCCGTGTCCCAGGCCGACCGGGCCGCCTTCGGGGGGCAAAGCCCCGAACTGGCCAAGCGCTACCAACCCAGCTGAGCACAGCACGACGACCTCGTCTTCGGGCACGCAACCCCAGGCACGAGCCAAGACCCGGAGGGGCGAGATCGTAGGAAGCATGCCAGCGCCCGTCGCAAACCTCGTCAGGACCTCCTGGGTCAAACCTCGCCACATGATGTCGGCTCTCCCGATCTTTCGATACCGCTGGCGAATTCAGCACCAGCGCCCCGCCACACGATAACGATACAGAAATGGACGATCACTGTCTAGTACGTACGCGACTTGCGGGATAGCAGACTGACCATAACGAATTCGCCAGCGGTATCTCTTTTGATGATCGCGGGTCCAGGAGAGGGAAGACGCCCCGGAAAGTAGCCTGGAGGACGTCTCGCAGGGCCGAAGGAGGCCGACTTCTGGCCCTCCGTCCCCACTTCCCGGGGCAATTCTGCCCGGATCACCAAAAGAGATACCGCTGGCGAATTCGTTATGGTCAGTCTGCTATCCCGCAAGTCGCGTACGTACTAGACAGTGATCGTCCATTTCTGTATCGTTATCGTGTGGCGGGGCGCTGGTGCTGAATTCGCCAGCGGTATCGAAAGATCGGGAGAGCCATGATGTCATACATATATTGATCCCTCGCGTGGCAAGCAATCCTCCGGGTTTGGCAGGTAGTTGGGCGCTCTGACTGGATTAAGGACGCCCCGCCACATCATCGGTGACGCCGACGTGTACCTGAGGTGGCAGCATAACTGGCCGGTACGAGCGGCAGGTTTGGCGCTGGCAAGCCGTTTCGCGCTCGCCCGAAGGGTGATGTTCCTGCCACGCTGATTACACACCCGTGTCACACGAGGCGCGCGGGAGGTACCCAAAGGCTTGCGCTGGCTAGTACGCATCGGGAATGAGTGGCGCGTGCTGCCACATAACCGGCCCCCGGATCACACCGGCGCTAAACGCGGCGTCCGGTACACCGCCCTCACCGGGGCGGCACTCAGCGGGCGGGGGTGGCGATCGCGTCGAGCCATTCCGCGAGCAGGGTCCGCTCGCCGGGCGTGAATTCGGCCCGCACCTCGGCGAGGACGGCTTTCAGGGCCACGGCGCGCTGCGCTGCCCGATTCGGGCCATTCCCTACCGTGGCTTCCGGTGCGGGCTCGTCCGCGATGATGGCGGCCAGGATCGCCTCGCGGGTCACCTCCGAGAGCGCGGGGTCGCGCTCCACGGGCGCGGTGCCGAGCAGCGTCAGGGTGACGCCCGAGCCGGCGGCCTGGATCATGAGCACCGCCTGGTCCACCCCGACGCGCAGGCGACCCGCCTCGGCCACGCGGGCGACCAGGGCGCGCAGGAGCGCCCCCCCCTCCCCGACCGCAGAGCGCACGGCACCAGGCCGGGGATCGCCGTACATGAGCTGGTAGATCGCCGGGTTGGCGAGGCCGAACGCGACGTTGAGATCCCACCCGTGGCGCAGATCCTCCACCGGATCTCCCGTGCTCGCCCGCCCCGCCTCCTCGCGCACATAGGCCGCCAGGGTGACGGCGATCACCGCGTCGAGTAGCCCGCGCATGTCGCCGAACAGGCGATAGATCGTCGGCGCCTGGATCCCGGCAGCGGCGGCCACCGCGCGCGAGGAGACCGCTTCCCGCCCCCCCACCGCCAGTAAGGCGGCGGCGGCCTGCACGATCCGCTGCCGGGTATCCCCCCGCATATCCATCCCCGCCTCGCTCACACGGCTACCCATCGATCGCCTCATTTAACGATGATAGCATAATACTGTTTTCACTGATTGCAGTATCGGTGGTAATACTGTAATGTTGTCGTTGATATCGGGATCGACTCCCGGTGGTCGAGGGCGGTAACGCGCGTTATGCCCTCGGAAGAACACCACAAAATGGAGGGTTTCATGCTCCTCGTCACCGGGGCCACCGGCCAGCTCGGCACGGCTGTCATCGATCAGCTGCTGCGGCGCACCGCGCCCGCCGAGGTCGTCGCGCTCGTGCGCGACCCGGCCAAGGCCGCCCCCCTGGAGGCCCGCGGCGTTGCGATCCGCGTCGGCGACTACGACGACCCCGCCGCCCTCGCGCGGGCTATGGAAGGCGTCGACCGCGTCCTGCTCATCGCCGGCAACACGCCGCAGCGCCGCGTGCAGCAACACCAGAACGTGATCGACGCCGCCCGGCAGGCGGGCGTCGCGCTGCTCGGGTTCGCCAGCCGGTCGCTCCGGGACATCCAGGGTTCGGAGAACGGGCTCATGGCCGACTACTTCGCGACCGAGGACCGGATCCGCCGCAGCGGGCTGTCTCACATCCTCTTCCGCAACGCCCTCTACCTGGACGCCGTGACGTTCTACGTCGGTGGCGCGCGTGTCTTCGACACCGGCACCATCCGCCTGCCGACCGGCGACGGCACGGTCGCCTACGCCCTGCGCCGGGAGATGGGCGAGGCCCTCGCCAATGCCATGCTCGACCACCGGGGCGACAGCCGTACCTATGTCGTCGCCTCACGCCAGGCCTACAGCTTCCATGACGTCGCGGACGCGCTCACCGCGATCGCGGGCGAGGCCGTCACCTACACCCCGGTCACCGACGAGGAGTTCCTCGCCGCTGCCGGGCAGGCCGGGATGCCCGAGCACGTGGCGCGGCACATGCTCGGCTTCTGCTCCGACATCCGCGACAACCAGCTCAGCGAGACCAGCACCGATCTCGAGATGCTCCTCGGACACCGCTCCGCCACACTCACCGACGGGCTGCGCGAGATCTTCCGGCGCTAGTACAGCGCGGCGTGGATAAGTCGGTATTATAACTGAGCGACATGAATGAGCGGGAGGGCCAGGGAAGGGCGTGAGGAGGCCGTGATGCGCGGGCCGAAGCCGCCGCAGGTGGCCCTGAGCGATGAGGCGCGGCGGGCGCTGGAGGGGTTGGTGCGGGGTCGCCAGACCGCCCAGCAAGTGGCGCTACGCGCGCGGATCATCCGGGCCGCGGCGGACGGCGAGAACACTTCGCAACTCGCCCGTCGCCTGGGGATCGAGCCGGACACGGCGCGCTTGTGGCGGACCCGCTGGTCGGTGCTCGCGCCGCTGCCGCGCGTCGCGTTGTCGGTGGCCGCGCGCCTGGCGGACGCGCCGCGCCCGGGCGGCCCGTGCCGGATCACCGCCGCGCAGGTCTGCCAGATCGTCGCGCTGGCGTGCGCGGTGCCTGCGGCGGCGGGCCGCCCGATCAGCCAGTGGACCGGGCGCGAAGTCGCCGACGAGGCGGTCGCGCGCGGCATCGTGGACCGGCTCTCGCCGCGCCACGCCGGTCGGTTGCGCAAAAGGGGGTACTGTCAGGTCAAGTGCAGGGGCGGCGATCGGCGCTACTGCGCGCATGCATGAGCAGGATGCCGCCCGCGACAAACGCCAGCGCTGCCCGCCCGCGATCAGCGGCCACGCGGTCTGGCGGTACTGCCGCTTCGCGCGCAGCGACCGCGATGTCGCGGGGCGGCTGGCCGAGCGCGGGGTGATCGTGACCGACGAAACCGTGGGCCAGTGGTGCCGCACGTGCGGCCAAGCCGACGCGCACGAACGGCGTCGCCGGCGGTCGCGGCCTGGCGACACGTGGCATCGTGATGCGGTCTTCAGCACGATCGACGGGGTGCCGCACGCTCGCTGGCGGGCCGTCGACCAGGCGGGGCAGGGCCTCGACAGCCGCGTGCCGCCCCGGCGCGACAAGCGGGCGGCCACCACGTCCCTGCGCACGTTCCTCAAGGGGCGCACGGATGTGCCCCGCGTGGTGAGCACGGACACGCGCGCCAGCGACGGCGCGGCCATGCGCGCGAGGCTCCCGCGCGTCGCGCACCGGCGGCACCAGGGCCTGCACAAGCGGGCCGAGCACGCCCACCAGCCGACCCGGGAGCGCGCGCGGCGGCTGCGGCGCTGCAAGGACCCGGGCCACGCCCAGCGGTTCCTCGCCGCCTCCGGCCCCATCGCCAGCCACTGCCGCCCACGCCGTCACCGCCTCGCCGCCCACGACTCCCGCCAGCGCCGCGACGAGCGCTGCGCCACCTGGCGGGCGGTCACCGGCACGCCGACCATGGCCTGACGCGCGGCGCTCCCCTCCTTCAGCGCGCCCTTTCCCGCCGACCAGCCCGCCGACTCGACTTTACCTGACAGTACCCTCCGGGGTGAAGGTCGGGGCGGGCGAACCGTTCCGCGACCTCGGGATGGGCGGCGGCGTGCGCGCTCAGCCGGTCGCGAGCACTGCCCGGAGCGCGTCGAGCGATTCGTGGACGCACCGGGCGAAGTCGTGCCGGTTGTCGGCGGCGATCCAGCGCGCGAACGCGACCGTGAAGACCCCGATCCCGGCCTCGGCGGCGATGCTGGCGGCCGGCTCGCCGACGCCGCGCCCGCGCAGGGCGTCGGCCACCGCAGCGGCGAGCGTGGCGAGCTTGATGATCTCGCGTTCCTGGAGCGCGGGGTTCGCGTCGATGACGTCCTGCCGTCGCCGGGAGTACTCGCGACTCTCCTGGAAGAAGGCGGCGGCGGCATCAAGGGCGGCGACGATCGCGGCGATGGGCGCGGTGCCAACGGGCGCGTCGGCGACGGCGCGCACGACCAGTTCTTGCAGGGCGGCGGACCCCCAGAAGAGGACCTCGCGCTTGTCGGCGAAGTGCCGGAAGTAGGTGCGCTCCGTGAGCCCCGCCCGCCGGGCGATCTCCGCCACCGTGGTCTGCTCGAACCCGCGCTCGCCGTAGAGCGCCAGGGCGGCCCGCTGGAGCCTGCCCCGGCTGTCGGCCTCCCAACGCGCCATGTCCGCTACCCCCTCCGAGCGCTCCATCACGCGACGCGGGACGCCGCGTTGTCCGTCCCGCTATTCTAGCCGAAAGCGCCGCGCCAGCGTTGACAGCGACTGACATAGGGTGGTATTGTCATATCAGCGAATGACATCGGGCCGTTCGCGCCCTGTCGCCGCCAGAGGCGACACCCTTACCGGGAGGTTTCCATGCGCGTATTCGTCACCGGCGCGTCCGGCTGGATCGGTTCCGCCCTTGTCCCCGACCTCATCGACGCGGGCCATCACGTCATCGGCCTCGCCCGCACCGGGGAGGCGGCGGCCGCCCTCACCGCCGCCGGGGCGTCGCTCCAGCGCGGTGACCTGACCGACCTCGACAGCCTGCGCGCGGGCGCGGCCATGGCCGACGGGGTCATTCACCTGGCGTTCCGGCACGACATCGCCTTCTCGGGCGGGTTCGCGGAGGCGTCCGAAGCGGATCGCCGCGCCATCGAGGCGCTCGGCGACGTGCTGGCGGGCGTCGGCGGGCCGTTGGTGATCGCCTCCGGCATCCTCGGGCTGGCACCCGCGCGGCTGGCGACCGAGCGGGACGTGCCTGACCCGGAGACGGCGGGGCCGCGCGCCGCCGGGGCGCAAGCCGCGCTCGCGCTCGCCGGGCGCGGCGTCCGCTCGTCGATTGTGCGCCTCTCGCCGACAGTCCACGGTGAGGGGGACTACGGCTTCATGGCGGCCCTGGTCGGCATCGCCCGGGAGAAGGGGGTCGCCGGGTACATCGGCGACGGGTCGAACCGCTGGCCGGCGGTCCACCGGCGCGACGCCGCGACCCTCTTCCGCCTGGCGCTGGAGTCGGCCCCGGCCGGCGCGGCGCTGCACGGCGTCGCGGAGGAAGGGATCCCGACGCGCGCCATCGCGGAGGCGATCGGACGGCAGCTGGACGTGCCGGTCGTCTCGGTCGCTCCCCAGGAGGCGGGCATGCACTTCGGCTGGCTCGCGGGCTTCTTCGGGTTGGATGCCCCGGCGTCGAGCGCCCTGACCCGCGAGTCGCTGGGCTGGCAGCCGAGTCGTCCCGGGCTGCTCGACGATCTGGGACGGGGGTACTACACCCGCGGGTGAAGGTCGGCGAGCCAGGGGTTTCAACCCTTGGCTGGGGGGACCTGGTGGCACCGGCGAGACCCGTCCGCGCGGGCTAGTGCACCGTTCCTCAAATATAGTAGACAAAGGTATGGCGCAGGACGCGCGGCGGGCGCTGGGGGCGGCTCCAAACCCAGGGCTTGGCGCGGGCATTTAATTGCTTCGTGGCCACCGCCGTGGCCTGATCGATCTCCCCGGCGTCGGCAAATGACTGCCCGGCGAACGCGGATCGACGGAAGATGCGCCACCAGGCCTCCTGCAGGTTCAGCCAGCAGGCCCCGACGGGGATAAAGAGGTGTTGTACCCGGGGGTTGGCGGCCAGCCAGTCCTGGATCGGCGGGCGCTTGTGGCTGCTGCGGTTGTCGCTGATCAGGTACCGTTCCCCGGTCGGGTTCGCCGCCGCGATCGCTTCGAGCAACTGGAGGGAGCCGACCGTGTTGCGGGAGCGCGTGGTCAGGGTGAGCGCCTGGCCGTCGCGCACGCGCAACGCCCCGTAGACCCACACTTTCTCGGGGCCGCGGCTGTACTCGAGCGGGGCATGGATGCGGTGCCCCGTCGGCGACCAGCCCGGTGCCGGGGGGAACGTCCGGGGAATGACCGGGTCCAGTTCGTCGACGCAGATGGTCGTGGCGCCCGCGGGCGGGCTGGTGTAGGCCGTCACGACCGCGGTTCTTGTGGGTCGAACGCCGGATCGATGCTGGTTGCCCAAGCACGCGGTTGTCGCCAGCGGACCTGTTCGGCGCGCAAAATACGCCGCACTTGGCTACGCGCGATGGCGATCCCCGCGCGGACCGCCGCTTCGGTCAGCGTATCGCGGGTCCAGCAGGCGGGTAGGGCCGCATCATCGGCGTCCAACCGGTCGCCGTGCGGGACCAGCCGCCCGGGCGGATCAGTCGCGACGAGACGGATGAGCCGACTCCGCTCGGCCTCGGTGATCCGGCGCGCACGGCCGGGACGTGCCCCGTCGCGCAGGCCGTCGACCCCGTCGGCGTCGAAACGGGCGAGCCGCGCGCGCACCGTCTTGGGCTGGCAGCCCAGTGCGGCGGCGATGTCGGGGACGCGGCGACCGTCCCAGCTCAGGGCGACCATCCGAGCGCGCAAGATGCAGTCGCGCGGCCCCAGCCGACTGCGGGCGAGGCGCCGCACGCGCTCCTCCTCCCGGGCATCCTGCGGATCGCGGGCCGTGATCAGCTTCGGCATGGCGGCCTCCTCAGCGACTCCCGATCAGGCCAGAAGTCTACCGCATTTCAGGAATAGCGCATTAGAGTGGTAGCAGCCAGCCGAGGACGAGATGCGTGCGGGGGCAGATAATCGAGACATAGCGATCCTGCCTCATCTGCGAATCGAGGGCGATCGGCAGGTGATCGACGAGATATGGCTGGCGTGGCCGACGCTCTGGCACCGACGCCGCAGCGGCATCCGGCCCAAGATACGCGCGCTCATTGCGCATCTCGCCGCTACGCCATGGCGCGCCAGGGGCGAGCCGAGTGGCGCGGACAATGCGTCGATCATGTTCGCTCATCATACATTCCTTGCCTTACACGATTGTCGAACCAGGGGATCGATTCGGTTTTGAGAGAACAGTGCTGGACAACCACCCGACGCGGCCCCCGCTGTGGCCGTGGCCCCCGATCCGCCGGGTACTCCGCGTTGAGCACCCCGCCGAGCGACTCTTTCACCCCACTACTCGCTCCCGTTGACGATGCCTCGACTTGACGCATGACCGACCGCTTATCGCTGTCACGGGAGAGCTGAAAGATTAACGCCAGTGTGCCTTGTAACCCCGCGTCGGCGTTTGAAGCGCGAGACGGTGCAGCATCGGCAACGCCGCAGGTGAGGACCTCGCGATCCACTGGAAATGCTCCAAGACGATGTACCGCAGCGCCGCATCAAGCCACGGCTCGTCCTGCGGTGGCAGGGCGAGCACGGCCGCGACCACCATCGCGTCGACCGGGGGACAGGGCTCGAGCGCGGCCTGCCGCAGCCCGGCGCCGAGGCCTTCCGCATACGGGTAGAAGCCGGGGATACGGTTGCGAGCACGGAGAAGTGCGATGCCGAGGGCCCGATCATCGGCACCGACGAGTGGCGACCACCGCACAAGGATCTGGAGGTGCGCATCGATCGCGTCGATACGCTCCCGAACGCTCTCGTGATCATGTAACTCTGTGCCATTGAACACTTGCCGCCAGGCGAAGTCTACATTGAGCGCGAGCAAGCGATCGGGGATGCGCTCCATCCAGTGCTCCACACAGCACATCGTGGCAACGGCGCTACCGGACCCGACATCGCCGACGGCGCTCAGGTGATAGCGCGTTGCGGCCAGGGTCGCGGTCCAACTCGCATAGCGTTGCCATGACAGATCGACGTCCGGCGCGAATTCTCGCGTCTCGGGATCCGCGTCTTTCACCCACCCGGGCACCGTTTCGGTGTGCAGGGCATACCGCGAGACCAGCGTATGCAGCAGCAACTTCGGCGGAAAGGGGGGCATGTAGCGCGCGGCGGCATCCGCCGCATGGAGATAGCGATCCATGGTCATCCAATGGTCGAGCGTCTCCTGGCACACGGCGAGCAGCGCCTCGCGGCCGAATTCGACGACCCAGAGGCGCTGGTCATCCGGGCCGATCAGCGCAAGCGTCGCGTCGATCCGCTCGAGCCCCTCCGCCAGGGCCCCGCGCAGGAGCCAGTACGGGATCAGCGCGACGGTAAGATCGACGGCCGCGCTCGATCCCCGCGCGAGCCCGGCGACATGGGCCTCCTGACGATCGGCAGCATCCGCGAGGAGCCGGCGTAGATGGTCGACCTGGTCGTCACAGGGCGGCCCGACAAACCATCGGGCGGCCCGCACGGCGCTGTCGCGGTGATACGCGAGGCGGCGCTCCGCCATATCGTCGGTGACGAGGTCGTGCGCCCGCAGGAACGTGCCCACCAGGGGCGCTATACGCAGCCGTTCCGCGTCGTCCGTGCCCGGGCCGTCCGTCACGAGTAGGTTGGCACGATGCAACTCATCCAGCGTGGATAATGCGCGCGGGGCGACCATGTCTGCGGCAGTTCCGTCAAACGCCGCCGCCGCCAGGAAAACGGCGGCGGCACGGGAGCAGCCGTGCGTGAACGCCGCCATCGCCGCCAACAAGTCGCGCTGTCCCGCATCGAAGCGCTGCAGGCACCGGTCGAGCGCCCGATCCAGATTTTCCGCGACCTGTGCTGATCGCGATCGTAGCAGCCCCGCGTCGAGGCGCAGGCGATCCAGCAGCACATGACCATCCGCCACGACCTCCTGCAGCGACGCGGGCGAGAGATACGAGGCGGCGCGGATGAGCGCCGCCGGATTCCCACCCGTCAACGTACAGATTTCGTCGAGATCTGTTTGCGCGACGTCTTGGGTCGACCAGCCGATGGTGCGCCGACCCAAGACGTCGCGCTGGAATAATGTCAGGGCGGGCGACACGCCATCCCCCGCCCCGGACTCCCCGGGCGCGTGACCGAGCGGGGTCGGCACATAGCGATACTCGCCCGGCAGATCGAGCGACCAGCGACTGGCGTAGACGATACGGATATTGGTGCATACGGCGAGGACCTGCGCGAAGGCCTGCGTAGGTTGGCCGAGCAGATCCACATGATCGCAAAAGACGACGATCGGGGCCGTGTTCAGTTGTGCCCGGGCACGCTGCAGCGAGCCGCGCCGCCCCCCCGCGTTCGCCAGCGCGGCGACGATCGCACCATGAAGATCATCGCCCGTCTCCGGCGCGGCACAGTCGACCGCGAGGGTAGAAACCCCGGCCCGCGCATTGAGCGCGCGCTGCACGGTATGCAGGTGGAATGTCTTGCCCGAGCCCGGGAGTCCGACCATCGCAACGATCCGCGCGGTGGCCGATCGCAGGAACTCCCACATATAGGCCTCGAACGGCCGCACGACGCCAGCCGCCGCGTCATCGGCCTCGAGCAAGGGTGACACCTGCTGGCAAGCCTCCGGCGCGGGCTCCGCCTGGTGACGCACGATCTCGCGGAAGCGGGGCAATTCTGTCCGCTGCCAGTCGTCGCGCAAGCCTTTCTCGGCGAAGATCTCCCCAGATTTTTTACGAACATCGCGTTCGTGTCGTCGCGAAGTTTTTTCCGTTCGCGCCGCTCGTACTGGTGAAGCGCCGACAGGGAGCACCCCAGCGCAGCGGCAAATGTTGGACGCCCGCATCTCGCAACATCCCGCCGGATACGAATGAGAAAATCGGCAAGATCCTCGCCAGCGCCCGTCGCTTCAGTCATTGCGGACATACGACACCTCCAAAGAAACAATACGGCACAAAGGGGGCCGGTGCGATACGCGCCACGAGAGACGCGGCGACATACCGTGACTCCAGCCCTCCTTACGCGCGATCGCGTGACGCTGTTTCTCGGTGCGGAAGAATGTGGATGTCTGCGCAACTCCTGTTGAACGAGATCGCTTCAACGTTTAACGACGAACCGTGGCCGAGTCGCTAATCTTGGTGGCAGGTCGCACGACGGTCACGACCGACGCCGATGCCACAGTGCACGGAGCATCGCGTGACCGAGCCAAATCGGGACGCTGTCCGCTCGCGGCGGTGCCGCCCCGACGACGTGCAACGCGAAGGCAGCACCGCCGCGATCCGTCAACGAGGAGGAAGAGTCATGGGAGAATCCGTTCGAGGGCACGTGGTGGCCGAGCAACTGCATCTTCACCTCGTCCCGCAGCCGGGACGATTCGGGGATCTCGAGGCGGCCTGGATCGGCGATCCGCGCGAGATCGCCGAGCTCGGGATGATCGCGATCGGTCATCGCGACGACGCTGCATTGTTTCCGGCACTCGAGCTCATCGCGGCCGATGCCACGTCGTTGCTGCTGATGGCCCTGCACGAATCGCCCCGCAATAAAAACAGCGCATATGCCATGCTACGCCGACGCTATCGTGCACTCATCGAGCGCG